>ERZ761602.797-NODE-797-length-63113-cov-6.661581_pt1 | contig 63113 bp, 22 predicted proteins | sample MGYA00512165_ERZ761602 | MGnify/ENA primary metagenome ERZ761602 (study PRJEB28899, sample SAMN02445085) | bioreactor sludge metagenome | biome: EBPR sludge; isolation source: Thorneside wastewater treatment plant | place: Australia: Brisbane, Thorneside Wastewater... | reverse complement strand
ACCACTTTACCCTGCTGCAAGAGCGCAAAACGGTGCAACAAATCGCCCAGGTGGTGGTTAACCATCTGGTCCGATCAATGAGCATAAGGCAATGACCGTAATGGCGTGAGACCGGAAAAGGGGACATGTGATTTCCTCCGATTCAACATGCAATTAGACTCGGAGGAAATCTGAGGTGCGCCAGGCGCGGCCCATGCTCTACAGAAAACTGAACGCTTACGAGATAGATACGGATATTCAAGCAGAAAACGAGTGGGTCCAAGTAAACCGCACAAAGGTTTTGGAAGAAAAAGCGTAATTTTTGTGCGGTTTATTTCATCCTATTACCTTAACCAAAACGCATCTATTGTCATGAAGTACCCGTGGAAAAGCGGCAGTTAGAACTGTCGACGCAGACCCGTTTACTGCACGACAGCTACCAGAACGTGCAGACCTCTCGCGACAGCTTTAACCTCCTTTACCTTAACCCACCCTATGACCAGGAATTATGCATTTCACCAATGGTCAGATATTGCCCGGATGGCTGGTGTATCCGATACAACGCTGGGACATTATTTAAAGGTGCTGCAAGAACTTGAATTTATCGAGCGGCGGGAGCCAGTCCTGGCCACGGCCAAAAGCAAAAGCGGGCGTTATTTTGTGCAGGATCATTTCCTTCGCTTTTATTACCGGTTTGTGGTGCCGCAAATTGGGCCCATTGAACGAGGTTACCAGGAAGCAGCCGCCAAAAAGATCTATGCGGAGTTACGGCCGTTTTTGGAAGAATCCGTCTTGGCAGAACTGTGCCGGGAGTGGGTCTGGCCACGGCGATAGCTGGACAGCTCGATTTTGTGCCGGAGTTTGTTGGCTCATACCAGTGCACTTACCATACCAGGGTGTGCAGCTTGATAGCGATCGTTATCAGAAAGAGGGCTGACACATTCAGGCGCTGCCGCCAGAAATGATTATGGCCGAAACAGATCAAATAGTTCTCTATCAATTTTTGTCTCTACTGAAAGAAGATGACGCCTTGCCGCCAAAAAGGTTAAGAACCAACCATGCCATAACACCGTTGGTTGTGGCCGCTCACAATCGTCTGGCTCAGCTAGGGGCAAGACCTTATCGGCAATACCTACAGCAGAAGAGGCTATGGCCGGGCAACTTAACAAAAGTTCTGAGAGACGGCCGTTATCGGGTAAGAAGCTAACCCATCTTTCACTGTTTTGAATCTGAGACGAGGAAAGGTTGATGTTAACAGGTAAGTTTCGGCCATTTCTGCGCAAGATCAATCTTTGACTTATGCAATCAAGGCCACGGGAATAAATTTCAGTTTCTGGTTGCCCTAGATTATTGCCTCCGCTGCTCCAAGCCGTTTCTTGCCCCAACGGTGTTTTGTTTCCTGATGGATTAGCCAAATATCTTCTTCAGATAGATTTATAGAAACGACCTCTGGGAAAGCTTCTTCAAAAAAAGTGTAGGGTGGACGAGATTCGAAGGTCGCCGAATGATAATCGAGTGAATCTTGTCGGCCGTGCAGACGAGCAATTTCTGTGTTTGGATGATAAGTTAGTAAATTAGGGCTGGCCATGTAGATTAGATCTGCATCAATTAATGCCTCTACTCCAGCAATCGTTTGCTCAATTGTTTCCTTCGTTTCGCCATCTAATCCAAAAAGAATTGAGGTACCTGCACGGATACCGACTTCTTTTAGCAAACGTAAACCTTGCCAAATTTTATCTGACCAAGTACGGCCGTTTTGCCTCTGAATGTTCTTGTGTATTTTATTCATCACTCCAGAAGCCAGGCTTTCCAGGCCAATATAGATATAGTTGCACCCCGCAGACTGCATTGCAACGAGTAAATGACGTGCTTTTTCTGTAGTCATCAAGGAAGTTAAGAATTCAACCGTCAATTGCGCCCCCCACTGCAATTTAACCAAACGTTGGTGATATGGATCTGAGTGGACCTGCGCTAATTCTTGCGCTTGAGCCAAGGCCCAGCACAGCTCTAGCATTTGTTGTACATTCCCCCCTAAGAAGACGGAATCATCAAAAAAAAGGGCTTCCGCACCGTATTGGACACAAGTTAAAATGCGCTCCAGGCTCCTGGCTACGGGGTCTTGAGAAAATCGCTGCATGCGCCCCATAACCAAAACGCTTTCAGAGCAAAAGTTACATTTATAAGGGCAAGCATCTACCAAAAGCAGATGTCCTGTACGTAGAACGAATCCATCTTCGTTGGTAAATATTGGGAAACGGGAGCGAATGGCAAACGCTTGATATGGGTTGGGTAGCGCGGAAAGATCAATTTTGAGACCAGGCATGGGGAAAATGTCGGTAGTCGTTTCCGTTAGTCCGCAAATAAGTGCTCTCCCCGGCGTGTTACGATATTCATATACCAAAGAGCGCAGTACCGAGACAACTTGAGCCGTAGTTGCCACTTTTTGGGGAATGTCCATCGTTAAAGCGATGGCTTTAAGCAAACAGTCGAGCGCATAATAGGCATCCCCGCTTATCACAAAGTCGAATACGCAAGGAATACGGCCGTCAGCTATCGCCGAAAGGGGTCCACTATTGAGCAGGTCAAGTGTCTCTGTCAAATAATTGAATCGAACTGTTTCGTCAATATGGCGACCACCCAATACGATCAATGCATTGGGAGCGTGAGAGCGAATGGTTCTAGCTATGTCAATGGCATAGCGAAAACCGGGTGAAACAGTGCTAATCAATACCACCCGCGGCTGCATCGGCCGTAAAACGTGTTCGATAAATTGGTTCTGTATGACGGCGTTCCAAACACGAGGATCATAAATCGTTTGATCTGTGTTGGGGTTTAAAACAGCGTAGCTGGGACGTATCCCGCTGCCTTCGACTTGCTGGCGGTATTCAAACGAGGGAAATGCCCCCCAACGTGGACACAGATCATTGTAAGGGTCTTCAGCAGAGAAAGGGAACTTATATGCACGGTGCGCCTCAGCCGTTGCGACGCTCAAAGCTGCGTAAAGGCACATTGGGTCACCAGGGTACTCAATAGTTTTCTCAGAAGTCGTCATTACCGGAGCTAGAATCGAAAGCACGGGAAATGAGCGCGCCAACCACTTTTCAGCATGCTGCTGATCGGTTATACCCAGCTGTCGAAAATAGTTTTGCAAGGCTACACGCCGCACCTGACGCAGGGAGTCCAGTGAATCAACAAGTGGCTTATAAGGAGTTTTGTTATTCAAATGGATTCGTGGTTCATTCACGGGAGCTCTCCGTTTTATTTACGCGCATCTGCTAAGATCAGCGTATCAGTTAGCCAATAATCAATTGTGTGCCAGCCGCTTCTTTGCAAAAGAGCTCCCACCTCATCCCGACTCCTGGCTATGTTAAAACCTGGCATAGCCTCCATAAAGCTGGCAAAAGATAGGCTACGCTGCTCAGCATCCCTCCGAATTTGCTTAAACCAATTGTGCGGATGTATCTTTCCGGTAATGTCGAGTAGGTTGTCCAACAACCCAACACGCTGCCGCCAGTTGTCCACCCTTAGGATGAATCGACGGTAAGAGCGGTTACCAAATAACTTCTCGTAATAATAGGGGAATGAACCCGCCGGACTAGGCAAATGGCCAATAAAAACATAGCCGCCCGGTTTGCAAATACGGTGAAATTCACGAAGGATTTCAACCGCGACCGAATCTTCAACAAAGTCGATAATCCCTGTTTGAGCTACAACCAAATCGAATTTTTCAGCCTTTAGCGGGAGTTGGTGACCCCACGCTGTGACATTAACGAACTTATTTGCCTGCATACAAAGTTGGGACATATCCCACGAAGCATCTACTACAATGATATCTTCATTAAGCTCACGCAAAGGAAGCAACGTTTTTCCATTACCGGCCCCCAAAACCATTATACGATCGGCGCCGCCCACTTTGTCGCGAATATAAGCGGACGATTCGGCCGTGTAACCACGGTCCCCAAAGTGATCAACAAGTTGGGTTAAAACATCCCAGTTAGCCATAAATTTACGCCCTCTCTCGAAAATTTTTTGGGAAACGTTTTTGAGTTTCGTCTCTAGACAGCGGTAGCAGGTTCTGTTTGGATAAACTGCTGTCTTACCTTCCATAAATCGGGAAAATGCGGCTGAATGGTTCCCCGCAAATAACTCAGGCTCATTCCATACGTCCCGGGCGAGTTACCAAGCATCCTCTCCGCCAATAAAAGGTGCCGCTGACGCCAGGTTTGCACCAAGGTATCCAGATCGAGAAACTGCTCGCATATGTGCCGCATGATCAGATCTTGGTGGTAAACACCAAACAAAGTCGCTTGTATCTCAATACATGGCTCAATCGGCTGAGTTACATCACGCTCGAGTTGTTGTTCTGGCACAGGGTAGCCCCGATTGTGCAGATAATATAAAAAAGCATCCCATACAGTTGGGGAATCGTACCGCTTAAGTAACTGAGGTCGGCCAAATTCGTCTGGCGCAATCTCACCAACAAGTGAGGAACGCTTTAAACCCATCATAAACTCAATTTCGCGAAATTGGATTGACTGAAAACCGCTGGCATTACCAAATTGGTTGCGAAAGGTAGCAAAAGCTGTCGGTGACATTGTCTCTAACACCTGAAATTGGTGATTACACAAATTGAAAATGATTAGAATGCGTTTGAGCGTGTCTAAAATTGTGCCCAACTGGTTTTGGCGAAATGCATGTTGCAGGCAGTCAAACTCATGAACTATCTGGCGAAACCAAAGCTCAAAAGATTGATGAGTAATGATGAACAGAAGCTCGTCATGGGCAAAAGGATGTTCTTGCGGACTGAGCAATTGCTGGCTGGTCAACAGCTGATTCAATTTGAGATAACGAGAATAAGTTAGTTTGGTCATCAATCCTCGAAATTATGCAAAAGTAATCTGACTCCAAAGTCACCCCCTATTTAGAAATACTCTCTTGGTCTCAATCCACGTTTTTCGAGTTCGAAACAGAGGATCGGAGACACCTAAAGGGTTGATTTCAATTTTCTGCACCATTGGCGAACGTCATAATAAAACTCATTTTGTCAATCAAACCATTACCTGTCAGAAAGCCTACCCTTCCATTTGCCCTGCAGTCTGATCAACAACAACAATGCGCAATTCACTGGTGTAACAGTTACCATCAGCGTCCGGCAGCCAAACCTGGTCCGTTCGAGGTACCATTTCTGTCAAGGTAAGCGAGGTTCCCTCTTCCTCATCTTTATTATCAGCCGTTTTTCGCACAACCTTGGCAAAATTTTCCACGAGCGCCGGACTATCAAAGTCAAGGTAAAATGGCTTCCACTCCACTGGACTCTTTACAAAGATGAATCGCGGCAAACCAACAGCTTTGGCCCACCGTCGCACAGCCAAAAACCGTTCGGATTCTAGTTTCTCGTAAGCGAAACTCATTTCTTTAGCATCCATGCGCCACGTCTCGCGGCAGGCTATTAACTTGTCTATTGTTATGCGAGGTGTGTGAGCAGTGGCAGGCATCATTGAAAAGCTATTTATGACCTCAATTGATAGGGCTGTAGCAAAAAAGCGAACAATTTCCGTATGGAAACGTCCATCCCGCGTCCGCACAATGAGCTCACCGTCGACTTTTTCCACAATGAGTTCACCAATAATGATTACTTGGGCATCAGGCGAAGCGCAGGCATCGTCAGTAAAAGCTAGTCGATAATCTTTTTCCCGCCAAATATAATCAGCTGTGCGTGAGGTCACCCATTGCCACTTCCGTGGATTAATATTCAAAACTTGGGGCTGAGGTAAATCACAATCGTTGGCGGCAAAAATCCACTCTGGTTCTGGATGCAAGACTACAAAAAAGGGATTTTGCAGCGTATTGAGTGACATATGCATTTCGCCTAACACAAACTGATACATACCTCGATTAATAGACTCCACACTGTCAGCTGCGATCATTACATCTGGGGTATGGTACAGTGCCTCGGGCCAGCCAGGGCAGGGAGCAGTAAACTGCTTAACCACTTCAGAGCGCAGCGCATCACTGATATAACTTACCTGTCGTTGCCCAGGAGGGATAGCCAATATCGTTTCCCACTTCTGGCGAAACTCAGATTGAATAGGGTCTATTAAAGGCTTAACAATGTTGTCAAAAAAAATGTTTTCCAACTCGGGCATAAAATAGAGAAGTGGGATAGACTTCTGCCCACTTTGATATACAAATTCCTCGTAAATTTTGTGGAAGTGCAAACGATATGCTTTGGCGGCTTCATAGGTGAACCACCGGGCGCTTTCTAACAGCAGGGACAAAGGCTGACTGAGCTCATGCAAAAGGTCCGGTCCAAGATAAGCATCGATGGCTCGACGGCAATCTTCATAAACTAGCGTGCGTCCCATTGTCGTCTCGTTTGAGGTTTGTACTGTGGCTGAGTTAGTCAACCGGGCAAATGTTTTTTCAACCTCCTTCAAAGCATGGTCGAGTTCCCTCGGTTTTCCCAATGCCTGGACAACACCTTGACGCGCACTCTCTAGCGCATCAAGCGGAGCAAGCGCTTTTTGGCGTAACGTAGCAGGCTCTACTGCGGCCAAGCGCTGACGTAAGGCTTGGTCCGGCTGCCACTGTACGGGCAGTTCAAGCGTCCAGGCGATCATTCCCTCCTCACTTTTTAGGTACTCCAGGATTCCATAAATTTCTGCCTCAGACTGGAACTCAAGTTCCGCCTGTTGGCACAACTCTTCAGCAATTGTTTGGGCAGTACGGGTACCATCACAAGCCACAAGAACTGCCGCAAATTTTACTGGAAGCTGGATTGGTGAAGAAAAAGGTTTATAAAATGTAGTACCTGAAACATGGAGCGCCGGGTACCTTCGAGGAATGAACCAGGGTCGCAATGAATCATCCTGAGCGATCTTCTCGGCTAGAATATCTATTCCCCACTGGTCAAAGTAGACTTCCCGCTTTTCAACAAACTGAGACTTGGGCAGAACTTCTAATCGTTTTCCACGAGTGCGCACTTCAGTCCAACCCACAGGGCCAAAGGAGCCAATCGTGTCATTTTTGACGCAGTAGCGCTGCAAGTAGCTCGTAAGCAGTGCTTCACGTTGACGTGTATTCTTGGTCCGATCATTGACTGGGCTGTTAAGAAGAGGGTTGACGGCCGTATGAAACGCCTGCCTGTTTTGCCACAAGAGTGCCTCCTGAAACCGGCCATCCTGAGCAATTTGCCGTAACCGTGCTGAAGTTTGGCTGGTTGCCGCGTCAAAGGAGGTCATATAAAGTTGCCGGACCGTTGATAACTTATGCAAAGCTTCCGTCAACTGGTTAAGAGATAGATTCACCACATCGTTGTCTGTCAGAGGCAGCGCAGGTAGTTGGTCCTTATTGATACTACTTACTGCCTTCAGCAGCAGCTTGCGTTTTTTCTTGTCATCCCACTGCCCTTTAGCCCGTATTTGGTCCAAAACTGTATTAATGGCTGAAACTGCTTCGTCACGAGCTTGGGCAACGACCCTTTCAGCTTCAACTAAATCATCACTAATCGCCCCCAATTCCGGCACCGCCAGTTGATGAATTTGCGCGGCTGGTAAACCAGCGCCGCGTAATCCAACATAACGCCAAATGGCCCATTTACCGTGAGGCAATTGAATAAGATGATCAGCTAGTGCCACCATGTTTTCTCCTCAATATGGTTTCCTTAAAATAATGAAAATAACCAATTAAACGCCACTGCATCACCGTAAGCCAGTCAGCACGGATACGAAGTTCTAGCAAGTTTAGAATTTTTGGAGCCAATTCCACTGAACCATGTTCTGGGGTATCCAGGGTAATAACATATCCCAGCCGGTTGTAGTTAGATGTTGTTTCCTGCACCAAGTTGCCAGTTCGATAGTAGGGGAAAAGAGCGTATACGCCCTCAGGCAGCACATCAGGTACCCTTTTGCGAAAAATCACACCTGCTTTTTCCGCATAAAGAAATTGGACTGTAGCTGTATGGGATAATGGCGAATAGCTGGGTAAGTTTGTCAGCCCCCCCCCCATGCTAATATGCACGGCTACCTCATATAGATCATACCCCCTGGCTAATCGTACAAGAGTAGATATCTGATCACCGCCAGGTCTAGCGTTCACCTCAATGATATAAGGGCCATTGTCGGTAAACATCACTTCGGTATGAGTAACGCTGTTATCAACCCCTAAAACCGCTAACGTTTGGGTGACAAGGTGGCATATAGCTGCTTCCTGCTCAGGAACCAAGGCAGCGGGGACAGTGTGCTTGGTTTCGAACGCTTTGGTAGCTGAGTAGATGGATTTAGCCGTAATGGCAAAGATATGGGTTTGACCATCAATGGTACACGCCTCTACACTGAATTCTGAGCCTGAAAGAAAAGTTTCAATCAGGACATCTGGCTCCATTGGTAAACCCAGCGCGTTTGTTTTATTGGAAAGAATCGCCTGTACGGCAGCGCTCACTTCCTTTTCTGTTTCACACCGCTTTACCAGTGCACTCCCGGAATCGTTAGAAGGTTTCACGACTACCGGCAGCGACATATCGGCCAAAGCCTCCTTTACTTCTGCCTGGGAATGAACCACTTTGAATCGGGGAGAAGCCATACGGTGGCGGGCCAAAATTTCGCGGGTACGTCTTTTATGGCGGCAGTTCAAAGCTGCGTTTGGATCCAACCCTTTAAGATTAAATTGAGCCGCTAACCGGGCCGCCAGCGGTACAAAATATTCGTTTAGGGTACATACAGCCACAATTGAGATTGTTTCGGCCAACTTTCTCAGCGCTCCAATCGTTGCTTCTTCGTTAAGCAAATTTTGCCGCAAAATCTGATCGCATTCCGGCGTCTCATAATATTCCTCCCTTGAGTCTGGCTGCAAGGCAATGACACGACAGTTCCACTCGCGATGAATGAACGCGATGACCGATTGCTGCCAGCTTAACAACCCAACCATAATAACAGCAGATTGTTTTGGTTCTTGAGACATTGCTTTCTCCAACATTATTACGAGATCTGGGCAGAGTAAACTAAGCAGAAAGCCGGTTGCTATTCCTTGGACATGGTCCTCGTGTTTTCCTGATTCCCATTTTTTGCAGCTGATAGCTCTGCCTTTTTGCTGCTGGCCAAGATAAGATCGGGTTTTTCATAAAAGTGTATCCCTTGCTGCCAACCGGTTGAAAGTAGCAAGGTTTCTATGTCTATCTTTTTGCGCGCATGGTTACTCCCCGGCAACGCTCGCAATATGCGCTTAAATGGAATATTCGCTTGCGCCGATTCCTGACGCAGCTGATGGACCATCTCCAAGATAGGATGATATGGAAAAATTCGACGTACCCAGTTATTAGCTGCTGGAGAAAGCTGGCTAATACGATCAAGTGAGGCAACGAGACGCCAGTAACTCATTTTGCCGAAGTAACGAATCATTAAAGCCAGCCGCCAATCATCACGCGGCAAATGCCCTACAAAAATCAACGCATCTTGTCGGGCTACCCGGTGACATTCCCGCAAAACCTCCCTTGCTGTTTCGTCTTCCATGTAGTCGATGATCCCGGTCAGAGTAATAATCACGTCAAAAGTTTGATCGTCTAGGGGAAGCTGCTGAGCTAAACCCAAACGGGCATCAAATCCGTTGGTTCGACAAATTTCCACCATGTGTTTAGAGGCATCAATAACCACGACCTCAAATGTGTTCGTTTTCAAAGGAAACAAAGTCTGACCGCTGCCACCACCTAGAGCCAGAATCGAGAGCTTACGCTTAGGTAGGAGTGACATGATATACGTCGAGGTGTCCGCCGTATATCCCTTATCAATAAAATGGTGGTGAAATGGCGCTAAAATGTCCCAGTCTTTATTCATCGTTGCACACAAAAAGTAGTTGAAGCCTTAGGTTTTGGGTTTTCCCGTTCTTACCTTTTAATCAATGACACTACTCAAGATACCGGAAATGATCCCAGCAAGTGTCACAACATTTTCCCGATCCAGCATTTTTTTATGGGTGCCAGGCGTCCAATACAGTTCAACAGACTCTGTTGTCAACGTCTGCCAACCGAGATCTGCTTCTTCGCCCCCATCTGGCTCATCTTTTGCCCGGATCAGGCTGATGGCTTGCTCCATCGTGGTAGGGGGTCTGTACGCATTAAACGCCTGATAATTTGTTTGCAACAGGGCAACCTGCCGCTGTATGAATGAGGCATCCAAACCGAGACCAATTTCTGCAAATCGTTCTAAAAGCTGTGAAAACGCCAGGGATTCATCCTCGGACAAGTTTTTCAACAGATGGGGGTTGGCCTCAAGAACTTCTGAGACTTCATTCTGCAAGTAATCAGCGACAATGGCCAAATTCGACTTAGCGGGCAAGTCTGATACGACCATCGTGTCCAGGATGATTAGATGAGACCTCTCGTCGGTGAGGCGAAGCTGGTGAGTCATTTCGTAGGCAACAAGGCCGCCAAATGAGTAACCACAGATGAGATAAGGTCCGTGCGGTTGCACCGCTCTAATAGCTGTGACATACTGTCTTGCCATTGCTTCAATAGTAGTGTGTGGTGTTTGTCCTGCCTGTAGACCGACCGCCATCAGGCCATAAACGGAAGCGATCGGTCGCAACTGTACTGCCATATCTTCAAAGCAAGCTGGTGTACCCGAATCGGGGTGAATACAGAAAAGATTTGGCCCCGCCTCATTAACATTGAGGGGAACAAGACAATCCCAAGTAGTATTAACACTGCCTTGGTCAATAAGTTTGGCTTGCTCGACGATTGTGGCATGGAGGAACAAATCTCGTAGGCTAAGATGCACATTGAGCGTGCTGTTGATTCGACTTTGCAGTTTGGCCACCATAAGTGAGTGCCCGCCTAGTTCAAAGAAGTCAGTAGTGATACTGACCTGTTTAAGGGAAAGTACCTCACGCCAAATAGCAGCTAACATATTTTGGGTAGTTGTTTGTGGGATTTCACCGCTCAGGGTATGCCGATCGTCAGCGTGGGGAAGTGGTAAGGCACGGCGATCCACTTTGCCGTTAGCCGTCAGCGGCAAGGTCTGCAGCACAACAAAAAACGAAGGCACCATGTAATGAGGCAACCGCGATTCAAGATATCGCCGGATCGTTTGAGTAAAATTGGCATTGTCCACGATTAGCTCTGTCGAAACCAGATAAGCAATCAGCACCTTTTGCTCAGAAGTTACTTCACTGGCGAGAACGACTGCTTCTCTCACATCTGGATGTTGGTTTAACACTACCTCGATTTCATCCAGCTCAACCCGAAAACCATTGATTTTGATTTGGTTGTCAACCCGGCCCAAAAACTCAATTGTGCCGTTATGAAGATAACGTGCGAGGTCTCCTGTACGGTAAAGGCGACTCCCGCGCTCATCAACCAGTCCGGGAACCACGAAGGAAAATGGATTCGGAACAAATTTTTCAGCCGTCAAATCAGGCCGATTTATGTAACCACGGGCTAGATTTAACCCACCAATAAACAACTCCCCTGGTTCACCAAAGGGTGTGGGTTTCATCTGCTCATCCAGTATGTAAATTTGTGTATTGTCAATCGGCTGCCCAATTGGCAACTTACCTTCCTGGACTTTGTCTGTAAGGGTGTGTACCGCAACGGTGATGGTTGTTTCTGTGGGACCGTATACGTTAAGGAAGCGCCTCTGTCCATTTCCCTTTTCCAGCCATTTGTAAACACGATTTGGATCAGGAGGCTCGCCACCAACAGCCAATACCTGCACCGCTTGTAGAGCTTTATGATCAGCTTCAGTTAAGCTGTCCATGAACTGGTGCCAGTATGGAGCCGGGAAGTGAAGCGTGGTGATATGTTCCTTTTTACAAAAAGTGACTAATTCGCGAAAAGTGCGCTGAGTAGGAAACGACTGCCCTACGAGCGTGGCGCCACTCAGCCAGGTCGGGAAAATGTCTTCAGCTGAAGCATCAAAACTTAGCGAGAAAAATTGCATGAAGCGATCACCTGGCTGGAGATTGTACCGTTTGATCAACGCCAGGTTATGGTTAACTAGCGCTCGATGCGTAATGAGTGAACCTTTTGGTTGACCAGTAGAGCCGGAAGTGTAAATAACATAGACTACATTATCGGCCGTTACTTGTGTGACTGGTGGCTCCGTTGGTCCAGCAAGAACCTCCTCCCACTGATCATCTATCGCAATGAAACGACAATCTCCTCCTCGCATCCACTCATATTTATCCAAGAATGCCCTTTGGCTTATTACCAACAAGGGTCTTGCATCTGCCAACATGAAAGCCAGGCGGTCTTGTGGATAGGCGGGATCAAGTGGTAGATACGCGCCACCTGCTTTAAGTATGCCTAATAGGGCAACAAACATTTCGACGGAAGGTGTAAGGGCAATACCTACTAACGTTTCAGGTCCAACTCCCTGACGCTGTAAAAAGTGCGCCAGTTGATTGGCTTGTTGATCCAGCTGCAGGTAGGTCAAGGATTGGTTAGAGAACGAAAGCGCAATGGCTTCCGGCGTGCGCACTACTTGAGTCTGGAAATGTTCGTGGACACAACGGGTCTGGTTGTACTGTGGGGTATAGGTATTATTGATGCTTTGCATCAACTGGATTTGTTCTTCTAAAGACAATTGCCTGACGCTAACCTCTCCTCGTGCCGCAATGGCAGTATTTGACTGAACTACCTTAAGGGCCAATGCTGCCCGATCAACTTTGCCATTTGGGGTTAGGGGGAAAGCAGGCAAGAAGTGAAATGCAGAAGGAACCATATAGCTAGGCAATTGTTCACGAGCATGTTGTTGTAGATGCTCCAGCAATGCGGGTGTTACAGTTGTTGGATCGGCGGCAATCAAATAAGCTACCAGATACTCTTTTCCGGCCTGTGGCCTCTTAATAACGACAACACAATCTTTGATTGCTGACAGTTCGACCAGACAGGCCTCAATTTCGCCCAACTCAATACGAAAACCACGCAGCTTTATTTGGTTGTCAATGCGGCCTAAAAACTGCAAATATCCATTGGGGCGATAACGTACCAAATCGCCTGTACGGTAAACCACAGTCGGTAAATTGCGTTCGACAATTAACTCGCTATTTACCTGATCTCTGAACACTTGTAATGGCACAAACTTTTCGGCAGTGAGTTGGGGACGGTGTAAATAGCCACGCGCCAGGCCTACCCCGCCAATGTGCAACTCTCCTATAACACCAATTGGCACCGGTTGGCCATAGGGATCTAACACAAAGTGACTAACGTTCTGGCCCGGTCTCCCCAGCAACCAGCCGTCCTGGTAATCGTGGTATGGATAGAGCGATACACAAACGCTGGCTTCGGTAGGACCGTAGGCGTTAAAAACACGGCGGCCCTTTACCCAGCGTTGCGCTTCTTCCTCACTGCACTTATCGCCACCAATTAGCAAAGTTCTTAGCGTCGGCAGTTCGTCCGGCATCAAATACGGAAGTAAAGCGGGAGGGATAAGCGCGTGGGTGATTTTCTGCTGGTTGATCACTTGGGTTAACTGATCTGGACTGTTAGCTACCTCACTGGAAATCAGATGAAGGGTACCGCCCTGCGTCAGTGCCATCACCCAATCCCAAGTAGCAGCATCGAAGCTAAATGTAGCCAGCTGGAGCACCCGGCTGCCTGGCATCACTTTTAGCGTATCTGCATGCATTTGCGCCAGATTAACCACGCCTCGATGTGAAAGAAGAGCACCTTTCGGCTTACCTGTTGACCCAGAAGTGTAAATAACATAGGCCAGGTGCTCACTACTTAGCTGGGCTGCCACACTGTCCAAGTTTTGCTCGGGAGCAGTGGACCAGGGTGGATCTGTCTTTTCAATTTCAATCACCGCCAAACCATCCGAAGAGCCCAGAAGACTTTGATACTTACCCTGGGTCAAGATCAGACGCGTACCAGAATCAACTATCATGTTGCGTAGGCGGTTCTGTGGATAAGTTGGGTCCAACGGAAGATAGGCACCTCCAGCCTTTAGAACAGCCAGTAGAGCCATAATCATCTCTGGGGACCGCTCAATGCAGATACCAACTATTTCGTCGGGTTGCAGGTGTAACTGAGCCAAATAATGGGCTAGTTGATTGGCGCGCCTATTTAGTTCGGCATAAGTTAGCTTTTGCTCGTTGAAGTAAACGGCCGTTTCCTCAGGCGTTTTCTCGACTTGTTGTTCAAATAAAGTATGAGCTAAATCAACCGGTAACGGAGTCTTCGTGTCATTCCAGGTGTGCAGCATCAGTGATGATTCGGCCGGGGTTAACAGAGGAAGATGGAATATGGGCTGCTTTGGTTGCGTCAAAATGCCTCGCAAGAGTTGCTCAAAATGTGCTGCCATGCGTTCGATGGTGCTTTGACTAAACAAGGCCGCAGCATACTCCCAATGAGCTACAAGCACGCCATCGGTACGTCGCTTAAGAGAGAGAACCAGGTCGAACTTGGCCGCCAGCATGTTTGGCAGCATGGGGGTAATTGTTAACCCTGGCACATTTGATTCCACTGGTTTCTCGTTTTCCACGTTAATAACCACCTGGATCACCGGGCTATGGCTTAAATTACGCCGAGGCTGAAGCTGTTCAACCAACATTTCGTATGGCATTGCTTGATGGGCATAAGCATCTAATGAAACTTCTCGTACCCTTTCCAGAAGCTCCAAAAAGCTAGGGTTACCAGACAGGTCTGTACGCAAAACGAGTGTATTTGTGAAAAAACCAATGAGGTTATGCAAATCCGAATGGGGGCGATTCGCAATGGGCGTGCCCATCACAATATCGGTTTCATGACTGTAACGGGCAAGCAGCAAAGCAAACAGCGCTTGAAGCGTCATGAACAGCGTAGCGCCGTGCTCCTGACCAAGCATTTCCAATTGGAGCACCAGTTCGCTTTCCAGATACGACTCAACCAGGGCTCCTTGATAATTTTGGACAGCTGGGCGTGGATAGTCTGTAGGCAAGCTGTGAATATCAGGGATACCAGCCAACTGCTTTTGCCAGTAGCGCAGATGGGTCTCCCTCTGAAACCAGGTCCTTTGCCAGTGAGCATAATCAACGTATTGGATAGGTAGCGGGGGCAGTAATGGCTGTTGACCAGAGCTTAGGCTTCGATAAATTGTCTGGAATTCATGCAGAAGTAAGCCAACGGACCAGCCATCGGAGGCGATGTGGTGAATTGTAAGCGATAAAACGTACACGTCATCGGCCAATTGGGCCAGCTGACCACGTAACATCAAATCTTTTTGCAAATCAAACGACTTTTCGGCCTCAGCACGGATTAGCTCATGAAGCCGTTTCTCCTGGTCTGAGACAGGCAATGACTGTAGATCATGGTATTTAAGTGAGGTTCGTTCCGGTTGACGTATGTGCTGTCCGACTTCCCCATCGACCATTGCAAAAACCGTGCGCAGCGTTTCATGACGAGAAATAATCATATTAATTGTCTCGTCAAGGAGGTTACGGTTCACCATGCCGCGCAATTCAAGCACAATAGGCATGTTGTAGGTGCTGTTAGGCCCTTCAAGACGATCCAGAAACCAGAGACGCTGCTGAGCATATGAAAGCGACATATGATCTTCGCGGGGAACGACCGTAATGGGAGGGATATCCGCTTGCAGGGTGATAGCAGCTGAATCGATATAGGTGGCCAATTTGCGAATAGTTGGCTGAGTAAAGAGGGAGCGGAGGGAAATTTCCAACTCCATCTCATCTCGTATGGCGGCAACCAGCCGTGTAGCCAGTAATGAATGCCCCCCTAAGGAAAAGAAATCAGCCGAGACGCCTAGATTCTCCACCTGAAGCACACGCTGCCATATACGCAATAATCTGGCTTCTGTCAGTGTGGTTGGTGGATCAACGGCTGCAGCAGAAGTGTCACGAAACTCTGGCACAGGTAGACGACGTTCATCCACCTTGCCAGTAGGGGTCAGAGGGAAGGCATCCAACATAATAAAAGCAGCGGGCATCATGTAATCGGGTAAGGATTCTTGGACTGTCTGCCGCAGCATGTTTATAAGATCAGTGTCGGCAGCATTAGGGATTACATAAGCGACCAAGCGCTTTTGGCCCGGTTCATCTTCCCAAGCTACGACACGAACATCTTGCACAGTTGGATGCCGCTTCAGCGTGAATTCAATTTCGCCCAGTTCAATGCGAATTCCTCGAATTTTAACCATTCGGTCAATGCGACCCACAAACTCCACATTTCCGTCTGAACGGAAACGACCCAAGTCGCCTGTGCGATAGAGACGCTTCGCCACGGCCGAAGAAAACGGATCTGGGACATATTTTTCGGCTGTTAAGGCAGGATGGTGTAGGTAGCCTCGTGTTACCTGAATGCCACCCAGATAAATTTCACCAACCACCCCTATCGGCACTGGTTGCATTAACTCATCCAGAATATAGATTTGACCATTGTCATAAGGACGACCAATGGGTGGCAGGCGAGTGGCATCGGTACATTCAGCCATGGTTGCCCCAATAGTAAACTCGGTTGGCCCATAGCCATTGACAAAGCGACGGTCACGAGACCATTTTGTGACCAGATCTGCAGGGCATGCCTCACCGATAACTACCATTAATTCGACCGAAGGCAAAGAGTCTTCTGGGAAAACCGCCAGGGCGGAAGGTGGCAATTTGACATGCGTCACCTTCTCATTTTGCAGCAGGCGGAGTAGCGGAATTCCTGGTAGCGATTCTTCAGGTGTGGGTAAATACAGTGAAGCCCCAGCACAAAGCGCAGTACCAATTTCTGACAAGGCGGCATCGAAGCTGAAAGACGCAAACTGGAGTAGACGGCTTCGATCCGTAATGTCAAAACGCAGCCGTTCAGAAAGAATGAAGTTTGTTACACCTGAATGGGGCACCAAAACCCCTTTGGGCTGCCCTGTAGAACCAGAAGTATAAACGACGTAGGCCAGATTAGAGGGATCAATGATGGCAAGAGGATTGTGGCGGGGTTGGTGGGAGACGGCCGTATCGTCATTCAGATCAACCAATGCGAACGATTCGACTTTATCTTGCGGAAACACGGACAATAAGGTCTGTCTGGTAATCAGCACCTGTGGTTGGGCGTCCGCCAGCATAAACGCCAAACGAGCACTGGGGAAAGAGGGGTCAAGCGGCAGGTAAGCTCCACCTGCTTTCATAACTGCTAGTAGAGCCACAATTAGCTTTGGCTCTCGTTCAAGGCTTATACCTACCAGGCTCTCTGGCCCCACCCCCAGGCTGATGAGGTGGTGAGCTAACTGATTGGACTGGTCATTGAGTTCGGCATAGCTCAGTTCGTTCACACCTTGCTTTACAGCCAACGCTTGTGGCGTGCGGCTTGCCTGCATTTCAATGATGTGATGGAGGCAACGATCCACAGGGAAAGGAACGAGAAATTCGTCATTCCAGGTTGTAATGAGTTGCTTAGTTTCATCTGGTGTTAAAAGAGGCAATTCGTTGATCGCTTGATGCGGATTGATCACAATACTGCACAGTAACTGTTCGAAATGGGCAGTCATGCGCTGAATTGTTTCCCGCTTAAAGAGCGCCGTGGCATACTCCCATTCGAGCACCAAACTTTGCTCCGTGCGGGTGATATTAAGGCCCAAGTCAAATTTGGCAGAGTGCTGGGAAGTTGCCAACCCTTTCACGCTTAGTTCTAGTAAGCTGAAATCGAGCGCTGGCGTGTAATCTAGGGCGAACATGACCTGGAACAAAGGGGCGTAGCTGAGGCTGCGCTCAGGTTGAAGAATATCTACCAGCATTTCCAGTGGGACTTCTTGGTGGGCTAAGGCAGTCAGATCTATATAACGGATTTTTTCTAACAATTCCAAAAAGCTGGGTGTCCCGGACAGGTCAGTGCGCAGGACAAGTGTGTTGACAAAAAAGCCAATCAGATCTTTTAACTCTTCACGGGCTCGATTAGCACTTGGAGTTCCCACTACAATATCGGTTTCCCCACTATAACGTGACAGCAATACAGCAAAGGCAGCATGGAGAGTCATGAAAAGCGTGACTTCCTGTGTTTGGCTAAGCAGATCCAAGGCATGACTTAGTTCCGGGTCTAGGACGGTGACGAGATGCGCACCGCTGAAATCTTGAATAGCTGGGCGAGGAAAGTCTGTGGGCAGATTATGCACCGATGGAATGCCTATCAGCTGCTGTTGCCAGTACTCCAGTTGCGCTTTCAGCCGTGGCCCTTGTAGCCATTTTCGCTGCCAAGTAGCATAATCACCGTATTGAATCGGCAGCGGAGATAAAGGATTGAATTGAGTAGCAGTATAAGCGCGGTATAGGATGCTGAGTTCTTTGGCCAAAACACCTATCGACCAGGCATCCGTGGCGATGTGGTGCATGGTAAGTAATAGAATAAAATCGTCTTTAGCCAGCTGAAGAAGTTGGCTCCGCAGCATAAGATCTTGCGCGAGATTAAACGGCCGTTGTGCTTCGGTACCAATTAGATCCTCAACCTGGATTGTCTGACTCTCCGGCGCTAAATCAGTCAGGTCGACAATATTGAGCAGCAGTGCCTCGACCCATCCAATCTCTTGCCAAGGTTGGCCATCAACAAGGACAAAACGTGTGCGTAGGCTCTCATGGCGGAACACAATCGTTGTCAAAGCATTTTGTAATGCTTCTTTATCAAGCTTCCCCTGCAGGCGTATGGCTATTGGCAAGTTGTATGTTGCGCTTGGCCCCTCTAACTGATCCAAAAACCAGAGTCGCTGTTGAGCATATGAGAGTGGAAGTGGTTCAGTCCGAGAAGTGACCGTAATTTTTGCCTCGGCGGTCTCAAGTTCGGGTCCCTGATTGTCGATAAGCGTCGCAAGTTCACGGATAGTGGAGTGGGTAAAGAGTGTCGCCAGAGGTAGCTCCAACCCCAACTTTTGCCGGATAGCAGTTACAAGCCCGATGGCCACAAGAGAATGCCCACCCAACTCAAAGAAACTTACTGTCACGCTAACCTGTGGCTGACCCAGAGCTGACTGCCAAAGGGGAAGGAGCGCAGCTTCGGTTCCTGTTGCTGGAAGTACGAGTTCTTTAGGAGCTGTGGTGGGAATATTTGGTGATGGCAACTGTTTCCGGTCAACTTTACCACTAGCCGTCAGTGGAAATGCATCCAGAGGAATAAAGCGACTAGGCACCATATAGTCGGGCACGGACGCCTGCACATGCTGGCGTAAGATTTCCGTCACATCAGTTTCTGCCGGATAGTCATTGAGGGTTACATAAGCTACCAGACTCTTGTCACTGCCGTTCACGACAACAGCTACCACCACACATTCGCGGACCGAAGGATGCCGGTTAAGAACAGCTTCAATTTCACCAAGCTCAATGCGAAAACCCCGAATCTTGACCTGATGATCCAACCGCCCCAAAAATTCGATATTGCCGTCGGGACGATAGCGGACCAAATCGCCTGTACGATAGACCGTTTTTGATACATGATCACGTATTGCGGGTAATTGCTCGATAACTGGATTGGGTACAAAGCTCTGGGCGGTTAGTCCTGGCTGACTCAGGTAGCCACGCGCCAAACCTACCCCGCCTAGATAAAGTTCACCAGGCACACCTATCGGCACCGGCGCACCGTAGCGGTCTAAGATAAAAGCTTGCATATTGTAAATTGGTTTGCCGATAGGCACAGTTTGCAAAGTGGCATCTTGTCGACATAGCCAAGCCGTTGCCTCAATCGATGCTTCGGTAGGGCCATACAGGTTATACAAGCTGGCAGACGATAATTTTTGAAAGCGGTCCTGCAAATGAATGGGGAGCGTCTCGCCACTGCAGATAACTCGCTTGAGATTGGGAAACTCTTGCTGAGCGAACTCCTCAATGAATAGCTGCAGCATAGAGGGGACAAAATGCGCAGTAGTTATGCGTTTTTCGGCAAGGAGTCGGGCAAGATAAGCACTGTCCCGATGTCCTCCTGGCCGGGCAATAACCAGAGTGGCTCCGGCCGTTAGAGGCCAAAAAAACTCCCAAACAGAAACATCAAAAGTAAACGGCGTTTTTTGCAGGACACGATCAGCTTGGGACAACGGATCAATTTGTTGCAGCCAATACAACCTATTGACTACTCCATTATGACTGTTGACCACACCTTTCGGATGGCCTGTAGAGCCAGAAGTATAAATGATGTAAATGGCGTTTTGCGGATCCGTTGTGGCAGATGAAATAGGTGTGGCAATGGTTGTTTCTGCTATTATTGACCACCCCTCATCCAGACACAGGACTTCATACTCCTGTTCGAACTTATGACGAAGATGACCTTGTGTCAGAATGAGGGGGGAATTGGTATCATTGAGGATGAAGCGTATACGATCCGAAGGGTAGCTGGGGTCAATAGGCACATATGCGCCGCCCGCCTTAAGAATGCCAAGGATACCAATAATCATCTCAATTGAGCGTTCGAGACAGAGAGCTACGGCCGTTTCCGGACCTACGCCCCGTGTTTGCAGATATAACCCTAGCTGCGATGCCCGCTGATCGAGATCAGCATAAGTTAACTGTTGTTGTTCATAGATAACGGCCGTTGCGTCTGGCGTTTCGGCCGCCTGAGCCGAAAACAGATCGTGCACACATCGATCTTTAGGGAATGAGGTCTGAGTTTGGTTCCATGACACCAGGATTTGCTGTAATTCTTCAGAAGATAAGAGTGGTAATTGGTGAATACGTTGGTTCCGGTTTCTTACAATGCCTTCTAATAGGCGGCTAAACTGTTCAGCTAGACCAATAATCGTTTCTCGATCAAATAGATCCGTATTGTATTCAAATTTCCCCTCTAGTCCGTACACATGCTCTTCAAAGAAGAGCGTCATGTCAAACTTAGCTGTAGTTTCTTCCACACCATAAGGCTCAACCTCAATACCCACCAAGGGTTCGTAACGAACAGGCACATTTTGTAGTACCAACATAACCTGGAAAAAGGGAGAAATACTGAGATTGCGTTCTGGCTGCAAAAGGGCAACAAGCTGCTCAAAAGGGATGTCCTGATTGGAGTATGCCTCAAGCGTTGTCTGGCGTACTCGTTTCAGAAGCTCACGGAAAGTTGGATTTTGGCCTAAATCAGTGCGAAGAACCAGCGTATTGACAAAAAACCCAATGAGTCCTTCTAGTTGTGCATGATTCCGGTTGGCAATGGGTGAGCCTACTAAAATGTCGGATTGGTTGGTGTTACGGGCCAGAAGGACTTTAAACGCAGCCAGCAACAGCATAAACAAAGTGACCCCTTCTTGCTGACATAGTGTGTTGATTGCTTGAAGTAATTCTAATGAAATGTGAAACGTATAATTGGCTCCGTTAAACGTCTGAACCAGTGGGCGCGGCCTATCGGTAGGCAGTTCCAATGCCGAAGGAGCTTCGGCTAATTTTTGCCTCCAGTAGGCAAGCTGCTTTTCTAGGATCACCCCCTCAAGCCATTGTCTCTGCCAGACTGAAAAATCAGCATATTGGATTGCTAAATCCTGAAGAGGATTGGCTTCATCATTGGTATATGCACCATACAAAATTATCACTTCACGGGCAAAAAGCTCTTGTGACCAAGCATCAAAGATAATGTGATGGAAGTTGGCCACAATAATGTGCCAATCATCAGCTAGCCTCAAAAGGAAGAATCGGAAAAGAGGGCCGGTTTCTAAATCAAACGGGCGCTCAACCTCCGCGTCAATTAACTCACGAGCACGCAATTCTCTCCGGGTGGGGGTTAAATATCCCAGATCGATCTGCATCAAGTTAAAGGGCGATGGGGGTGAAATAACCTGAACCGGTTTTCCTTCATGAAGCATAATCGTTGTGCGTAACGCCTCGTGCCGCGCGACAACTGTTTCAATCGCCTTTCCCAGGAGAACCGGGTTCAGGTCACCACGCATTTGAATAGCTAAGGGAATATTGTAAATACTGCTGCCTGGGTTGAGGCGATCCAGAAACCACATTCGTTGCTGAGCATAAGAGACAGCCAGAGGTTGGTCTCTTGATACTGGCTTCAGATGGGGAATGACTTGCGGCAGGGCAAATTGCTCTGAATTTAAGTGCCGAACGAGATCATGAATGGTGTTGTGTGTAAAGATATCTCGTAGGGGAAAATCAACCTGTAACTTCTGGCGGATCGCTGATGCCAAGCGCGTGGCTAGCAGTGAATGTCCACCCAACTCAAAAAAGTTGTGATAAATTCCTACTTGCTCCAGACCCAGAATGTCACGCCAGACTTGGGCCATCTGTTCCTCTTCCGGCGTTTGAGGTAAGACGAGGTCAGCCGATACATCATATTCCGGTTTGGGCAGAGCGCGTCGGTTGATCTTACCGTTAGATGTTAAAGGCAATGCATCCAGCTCAACAAAGGTCGCAGGGATCATATACTCGGGCAAGCGTTCTTCCAGAAACTGGCGAATCTGGCGGATGTCAGTGACTTGATCTGCCTCGGTAACGATATATGCCACCAAGAAGGGTAAATTGTTTTCTTTCCAGACTAGGGTGACGGCTTCTTTTACAGCCGGGTTTATGCGTAGGGTTGTTTCAATTTCGCCCAATTCAATACGAAAACCTCTGATTTTGGCCTGATGATCCAAACGCCCAAGGAATTCGATACGGCCATCTGCCAGATAGCGTGCCTGATCCCCCGTTTTATAGAACCGAGCACCAGGCTTACCAGAAAACGGATCTGGCAGAAAGGTTGCTGCTGTTTTCTCCGGATCGAATAAATATCCACGTCCTACACCGGTTCCTCCAGCGTACAGTTCACCAATTACGCCAATGGGCACTGGCTGTAACAGATCATCCAAAATGTACAGCTGCGTATTAATAATAGGGTACCCAATGGGTGTGATCACCTCAGCCTCAGGTGGCATTTGGGAGATGATGTAATGGGTAACGTCATCGGAGCATTCAGTAGGACCATAGGCGTTCATCATTGGAATACGCGGGTAACGTGTTAACCATTGTCGGCTGAGCGGCGGGGGGAACGCTTCACCTGTCACCAGCAACCATCGTAGTTTCGTCAAGGGATGAGTGGTTATGTCCCGTAGACCCTCATGGTCCATCATTGCTTGCAACCACGACGGCACTACTTCCAGAATGGTAACCTCATCAGCTTGCACTTGAGAGATCAGCTGAATCGGGTCCATAACAATTTCGTTGCTGTAAAAACAAACTCGGCCGCCAACCAGCAGGTGAACTAGCGATTGCCAGACAGAAATGTCAAAGCTTTGTCGGGCCGTTTGGGCAACTCGATCCTCTTGCGTTAATGCTAACGCTTCAACCTTAGCATACAAGTGATTGACCATGCCCCGCTGTTCCAACATCGCTCCTTTGGGAAGGCCTGTAGAACCAGATGTGTAAATAACGTAGGCCAAATTTCGAGGATGGCAACGCCGACCCAAATTGTGAATAGGTTGCGCTGCCAAATCTAATTTGTGCAGGAGGTATACGTTTGGTCGATTGGGTTCGTCCATTCCTGCAAACGATTCAACCAAGATGGATTCGTAAGGACTGGTGACAATAACAAACTGAGTACGGCTTTGGCCCAATATTTGCCTAAAGCGGGCAGGAGGGTTTTCTGGATCAAGCGGTAAATAAGCTCCACCCGCTTTAAAAATAGCCAGAATTGACACGAGGAAGTCTAGTCCACGGTCCATGAGCAAGGCGACTATAGTGTCTGGCCCGATGCCGGCGGCTACCAAGAAATGAGCCAACTGATTGGCTCGCTGGTTCAAGTCCTCGTAAGTAAGCTGTCTGAGTCCGTGAACAGCAGCAATAGCTCCAGGGGACTTCATAACCTGTTCTTCAAACAACTCTTGAAATACGGATGATTCAGGAATAATATATTGGGTATTGTTCCACCTCCTTAAAAGTTGTTGGCTTTCGGCGGCGGAGAGAAATGTGATCTCCTGCACTGTTTGATGCGGGTTTTTAATAATTCCTTCAAGAAGCTGAACAAAATGTGCCTCAAGCCGTTGGATAGTTGTATCGTCGAACAGAGCGGTGGCATATTCCCATTCCAGCCGAATGTCACCCTGAGCATCGACAGCAGCTGTAAGGCTTAAATCAAACATCGCGGTTACCTGCTCTGTTACTAGTGGTTCTATCTTCAAATCAGCTGCATTTAGGTCAGTGGTATTAACCTCGTCAAGTGTAAACATTACCTGGAAAAGGGGTGAATAACTCAGACTTCGCTCGGGCTGCAAATGCTCAACCACCATCTCAAACGGAATATCCTGATTGTCCTGTGCATCTAGAATTAACTGACGCACTTGGTCCAAGAAGGCTGAAAAAGTAGAGTTCCCACTTAGATGGCTACGCAATACCAAGGTATTGGCAAAAAAGCCAATAAGCGACTCAATTTCATGCCGGTGACGGTTAGCGACAGGCACACCAACCGCAATATCTTTTTGACTGGTATAACGGGAAAGGATGACGGCGAAAGCAGCCTGGAACACCATAAAAAGTGTGGTGCCTGTTTCCCGCGCGAGAACACGGAGACCCTGCACAATCGTTTTATCAAGCTGATGGCGACGCACCGCCCCTTCGTAACGCTGAATAGGTGGCCGAGGTCGATCCGTGGGCATTGTAAGTAAAGGCGGTAAATCAGCCAGCTGATTTTCCCAGTAGGTCAACTGCTTTTCTAGTACTTCCCCTTGGAGCCATTCACGCTGCCACAGGGAGAAATCAGCATACTGAATGGCTGGCTCTGACAAAGGGGATGATTGCCCGTGGATGAAAGCCTGGTATAAGCGAGTTGCCTCCCGGATAAAAATGTTGATCGACCAGCCATCGGAAATAATGTGGTGCATGGTCAGCAAAAGGACGTGGGAGGGAGAAGCTAGTTTAAGCAGTTCAAAGCGCAGCAGTGGACCGTTTTTTAGATCAAAAGGTTTTTGAGAAGAGGCAAACGCCAAACGTTTAACTTCAGCCTCTTGATCCTTTGGTTGAATGGATTGCAAGTCTATTATTGTGAAGGGTAACTCCAAGGAGGGGATAATTTTCTGGACGGGATGACCATCTATCAAGGTAAAGGTGGTGCGCAGCACTTCATGACGTTGCACAACCTCATTCAAGCTGCGCTGCAGAGTCGGAACATCCAAATCTCCTTCCAAACGCACAGCCAAAAAGATATGATAAGCTGTGCTATCGGGATCAAGTTCGTGCAAAAACCAGAGCCGCTGCTGGGCAAAGGAAAGAGGAATGAGGGTAGTTGTAGACGGCCGTTTTGGAATTGTTAGGCTGGCTTGTCCCCCGTCTTCATCAGCCAACAATAGGTCGAGCAATTCCAATCTTTCCAGGGATAAATCAAGCTTAGGCCGAGGATTGTCACTCATAAGGATTAATTCTCATTTCATGCGGTTGTTAAAAAAGAATTCACAATCCTTTGGAATTCTGGAGAATCTAATTGTGATTCAACATTTTCAATTTGCAGAATCCTGTCGATCAAACGACGGTGATCATCTTCTCGCTGCACAGCTTCACTGTATGGCAAACAGGTGAACGAGACATTGTGATATAGATAGCTGCGTTCTGGGTATAGCATTTGCAGTGCTTGCTCTACTTTTTTTCGTAGTTGAAAATGAGGATCATCCACCGATTTCATCAAGATCATTGCGTGTTCTAGGCAGAGATCCGCCAGGGCGTCGGTGTCAGGTTTACGCGCATACTGGAATGCTTGCAGTGCAGCAGGCCACTTCCCAGCAAACTGCCCTAATAACTGAGCAAAAAGGTAACAGTCTTCAAAACCAGCGTTTGCTCCTTGCCCATAGAAGGGTAACACGGCGTGACAAGCATCGCCAATGAGTAACACGCGTTCACCCGAAATCCAAGGGTAACAGCGAATTGTCACCATTGGCTCGACCGGCTTGGCAAAGTAGTTTCCCAAGTGAGGTTTGGTCGCGACAAAGATATCGGTGAAATGCGTTTCGAGCAGTTGATGCAAAGCCTGATACGTAGTTACTGATTCGTGAGAATTTTCCCCTTCGTAAGGGAGCACCAAAGAAAGGGTAAAGTCACCATGGCAGTCACCAAATCCGTACATCATCATATTGTTACGTGGCCAGATGTGGAAGGCATTGGGATCAAGTTCCAACTTGGTCATGACTGGTTTTGGCAAAACAATTTCGCGATAAGCAATGTCAATAAATTGTTGACTATAGTTAAATCTTTTTTCCTTTTGCATAGCCAGACGCACACTGGAAAAAGCCCCGTCAGCGCCCACTACTACGTCAGATTGAACCTCCCGCATTAGACCTGTTTCTCGGTCCTCGAACTTTGCGGTTGCTGTGACCAGATCAAGTCCCACACACTTGTGATTAAACATGAAGTGCACGTTGTTGTGCTGCTGGGCAAAATTCAGCAATATTAAGTGTAAATCCTGGCGACGCATCGCATAGTTGGCCTCCTTGTTGGTACTGTAAGGTTGAAAGGTTTGTTGCCCAACCGGGGGATGAATCATACGGCCGTAAATTGGAATAGACTTCTGGCGAACGATATCGCCAATGCCTACCTTATCCAGTGCTCGAAAACCACGAACGGCCACAGTGATGCTAATCGAACGATTCGATATGGGGGTAACCTCGCGAGGGTCCGGTGCTTGCTCAAAAATGGTGACCTCGTGGCCCGCTTGAGCCAAATAAGCTGACAACAGGCACCCAACCAGACCCGCTCCAACAATGGTTACGTGCGTCATTTATCACTCCTCTTGTTGAAGCGCAGAGCGCTATGAAATTATCACTTCCGTTACAGAAATAGCCTGATAAGCCCGCCTACTCTTACGGAGTAAGAGTCTTAATCGGCCAAAGACAGTTGGAGGAAAATCTTAACTATTAGCCGATTGAACGTGCAAAAGCGAGAGGAGTCAGGATTTTACATCCAGAACAATCTCGCTTGCACAAAAAGTCAAGCTCGCGAGGTGATTGGTTCTAAATAATACGAGCTGCTTTTATCTGGTGGTTAATGCATGCAATACGCAAGGATTTTTGCTTTCATTTTAAGTCGCGAGTTGACGATCATATTTGGGTGTTTTGCGTTTGTCCAAAATGATTAGGTGTTGAAATAGTTATGGACTCACATTTATACAGCAATTCGAAAAATGTTTACTTCTTTAGAGGTAGAACCTACAGAATTCGATCAATATTATATGAGACCAAAAAATTTCGCCCAAAATCTGACGCTTTTTATGCCGTTCTTTGACAAACAAACCGCGCCAGGTGACGGATTATCCCGCCAAAAGGTTCTCATTTTGCCCCAAGTTTCTGTTTTATGTCATATTTTGAGTTGTTGTATTATATAACATGTTGCAGCATAAAATTTAAAGTACATAATAGTGTAAGGATTCTACTACAATGTCAAGAGCAAAGTTGATGTTGTTTTATCCTAAAAATAGTCCACACTTACCGGAAGTCTAAAACCCGTTCAATCAAACTGATAGCCGCCAACTGTAATGTTGTAAAGCCTATCAATAACCCAACCTAATTTGATGAGTGTTAAGACATGTATGGTGGTCTTTCGCTTATTACCACCCGTCATACTCACCAATATATTGACCTTAGCTAATTAAGCAGGATTTCCCTCACCTGATACTTCGTTATGACAACTTTGTGTCTTGGATCAAGGCCATAAAGAGCAGCCCTTTGCAATTTGTGTGACCTATGTCGACAGACGAAATCAAAGCGATTATTGGAGGTCTGAATTGATGAATATCCCCTTGCAGTTTGAGTACATAGTCATTGGTGCTGGTCCAGCCGGGTTACAGATGGGCTACTATTTGGACAAAATTAGGCAAAACTATATCATCCTGGAAGTGGGCAACGGCCCCGGTGTTTTTTTTGATGAATTTCCACGACACGGCAAGCTTCTTTCTATTAATAAAGTGTTTACAGGCTTCCAAAGCCATGAAATGAACTTACGTTGGGACTGGAACTCACTTCTAAGTGAGCGTGAAGAACTTTTGTTTAAAAATTATACGACTGAATACTTCCCTGATGCGGCAGATCTCAAAACGTATCTCCATGATTTTGCCATCCAAACAAACCTCAATATTCAATATCGCACAAAAATTAATAAGGTTAGCCGACAAGACAATAGCTTCATTGTTGCCGATACACACGGGAATCGGTACCTCTGTCGATATCTTATCGTTGCGACTGGACTCCATACTGCTTATGTGCCACCAATACCCGGCATCGAACGAGCAGAAAACTATGCCAACTTTTCGATAAACCCGCATGACTTTGCTAATCAACGGGTTCTAATTATAGGTAAAGGTAATTCGGCTTTTGAGACGGCCGACAATTTGATTGCTACCGCCGCTTCGATACATCTGTGCAGCCCGAATCCCATAAAGCTCGCCTGGAAAACCCACTTTGTTGGCCACCTACGTGCCAGAAATAACAATTTCCTGGATACCTACCAATTAAAATCCCAGAATGCGATCCTTGATGCTCATGTTGAAAAAATTCAAAAGGAAAATGGGAAATTTTTGGTTGATATTATATATACGCATGCCAGAGAAGAACGCAGAACTATTGAATTTGATCGTGTGCTTGTTTGCACGGGATTCTGCTTTGACACCTCTATTTTTGATGATACCTGCCTTCCCGAACTTGTTTTAGAAAATAGATATCCTGCACAAACCAGTGCCTGGGAATCAAGCAATGTGAAAGACTTGTACTTTGCTGGCACATTGATGCAGCAGCGAGACTACAAAAAGACGATGTCAGCCTTTATCCACGGTTTTCGTCATAATATTAAAGCCCTCAGCCATATTCTTGAAGAACGGCACCATAACAAACCCTGGCCATTTCACTCACTTCCTGCTACACCCCAAACTATAGCTGAAGCAATTATTCACCGGATCAATACTGGAGCGTCGCTATTCTTGCAACCAGGCTACTTTTGTGATGTGCTTGTTATTCCTGAGTTTGAGCCAGAAGTATGTTACTATCGAGACATACCAACAGAGTATATTGCTGACAGCGAATTCAGCCGTCAGAAAAACTACTTCACAATTTCTCTGGAATATGGTGATTTTAGCCGTATTTCCGACCCGTTTTACATCGAACGCGACCCGGATCCATCTCAGGCACATTTGACAGCTTACATACATCCCATTATTCGGCACTACCGTGGAGTAGAGCTCATCGGGGAGTACCATATTCCCGAAGATCTGGAAAACAATTACTCAGGGGAGCTGTTTCTCCAGCTAATACACGATCTATTTCTAAATCAACTAAATAAAACAACAATAACCTCCTGATAAAATTCTGTTTGATGATGATTAATAGAACAAATACAACAACGTTCGTTGAACTACTGCAGGAGAAAGCCCGCACCAAGAAAAATGAGAGTTTGTACACCTTTTTAATGGCGGGCGAAGACGAAAAAAAACAATTAACCTACGCTCAGCTTGACTTACAAGCGAAAGCTGTTGCCGCACAGCTACAGCAAATTGTTGATCCGGGAGAACGAGTACTGCTTCTGTATCCACCGGGCCTCGACTATATTGTAGCTTTTTTTGGATGCCTTTATGCTGGTGTCATTGCAGTTCCAGTTTATCCCCCCGACCCCTCAGCTATTCAGCGCACTTTGCCTCGCTTGCAAGCAATTGCTCAAGATGCGAAACCACACGTGGCGCTGACAACATCATCAATTTTGATGTTGGCAGAGTTGATGTTGAGCCAAACACCTGGGTTTCCAGCGCTCCAGTGGTTGGCAACAGATGCAAAATTACCGAATGAATTAAGCTGGCAACAACCCAATGTAAATCCTGACTCCATTGCGTTTCTACAATATACCTCAGGCTCTACTGGTACCCCTAAGGGTGTAATGTTGACCCACCAAAATCTCATGCACAATTCTGCACTGATTTATGGTTTTTTTGGTCATTCATCTCAAAGCCAGGGAGTGATATGGCTACCCCCGTATCATGATATGGGACTGATTGGTGGCATCTTGCAACCGCTGTACGGAGGTTTTCCGGTTACACTTATGTCCCCGCTGGACTTTTTGCAGCGGCCGGCCCGCTGGCTCCAAGCAGTTTCTCAGTACAGGGCAACCACCAGTGGTGGTCCTAACTTCGCTTATGAATTATGCATCCGCAAAGTTACGCCGGAAGAGAGAGCTGCGTTAGATTTGAGCCGATGGCAAGTCGCGTTCAACGGTGCAGAACCCATACAGTCTGAGACAATGGATAGGTTTGCAAACCTGTTTGAACCATGTGGGTTTCGGAGAGAGGCATTTTACCCCTGTTATGGCTTGGCTGAAGCCACCCTCATTGTCTCAGGCGGGGATTATAAACAACCCACTGTTGTATCTACTTATCAACAAGAAGCCTTGGCACAAAATAAAGTTGTGAAGGTTACCCCTAACCACCCTGAAGCTACTTCACTGGTCAGCTGTGGCGAAAGTTCACCAGATCAACGATTAGCCATCGTCAATCCTACCAGTTTGGTTCCATGCGATTCAGAAGAAATCGGCGAGGTTTGGGTTAGCGGCCCCAGCGTGTCACCAGGTTACTGGCAGCGTTCTGAAGAGACGGAAACTTTTTGTCAAGCAATGACTTTAGGAGAAGGCCCATTTTTACGCACAGGTGATTTGGGTTTCCTACAGGACGGGCAGCTCTATATCACCGGTCGCCTAAAAGACCTAATCATCATTCGTGGTCAAAACTTCTATCCCCAGGATATAGAGCTAACAGTCGAACAATGTCATCCTGCACTAAGGTCAGGCTGCGGTGCGGCCTTCTCAGTCCAGGTAGATGATGAAGAGAGGCTGGTGGTAGTACAAGAACTAGATGGGCGCCAATCAGTAGACACCGAGGCGGTTATCAACAGCATCCGTCAAGCTGTTTCCAGCCAACATGGCTTGCAGCTGTATTCTGTAGTCCTTATCAAAGCTCGCACCATTCCTAAAACCTCTAGCGGCAAAATCCAGCGGTTTGCCTGCCGTCTTGCCTTTTTAGCAGAAGAACTTGAGCTAATTGAACAAAGCGTTTTATCGCCCGAACCAGCAACAACTGCTGAAATGAGCTTTATCCGTAAAACGCTGTTGGTGATGGCCGACGCCACTGCACGCACTTCGGTATTGACGATTTATCTTCAAGAGCAATTAGCCAATATTTTGCGTCTGCCTATTGGGAAAGTCTTACCAAACCTTTCGCTCAACCAGTTAGGGATAGATTCATTAACGGCCGTTGAACTTAAACACCAAATCGAAACTGAATTGGGGGTTGAAATTCCCCTAACACATTTACTAGGCAACACAACAGTAGCTGGATTAACAGAAGTAGTGCTGGCACATTTCAAAGATCAGCCCGCAAAACCTATATTTTCAAGAGGAAAAGTTACTCCTACTCCAACTGTCGCTCCGGCATCTTATGGCCAACGCGCCCTATGGTATCTGCAGCAATTTGCTCCAGAAAGTACCGCCTACCATATTGCTACTGCAGTACAAATCCACAGCCCTTTAGACCCGGAACGATTCCACCAGGCATGGAAAAGGCTAGTAACACGCCATCCGTCGCTACGAACACAATTCTTCACCGAAGCGGGACAGCTAATGCAGCGGTTTTTGTCAGACGCTAGTTTGGACTTTGTCGTGGTAGACGCTCGTCAATGGACGCCTTCTGAGTTTAATATTTATCTAGCGGGCGAGACACACCGCCCCTTTGATTTGTCGCAGGACACATTACATCGTGTTCGTCTTTGTCAACAATCTGACAATACATACATACTGCTTCTAGTCATACATCACATTGTTGCCGATTTCTGGTCTCTAGCAGTGTTAGCACACGAGTTGGGGCTGCTCTATTCGGACCTAAATGCCGTGCTGCCACCGCTAAAAACTAGTTATGCCAGCGCCATAGAAGATCAAAATGCTCTGCTGACAGGAGAAGGGGGCGAAAGACTTTGGACATATTGGCAGCAACAGCTAGGTGATAGGCTACCAATTTTGAATCTACCGGCTGATTTTCCCCGCCCCTCGGTACAGACATTTAAGGGGGCATCGAAATCTGTTCAGCTGGGGCGTACCCTTACCGACAAGTTGCATTCCCTAAGCCGAGACCAGAATGTGACTTTATATATGACGCTGCTAGCAGCTTTCAAACTATTGCTGGCTCGTTACAGTGGGCAGCAGGATGTTTTGATTGGTTCCCCAACCAATGGACGTTCCCGACCAGAGCTGACTAATCAGATTGGCTACTTCGTAAACCCAGTCGTGATGCGCAGCACGCTGCAGGTAGAACAAACATTTGTCACATTTTTGCAGGCCGTGCGGCAAACTGCGCTAGATGCCTTTGACTATCAAGCGTATCCCTTTGCCCTCCTTGCAGAACAACTCCACCCTCACCGCGATCCTAGCCGTTCACCTATTTTTCAAGCAATGTTTATGTACCAACAGGTACCTCGATTTGGTAATGTAGATCTGGCCGCATTTGCATTGAGTGAACCAGGCACGAGAGTAAGTATAAGTAATTTGATCGTTGAACCATTCCCGATGGACCAACAGTCAGCCCAATTCGATCTTACATTGATGGTGGCTGAGACTTCACAGGGACTCCGGACCATGATCCAGTATAGCCAGGATTTGTTTGCCGCAGAAACGATTGATCGTATGTTGGCTAACTTCCAGACTTTACTGACCGCGATTACTGAAAACCCGGAGCGACCACTGTTTTTCATGCCGCTAATTTCTGCTTCAGAACATCAGTTGCTACAAAAATGGAATGCAACAACGGTAGGCTTACCCAGTAATCAGCGCATTGATACCCTCTTTGAGGCTCAGGTTGACTTAAGACCAACTGCAACCGCCCTGGTTTTTGAGGATATGACTCTCACTTACAGGACTCTAAATCAGCGAGCCAACCAATTGGCTCACTACCTGCGTACCCAAGGTGTCGGACCTGGGGTCAACATTGGCGTTTACATGATGCGCTCATTAGACATGATGGTAGCATTGTTGGCTGTGATGAAATCTGGTGGTGCCTACATTCCCCTCGATCCTGGGTATCCCAAAGAACGAATTGGCCTTATTCTCGCCGACGCCCAGGCCCCCCTTGTTTTGACTCACAATAAATTGGCTAAAGCAATACCGTTTGAAGAAGTGAATATCATTGAAATAGATCAGGCTTGGTCATTAATCTCCGCCCACCCCGAAGAAAATCCCAGTTATGCAAGAAGTTCCGGAATGCCGGCTTACGTTATTTACACCTCCGGTTCCACGGGAAAGCCGAAAGGTGTTGTGGTTACACATGACAATGTGGTGAACTTCTTCACCGGCATGGATGAGCGAATTGGCTGTAATGAAAAAGACACAATGCTGGCCGTAACCAGCATCTCTTTTGATATCTCTGTACTTGAACTTTTCTGGACACTGGTTCGAGGGGCGAAAGTCGTCATCTTGGGTGAGCAAGCTGTTCAGAGTAGGCAAAAAGATATCGTTAAGAGTGAAACTGAGTCCTTACAGTTCAGCCTATTTTATTTTGCCTCGGATGAGGACTCAGAAACAACCGTCGACAAATATCGGCTTCTGATTGAAGGTGCACGGTACGCCGACGAAAATGGTTTTCAAGCGGTGTGGACGCCGGAACGACACTTCCACGCCTTTGGCGGACTTTATCCCAACCCCGCAGTGACGGCTGCAGCCATTGCGACTATTACCAAAAGGGTGCAAATTCGAGCTGGTAGCGTGGTCATACCTCTACACCACCCAGTACGTATAGCTGAGGAGTGGTCAGTCGTGGATAATTTGTCTCAAGGCCGTGTTGGAATTGCAATTGCATCCGGCTGGCACGCTAACGATTTTGCCTTTTTCCCCGAAAATTATGCAGAGCGGAAAGAGATAACTCGTCGCAATGTTGAAACTGTGCGGCAGTTGTGGCGGGGCGGGTTGGTTCAAGTCAGCAATGGCGTAGGCCAAAATATTGAGATCATGATTCACCCTCGCCCAGTACAAGCTGAACTACCACTTTGGATAACGGCCGCTGGCAATCCCGAAACATTCGTAATGGCTGGGCAGATGGGAGCAGGCATTCTGACTCATTTGCTAGGTCAAACTCTTGACGATGTGGCAGAAAAGATCCTCCTCTACCGACAGGCACGCGCAGCTAGCGGATACACTCCAGATGGGGGACACGTAGTGCTAATGCTCCATACCTTTATTGGTGAGGATCTAAGCCAAATTCGGGAAACAGTGCGCGAACCGTTTACAAACTACCTACGCACATCTGCTGGGTTGATGGCACAGTTGGCCCGCACTTTCGGTATACCATTTGACATGGAAACCATGAGTCAGGCAGATTTGGATGCACTTCTTCAGTTCGCTTTTTCCCGCTATTACGATACAGGTGCGCTCTTCGGTACGCCTGAGTCCGCTTTAGCCCTGACTGAAAAATTCACGCAGATTGGTGTAAATGAAATCGCTTGTCTGATTGATTTTGGCTTACCCACCGAGCAGGTATTGGCCCATTTGCCTCACTTACGTCGGCTGCAAGAATTGGCCAACGGGCGCTTTGAAACTAGTCAAAAGTCAGCCGACTACGGCCTTATTGCTCAGGCGAAGCGTTATTCACCGACCATGATGCAGTGCACTCCCTCATATATGCGACTTGTTTTGATGGAAGAAGAATCATCGGCAGCATTTCAATCACTAAACACATTACTGCTGGGGGGCGAAACGTTACCCCCTAACCTTGCCCAACAGATTAAAGAAACATTTTCCGCTCGGCTGATAAACATGTATGGTCCTACCGAGACCACCATTTGGTCTTTAACACACCAGGTTGACCAGGTTAATGGTATTGTGCCTATCGGACGGCCAATTGCTAACACACAGGTATATGTTTTGGATGATTACTTCCAACCTGTACCGATCGGCGTGGTGGGTGAATTGGTTATTGGTGGACGCGGTGTAGCCGCCGGGTATCTTTATCGGCCAGAACTAACTGCCGAAAAATTCGTTCCTTTATCCTCTCTTGGTTATTCAATGGTAATTGGAGGATTGCCCAATCCCACCTTGCCACTTACAGCTTACCGCACCGGTGACTTGGCTCGTTTTTTGCCCGATGGTTCTCTGGAATTTCTAGGCAGGCATGATTTTCAGATGAAGCTGCGAGGGTACCGGGTGGAGTTAGGGGAAATAGAAACGGTGCTTGCCGGACATCCGGCAATCGATCAAGCAGTAGTAGTGCCGTATGAAGAAACACCTGATGATACCCGTTTGGTGGCTTACTATGTGCCCCACGGAGCCGAACCCGAGGCTTTGCGTTACTTTTTGAGGGAAAGATTACCAGACTACATGATTCCTTCAGCGTTTCTGCCTATGGCAGCACTCCCACTAACGCCCAATGGGAAGGTGGACCGGAAGGCTCTGCCAAAGGAGTTCCCGGTATCATATACTGGAAACAGTCATGTTAACTTTGTTGCCCCCCGCAGCCAGGTGGAACAGCAAATTGCCCAGATTTGGCTTCAGGCACTGAAGCTCGAAAAAGTTGGTATACACGATAACTTCTTTGATTTGGGTGGGCACTCCCTGCTAATGGCTCAGGTGCACAGCCAGTTAAAAGAACACTACGGCTACGAACTACCTCTGGTACGGTTACTGGAACATCCTACTATAAGTGACCTGGCAAAATTCCTCACTGCCGAAGGGGACGATATGGCCTCTCTCAATGAAAGCCAATCCCGTGCCCAAAAACAACTGGCTTCTCGCCGCAGGGCAAGAAAGGTGCCCCCTACATTCTCAACGTAATTTTTTGATCTCCGTTTCCTCTATAGCCTTATGCTTGTCTGTCTGCTGGAGCGTTAGTTCCCAGAGAAAATCAGAGGCAAATTGTTTATCTTATGACTGATTTAAATATTGATGATCTGCCTGAAAATAATGACATTGCTATCATTGGTATGAGTTGCCGTTTTCCCGGTGCGCCAGATATTGAAACCTTTTGGCAAAATTTACGCGAGGGTGCAGAGAGCATTAGGTTTTTCAGTGATGATGAACTAAAAGAATTAGCTGTGCCCGACGCTTATTTGAACGCCCCAAATTTCGTGAAAGCCAGCCCGGTACTCGACAATATTGACCAATTCGATGCCAGCTTTTTTGGTTATGCACCGCGTGAGGCAGCGCTTCTCGATCCCCAACATCGCCTGTTTTTAGAGCAGTCGTGGCTGGCCTTGGAAAACGCGGGCTACAAACCACAGGGCTTCCCCGGCCTGGTTGGCGTGTTTGCCGGAACCAGCCTTAGCACCTATTTACTATTCAATCTCCTCACAAATCCAGCGCTGTCCGATGGAGAACACAGCTTTGAGGTAATGATTGGCAACGATAAAGATTTTCTTAGTACGCGAGTTTCTTACCATTTGGACTTGCGTGGACCTAGCCTAGATGTACAGACAGGGTGTTCAACATCTCTGGTGGCAACACATCTTGCCTGTGAAGCGTTGTTGAGTTTTCAGTGTGATATCGCCTTGGTTGGCGGTGTTTCAGTCAACGTTCCACAGCGCACAGGATATTTTTATCAAGACGGCGGCATTAATTCCGCTGACGGCCGTTGCCGCGCTTTTGACGCCAAGGCCACCGGTACACTATTTGGCAGTGGTGTAGGAGTGGTGGTACTTAAGCGGCTAGAGGAAGCCATTACCGATAACGACACTGTTTATGCCGTGATAAAAAGTACAGCTGTCAATAACGACGGAGCCCGAAAAGTTGGCTACACTGCACCCGGGATCGAGGGTCAGGCTGAAGTTATTACCCGCGCTCTGACACTAGCGGGCGTTAATCCAAGAACCATTGGATATGTTGAGACACATGGTACGGGGACTCCGTTGGGAGATCCAGTAGAGATCACGGCTCTCACTAAAGCATATCGTCCAGCGACCAATGCAAACCAATACTGTGCTGTTGGTTCTGTTAAATCCAACATCGGCCATCTGGATGCCGCTGCTGGGGTTGCCAGTCTGATCAAAACTGTGTTGAGCCTTTACCATCAACAAATAGTGCCCAGTCTTCATTTCAGCGCCGCTAATCCCGCAATCGACTTTGCTAACTCTCCTTTTTTTGTCAGTGACAAGTTACAAAGCTGGCCGCAATACGGCGCACCACGCCGGGGGGCGGTTAGCTCGTTTGGCATTGGCGGCACAAATGCACATGTTATTTTAGAAGAAGCACCGCCACCGCCACAGTTGCAAGTTGAACGGTCCTCCGCCTGGCATCTGGTGCTTCTTTCTGCCAGGACTGAGTTTGCTCTGGAGACAGTAACTTCCCGCTTGGCCAACCATTTAGAACGGTCTACGGATTCTCTGGCGGATATTGCCTTTACATTACAGAACGGCCGTAAACGATTTCCTTTTCGTCGGGCCTTCATTTGCCAAAAAAGATCAGAAGCCCTTGAAATACTGCGTCTGTTGCCTTCTGGCAGTGTAAACACAGTTTATGAAGAGCGACAGGAACGCCCTATCGTCTATATGTTTCCCGGAGGGGGCACACAGTATGTCAATATGGGGAAAGGTTTGTACCGACAAGAGCCGATTTTTCGCGAGGTAGTGGATCAATGCGCCACTATCTTACACCGACTTATAGGGTTTGATCTACGGCGAAAGCTGTTTGTGGAAAGTGATCTGGAACAGGCGCAAGAAGAAATGAAGGAAGCATCTCTGGCGCTACCTGCTCTTTTTACTATTTCTTACGCTATGTCCCGCTTACTTCTTACTTGGGGGCTGGAGCCGCAGGCGATGATTGGTCACAGTATGGGGGAGTATGTAGCTGCATGCCTTGCCGGTGTTTTTTCTCTGGAGGAGGCATTGGCTGTTGTGGTAAAGCGGGGGCAGCTGTTTGCCCAGTTGCCTCCAGGAGCGATGGTCAGCATACCGCTAGGCGCGGAGCAGGTCCGGCCCTTCCTTGATCCACGTCTCTCTTTCGCGGCTATTAATGCCCCCGACCAATGTGTCGTCTCAGGACCAGTGGCAGCAGTAGATACCTTCGTCAACACCCTAACCGAGCGGCAAATTGAGTTCAGGCACCTACAAATTAATGTGGCTGCCCATTCGCCAATGATCGATTTAATTATTCAGCCATTCACGCAGTTCATCTCCAGCTTAAAGTTACAACCACCTTCCCGACCGTTCATTTCAAGCGTTAGTGGTACCTGGATTACTAATGAAGAAGCGATTAGCCCTGCCTATTGGGGAAGTCAATTGAGGCAAACAGTACAATTTAGTGATGGGATTGCCCTTCTCTTATCTGAACCCAGTTATGTTTTTCTGGAAGTAGGTCCAGGCCGGGCCTTAAGCACGCTGGCCCAACTGCAATCTGATCGTGAGCGACGGCACTCGATTCTAGCGACTTTGCGCCATCCCTACGATCCAGTCGACGACACAGCCTTTTTGCTGGAACGTCTGGGTCAACTCTGGATTGCTGGAGTAGAGATTAACTGGAACGGGTTTTACGCCAGGCAAAGACGGCAGCGATTGCCCCTACCCACCTATCCTTTCGAGCGACAGCGGTATTGGATTGCGCCGGGCAAACTTTCTGATCAGACGGCGCGAGTACAGAAGGGTAAATCGTTGAATATTGCCGACTGGTTCTATGTACCCACCTGGCAACAAATGCCAGGTCGCCCACCTTTCGCTTCCGGACAACTCTCAGCAGAACCGCGCACCTGGCTTATTTTTGATGAGGGTAACGTGGGCTCTGAATTAGCATCTCTGCTGCAAATGCAAAATCAGATCGTAATACGTGTTTTGCCAGGATCTCAGTTTAGAGAGGATCATTTCTTCACAATTCGTCCAGGTGTACGAGCAGATTATGATATGCTGTTGCGTCAACTTCAGCTTAGAGAACAAATGCCGGACGAGATCCTCCATCTTTGGAACAAAGGCGTAGAGGGCACTGATTTTTCAACTGTACAAGAAAAAGGTCTTTACAGTCTGCTACACCTGGCGCAAGCGTTAGAGACAAACGTTTTACGGAAATCGGTAAAGCTCTGGGTTCTAACCAGCGGGTTATTTTCAATTGAGAGCCAGGATGTTGTAATCCCGGAAAAGGCTACTTTGCTCAGCCCGTGCAAAATTATTCCGCAGGAACTAGAGCACGTGGCGTGTTATGTTGTTGATGCCCTACCGCAATCAGATTCGGCGACACTCGCTCGGCAGTTGCTTGATGAAATAGTTGTACCACCAGCCGAACACATACTTGCTTTTCGTGGAAAACATCGCTGGCAGCAGAAGTTCGCACCTTTGCCACTCACAGACAATAGCGCAACGCCGTGGCCATTGCGTGAGCAGGGTGTTTATGTCATTTTTGGGGGACTGGGGAACATCGGCCTTTTGCTTGCCCACTATCTAGTGAAGGAAGTGCAAGCCCGTTTAGTGTTGGTCAGTCGCTCGCCCTTGCCAGTCAGGGAGTCTTGGGAACAATATTTAGCCAGTGCCGAACCACATGATCAGATCGCAGAAAAAATCCGTAAAGTTCAGGCTTTGGAAGCTGGTGGGCCGGAAGTGATGTTGATACAGGCAAACATGGCGGACAGGGTGGCAATGCGGTCGGTCGTTTCAGCTGTTGAAGACCAATTTGGCGAGATTCATGGCGTTATCCATGCTGCTGGATTAGCTGGTGAAAAGAGTATCAGGTTGCTGGGGCAAGTAGACAAGCCTTCGTGCGAAGACCATTTCCAAGCCAAGGTACAGGGAACTGTGGTACTTCATGAGGTGTTTAAGGACAAGCTTCTCGACTTTGTTCTCCTTTTTTCCTCTAATGTTTCGGTACTGGGTGGTTTAGGAGCGATCTCGTATGCCGCAGCAAATCTGTTCATGGATGCGTTTTGTGCTGCGCAGCGTGGCCCACAGCGTTGGATCAGTGCCAATTGGGATGGCTGGCTAACGGCAAAAACAAATACGTTAAGTACGAATTTCCAAACCAGTATTGATCAATATGCCATGCAGCCAGAAGAAAGTGTAGTAGCTTTTCGGCGGGTAGTCACGAGCGCTCCCGCTGGACAGATTATTGTCTCAACCGGGGATCTGGAAGGGCGTTTTAAGTTATGGATTAACCAGACTGGGCTTGCAGATTTGCTTCAGGAAGAAGACCGTCACCCGCGTCCCACACTCAGTAGCGCCTATGCACCACCGGAAAATGAAATCGAAGCGTTGGTCATTGATGTTTGGCAGCAGCTACTTGGCATTGATCAGTTAGGGATCCACGACAATTTTTTTGACCTGGGGGGTAACTCCCTGATTGCGCTTAAAGTGATTTCGCGCCTTAAACAGGTGTTACAAATGGATATACCGGTTGTTAGTTTGTTTGAAGGTCCAACGGCTTATGCCCTGGCCAAGATGCTCAGCCAGCAACAAAATGAACAGCCGCCTATTTATGAAACAAGCCAAAGTCGGGGTGAGCGGCGGCGACTGAGGTACCAGCAACGTTTAACCGGTGATGAACAAGGAATAGAAAGTTGAAGTTGGTGAATCACTTACCGTCCTAATCAGCAACAGGGGAAAACACTGTATGACACTATCTCCAACCAGTGGCACAGAAATTGCAATCATTGGCATGAACTGCCGTTTTCCTGGCGCACCTGATCTGGCCAAATTTTGGCAAAACTTGCGTGAGGGTGTGGAGTCAATTCGCAGGTTCAGCGATGAGGAACTTAGGCTGGCTGGAATTGATGTGTCCCTATTGAACGATCCCAATTTTATTAAGGCCGCAGCCTTTTTAGAGGATGCTGATGCTTTCGATGCCGACTTCTTCGAGATGAATTACCGCGAAGCGGCTATCACCGATCCACAGCAACGTGTCCTGCTGGAATGTGCTTGGGAGGCACTAGAGCATGCTGGCTACAATCCTTACAGCTATCCAGGAGCAATTAGCCTTTTTGCCGGTGCCACGATGAACACTTATCTGCTTTTTAATCTGGCAAGAAACCGAGAAGCGCTTGCAGGGTTGGAACCTGTACAGCTTAACATTGGTAACGCGGGCGATTTTCTAGCAACGCGAGTAGCCTACAAACTTAATCTGAAGGGTGCCAGCTACACGGTACAATCCGCTTGTTCTACCGCCCTGGTGGCTGCATATGTTGCCTGTGAGGCGCTGTTGAACGAAGCTTGTAATATAGCGCTGGCGGGTGGTGTATCCGTGAATGTGAGTTTTCAGCATGGGTATCAGTATGCGCCGGGCGGCATGAGTTCGCCAGATGGCTATTGCCGCCCATTTGACAGCAAGGCGCAGGGGACGGTATTTGGCAGCGGCGTAGGCTTGGTAGTTCTCAAACGCCTAGCTGATGCAATAGACGATGGCGACACCATACATGCAGTCATCAAAGGTGTGGCTACGAATAACGACGGATCCTATAAGGTCGGCTACACTGCGCCTAGCGTCGATGGGCAAGCAAATGTAATCACTGAAGCGTTGGCAATGGCTGGGGTAAGAGCTGATTCGGTAAGCTATGTAGAAACTCATGGTACGGCTACACCTCTGGGCGATCCAATTGAAGTGCAGGCTCTAACAAAAGCGTATCGTGCCCAAACAAGCCTTACAGGATTTTGCGCAATTGGCTCGGTAAAAAGCAACATTGGCCATTTAGACGCTGCGGCGGGGGTAGCTGGATTAATCAAAACGGTCCTTGCGCTTAAACATCGACAGCTGCCAGCGAGTCTACATTTTGAGCAACCCAATCCTGGTATCGATTTTGCCCAAACCCCTTTTTATGTCAACAACAAGCTTGCGGATTGGCCTGCCAGGAGCGGTCCACGCCGAGCAGGGATAAGTGCGTTTGGCGTGGGCGGCACCAATGCTCACTTAATCCTGGAAGAAGCCCCAATCCCGTCAGAACCAGCACCATCCAGGCCTTTTCAACTGCTCTGCCTTTCCGCAAAAACGGAAACGGCCGTAGAGTCGATGGTCACTCGCTTGAGGAGCCATTTGCAGAACTTTCCAGGGACAAACATGGCCGATGTTGCTTACACTTTGCAAATGGGGCGGGCACAGTTTGAGTACCGAAAATTCTTGCTGGTTCGTGAGCAAAAAGAAACCGTAGTTGCATTAGCCGATCCGGGTCGTATGTTAAGCGGAGCGTGGTCAGGGGGAGGCAAACGACGGCCGCTGGCTTTCCTTTTTACCGGTCAGGGGGCGCAGCACATACAAATGGGACGCGATTTATACGAACAGGAAAGAGTCTTCCGTCAAAGGGTAGAACAATCAGCAATAATGCTGCGATCGGAGCTCGGATTGGATCTGCGTGACCTGATTTATCCTCTACCGGGTAGAGAAGAGGATGCGGTCAAAAAACTGCAGCAGACCGAGTTTGCCCAACCAGCCCTGTTTGTCATAGAGTATGCCCTGGCACACCTGTTCCGTTCATGGGGCATTGAGCCACAAATGTTGGCAGGGCACAGCATTGGTGAGTTTGTAGCCGCTTGCCTGGCAGGAGTGTTTTCGCTGCAAGATGCACTTAAACTGGTAGTCGCTCGTGGGCGGTTGATGCAGCAAATGCCCCCAGGAGCGATGCTGGCTGTACCCCTTTCTGAATTCGAGCTTGAACCGTTCTTAAATGCGGAGTTGGCGCTTGCAGCAGTAAATAGCCCCAGTCGATGTGTAGTGTCTGGGACAGTTACAGCTATCTCCACCTTAGCACAGCAGCTTGAAATTGAAGGGATCAAAGGGCACCGTCTGCAAACATCCCATGCATTTCATTCTCCTATGATGGAATCGGCACGGGAGGCCTTTTTAAATTTAGTATCGCAGACGGAGCGCCAGCCACCGAAAATACCTCTGTTGTCCAATTTGAGTGGTACATGGCTGACACCCGATCAAGCCATCAATCCGGTTTATTGGGCCGACCACCTCCGACAACCCGTTCGCTTTTCTGACAATTTGGTGTGTCTATTAGAAAGTAAGGATTCTGTATTGTTAGAGTTAGGCCCAAGTGGGGTACTCAGCGGGCTGGCCCGTCAGCATCCACACTTTGATAATACTCATGTGGCACTGGGAGCAATGCGACACCCGAAACAACAGGAGAACGATCAAGCCACTGCCCTGGCTGCATTGGGGCAACTCTGGTTGGCCGGGATTGCCCCTGACTGGCCCAAATTTTATGAACATGAGCGGAGATCTCGTGTTCCTTTGCCCACGTATCCATTTGTCCGGCAGCGCCACTGGATTGAGCCAGATAGCCCAACCACAAACACGTCTGTATCTGTAATTGCTAACGATCGCCAGCCTCAGAAGGCATGGTTCTATATGCCTGCCTGGCAACGCATCTTGCCAATTCGGTTTAATGAAGACAGACTGGCCGAAAAGCAGCGAAACTGGTTGATTCTGACCGACATGGACGGCTTAGGTCAGTCAATTTCCCAAGCATTAACAGCTGCCGGGCAAACAGTAACGTTGGTATATTCAGGTAATCGGTTTTCGGAGGATAAGAACCGTTTTACAATTGATCCGACTGATCCCAGGGCCTATGCAACCCTTGCACAGTCATTACATCATCGCGACCAAATGCCGGATGTCATTCTCCATTTGTGGCTTCTGGCGTCGATTGAACCAGAGGGGGATGCACAACAAACTTTTAATTTGTGCCAACAAATCGGATATTACAGTCTACTCTATTTGCTGCAAGGGGTAACGGCCGTAGCCTCGGACGCTAGCTTCGATTTATTGTTGGTAACAAACCAAGCTGCAGCCCTAACGCCAAATGAAACGCTCATTCCTGACAAAGTGACATCCCTAGGTTTGCTCAAAGTTATCCCACAAGAGTACCCCAAAACCCGTTGCCAGGTTATGGACGTAGCTAATGCATCACCCACACAGATGAAAGATGCTATTTTAGCAGCCGCTCTTCACTTGCCAGAGCAGCCGACTGCCCTTCGGGGAGCTTTTTGGTGGACACAACATATGACACCAATAGCCCTACCGGAAAGTCCTGGCTCTAAGTTCCGGCATCGTGGAGTTTATTTATTTACAGGTGGCCTCCTTGAAATCGGCACAGCAATGTGCCATTACCTGGCACAAACATACCAAACACGGCTGGTTTTGCTGGAACCTGAACCATTCCCTGACCCTCAAGAATGGGATGAGTGGCTGGTTAGCCACGGACCAGAAAATGCCATTAGTGAACGCATCCGTCAGGTGCAGGCGCTGCGGCAAGCAGGTAGCGAGGTTATTGTTGTTGGCATTGATTGGACCAATGGAGTGCTGATAAAGAAAGCCGTAGCAGAAGCGATATCTCGATTTGGACCGATCAACGGTGTAATTCACAATGCGCGATTATTGGGCGAGCGCTCCTTTCGAATGATTGCAGAAACGAGGGTATTGGAGAGTGAATGGCATTTCCAACCCAAAATCCACGCACTGCGCCATTTAGCAGAGGCACTTGGAGATCATCCACTTGACTTTTGCCTGCTCAACTCATCCTTGTCCTCTGTTGTAGGTGGGGTAGGCATGGCGGCGTATGCGGCGGCCAACAGTTTCATTGATGCGTTCGCCATCGGGCAGCATCAACATTTTGGTGGTGTCTGGACGAGTGTAAACTGGGATGCGTGGCTGCACACTCAGGTATCGTTAATCAGTCCAGAGTGGGCAAAATACGCGTTGGCTTCAGAAGAAGGAGTAGCCGCTCTGGAGCAAATCTTGGCGGCATCGGGGGTAGACCAAATTATTCTTTCTACTGTAGATTTAGCTGCCAGGCGTCAGAGTTTGAAATCCAAATCAGAACAGCCAATATCTGCAGACAAACTTCAGACACGTCACAAGCGTCCACAACTGCCGGTACCGTATGTAGCCCCAGCCTCTGACCATGAACGTCTACTCGCTGAACTATGGCAAAGCATTTTCGGCATTGAGCAAATCGGCATGCTGGATAACTTCTTTGATTTAGGTGGTGATTCATTGCTGGCTGTGCAGGCAGCATCCCAGCTAAAAAAAGAGTTTGCTATCGATGTCCCGATTGTTAGCCTGTATGAGCGGCTTACAATTCGCGCCCTGGCCGAGTTAATCGAAAATCTAGAGGTATCGGGTACAACGGATGATACAGGTAACGCCGTTGAGAAAAAAGCTGAAAGGGAAGTCCGTATGAATCAACGCCGCGAAATACAGCAGCGGGAGCGCGCTAAGCGCCAGGCAAGGCGATAATGTTACGTGCCTAAGAGGCTGTGCCGAAACAAGCGAGCCTTTGTAAAACCGAACGACTGCCTTAACCCTATTCGAGCTGTCCGCTAATTTATTTATAAGGGGCTTGAATTAAAGCTAAATGGGTGACCAGACATTTTGTTGGATACCTTGCGTGTCCCTATACATAGTTTTTCACACAGGAGTGAAGCGTTGCGAGTAGTAATATCGAACTTTGGCACAACTGGCGATGTACAGCCTTTTTTGGCCTTAGCAGTGCAGTTACGCGAGCGTGGGCATGAGCCCGTGTTGGCTTTCTCCCCGCAGTACAGCCAATTTGTTAAGTCGCGCGACTTAACATTTGTGCCTATAGGCCCTGATATGCAGGAAACACAGCGGAACGTTAACCAGGCATGGATGGCCATGCCCCAATCAGCGGCGCAAATGAAGGCTATTCTGGCTCCTCTTATTGAACTAGTGCCGGAAGCCTTTGCTGCCCTGCGCGACTTGTGCCGGAATGCCGATGTGTTAATAAGTGGACCAGCCCAACCTGCCGCTCGAATGATTCATGAGTTAACTGGTATTCCCTTCGTGTCTGTGCAGCTTTCTAATTTTGGTGGAGCTGGTCCACCTGAATTACAGGCGGCCAGTGCCGAGCTTATCAATCCGTTTCGGGCGCAGCAAGGGTTACCACCCATAGCAAATCCACTAACCTTAGATGCTAACTCACCTCAGTTAGCTCTGTATGCCATTAGTCGCCATGTACTACCTCGACCAGCAAATTGGCCTGATCATTATCACCTGACCGGATACTTTTTTCTAGATGATACAGAAGCCGAGATCAACCCTGCTTTAGCCCAGTTTATGGCGTCTGGAGATAGACCGCTTGTTGTCACATTTGGCAGCATGACTGGAACCGATTCACAGCAATTGACCACACTCTTACTGGAAGCCGTGGCGATGGCAGGATGTCGGGCTGTTATTCAGCAAAACTGGGAAAACCTGGATATCGGGCAACTGCCCCCTCAGGTATTTCCAGCTGGTTATGTACCTCACGCATGGCTGTTTCGCCGTGCGGGCTGTATTGTCCATCATGGAGGCGGCGGAACGGCAGGAGCGGTGTTTCGCTCAGGCGTACCCAGCGTATTTGTACCCCATGGCTTAATTTTTGATCAGTATTACTTTGCTATCCTGGCGGAAGAATTAGGTGTTGCCGGAACGCCCATTCCGTTCAGCGAATTAACCGTGGAATGGCTTAGTGCTGCTATTCAAAAAACAATGACAAACCCAGGCTATTATGAAGCAGCAGCACTCCTTGGAGAAAGGGTGCGCAGTGAACACGGTGTGCAAAAAGCCTGTCAATTAATTGAAGACTTAGTGGCAAGGGTCGGTTTTACAACCGCAGCCACGGTATCTGTGCCAACTGCGCTAGCACGCAATGAGAAAATCAACCGACGCAAAGCTTTTCAAGAAAAACGCCGTACCAGAGGAAAGGAGCAATAGTGATGGGGAACGAAGAATTGATTGAGCAACTTGACGGCTCAGAAATAGCTATCATTGGTCTGGCCTGCCGCTTTCCAGGGGCCAACGATCCAGAGAAGTTTTGGCAAAACCTGATTAACGGCGTTGAGTCAATTACCGATCTTGCTGATGAAGAGATCAACCTTCAAGGTATGGATCCAGCACTGTTGAAGAATAATTCCTATGTAAAAAGAGCACCCCTGCTAGAGAAGGTTGATGAATTTGACGCGGGCTTTTTTGGGCTCACTCCCAAAGAAGCAGAAGTGATGGATCCGCAACAGCGGTTTTTTTTAGAATGCGCTTGGGAAGCACTCGAAAGAGCTGGTTACAATCCAGAAGCTTATAAAGCAAATATCGGTGTATTTGCTGGGGCACGCACAAACACTTATTTATATAACTTGGTTACAAATCCAGAATTAATGCGTGCGTTAGGCCCCTTCGAAATTGGCCTGGGTAATGATCTGGCTTTTTTGACTTCACGAGTCTCATACAAATTAAATTTACGCGGGCCGAGTTATTCCATTCACACAGCGTGTTCTACAGCTCTAGCAGCTGTCCATCTGGCTTGCCAGAGCTTGTTAATTCACGAATGTCATATGGCACTAGCAGGGGGCGTGGCCATCAACGTGCCTCAAAAGGCAGGGTACCTGTATCAGCCTGGCGGCATTGTTTCACCCGATGGGCATTGCCGAGCATTTGATGTCGAGTCAAATGGTACCCTATTTGGTAGCGGTGTAGGTCTTGTCGTGCTGAAGCGACTCGAAGACGCCATAGTGGAAGGTGATCAAATTTATGCAGTGATTCGGGGAACTGCTGCAAATAACGATGGGGCGCTCAAAGCTAGCTTTACTGCACCAGGTGTGCAAGGCCAGGAAGATGTGATTTTAGAAGCGTTGGCTGCAGCTGGCGTTGAACCAAATGAAATCAGCTACATCGAGACGCATGGAACCGGTACTGCATTGGGTGACACGATTGAGATAAGAGCATTAACACGGGCATTCAGCACGGCTACAGACGAAACTGGTTTTTGTGCCCTCGGCTCAGTTAAAACAAATTTTGGCCACCTGGATGCTGCCGCCGGTATTGCCAGTCTGATTAAAACGGTACTGGCACTTAAGCATAAAATCCTTCCGCCTACACTGCACTTCAATGAACCAAACCCTAACATCAACTTTGCCACCACGCCGTTTTACGTAAATGCACAGCAAACACCATGGGAAACAAGTCGTTTACCGCGTCGGGCAGGAGTCAGCTCATTTGGTATAGGTGGCACCAATGCGCACATTATCTTGGAGGAGTTACCACACCTCGCACCGTCTGGTGAAACAAGACCATGGCAGTTGCTGCTGTTGTCGGCGCGTTCAGAATCGGCTTTAGCACAGGCAACAATCAATCTGGTCAATCACTTGCAAAACAGGGGAGATGAACTGCTTGATTCAGCAATAGCCAGTCGCTATCTGGCTGACACAGCATACACACTGCAAGTTGGACGTAAAGCATTTAAACACCGCCTCATGGTTGTCTGCCAAACGCTAACTCAAGGAGTGAAAGACCTTGAGGTACGCACACCGGGCTATGTTTTTTCAGGGCATAGTGAGATTGAAGATCGGGCCGTTGTCTTTCTTTTTCCTGGCCAAGGTACTCAGTATGTACAGATGGGAGCTAATATTTATCAGACAGAGCCTGAGTTTCGCCAGCAGGTGGACCTCTGCGCCGAATTGCTGGAGCCTTACCTGGGTTTAGATTTGCGGACCATTCTTTTTCCAAACGCAGCTGAGATAGAAATGGCGGCGGAGCAACTACAGCAGACTGCTATCACACAACCAGCTCTATTTGTTATCGAATATGCAATGGCGCAACTTTGGCAATCGTGGGGCATTCGGCCGCAAGCAATGTTGGGACACAGCATTGGCGAATATGTCGCTGCTTGCCTGGCAGGTGTCTTCTCGTTAGAGACGGCTCTAGCATTAGTAGCAATACGGGGGCAATTAATGCAAAGCCTCCCTGAAGGAGAAATGTTAGCCGTATTAGCCAAGGAGGATGTAGTAAAAACGTTTCTCGATAAAGCTGTTTCCCTTGCTGCAGTCAACGCGCCGGATCAGTGTGTTGTATCTGGTCCAAAACAGGCTATCGAGCAGTTAATACCGCAGTTTGAGGCTGAAGGAATTGAGGTACGCCAATTGCGTACATCCCACGCTTTTCATTCCAGCATGATGGAACCAATTCTAGAAGATTTCACAGCCAAAGTAGAACAGGTCAACCTACATCTGCCGAAAATTCCCTTCCTCTCAAATGTCAGTGGCACCTGGATCACTGACGCAGAAGCTGTAGATCCCAAATATTGGGGGCAACATCTCCGGCAAACGGTGCGATTCAGCGACAATTTGAGTGAACTGCTCAAGAACCCAGACTGGATACTGTTAGAAGTTGGACCCGGACAGACATTGACAAGAATGGTTCGTCAACACGATCGATACGATCAAGCTCAAGTATTGTTGGCTTCCAGTCAGAATGCAAACCATAAACAACCAGATGATGCATTCATTCTATCAACCCTTGGACGACTCTGGTTAACTGGGGTTCAGGTAGACTGGCCTGCCTTTTATGCTCAAGAAAAACGTCATCGAGTGCCTTTACCTACATATCCTTTCGAACGGCAACGTTACTGGATTGAGGCCCAACCCGTCAGAGAAGAAACGGCCGTTACCCACCGTAGGCTGGGGAAGATCGATGATGTCAATGCCTGGCTTTATGTTCCCTCATGGAAGCGTGCCCCACTGCCATCCCATCTGCCTCCCCAAGAATTAGTAACTACCAAAACCTGGCTACTCTTTATGGATAAGGTGGGTATTGCCCAAGCAGTGGCCGAACAGCTACAAAAGGTCAACCAAACCGTTATACGTGTGTTTGCAGGTGACACATTCAGCGTTGACAGTTCTGATTCTTTCGTCATTAATCCTCAACAAGCTGAAGACTATCAGAGTCTGATACAACAACTGCAGCAATGCCATAAATTGCCGGACCATGTGATTCACCTGTGGAACATCACTGACGATTGGGCTGCATCAATAAATGAAGAGACTTTCCGACAAGCCCAGTGGCTGGGCTACTACAGCCTACTGTTTTTCGCCCAAGCAATAACCAAGGCTCATTTACTAACACCGCTGCACATCTGGATGATATCTAACCATTTGCAGGAAGTAGAAAGTCAGGATCTGATCCAGCCAGAAAAGGCAACACTCCTGGGACCATGCCGGGTAATTCCTCAAGAATACCCCTCCATTACCTGCCATAGCCTAGACATTGACGAGCGTGACGCTAATCTAATTAGGCTCATTATGGCCGAGGTAACAACCGCCCCCGCAACATTTGCAGTGGCCTATCGGGGACGTCGGCGTTGGGTGCAAACTTTTGAACGCGTTACCCCCTATGGAGACGTAGGCACCCACTTAAAGGAGCGAGGGGTTTATCTTATCACTGGCGGGTTAGGCGGTGTTGGACAGATTTTGGCCCGCACCCTGGCAGAATCCTGCCAGGCACAACTTGCATTGAGCAGCCGATCGCCTTTTCCGCCACGAGAAGAGTGGGATACCTGGCTCAGAACACATGATGATAAAGATCGAGTAAGCCGAAGTATTTACAAAATACGCGAACTGGAAGCCCTGGGCGCAACGGTTTTAATCCTGCAGGCAGACATCGCCGATGAAGCCCAAATGCAAGCCGCTGTCAAGCAAATTAAGGAGACTTTTGGTTCTATAAACGGCGTGTTACATGCGGCCGGTGTCACCAGCGGGTCATCCGTGTTCACTCCGCTAGCCGAAATTGGTATCAATGAATCTGAAACGCAGTACAGACCGAAAGCACATGGCCTATACGTTTTAGAAAGAGTCCTACAACACGAGTCACTGGATTTTTGCTTGTTGTTTTCCAGCAATGCGGCCATTTTGGGCGGGTTAGGCTTTATAGCATATGCAGCCTCCAACGGGTTTATGGATGCTTTTGCTCTGAGTCGACACGGCCGCACCAACTGGCCTTGGATTAGTGCCAATTGGGACCACTGGCCAGAAGAGACTCGACAATACGCCGGTTTTCAAACAAGCATGGACCAGTTCACTATGACCATAGCTGAAAGTGAAGTTGCTTTCCAAAAAGTGCTAACGCTGGCGGAAGAAGGGCATGTGGTAGTCTCGACAGGCGATTTGACGGAACGAGTAAATGTCTGGATTAACCGCGTATCAACAGAAGCCGTTTTTTCTAACTTCAATGGCAGCACCCCTTACCCACGCCCTGCCATCCAAAGTATCTATGTGACACCAGAGACAAACACAGAGAAGCAGGTGGTTGCTATTTGGCAAGAGGTGTTGGGTATTGAGCGGGTGGGCATCCACGACAGCTTCTTTGATTTAGGTGGACACTCGCTTCTGGCCACTCGGCTAATAGCGCGGCTTCGGGACATATTCCGGGTTGATTTGCCTTTGAGCCAATTTTTTGAATCGCCCACTGCAGCGGAGTTAGCCAGAGTAATTGACGATGCCCAAGGCCAGACGACCGATGAGGATACAATGGCTATCCTGCAGATGTTGGCTGAAATGTCTGATGATGAGGCAGATACGATTCTAAAAAATCGAGAAGACCTGGTGGATTGAAGCAAAGCATGTATGATGCCATTTATTTATCACCCCATTTAGACGATGTAACCCTATCTTGTGGCGGGCAAATTGCTCGACAAACGAGTAACGGACAGTCAGTCCTGATCGTTACCGTAGCTGCTGGAGAGATGGCGTCTAATGGTGTGTCGGCGCTGGGGCAACAACTGCACCAGTATTGGCAAATCGAGCAAGAAAGCGCTGTCGCTGCACGGCGACAGGAAGACGTACAAGCTTGCTCGATTTTACTCGCTGACTTTGTACATTTGGACGTGCCAGATGCGATTTATCGGGTGCACCCTTTTAAAAAGGTGCCACTCTATGCGTCAATTGCCGCTCTAGCAGGCCAATTGCATCCAGTCGAGATGCCGCTGATTACCAGCGTTGTCCGCCAATTACAAGGTTTGCCCCCCCATCGGCAGCTCTACGTTCCTTTGGCCGTAGGCAACCATGTAGATCATCAACTGGTGCGACTAGCTGCCGAATATTGTTTCAGTACGCAGCTTTGTTATTACGAAGATTACCCTTATGCACAAGTACCGGAACTTGTAAATGAGAAGTTGCAGCAGGGGTCGTGGCAATGTGAGGTGATTCCCTTATCTGATACAGAGTTGACGACAAAGCTAATGGCAGTTGCCTGTTTCAAATCTCAAATCAGTGCCTTATTTCAAAATTGGGATAATGCATCAAAGTTGATAAAGGCGTACACAAATCTGACCGGAGGAGAAAGGATTTGGCAGAGAATGGCGCATTAAATGTCTGGCTTATCACGGCTGAATATCCTCCTGCTTATAAAGGCGGACAAGGAATCCACACACGCGATCTGGCAAATGGATTGGCTCAACTGGGTTGCTTTGTGACGGTATTAGCCTTTATGCCGGAGGATACCGTTATTTTCCCCAATGAATCGGTTGACGTTCACTTTATTGGCACAAAGTCAGGTGGCCTAGGACACGAAAAGGCCGGGTTTATGACGGCCATCAATGCTTTAAACAGAGAATTTATTAATTACGGGCGTGCATTGGCCTTACGGCAAGGAGGCGCACCAGATATTATTCATTGTCAGGATGGGATCCTGTTTCCAGCAGGACAAACTTTAGGCCAAATCTGGGGTGTGCGTGTTATTGGTACCGTCCATTTACTAGACGAACCGTGTAAACGTTGGTGGGGTCAGGACCCCGATCCGGAAAGTGCGCAACAGGAGCAGCGTTACTGTCGCGAAGCCGATGCTTTAATCACGGTTAGTCAGGCTATGGCCAACGTCATTACCCAAACACATCAAGTACCAGCTGAGAGGCTACACGTTGTTTATAACGGGATCAATGCGACGCTGTTTCAACCGATCGTTTCCCCAGAAGCCCAAGCCCGACTCCGACAAACGGTAGCAGGAAACGGTAACAAGATCATCCTTTTTGCCGGCCGCTTGTCGCCCGTAAAAGGATTGGATGCATTTTTTGCAGCTGCAGCCCAGGTCGTGGCAGCTTATCCCAACGTGCGCTATCTGATTGCAGGAGAAATTGCCTCGCGCAGATCAGCACAAAACGTTAAGGCGTTACAACAGCTATACCCGGAGCTAAATACCCATTGTAAAATGCTGGGTAAGATACCGCAGAAACAATTGGCACTCCTGTATCAAGCATCCGATCTGGCTGTTGTATCTTCCCTGTTTGAATCGTTTGGTTTTGCCGCAGCAGAGCCCATGGCTGCGGGCGTACCAGTGGTAGCCACGGAAACAGGTGGATTACCGGAAATAATTACCCATGAAGAAACGGGACTATTGGTCCCAGTATATGTTGATGAGAATGGAAAGCGTAAGGTTGATGTCACCGCTCTAGCTGCAGCTCAGCTCCGCTTGTTACACGATGTGGTGCTGGCCAGAGAGCTAGGTAAGGCTGGTCAGAAGAGAATAATATCGCACTTCCACCAGGCAAGGATGGCGCAGGAAACGCTTGCAGTATACCATCGCGTACGCCGTCAGCCGTTGAAACCCATAGTCACCATGATTGATCCAACCGCTCCCTGGGATGAGCCCGGTTGGTTTGAAGCTGTGACAGCATGGACAGAGGAAGAACTAGACAATCATGATCTTCACCTCACCGGCCCCGGTAAAACCATTCGGAGAACACCCGACGGCTGTATAATGCAATTCCCAACGGAAAAATCGTCAGTTTATCTGAAGGCTGTGCCCTTCAACTATGCTCATGAACCCATCTTGACTGAAGTGTTAGCCCGGCAGTTCCCGGCGCACACAGCTTCAGTTTTGGCAGTGGAACCCAGGCGTCACTGGTTGCTGACTGAAGGAGTGATCGGACAACCGCTTTACGAAACATTTGATCTTAGTGCCTGGCAAAATACAATGCAGACGATAGCACAAATTCAAATATATTTTGTAGATAAGGCAGACACCCTGCTCACAATGGGCTGTTTTGACCGCCGCCTGGGACGGTTTGGCGAGCGGCTTCGATCGTTTCAAGCTGCGGCGTCTCACTTCAATCTTAACTCTGCTTTATTTGCGCAGATCGCGCCCAAAGTAGAGCTAGTGAGCCAACAGGTTGCTAAATATCAAATTCCGGTGACGTTGGAACATGGAGATTTTCATCCCAACAATATTTTTGTCGCTGGACAACAATCGGTCATCTTCGACTGGGCTGATAGTTCTGTATCACATCCTTTTTTTAGTCCAGCAGCTTTACTGGGTTATATTACCCTAACCCTACCAGACATGCAGATGCATGAGGCCAGCCTGCGGACAGCCTATTTACAGCCGTGGACGATATACCGGCCGATGACCGAACTAATCACATGCTTTGAGTTGATACGGCCGTTGGCCTCCCTGCACTATGCGCTCAACATGTTTGAATGTTGGCAAAGTCGCCCTCAGAAATTCAAGCCCATTGAACCAGAAATGATAGGGGCGATTTCTACTTGTATGCACCTAACGATCAGTGCCATTTAAAACTGGTCTAAACGCCTTTTTATCTTCCAGCTTTGACGAAGCAAGGCTGTAGATCCCTAAAGAATGCCTGCGCGTTCACGAAACGAGCCGATAAGTAATCCGAAAAATGACGAAAAAAGAAGACATCCAAAAGCAAATTGAAAACCTGTCACCGCAAAAGCGAGCCTTGCTAGAGGCTATGCTGCGGGAAAAAGAGCGGGCAAAAGCAAGCACACAAACCATACCCCGTCGAGCTGATCAAACGCAAGCCCCGCTCTCTTTTGTACAACAACGCCTTTGGGTCTTAGACCAGCTACAGCCTGGCAACCCTGCCTATAATTTGGCGGCACCCTTACGTATTCGCGGTTCATCCAGCAAAGAGGCGTTAACACACAGCTTGGGAAAAATTGTCCAGCGACATGAAATCTTGCGGACAACTTTTGATTTGATAGATGATCAGCCAATGCAAATAATCCATCAATCGCTTGAAGTCCCAGTTCTTGAAATGGACTTGTCCTATCTACCACCTGATGAGCGTGAGGTGGAAGCAATTCGGATGTTAGGAGATGAAAGCATTCGGCCGTTTAATCTCAATGAGGGCCCTTTGCTGCGCACCCTGCTGCTACATCTGGATCACGATGACCATCTGCTATTGATCTGCATACACCATATCATCTCAGATGATTGGTCAATGGGGATCTTAATTGAGGAGATGAGTCAAATTCACGAAGCTGAAACCAGAGGGGAAGAAGCCAGATTGTCAACGTTGCCCATTCAATACGGCGATTTTGCCCTTTGGCAGCGGCAGCAATTTCAAGGGGCCCTATTAGTGCAACAGCTAACATATTGGCAAAAGCAACTAGCAGTAAGCAATGATGGACAGCGTCGTTTGCCAGTCCTACAAATGCCTGTTGATCGGCCAAGACCTACCAAACAAACTTTTTCCGGAAGTAAGGAGCCCGTCCACTTACCAGCCTCTTTATCCAGGCAGTTAAATCTACTTTGTCAGCAAGAGAACGTTACCCTGTTTATGATCTTACTTGCGGCTTTTCAAACGCTGCTGCACCGCTACACTGAGCAGGATGACCTCATTGTGGGAATGCCAATTGCCGGGCGCCGTCAAATTGAAACAGAGCGGCTCATAGGCTATTTTGTCAACACTTTGGCCTTACGGACTGATCTTTCAGGCGACCCACCGTTTCGCGAGCTGCTGCAACGCGTACGCCATACCGTGTTAGGAGCGCTCGACAACCAGGAATTGCCCGTAGAGAAAATCATAGAACACCTACAACCGGAACGGGACCTGAGCCGACCACTGCTGTTTCAGACCATGCTCATTTTGCGTACAGCTCCCAAACCCGTATTAGCCCTGTCTGACCTGAAAATTGAACCGGTAGAAGCAACCGCTCACACAGCCCAAGTTGAGTTAACTCTTTCCCTAACCGATACTCCAGAGGGCTTAATTGGCTCACTAGAATTCAATACAGATCTATTCGATCGCAGCACAATTCAGCGCTTTTTAGGTCATTTCCAGACATTGTTAGAAGGGATTGTCGTTGAACCAGGGCAAAGACTATCAGGATTACCGCTATTGCACACATTTGAAACCCAGCAGCTACTTTATGAGTGGAATCCAGCAAATCCTTTCCTGGAGCAAGGCACATATGTTCACAATCGTTTTGTCGAGCAAGCCCGACGTACACCAAATCGAATAGCCGTGGAGGGCGATGATAAAGTTCTCACTTATGCCGAACTCGATGAACGCTCCAATCAATTGGCCCACTACTTACAGGGTTTGGGTGTGCGCCCTGAAACGACTGTCGGACTGTACATTCCGCGATCTATCGACCAATCTGTTGCGATGTTAGGCGTACTAAAATCCGGCGGTGCATACGTACCGCTTGATCCCGCCTACCCTAAAGAACGACTGGCATTTATGCTTGAGGATGCCAATATTTCGGTGCTGTTGACACAGGGAGAAGTGGTAACCACAGCAAACTGGTACAACCAAAGTTCCCAACCTCTAAAAATCGTCTACCTGGATTCTGAGTGGCATCATATCAATCGGGAATCTATTGCTCCACCCTTAGTGACGCTGCACCCTGACAACCTTGCTTACATTATTTATACATCGGGCTCTATGGGTCAACCAAAAGGGGTAAGCGTTACCCACCGCTCGCTGATGGCTTATTTAACGGCCGTTCTCCCCCGTTTAGATATTCGGCCTGAAGATCGCGTGCTTAACTTTGCCTCAATCAGCTTTGATGCGTCAACAGAAGAGCTTTACCCCGTTTGGTTTAACGGTGCAGCTGTTGTGATACGGCCAGAACAGATTGCGCCTCATCTGGAATTTAGCGAGTTTGTCGAGAAGCAACGGATATCAGTGCTTAGCCTGCCTACACCATTTTGGCATGAATGGGTGTATCAGCTTTCTTTATTGGCAGAGGAGGCACCTGGATTACCGCCCACCTTACGACTACTGCTGTTGAACGCTTCAGAGCCAGCCCCAGACCGGTTCGCCCTTTGGCGCAAACTCGGCGGTGATACAGTGCGCTGGATCAATACCTTTGGCCCTACCGAAATCACCGTAACAGCAACTCTCTATGAGCCGTTAACGCAGGCAGAGAAAGAAAAGCAGTGGCCGCGCATGCCCATCGGTCGCCCATTGAGTAACTGCACGTTGTATGTTTTGGACACAAAGTTGAAGCCCGTACCGATAGGCGTACCGGGTCGCCTATTTATTGGCGGTGGGGGTGTGACGCGAGGCTATCTTAAACGGCCGTCCCTCACAGCTGAACGTTTTATACCGGACCCATTTTCGAGGATTGCAGGTGCAAGGTTATACGACACAGGTGATCTTGTGCGCTATTTACCAGACAGCAATCTGGAATTCTTAGGGCGAGTTGATTATCAGGTAAAAGTACGTGGCTTCCGCGTTGAACCAAGCGAAGTTGAAGCCATTCTTACACAGCATCCCGCCTTACAAGAGAATGCGGTTCGAGTATGGCCAGACATCAGGGGAAATAGCCAGTTAGTGGCTTACGTGGTTTACGGCCCTGAACTAACCGTTTCTACTGCTGAACTGCGTCAATTTTTAAATGAAAAGCTTCCTGCCTTTATGGTTCCCGCAACATTCGAGATATTACCTGCCCTACCCCACTTACCAAATGGCAAGATTGATCGGAACAGGTTGCCGAAACCAATGTTAGATCATGCTGAGCAAACACGGATTTACGTGGCCCCGAGGAGTGACCTTGAAGAAGTACTGGCCAGCATCTTTGCCGAAACACTTCACGTTAGCAGAATTGGCATTTATGATGACTTCTTTGAACGAGGTGGGCACTCCTTACTTGCAACACAAGTTGTTTCCCGAATTTACCGCATTTTCAAACTTCAATTACCCTTACGTACGCTGTTTGAAACACCTACCGTAGCAGGCTTATCCACTACCTTGCTAGATTTACCAGAGTACAGTCGGAAAGTTCAAGCCACCGCCAAAATGCTCGTCAGATTGAGTAATCTTTCTGATGAAGCGGTCAAAGCAATGCTTAATGAAAAAAAGGCAGATAACCTATGAAACAACGCATTTCCGGCCTTGAGGGGTTTATCCTCCTCCTTGTAGGACAATCCATTTCCCTGCTTGGCTCAGGCTTAACTGGCTTTGCCCTAGATATCTGGGTTTTCTTAGAGACAGGATCGGTGACGCTTTTCGGCTTTATCGCCGTACTGGGCGTATTGCCCAACATCATCATTTCTCCTTTTGCTGGCGCAATTGTAGATCGATCAGATCGCAAAAAAGTGATGATCATAAGCGATTCAGTCGTAGCACTTTGCACATTAGCACTCGCTTATCTTCTGTTCACGGAGCAGCTTGCCGTGTTTCATGTAGGCATTATTACCACCATTATGTCTGCTGCTGGTGCTTTCCAACGGCCTGCGTATGTGGCTACCACACCGCTGCTAGTCCCTAAACGCCATTACGAACGGATTAACGGCATTGCTGCCATGATAGGGGCTGCCGCGCAAATTCTCGCGCCGACAATGGCCGCGTTTTTAATTTTGGCGATTGATTTATGGGGCATTTTGGTTGTGGATTTTGTCACTTACCTCATTGCCCTCGTCATTATCTGGCAAATTCATATCCCGCGTCCTAAAGCGACCGCCGCAGGTCAGACAGAGAAAAAGAGCTTGTGGCAAGAAGTAGTTCACGGCTGGCGGTACCTGACAACAAGAGCAGGATTGTTTGCCCTAATGATTTTTTCAACGCTAAGCAATTTCATCGTGGGTGTGTTGGTGACGTTAATGACACCAATGGCTTTAAGTTTATATGATGCCCGGGTACTCGGTCTGGCATTGTCATCTGGGGGTATTGGTGTCTTGGCCGGTGGTCTACTAATGACTTTTTGGCGAGGACCCAAGAAGCGCATTTGGGGCATTTTAATAGTTCACTTTTTGGGTGGGCTGGCGGTCCTTGTCGCTGGATTAGAGCCGGTGCCAACGGTGTTTTACATCGTTGCCTTTTTCTTTTTTATGGGAATTCCTATAACTGATGGGCTGGCAAGCGCTATTTGGTACAGTAAAACTGCTCCTGATGTACTTGGGCGTACACGAGCAGTACGGCAAGCGTTTTCCTGGTCTTTGTTGCCAGTTTCTTACCTTCTTTCTGGTGTGTTAGCCGATAGGGTATTCGAGCCCTTGTTTGCAGAAAATGGTGCCTGGTCCGGTACCTTTATGGGGGAGTTGATTGGAATTGGACCCGGTTTTGGCATAGCTTTTTTGTTTGCGCTCACAGGTATCGTGGCCATGATTCAGGGAATGGTTGGTTTTCTTTATCCGCGCTTACGCCATATAGAGGAAGAGCTGCCGGATGCGGTCACTGAATCACCAGACGAAATGGTTGAACCCTCCGAAAGCAGTAACGAACCGATGGTAGAAAACGTGCGCTTCGGTATGACCCGTTCATTTCGAATCGCATTGATTGGATTAACAGCTGTTGTTTTGGTATTGATATTATCTGGTGTCTTCATTTCGGTTCTCACAGTGCGACGCCCCTTCCCTAAAACCGAAGGTATTGTAGCACTCCCCGGTGTAAAGGAATCGGTTAATATCTATCGAGACGAGTATGGCATTCCCCACATTTATGCCAACAGTGTAGAAGATATGTTTTTTGCCCAGGGGTATGTTCATGCGCAAGATCGCTTCTGGCAAATGGAGGTTCAACGGCGTGTCGCTCAAGGGCGCACAGCTGAACTATATGGTGAGTTTACGCTTGACGTCGATATTCTGGCCCGGAACATAGGCTGGAACAGAATTGGCTCAGCTACATGGGCCATGTATCAGGAAAGCAGCCCTGAAACTGTTGCCGCTCTGGAGGCTTATAGTGCAGGCATTAATGCGTACCTGGATGAAAACCGGGACAATTTTTCTTTAAATATGACCATATGGGAAGTGATCGATGAGCCTTGGGAAATTGAACCGTGGACACCTGAAGACACTTTAATGTTAGGTGTGGCACTTGACTGGGGTTTTGGTGGTGGGATGTACCGCGAGCAGGAAAGAGCTATATTGCGGCAGACGTTGGGGGAATCGGCAGAAACTGATCTTTGGCCCTACTATTCTGATGATCGCCCGTACATCTTCACAAATCCCATCGCCGAAGAGGGTTCAAATAACCTTGTCTTGCCAGAAAACACTGTGCTCAGTCCGAATCTGAACTTCATTGGTGCAACCCAAAATTCACCCTTTGGTATTGGTCTGCATCCGTTTGCTGGCAGCAACAGCTGGGTAGTTAGCGGCAAACATACCGACACAGGGCTACCGATGCTAGCCAATGATCCGCACCTGGATCTCGAAATCCCCTCACGCTGGTATGAAGTGGCGCTCCATGGCCCAGGCTGGGACGTCGTTGGTTTTTCCTTTGCTGGGGTGCCAGGGGTGGTAATCGGCCGAAATAATCATATAACCTGGGGACTTACTAATGCTCGCGTTGATACCCAAGATCTCTTCATCGAGAAGATAAATCCGGTTAATCCCCTTCAGTACGAATTTGAAGGCGAATGGCACGACATGACCGTCATCACTGAGGTGATTGGAGTAGCAGAAATTGGCGACTACGTTCTAAATGTCCACCAAACGCATCACGGTGTCATCGTCACAGATGCCGACGAGCGTCTTGATCAGGTGCTGACGCTAAGCTGGGCTAGTAGCGAGCCATCGCGTGTTATGCAGGCCATCCTCGAGCTTAATCAGGCCAGTAATTATGCTGAGTTTCGCGATGCCATGCGCATCTGGGATACTTTATCGCAAAACATCATCTATGCGGACGTAGAAGGCAACATTGCCTATCAGCTACCGGGCCGCATCCCTAAGCGCCGAAACGGTGACGGTTCTTTACCCGTACCCGGCTGGACCGGTGAATATGAGTGGGATGGCTGGATTCCTTTTGAGGAACTTCCCAGCCTGTTAAATCCAGTGTCGGGCTACATTATCACGGCCAACAACGCCATTGTCGATGAAAATCATCCATATGTAATTAGCCGAGAATGGGGGGCAGGTGATCGGGCAGCGCGCATTCAGGAGATGCTAGAAGTCACACTTGCCGAAAACGGACAAATCACCATAAATGACTTTGCTCGAGTGCAGCTTGATGCCAAATCCCTTCTGGCCGCTGATTACGTACCTCTTTTGCTTGACCTCTCCTCTGATGATGAACGGGTGATTGCCGCCCTTGAGCAGCTGCGCAACTGGGATTACCAGGAGAATCGGGAAAGCGTGGCTACTACCATCTTTGAAATCTTCTATATGCATCTTGCAAACGCAGTAGTTGGCGATGAACTCGGCGCCATTCAGGACGTATACCTTTTTGATGGCAATACGCAACGCATATTTTTCCATAATTTGTCTCAGCAGCCTGATGCCCTCTGGTGGGACAATGTTAATACCGACTCTGTTGAGACACGTGATGAAATATTGATGCAAGCGTTAACTGAAACAATAACCTGGTTAGAGAAAACGATTGGTCAGAATATGGATCAGTGGCGCTGGGGCACGCTGCACACAATCACGTTTGAGAACGTACCATTAGGCCGTTTTGGTATCGTATCGCTAGAGTTTATCCTAAACCGTGGGCCGTTCCCTGTTGATGGGGGCAACAGCGTCATCAATGCCATAGACTGGGATTGGGAAGATCCAGCCCGTTCTACAGGGGGGGTAACATTCCGCCTATTGGTTGACTTAGCTAACATCGATGGCAGCCAAGCGATTCACGCTACTGGTCAAAGTGGACATCCCTATCACCCAAACTATGCTGATATGATTGAACTATGGCAGAATGGGGAATATCATCAAGTTGCCTTTAGCCGGGAAGCAGCGTTGAACAGCAGCGTTGAACATTTGGTATTAATAAACCCAGATAGTGGTGACGAATAAGCAGACAACACTAACTTAAAGCTGTTCCTGCGCAAACAGTATGCATTGACTACAAAGCCTTCGAGTCACACGATTGGGAGAACAAGCCAGGTCAGCATAACTTTCATTAATACCTGATTTCAAATGGAGGATACTAAGATGTGGAGTAATGAAGATACGATTTTTAATGTGGTTGTGAACCATGAAGAGCAATATTCTATCTGGCCGTCAGAACGTGAGCTACCGCTAGGGTGGACAGTTGTAGGAAAAAGCGGTACAAAGCAAGAATGCTTAGAATACATCGAAGAGGTGTGGACCGACATGCGGCCATTAAGCCTGCGCCAAACGATGGGTGAAATAGCACAAAAATCGGGAAAATAACCAGTTAAAAATAAAGTTCGCTAATTGCTAAGTGCATCGTTAACATGATTACTGAACTTTTACAATTGGATAAAGTCGTTTCAGCTTGATGCGGGCATCTTCCGTTGTGAAGCGCCAATCAATCCCGACTTGCTTTTGATTGCGCTCGTCTTGCCACACTTGGACTCTGGCGGTCACCGTCTCAATGTCCGGCAAACGCGATTTTAAGCTTTGCCGTCTTAAAACCGACAGCTCACACTCGGCCATGTTCAGCCAACTGGCATGAACCGGTGTGTAGTGCCACTCAAGCTTGCTGGCAATCCGGCGTGCCTCCGCAGGTGTAAACCGCTCGTACAAACAAGCGGTATGATGGATGTTGAGATTATCGGTCACCAGGACAATCTTTTTGGCGGTGACATACACTTCATCCACCAGTTCTTTGAGCACCTGGGCAAAATCCAGCTTGGTACGCTGCGGGCTGACCCAAACTTTACGGAAGCCAGCCAGGGGTTCAACGGCCAGAAAGAGCGAACACTTGCCGTGCCGCTTGTATTCATGGCCTTCCCGTTTGGGCTGACCAGGCTCCAGTGGTAGTGAGCCCCGTGGCGTAGTGCGTAGCGCCTTTTGGATTTCATCCAGGCAAACTTGCGGATAGTCGGCATCATAGGGTCGTTGGTAGATGTCCAGGATCTCTTCCATCTGAGCCACAAAGCGTGCCCCAGGCTGTGGCATGTTCCACGATTTCACTTGCCAGGGCTTAAGTTCATTTTTTTAAGCGCTTCGCCCACGGCCACGTGGCTAATGGCATCGATGACTTCCAGCGACACCAATCTATCGGCCAGCAGGCGCAGGGTCCAGCGGTCATACCCTTCCGGTGGGTCGCTGCACGTCAGGGCAATGAGATGCGCTTCTACTTCACCGTCAATCTTGGGTTTAGCTCCTGGTCGCGGCTTTTCGTACAGGGCTCGGTCTAAGCCTTCGCTGAAGTAGCGCTCTTTCAGATTATAAATGGTGCCTTGACTCACCATGGCGGCCTCAATGACTTGCTGGATGGTTCGTGCTTCACCTTGACTTCTGTCCAGGAGCAACAAGGCTCTGGCTCGGGCGATGACCCGGGCTGAATGGACGCCAGACTTTATCAATTGTTCAAGTTCAGTTCGTTCGTCTTGCTTAAGATAGATATGTTGATGTGTACTCATGCCCTAATTGTGGGCATTTTTGAAGCAATTACAAGTTTTAGCTTAACGATGCACTTA
>ERZ761602.796-NODE-796-length-63135-cov-25.632641_pt1 | contig 63135 bp, 63 predicted proteins | sample MGYA00512165_ERZ761602 | MGnify/ENA primary metagenome ERZ761602 (study PRJEB28899, sample SAMN02445085) | bioreactor sludge metagenome | biome: EBPR sludge; isolation source: Thorneside wastewater treatment plant | place: Australia: Brisbane, Thorneside... | reverse complement strand
AGCGATTGAGGCCCTATTTATGCGCTTGGCACGCGAAAAGTGTCGAACTCTGGTGTTTGGGTTGGAAGAATTGCCGCTGTGGGTTGGACTGCTGTTCACGCACCTTAGACGTGCCGACCCTCGTGCAGAACTAACGTTGCCGACGCTGCAGGATTTGGTTAAACGTCACTGGAGCCGCGGTATCGCTCTCCTCAGGGAGGATTGGGATGAAGCCGGCGAGGACTACAACAAGTTCGTCGACGTCTTGGTACGTCGACGCGCCAACCTGCCTGAAACCGGCCTGGTAAATCCGACATCCACGGCGGATACCCCCGGAGTGCAGTGGGAAGGCCCAATTCGAGATCCTGCACCAATCGTTGTCGACCTCGGGCGGACACTGGACAAAGACGAGCCGTTCCGCTGGACGGTTAATGGTGTCGGCTACTCACCGCACGTCGCTGTCATGGGGCAGGCAGGGTCAGGCAAGACGCGTACCATGCTCGAAATGATTGCCCAGATTCGTAACCAAAGCGGTGCTCCGGTGATCCTCTTGGATCTTGGCAAGGGTGATCTTGCGAACCGGCACGACTTCATCAAGGCAATCGCTGCGCGGGTAGTCAGAGTGCCCGAGGAGCCTATACCACTTGATATGTTCTTCGGTTCGGATGAGTCTGAACTTACGGCCTCTGACGCGATCATGGGATTTCGCGACTCCTTCGCGAAGGTTATGCAGAGTAAGGCCGGCGCGGTGCAACTGGAGGCGATGAAGGATGCGTTGCGCCCTTTGTTCTCACTGCGCAAGCAGATTAGCCTGGACGATATCGCTCAGACGCTGCGGGACTTCTACCAGGACCGTAGCCTGCGTACCGATAGTGTTATCTCGACGATCAGCGACTTGACGGAGCGGATAATATTCCAGCCCGAGTTGCCTCCGGCGCGATTTTTTTCGCAGAGCTGGATTATCACGTTCGCCGGTGCGCACGACACGCAGAAGAACCTTGCGGCGTACCTGCTGCTCGACGCCCTGAACACATTCCTGAAACGAACCGCTGAGGCACCGCAAGATGCCAATGGACATCGAGCGGTTCGCGCTATCCTCGCGGTTGACGAAGCTCGCCATCTATTGGCGTCCCGCCATAAGGCTCTATCTGACAACATCCGGTTGCATCGGTCAAAAGGACTGATGGTAGCGCTGGCGTCTCAGAGTCCCGACGACTACGACGGCGCCGGAGACGATCATTTGGAGAATATTGGGCTTCCGATTTGCTTTAAGACAAACGCGGCCAGCAATCAGGTCTTGCAGAACATGTTCCGAGGCAAGCTCAGTTTCGCTACGTTGCCCACGGGGGTGTTCACGACAGTCAAGGATGCGCGACCGATAAAGGTTAAAGCTTTCTAGCGGCGGGGTAGCGAAGTATTTCGGTAATGAAAACTGGCGGAAGCGAAAGCCCGGTCGCATCAGGTATTGCAAGGAGGGGGTATGGCGGAAAAAAGTGCGTTTGAGGGCAAGTCTGGCTCGTGGGCCCGTCTTGGGCGGGAGCTTAAAAAGCGGACAGTCGACCCTTTCGGGCATTTCAGTTTCGTAGGTTACTTCCTTGTTGCCGTCGTGATATTCGGCGGAGCCGGGATATGGATCGAGCTTCGCTCGTACATCTTTTTTGTTGCCTCTGATAGTGTTTCTTACCCATCACTTGCGTCCCTGCGTACTGCCGTTGCTACGTTCTTTTTTGCACTAGCCGGGTCGTCGTGCATGCAACTCATTTTGGCTGAGGATCGCGAACGTTTCCTGCGCGCCTTTGCGATGGTCCTTCTGGCACTGCTGACGATGCTCATTATCTTCTTCGTCACGCCTATTGGCGTGACTGATCTCGCCGCTTTAGCTGTCGGTACAGGGGCTTGTGTCGTGGCTTTGTGGTTGTGGTGGATTGCCAATGCAAAGCAGAAGGACTTACTCGATCCTGATGCCCCAACGGGTGGCTACGTGACTAGCGGCGTGCTCCCCGGGAATCTCGACGGCTTCAAGGTCTAGCAGCCTGTCGGACTTTCCGCCTGCCGTGGCTCGTATATGATATAATCATACCTCTTCGAGCCACCGAGTCGTCGCATGTCCCACTTCATCGTCGCTGACCGCAAGACCGACTATCTGCTGCCGCCGTCGCTGGATGATTGGCTGAACCAGGATCATCTAGCGCGATTCATTGTTGAAGTGATCGACCAGCTTGATCTTTCCCAGCTGACACGAGCGTACGCGGGGCGCGGCTCGAAGGCCTACCATCCGGCGACGCTGCTGGCGATTCTGGTCTATGGATACGCCACGGGAGTCTTCTCCAGCCGCAGGCTGGAGCAGGCGACCTACGACTCGGTGGCCTTCCGCTTCATCGCCGGCAATCATCACCCCGATCACGACAGTCTGGCCACCTTCCGCCGCCGTTTCCTTGACGAGCTGAGCGACCTGTTTCTGCAGGTCCTGGAAATGGCCAAGGAAATGAAGGTGCTGAAGGTAGGCAACATCTGTCTGGACGGCACGAAGATCGAAGCCAACGCTTCACGGCACACCGCGTTGTCGCACGGGCACCTCGAAAAGCTGGAAGTTCAGCTCAAGGCTGAGGTTCAGGAATTGCTGGCGCTGGCGGAACAAGCCGATCAAGCCGACGTCCCGACGGGTGTCAGCCTGCCCGAGGAACTCAAGCGTCGCGAAGATCGGCTGGCGGCCATGGCGGTAGCCAAGGCCAAGATAGTCGCCCGGGCCGAGGAACGCTATCAGCGCGAGAAGGCCGAGTACGACGAGAAAATGGCCCGTCGTGCCGCCAAGCAAGAAGCGTCCGGCAAGAAGCCCGGAGGCAAGCCGCCCAAGGCTCCCGAGCCCGGAGCACAGGGCAGTGATCAGATCAATCTGACCGACGAAGAGTCGCGCATCATGCGGGTCGCCGGTGGTGGCTTCGAACAGGCGTACAACGCCCAGGCTGCGGCCGATGCGGCAACGATGCTGGTCGTCGCCACCGGGGTCACGCAGGCGCCCAATGACAAACAGCAAGTCGAGCCGATGCTGGCCACCCTCAAGGCTCAGGCCGGGGTGCTTGGCGCCGTGGAATGTCTGATCGCCGACAGCGGCTACTGCAGCGAGAAGAACATCAAGGCGTGTGAAGCGGCGGGTATCGAACCCCTGATCGCTGTCGCGCGCGACGAGCACCATCCGAACTGGCGGGAGCGTCACAGCGAGCCGGCACCTTTGCCCGACGATGCCACGCCTGTACAGGCCATGTCTCATCGCCTGAAGACCAAGGCCGGACGAGCGCTCTACGGCCTACGCAAGCAGACGATCGAGCCGGTGTTCGGGATCATCAAATCGGTGATGCGCTTTCGCCGCTTCTCGCTGCGCGGCTTGAAGAAGGTGACCGGCGAGTGGACGCTGATTTGTCTGGCGTGGAATTTGAAGCGCCTGGCCGTATTGCGCCCGCAGTAGGGGAAAAGAGTGGAAATTCCTTCGAAAAGGCAAAAAATCAGGGAAATCCGGCTTTTTTGTCCCACATTGTGAAATGCGCCGGCCTGGCCGGCGTCAAGTCCGACAGGCTGCTAGGACAGCGCGCCATGGTTAAGTATCCAATGACGGTGACGGCGCTGCGGGTTGAGCAGCCAATAGGTGTGTTCTATGTTGCGATCCTGCCGGCGCGTGTACTACTGGAAGTCGCGTTCAGTGACGTGCTAAGCGCAACCCTGTGCGAGGGCGAGGACTACTACGATCTCAACGGAACGCAGCGCCTGCTGAACCCGAAACGGCTGCAACTCATAGCTGAGTACATTAATCGCCCGGACGCTGCGTTCCCAAATACGATCATCATTGCTGCCAACTTCCGCAAGGAGGACGGGCTGATAGAGGATGATGACCTTGAATTGGAAGAAGGTCATCCTGAAACAAAGGGCCGTCGTTGGTCTGTTGAAGAACAGAATGACGGCTGCTGTACCCTGCATATCCCTACGAGGGAGAAGCTAGCTGCCATTATTGACGGCCAGCACCGGCTTTTTGCCATCGTGAAGGCGCGACCCCAGCGACTTGATGATATGAATCTCATCTGCTCGATCTTCCTGGATCTTCCCAAGCCATACCAGGCGCAGTTGTTCGCTACGATCAACTCTACACAGAAGCCGGTCGACAAGAGTCTGACCTACGAGTTGTTTGGGTACAACATCGACGAAGAAGATGAAAAGTTTTGGAGCCCGGACAAGCTGGCGGTGTTCCTTACCCGTAGACTTGGCACGGACGAGAAGTCGCCGTTGAAGGGGCGGATCCTTATTGCCCCGAAGAAGGATGAAGCCCTTGCGCTCCTAAGCGCCCGTGCGGCCTGGAAGGTTTCGACTGCCGTTATCGTAGAGGGGATCATGCGCCTGATAACGACAAATCCGAAGAAGGACACTTCGAATCTCCTCGATACGGAGCGGAAACCGCGAAACGCGCTTGGTTCCTTGCGGAGCGACAAGTCTCCGCTACGCACCGTATACCTTGAGGGCCAGGATGCGGTTGTCTACACGATGACGCTGAACTATCTGATTGCATGCGAGAAGGTGTTCTGGTCAACGGCAGGGGCGGGCTCGTTCATAACAAAGACGGTAGGTGTGCAGGCTTTGTTCGATATCCTGCGCGACCTAGCAAAGGATGCGTATGAGGCGCGGGATATTAGCGTAGCATATTTTACGAATAAGCTGATGCCTGCGAGCGAGATTGATTTTTCGACCGATGCGTTTCGCAACGCGAGTGGCTCTGGCCGGTCTCTCATCCGCCGCAGTATATCGGAAGCCATTGAGTGATCCGCCAGAACTATTGCCGGTGTCGGTGCTAGCCGCCAGCGAGTGGGCGTGGCACGAGCCGACCACTACTGCTCATCGCCAACTGAAACGCTTGTTGCACCGGAGTCGCCGAAAAGCTGATATGGATAGGGCGTTCAGATCCATAGAAATAGAGGCGGTCAAACGGCAGGTGTTTCACGATCCAATGAGTGACTTCCTTCATGTCTTCGTCGTCGACGATGAAGTCGCACGCTGCTCCTCCGCGGCGGCAGATCAGCGCGCCGCTGCCCCCCTGCTCGCACGCCGCATGCTGATCAAGCCTTGGTGCAATGCGGCCCGCGATTTGCCGCGTTAACGTGGCGGACGCGAATCCATAGGTGAGGCGGATCGGACCGAAATATTCGATGACCGGGTCGAGGATCGTAACTGCCAAGGCGTGCAATGCATTGTAGGTTTTAGGGTTGAGCGGAAGATTCGGGAGTCCTAACCGTCGTTGTGTCTCACCACACTCGATGAAAGACCGGTAAGTGAAGTTGGTGCCGCAGCTTGCGTCAAGGTCAGGGATGGTCGTGCTTGGCACAAGGCGATAGTCAGCTATGGCGAGCCGACAGATCTCCAGCGACAACGTGAGTTGCTCTGCTGACGGCCCAAATTCCGAGTCGCCGAGTAGCCCCGTCCGTTCAAGCGCCTCATCAAACGCTAGCTGATTGACGAAGCCGGGGTAGTCCTCGTGGAGATAGCGGCTCTTGCGGTATAAGACTGGCTTCGGGTACTGCGCGCTTCCATACTGGAACACGTCGCAGTCCAGCTTGCGAATATTGACCTTGATGCGGCGGCTGAGACGCGGCAGTGGGTTATCGTCGAACTCATCAAGTTCCATGAGGGTGAGCTTCCCCGATGAAATGTGAATTTTGACTAGTTGCACCTCACTGAGCGCATCCCAAAGGATCAACCCGCAGGCCACGTACGCACGCAAGACGGCAGGTAGTCGCTCAACCATAGCGACGTGAAGCTGCAGAGACCGGTCGCCTTGGAGCCAGCCGAGACCTTGCGTGGCTGCAAGTTGACATGCCGTGAGAACCTTCGCTGGCTCGGCAGCATCGAGCAGCAACTGCATGCCAGCAGCCTCGGCCAAGCGGTAATTGCCGAAGAAGGCCTTGATGTCGCGCTGAAGTCTCGGTTCGAGTTGCCGGTACGCTGGCCGTTGCGCGAACTGTTGTGTCGCCAGTAGTAACCGCAGGTCGTTCGTGCGTGTCTCGGCTGCAATCGAGAGCAGGGACTGATTGTAGTGGCGGTACACGAAACGAAGAGCGGTCGGCAAGCTGCCTAGCTGACTGTCGATTTCGGACAGATTCGCAACTTCCTCAGCTTCTGGCGCTCGACCGAGGTCAAGCATGGTGGCCCATAGTTGGTCCAGCAAGGGTCGCACGGTCGCGAGCCGCTGTGCTGTGCGAGACATGCGAGGCCGGCGGAGCTCTTTGGATTCTATCGGCCGGGCGGACTTGGGCCAGATAGGCTTAGGAGAACCTGTAGCAAGGAGTCGTGCTGCCACATTCCGCCTGCGGTAGCGGCTTGCGCTGAAGCGCTGCTCGGCCTCGCTACTGGCAAAGACAAACGCTACTCCAGGCCCGACAACGAAGGCGTCGCGGTGCAGCACCTGCTCGACATAGTCTTTGAACTCGCCTTGGGAGAAATACTTCTGAAAAGTGTTTCGCGAAGTCCGATAGCCATCGAGATATGGGCGCCCCGGAATATCGCCGCCATAGAGCATCACGCCAACTGAAAGGGCTGTGCGCGCTAATCTGAAAGCTCTTGTCAGCGCCTCGACACGCTCCGCCGGATCCTCAATGACGTTGATGACAAAGCCGAGGTTGACAATGTCTGCCTGGGCAAGCGGCGCATCGGGCAGGAAGTGCGGGTCCCAGCCCTGGGCATCTATGCCTTCAGCCACTAGTCCGGAGATATCACCTCCACGACCGCATCCATAGTCGAAAAAAGATATTCCCGCGTGCAGCAGCTCGTAACGTACAAGCATTTGCACGGGAGCAGAGAAGCTGGTGCGCGACAGCGCCGTTAAGTGGCGTTGAACAGGGCCATCTAGGCTGGCATAAGGCAGCGACAGGTCTGTGCTAAGTTCATTACCCAACGGAACAAACTGATCGCCCACGAGGCGGTAGCCCTTGCTCTCAATGAGCCGGTTCCAGTTCAAGCGAAACCCGATTGTCGACGGTTCGTCGAACAGGCCGAGTCTCTCGGCCGTTGAAGTCAACGCTGCCCACACAGCACGCTCTGGGTGCGAGCTGGCTACAAGCAATTCCTTCCTATGGAGGATGGGCGGGTTAATCGTATCCCGGTAGCTCCTGAATGAGGCCGTGGAAACGGGGCCCGGTTGAAAGATCCACGCCGCGGCGAGCGTAGGGAACGCCGACTCGAAAAATTCAGGATAGGCCAGAAGTGAAACACGGCCGGAGCGAAGGTTCACCTTGGCGACGTTAGGCGCCTCTTCTACGGAAGCGACCATTGCCGCGATGGCCTGCTGGATCCTTAGCTTGGTTGCTTCGTTCTCGACGTGCTCAAGTGCAGAGAAATGGACATAGAATTCATCTACGATAGTTTTACCAGGTGGTGACTTCATGTTGTTGGCGTACCGAAGAGGTCGTGCTGCTCACTTACGCATTTAGGTGTCGGCTCCAGCTTTTGTCAAATAACGATCCGCTCGACCTCGTCGAGACTGACCTGGTCGTTTCGCCGATCGTAAAGGCCGGTGGTTCTCGCGCTTTCATGGTTGGCCATCTGCTGCGCCACCTCCAGCTTGCCGCCATTGCGCAGGTACTCGGTGATGCCTGTAGCCCGGAAGCTGTGACAGCCGATTTCCGTCCGTAGAGCAATGGCTTCGGCGTGCCGCCGGATCATCCGGTACACGTCCGCCTGGCTCATCGCGCGCTCGGTGAGTTGGCCCGTCCGGCCGGCGGCCGTGCGGAACAGAACCCCCCTGCCCTCACTGCCGATCTGCGCACCTTCGATGTAGGCGTGCAGGTACTCGTCGAGATTGTGATGGCAGGGCATTTCGTGCTGCTTGCCGCCTTTCTCGTGTAGGCGCACCCAGGTCCGTCGGCCTTGAACGTAGACATCCTGAACCTTCATGCCCACCGCCGCGCCAACGCGCGCGAAGGTGTACACCATGAGAGCGATCAGCGCGCGATCGCGCAGTCCGACCGCCTTGCTGGTGTCGATTCCATCAAGAAGCGCGCGGGCTTCGTCGGCGCCGAGCACAGGGGCCTTGCCTTTCTTGACCGAGTGTTTGGGGCCGCGTACCGAGCTGGCTGGATTCGCCGCGATGACCTGGCCAATTACCAGCCAGTCGAAGAGCATTCGCAGCCCCGCCAGGTGCAGCTTGACCGACGGCGCCGACAGGCGCCTTTGCAGGGTTTCGATATAGGTAGCCACATGAACCGGCTCGATGGCGCGCAGCTCGCGCAAGCCGACCTCTTCGCACCAGGTCGAGAATTCCGCGGCAGCGCGCGCGTAGGCCCTGCGCGTGTTCGGGTTGCGAATGTTGGCGGTGAAGAACTCGAGGGTGCGCTTGCCCGCCTCCGGTGTCGGTGAAAACAGCGCCGGCAGGCCAAACGTTCCGGACGCTGCTTGTATTAGCGATACGGCCATTACCGATCCTCTCGTGCGTGCCAAAGCCGCAAGATGTAAATGGCGGCGTCGGTCACCTCGTAACGTAGCTCGTAGTCGCCGACGATCACCCGCCGCACATCGCGTGGCGCGAATTCTTCGAGCTGGACGCCCAGCTGCGGGTAGGTCACGAGTCGCCCGGCGCCGGCGACCAGCTGTTGAACAATCTTCCCGGCAGCGCGCGGATTGACCGGCGCCAGAAAATCATGCAAGCGCGCCAGATCGCGCTGCGCACTGCTGGTCCACTTCAGGGCCATCGCTACTCCGGTCGCTCAAGACTGTTCGCCCAGCCCTCGATCTCGCTGTGCTCGACCAGTCGCCCGGCATCCACATCCGCCAGGCCTTCGAGCGTCAGCTGATAGCGCTTCGCTTCGAGATCGACCCAGGCCGTCAAGGCCTGTTTGACGATCCAGCCCCTGGGGCGCTCCAGACGTGCGGCGAGCTGATCGACCTTCTCGGCCAACTCGATCGGAATGTGGGCAGTTACGACGCGGGTTTCCATTGTTCAATCCTGGTCACTCATACGCAATCCAATGTAATCACAATGACTAAGTTTGTCCACGACGATCCGCAGTGCTCCGCCAGTAGTGAATGATAACGTCCTTTATCAGTCACTAACAGTAAAAGCGTTTTTGCTCTTGATTGCCGCCGCGACATTCGGCAAAGGGCGGCCAGTAACGAATGCCGGCGGCTTCTGCACGTTGGCAGCGCAACGCTCGTCGCGTCGGTTGCGGTGAGCGGAATGAAATCGCAGGCCGTTAATCACAACGACCCGCTTGGACCAACGTCAGCGCTCGGGCTTCAATTCCAACGATAGAGCGGGTTCTTGGCCACATAGACCGTAATCTGGTCGGCACCGGGAACAATTTTGGAGAGCGGGAAAGATGCCGTGCCGAGCGTATCGAACGTCCAGACGATTTTCTTCTCGCCCATATTGAGCTGGACCGTTTCGAGTTGAGTGACGTTCAAAGACTTGCTTTCACCACCCAGATTCACGACCCGGCTGGCTCCACCGGAAGCCGCATAGCCATAGGGGGCAAGCTGATTGGCCGTCGGTTCGCTCGCAAAGGCTGTCGTTGTGCCGGCGGCGAACGCAACAGCAACAATCAAGCCCAGCTTTGTAAAGGTGTTTTTCATGATGCTTCTCCTTGGGAAATTGAGTTGATCTGACCGCTTATGCCTGACCTTGCCTTGAGTCAAGGACATCATCAGGCAGCCGTTCTGCAGGGCAGGAGGCGTACTGTAGAAAACCGTCCACGTCGAATCGCGAACAGTCCGATTACGAATTCGTAATATCGGGAGCACGCCGCCTCTGTGATAATCCGCGCATGAAAATCTTGGTGGTCGAAGACGAGCCAAAACTCGCCGAATACCTGCGCAAGGCGCTGACCGAAAACAGCTACGTCGTGGATGTCGCGCATGATGGAATCGAGGGGCGCCACTTCGCGATTGAAGGACGCTACGACCTGGTCGTACTCGACGTCATGCTGCCGGGGCTGGACGGTTTTGCCGTCCTGCGTGACTTACGGCGCGAGAAGAACGTGCCGGTGCTGATGTTGACGGCGCGCGACAAGGTCGAGGATCGCGTCAAGGGGCTGCAGACTGGGGCTGACGACTATCTGGTCAAACCCTTCGCCCTGTCGGAGTTGCTTGCCCGTGTACAGGCGCTGTTGCGGCGTGGTGCCACCCCAGCGGCGGGCCAGGACCCCACGCTCCTCAGACTAGCCGACCTCGAACTCGATCTGGTTCGGCGCAAGGCCACCCGTGCCGGACAGCGCCTCGACCTGACGGCAAAGGAATTCACACTGCTGGTACTGCTGCTGCGTCGCCATGGGCAGGTGCTCTCACGCAGCGCCCTTGCTGAGCAGGTGTGGGATATGAACTTTGACTCAAATACGAACGTGGTCGAGGTGGCGGTGCGTCGGCTGCGCGGCAAGATCGACGACCCATTCGCAACCAAATTGCTGCGGACCATCCGGGGCATGGGCTACGTTCTGGAAGACCGCAAGCCATGAGAAGGCACAGTTCCCGTTCGCTCGGCCGCTGGCTATCGTGGTGGCTGGGCGTGCAGACCCTCACGGGGCTCGCTCTCGTCTGTATCGCTGTCTACGTCGCGACGAGCTTAAACTTTGCGGCCCGGCAGGATGAGGAGTTGCGGCATAAGCAGGAGGTGATCCGCCACCTCGTGGGGGAGATCGCAGTTCAGGCCGACCTGGCGAGCCTGCGACACAAGCTCGATGACTTCTTCGTCGGCCACACCGACACGGGTCTGCGTCTGACCGAGGCGGCCGACACGCTCGTCTATATGGCTCAGCCTGCTGTCGGCGAGTCTGGCCCCCAGCGCCGGAGTGTGTTCGACATTCCATCGCCGTGGTCGCCGACCGTCCTGCGCGCTGAGGTAACGCTGGATACCGGTTCCGATGCCGAATTACTGCGGCGGCTGGCCTGGACGCTGTTGGCAAGTGCTCTGGCGGGAGCCGTTTTTGTATCAGCGGGCGGGGCATGGCTGGTAAGGCACGCGCTTGCACCGGTACAAGACTTGGTGCGGCAGGCGGCCGCTCGATCGCCGGAGAACGTCGGGCAGCCGCTGGACGGTTCGGCGCAGGCGGAAGAATTGCAGCCCTTGGTCGCGCAGTTCAATGCCTTGCTAGCTCGCCTGGAAAATGCCTATCAACAGCTGGAGGGTTTCAATGCGGACGTCGCTCATGAGTTGCGCACGCCGCTCGCGACGCTGATCGGTGAGACCGAACTTGCGTTGTGCCGGCCACGGAGTGTGCTGGAACTGCAAGAGGTACTGGGCTCGAATCTCGAGGATCTCCACCGCCTTGAGGGTCTTATCAACGACATGCTCTTCCTTTCGCAAGCCGACCGCGGAGAACGTGCCCGTCGACAAGCTGTCGCGAGCCTCGCCGGTCTTGCGGCCGAGGTCGTCGAATTTCACGACGCCACGCTGCAAGAAGCGGGGGTGGTTGTCCGCATTCACGGAGACGCCAGTGGCGACTACGATGCGGCGCTGCTGCGACGCGCACTCTCCAACCTTCTTGCCAACGCAACGCGGTTCGCTGAGCGGGGGTCGGTCATCGATGTAGGCATCATGCTGGAGCCGTCCGGCGTGGTTCGCCTGTCCGTTAGCAATGTCGGGCTTCCGATTCCTGCAGAGCATATGCCCCGCATGTTTGATCGCTTCTATCGCGCGGACCAGGCGCGCGAACACGGGGACACGCATCATGGGTTGGGATTGTCAATCGTAGCGGCGATCGCACGCATGCATGGCGGCATTACATTTGTCGAAACGGCGGCAGGTCGGACGAGCGTCGGCTTCAGTTTGTCGGTCGGGAACCGTTAATCCATTAACGCCTAGCGGTGTAGCAAACGCAGTCCGTTTGCGACGACCAGGAGACTCGCGCCCATATCGGCGAATACCGCCATCCACATGGAGCCCAATCCCACTACGGTGAGTACGAGGAATACGGCTTTGATACCAAGTGCGAAGGCAATGTTCTGTATGAGCACCGCACGTGTAGCTTGCGAAAGGCGGATGAAGGTCGGAATCTTGCGCAAGTCGTCGTCCATCAAGGCGACGTCGGCAGTTTCGATCGCGGTGTCTGTCCCCATCGCGCCCATGGCGAAACCGATATCGGCGCGCGCCAAGGCAGGCGCATCGTTGATGCCGTCGCCGACCATGCCCACCGCTCCTTCGGCGCCGAACGTCTCGACCGCTTTCAATTTGTCCTCAGGTAACAGGTCACCACGTGCCTGGTCTATCCCGACCTGTCCGGCGATTGCTTCGGCGGTGTGCTGGTTATCGCCGGTCAGCATCACGGTCTTGACTCCCAGCCGGTGCAGATCAGCGATGGCGACTCGGCTGGAGTCCTTCACCGTGTCGGCAACGGCAAACAAGGCCAGTACCTTTTGATCGTCGATGAGCATCACCACCGTTTTGCCCTGCCGCTCCAGCGCATCAAGACGGGCTTCCAGTTCCGGGGAACAACGGCCCAATTCTTCGACCAGGCGATGGTTGCCGAGGTGATACGCCTGGCCGTCGATCGTGCCGCGCACCCCACGGCCGGGCACAGCGGCAAAATCGTCCACGCCCCGCTGCGGTACTGCATCGGCCTCCGCCGCTTTGGCGACGGCTTGCGACACCGGGTGATCCGAGCGTCCGGCCAGGCTGGCTGCCAGGCGTCGGCAGCGTTCAGCATCAACATCGGCGCGCACCTCGAAATCGGTTTGCACCGGTTTGCCATGCGTGAGGGTGCCGGTCTTGTCGAGCGCTAGCCACACCAGCTTGCGACCTTCTTCCAGATAGGTGCCGCCTTTGATCAGGATGCCGTGACGGGCGGCAGCCGCCAGTCCGCTGACAATTGTTACCGGGGTGGAAATCACCAGTGCGCAGGGGCAGGCAATCACCAGCAACACCAGCGCCTTATAGATCCAGTCGTGCCAGACGCCGCCGAGTAACCAAGGCGGAATCACAGCCACGGCTAGCGCGACGGCAAACACGATCGGCGTGTAGACGCGAGCGAACTGATCGACAAAGCGTTGCGTCGGAGCTTTTGCACCCTGTGCTTCTTCGATGGCATGGATGATGCGCGCAAGCGTGGTGTTGCTCGCCGCCGCCGTTACCCGGTAATCGAAGGAACCGGATTCGTTGACCGTCCCAGCGAACACGGGATCGCCTTCGGCCTTGTCCACTGGCAGGCTCTCTCCGGTGATCGGCGCCTGGTTGACGGTCGAGCGGCCACGGACAATTTCGCCGTCCAGCCCGATGCGCTCACCCGGCTTCACCCGGACCACGCTACCCACGGCAACGGCTTGGGCTTCCATTTCCCGCCAACTGCCGTCGGCTTGCTGGACGGTGGCCCTGTCGGGGGCCAGTTGCATCAGTCCCTTGATTGCGTTGCGTGCACGATCAAGGGACTTGACTTCGATCAGTTCGGCGATCGTGAATAGGACCATCACCATTGCCGCTTCCGGCCATTGACCCAGGATCAGCGCCCCGGTCACGGCGATGCTCATTAGCGCGTTGATGTTCAGGTTTCCGTTCCGAATGGCCACCCAGCCTTTCTTATAGGTGCTTATGCCGCAGCTGAAGACAGCCACAACAGCCAGCGCTGCAGCCACCCACCCAGGCAAGCCCAGCCAGCTCGTCGCCTCCGATGCGATCGCGGCAATCCCGGCCAGGGCCAACGGCCACCAAGGTTTCTTCGACTCAAGCGCCGTGGCCAGTTCTCCGCTGGCGTCCGGAACTTCCGGTTGGAAGCCGAGCGAACGCACCGCTTCCAGAACCGAATCCAGCGCTCCCGGCGCGTGCACCACCGTCAGCACGCGCTGCATCAGGTTGAACTCCATGTCACTGACCGATGGCATACCAGCGAGCTTGTTGCGGATCAGCGTCTCTTCGGTGGGGCAATCCATCTGCAGGATGCGAATGGAGGTGCGGATACCGCCTGCTGCCACTTCCGACGCGACCAGAGCGTGCAATGCAACGGGCTCGGAGGCTGCGCAGCACTGATTACGCGCATGACTGTGCCCATGGCCGTGGTCGTGGGGAGCACCCGAATGGTCGTTGACATGTTGATGTCTCTTCTCGTGCTCGCCAGCCATGGTGACTTCCTCAGTGAATTTGTGCTGTAGTTAACACCTTGAAGTCACTACAAGGTCAAGGCTTTTCGCGGAGGCATGAATGAAGATTGGAGAACTGGCGAGCGCGGCGAGCTGCACAACGGAAACCGTGCGCTTTTACGAAAAAGAGGGATTGCTGCCAGAGGCGGAAAGAACCGAAAGCAACTATCGCAGCTACGGTCCGACGCACGTTGAGCGCTTGCGATTCATCCGCAATTGCCGTGTGCTTGACATGGCACACGAGGAAATCCGAGCGTTGTTGGCGTTAATGGACGCCCCTGCCGACGGCTGTGGCGCTGTTAACACCTTGCTGGACGAACACATTGGCCACGTTGACGCGCGCATCGGAGAACTGCTGCATCTGAAACAACAACTCAGCGCGCTGCGACAGAAGTGTCAAACGGAGCAGTCAGTGGACGCTTGCGGCATCTTGCATGGCCTAGTGTCAATGGAGACCGAACCCCGGCAGAAACGGCAGTCCCACTTGGGGTAGCGACCAGCGCTTGTCACCGTCGCTTGCGGAAACCTATGAAGTATCCGGGCTAATATCCACCCATGATCCGTTCTGAACTCATCACCCGGCTCGCCGCCCATTTTCCCCAGCTGACCATCCAGGATACGGATCTTGCGGCCAAGGCCATTCTTGAAGCGTTGAGCAATACCTTGGCAAAGGGGGGCCGTGTGGAAATACGCGGTTTTGGAAGTTTCGATCTCAATTACCGGCCGCCGCGTACTGGGCGAAACCCAAAGACTGGTGAGGCAGTTCTGGTTCCAGCGAAAGTTGTGCCCCACTTTCAGGCGGGGAAGGAACTGCGTACCAAGGTCGACTCGGGTAAATGACATTGGAGCCTACGTAAACCGTTGTAGCGTGAAGGCGAATGGCGACGTCCTAGCCATGCCCCAAATCCCAAATCAAATGAGCGTCTACAAGCAATCGGTAGTAAGCTTTCAAGGCCGTGACTTGCGCTTGCAGTGCATTGTTCATCGCAGCGGTCGCTTGGCGACGCGCCAGTAGCAACGCTTGCAACTCCGCTTCACCGAGCGCATAGGCCCGCTGCATCAGACTGGCGTTCTCCTGCATGGCCGCCGCGCCTTCATTGGCGATTTGCAGGCTTTCATAGGCCCCTTTGGCCGTCGCGACGGCACTCGCAATTTCTGCTTCGAGCCGACGTTTCTTCAGCGCCACGTCCTGGCGCGAAACTTCGACCGCGGCAATCGCTTGCGCACTACGCGAATTACGCACGCTCCCAGGGATCGGAATGCTGATCGTTATCCCTGAAAGGTGCTCCCGACCTCCGATCTCTGAGGCTGCGTAGATGCCCAATGTAGGATCTGGAATTTTGTCGGCACGCGCTCGCTCCGCCTGTGCTTGTGCCTTCAGCATTTGTGCAAGCACGACCTTCATTTCATCGCTTTCAGCGAGGATGCGTTCCTGCCAAAACACCGCATCTTCGCCGCGCGGTAGCGGCGTTGGCAGCGCCATGGCCTGAGGGCCCACTCCAGGAAAGCGGGTGGATAGACTCGCCCAAGCCGTGACAGCCAAAGTTTTCACGTCGTTGTTCGTGCGCCTCTGATCGGCCAGTTCGGCGCGGGCGATGCTCACGTCCAGTTTCGAGGCGTCGCCCGCGCGGGCGCGCTTTTCTACCGCCGTCAAACTGGCTTGTGCTGATTGAAGACCGGTTTCGGCCAGCTCGCGGACACGCTCTGCCGCCAGCCAGTCTACCCATAGCGTTAGCAGTTCATGGGCCGCTTCCTGCAGCGCTTCGCCGTAGCGAGCCTGAAATTCTTCCACGATCGCCATGCCGATGTTGCGATCGGCTGCGGCTTTGCCGGGAAGCCGGATTGCTCGCTCGACACCCACGTTCCATTCGTTATAGCGGGGGCCTGCTTCCAGATTCCGCTGCTGTCCCGTAAGGTTGGTGGTCCATTCATACGGTGAGCTATCGAGGATGCCGGCCTCTTGCCGAGCAACTTCCAGGCCGGCGCGCGCGGCAGCAACGCCGGGGTCCTGTTCAAGCAGCGGGCGTGCAATTTCGGTTGGCAAGATCCCTGGCGGGTTCGCCGGCTGCATAGCCTGCAGGTTCCCAGAGAGCGCCAACAAACCGATCAGGAAAAATCGAGTTTTCATGCGATATCTCCCGCTTCAACGACTGGCGTCACCCAATAACGCAAGCCAGCGCCGGCAAGATGCTGGCTAATAGTATCGAGCAGAGTCGCCTTTTCGGCCGCATCTATGATCACCTGTACCTGCGTGGCGAGTGCCCGGCCGAGCACCTGTTCCATTTGATCCAGATTTTCGTGGTCTAGGCCATGAGCGGCCGTAGCCGAACTGGTAAAAACCGTCACGTTGGGCGACATGAGCAGCAGGTCGAGCAGTTTTTCCTCGACGGCTGGCGAGCATAGCAATGTCAAGCAGAGTTCAGGCATGGGGAACCTCTCGTTGCGGGAATGCGAAGCGTAAATACAGAATCGGCAACAGCATCAGTGTCAGCGCCGTAGCGGTCATCAAACCGCCGATCACGACGATGGCCAGCGGCCTTTGGATTTCCGAACCGGGGCCGGTTGCGAACAGCAGCGGAATCAGCCCGAACGCGGTAATCGATGCGGTCATCAGCACCGGGCGCAAGCGCCGCTTCGCCCCCTGCACGACGACATCTGCAAGCTTCATTCCCTCGCTATGCAATTGGTTGAAATAGCTGACCAGCACCACGCCGTTCAGGACGGCGATACCGAGCAACGCGATAAAGCCGACCGACGCAGGTACCGACAAATATTCGCCGGTGACCCACAAGGCGACGATGCCGCCAACCAGCGCGAACGGGATGTTGCTCAGAATCAGCAAAGCCTGGCGGACCGAGCGGAAGGTTGAGAACAGCAGGATGAAGACAAGCCCGAGTGCGACCGGCACGACGATCGCCAAGCGTGCCGCGGCACGTTGCTGGTTCTCGAACTGCCCGCCCCAGCTGATGCGGTAGCCGGTGGGCAGGGGCAGCTTCTGCGCAACGAGCGCCTTGGCCTCTTCCACAAAGCCGACCAGATCACGACCCCCGACGTTGGCGATGACCACGCTGTAGCGGCTGCCCATTTCGCGGTCGATCTTGACCGGGCCTGCGGCGCGCTCCAGGGTGGCGACACTGCTCAATGGCACCGTGCTGCCATCCTTGGTCGTGATGCGCATGGCGGCAAACTCGGCCGGCGAGGTGCGCACCGATTCCGCACCACGCAGCACAATCGGCGTGCGGCGGTTGCCCTCGATGACGATTCCGGTGCGCTGTCCCTCGATTTGCGTTCGCAGCGCGTCCTGAATCTCTTCGACGCTCAAACCGAGCCGTCCGGCCTGCAACCGATCCACCGCCACCCGCAGGTACTGCACGCCGTCGTTCTGGACGGTATAGACGTCCTGATTGCCGGGCACCGTCTTCAGGAGCGTTTCGACCTGGCTCGCGTGCGCGTTGAGCTTGTCGAGATCGGGGCCGAATATCTTGACCGCGAGGTCGCCGCGCACGCCGATGATCATTTCCGACACCCGCATTTCGATCGGTTGCGTGAAGCTGTATTGGATGCCGGGCATCGGGTCGAGTACCTTGCGCACTTCGTCCATCAGCGCCTCTTTGCTCTTCATGCGCCACTCGCCTTGTGGCTTCAACTGCAAATACGTGTCGGTCTGGTTGAGTCCCATCGGATCCAGGCCGATTTCATCGGAGCCGGCACGCGCAACGATACCGGTCACCTCGGGAATTGCTTTCATGATCGCCTGGTGAATCTTCAGATCGAGCGCGGCGCTTTGCTCCAGGCTGATCGAGGGCAGCTTTTCGATACCGACGATCAAGTCGCCTTCGTCCATTGTTGGCATAAAGGTCTTGCCGACCTGGGTATAGACCACACCGGCTACGAGTAGCATGACTACCGCCACCGCAGCGACGACACGTTGCCGGCGCATGGCCCAGGCGAGTGTTGGCTCATACAGGGCTAGCAGCTTGCGCGGCAGCCACGGGTCTTCGTGCTTGACTTCGCGCAACAGGTACGACGCCAGCACCGGAATCACGGTGAGCGACAATATCAGCGAACCGGCTAGCGCAAAGACGATGGTCAGCGCCACCGGCACGAAGAACTTGCCTTCGAGGTCCTGTAGCGTCAATAGGGGCAGAAACACGGTAATGATGATCAGAATCCCGGAGGTGACCGGCACCGCGACCTCTCGCACCGCGCGATAAATCGTGTGCAACCGTGGCAGCTTGCCGGCGGTGGGGTCGGTCGCCAGGCGCTGCACAATGTTTTCGACAACCACGACGGCGGCGTCGACCAACAAGCCGATCGCGATCGCCAGTCCGCCCAAACTCATCAGATTCGCCGACATGCCGATGCCGCGCATGAGGATGAAGGTGATCAACGCTGCCAGGGGCAGCACCAAGGCGACAGTGAGTGCTGCTCGAATGTTGCCGAGAAACAGTACAAGGAGCACGATGACCAGAACGGTCGCCTCAATCAGTGCGGACGAAACGGCACCCACCGCCTTGCTGACGAGCGAGGCGCGATCGTAGAAGACGTCGATCCGGACGCCTTGCGGCAGGGTTGGCTGGAGCTCCTCAAGCTTCTTGCGCACGCCTTCGACGACCTTTTTCGCGTTGGCACCGGCCAATCCGAGAACCAGGCCCTGGACGGCCTCGCCCCGCCCGTTTTGCGTGACGACACCATAGCGCGTGACCGTGCCAATCTTGACCTCGGCTAGATTGCCCAAGCGGACGGGAGTACCGCCCTCTACGGCAACTACTACCGCGCGCAAATCGGCCGTGCTGGTAATGCTGCCCTCGCTGCGTACGAGCAGCACTTCATCGCCTTCACCGAGCCGGCCCGCGCCGTCGTTTCGGTTGTTGGCGTTAATCGCCTCCTTGAGCTGCGCCATGGTCACGCTGCTGGCGGCCATTTTCACTTGATTTGGGACGACTTCGTACGCCCGCACCACACCACCCAAAGCATTCACGTCGGCGACGCCGGGCACGGTGCGTAGCGCCGGTCGAATGACCCAATCGAGCAGGCTGCGCCGTTCGGTGAGAGATAGACCATCCCCTTCGACGGTGAACATGTACATTTCCCCGAGCGGGGTTGTGATCGGGGCCATGCCGCCCGAGATATCGGCCGGCAGGCTATCGGTAAGGCCGCCCAGTCGTTCGCTGACCTGTTGGCGCGCCCAATAGATATCGGTGCCATCCTCGAAATCAATAGTTACATCGACGAGGCCATACTTCGTGACCGAGCGCAGAATCTTGGTTTTCGGGATGCCGAGCATTTCTACTTCGATCGGTACCGCGATACGACTCTCGACTTCTTCCGGAGTCATACCGGGGGCCTTCATGATGATCTTGACCTGGCTGCTCGATACGTCGGGAAAAGCGTCGATCGGCAGACCCTGATATGCATACCATCCCGCGCCGGCGATGATCAGTGTAGCCAGCAGGATGAACAGGCGTTGCGCTAACGAGAATTGGACGAGGCGGGCAAGCATTACTTGCTCTCCTTCTCGGCAAGCCAGGCACCTTTGAGCGCCACTACGCCGGCAATGGCAACTTCTTCGCCGGCGTTAACCTGGCCTTGCACGCGTACGCGCTGTCCAGCGCTGGTCGTGACCATTACGGGTCTGGCTTCAAAACCGTCAGGGGTACGGACGAATAGGTAAGCCTGCTTTCCGTCATGGGCCACGGCGGATAGCGGCACGTCCCAACTGCCCGGTGTGGTCGCAACGGGGAGTTCAACTGTGACAAACTCGCCGGGACGTACCTTGCCAGACTTTCCTTCGACCACTGCACGCAGCATCACGGTTTGGCTGCCGGACGAGACGGTCGAGCTGACGCTCAAGAGGTGCGCGTCGATATCCTTGCCCTGTATCTTGAGCCTGGTCCCGGGCTGCCAATTGGCGCTCTCCGTCACCGGGATCTGGATATCCAGCCAGAGGGTATCCGTTTGGGCCACATGCAATAATGCTGTCGCAGGCTCGACGCGCTGGCCGGGCTTGGCGGAAATTTCGGTCACGATGCCCGCTTGTGGTGCGGCCAAGGTGATGCTGTCTTGCGGTTGTCCGGAGGTGGCAATACGGTCAATTGTCGCGGCTGACATACCACTTAAGCGCAACACTGCCTTGGCGTGGTTGCGGGCGGCTTCGGCTTCTTTCAACCCGGCCTTGGCTTCCTGCACCCGGCGTTGCGGGATAATTCCCTCATCGAACAATCGTTGCTCGCGTTGCGCAGCTTGGCGTGCCAGCGTGGCGCGGGCGGTCGCCTGCAGCAACTGCAATTGTTGCAGGCCGAGTTCGGGACTAGCGATACGCACCAGCGGTGTGCCTGAGCGAACGACATCGTTCTGCTGAACCAGCAGCTGCGCAACCATACCGGCCACCGGAGCGCTGACTACCTGTTCAGCATTCGGTGGGACAACCACCTGTGCCGGAAAACTCGCTTTTATCGAACCGATTTGACCCTGTAATAGCGCAACTTCAATGCCTAGTGCCTGAATTTGGTTGTTGGGAACGGCAAACTTTGCCGGACGATCGGCGGCCTGAGCGGCAGACGTAAATACGCATATCACAGCAACGACCCACGTGCTTAGGGGGAAGCGAACCTTCCTGTTTTTCATAACCAACCTCGAAGAGCGCCCGAGGGCGCAACAAACGTGACCACACCGCTCGATGAGCCGTGGAAGAGAGAACGGGCAGAACTCCGCGAACTGCGTGGAGTTAAATGAGGGAGGTGTTTCTGGGAGGGCGGAATAGGGGCTCAGGCTCTGCGGGGAGCAGAGTGAGCAAACGCGGCGGCAAGAGCAGGAACTGTGCGGTCGGCTCGCCAAGACCGTTGAATGTCAAACTGGGAACTGGATCTACGTGGCCAAATGCGTGCAGCAGATTGTGTTCGGTGTCGCTTAGCGGATCAGCTCCTGGGTTGTCTTGGGCGTCGACTTGCTGCGCGTGGTCGTGATCGAGAAATGCTGTGAGCATTTCACGGTCGTGGTTGAGTTCGTGTGCCAGCCACTTCGAATTGAAACCGGACGCACCATGACCCATCACCAAAATGATGATGAGCATTAGTAGCGACATGGTTTTTCGATATGAGCGACGCATTACAGGTACTTGGCAATTTCCTTGAATTCACTAAGTGCCGCCGAAGCGCGAGGAGTGGCCAGGTTGAAGGCGTGTTCCAAGCAATGATCAATGTGATCATGAACAAGCACTTTCTTCGCCGCGCTCACTGCTTTTTCGACGGCATGCAGTTGCTGCACAACTTCCACACACGAGCGATTCGCTTCGATCATTTCAACGATAGCCCGCAGGTGCCCTTCTGATCGCTTGAGGCGTTTCACAATGTCGGGGTGCGATGGGTGAACCGTGGCTTCTTTCATGGACATCATCCTATCCTGGAGGGGGGGATAAGATCAAGAGGAAGCTTTTCTAACGTGGTACAACTCTGAGCGAGACGCAAGTGATCGATCAGCCAGGACAGGGTGCCCTCCTTAACGTATCTCGACGACATGCTGGATGTCGCTCACGAAGACCCAGCCGGCCTCGGGCTGACCGGTGCGCGCCGCCTTGGCGATGATGTCCGCGAGCGCATTGGCCACGTCATCCGTACACACCAGTTCCAGCCTGAACTCTGCGACGATCGGCTGAGCCAGGTCCAGCGAATAATGCTGCTGGTCGGCTTCATCGCTGGCGAGCGGCCTTTGAACCTGGGATACGGTCAGGTTGTAGCAACTGCTGCCGGTCGCGCCCTGGTCGTACAGGCCTGAATCACGCACGGCCTGCAGGACGTCGGCGATACGGTATTGCCGAACAAATGCCTTGATCTCTTTCATGCCTGTTCTCCTGGGTGTCAATTGTTCGCGAGTGCCGTCGGCTTACCCGAACCTGACTGCTATGCGCCGCCCTTCGGCAGTCGTGCAACTTCCGGCAGGCGGTTCGGATGCCCGCCACGCGATTGAACATCGCAATGTCGATCCATCTTCGGAATGCAGAATCGGTTCGGCGGTATAGACATAGCTGTCGGCGGCCTTCCTGTGAGGCGGCCCCGATCCGTAGCGCGGCCGCCGCTTGGAAAGGCTCCGCTGAACGTCGAACCCCCGGCCTTCAAAACGCTGGCCGCCAAGATCCAGAACCATGACACGCTCCTCCCCGCCCAGGTGGTCGAGCCACCCCGTCGCCGGTTCGGCGGCGTCGCTGCTGACCAGTTGATGTGTGTGCCCGGCGCATCCGGAAAGGACAAGAGCAGCCAGACACTTTGCTATTGCATGTGTAGTCTTCATGCTTCCCTTCGTTCAATGGACGACGCGCGCCGCTCCCGCCGCGTCTCCAGCCATTCGTACATGAGCGGCAGCAACAACAGCGTCAGCGCCGTCGACGTGAACAGCCCACCGACGACGACGGTAGCCAGGGGACGCTGTGTTTCGGCCCCGACACCTTGCGACAACAGCATTGGAATGAGGCCCAGGATCGCCACTGAGGCCGTCATCAGCACGGGTCGCAGGCGCAGCGCGGCACCCTCACGCACCGCCTCGCGGATGCTGAATCCCTGTCGTCGCCGTTCGTTGAGGAAGGATACCAGCACGATGCCGTTGAGCATGGCAACGCCAAACACGGCGATAAAACCGATCGCCGACGGCACCGAAACATACTGGCCGGTGACGAACAGGCCGAAGGCACCGCCGATGACGGCGAAGGGCACGTTGGCAATGATCAAGGCGGCGTGACTGAGGGAATTGAACGCTGTGTAGAGCAGGACGAAAATCAGGCCGATGGTCAGCGGTACGATCATGGCGAGTCGCGCCATGGCGCGCTGCTGGTTCTCGAAGGCGCCACCCCACTCGATCCAGTAGCCTTCCGGGAGCTTGATCTGGCTGCGAATACTTGCATCAGCTTCCTTGACGAAGCTATCGACATCGCGATCTCTCACGTCCATCTGTAACACCGCATAACGACTCAACTGCTCCCGGCGGACAAAGGTATAACCTTCGTCCGTTGACACGGTCGCTACACGCGAGAGCGGCACCAGGGCGCCACTCGGTGTGCGTAGCGGAATGTTGCCGATTGCCTGTGGGGTATCGCGAAAGGCGCTGTCGAGCCTGACCTGGATGTCGAACCGACGCACACCATCGATCAGCGAACTGACCGTCTTGCCGCCGATGCCGGCTTGCACCACCTCCATGATATCGTCGGCGTTGATCCCGAAGCGGGCAGCCTCTTCACGGTTGACCTTCACCACCAGCTGGGGTTTACCCTTGTTGGCTTCCGCGGAGAGATCCGCGACGCCAGGCACGGCAGCGAGAACCGGTTTGATCTCGCTAGCGAGCCGGTCGAGCGTCGTCAGATCCGGTCCGTAAAGCTTGAGCGCCAGGGTAGCCCGCACGCCGGAGATGAGCTCTTCGACACGCATCTGGATCGGCTGGGTGTTACCGACAACCACGGTCGGTAGTGCTTGCTCAAGCGTTTCCTTCATCCGGTCGGAGAGTTCCTGCATGGATATATCTTCCGGCCATTCCTCTTGCGGCTTTACGTCGAGCAGTACTTCCATGTAGTTGGCATCGGCGGTTTCTCCTTTCTCCGCGCGGCCTATCGTGGCAAGTACCGTAGTGGTTTGCGGATAGTTCTTCTTTAGCACCTCACTCATCTTCTGCGAGACCCGTATCGACTCCTCAAGCGAAGTTGATGGAATGCCAGTCGCGCGGAACATGATGGCTCCCTCCTGAAGCGTCGGCATGAACTCCTTGCCAAGGAACGGAAAGACAGCCAGTGCAGCCAAAAGCATGGCCACCGATGCGCCGACCACCTTCTTCTTGTTTTCCAGCGCCCAATCGAGCAGGGGTAGGTAGATGCTCTTCACCCAGCGCACTAGGAACGTGTCCTTCTCTTCCTTGGGTTTGAGAATCAGCGCCGAAAGAACGGGAACAAGCGTCAAGGTAAGGATCAATGAACCCACCATGGCAAAAGTGATGGTCAATGCCATCGGCTTGAAAAGCTTGCCTTCCAGCCCAGTGAGTGAAAACAGCGGCAGGAATACGACGATGATGATGAGGATGGCAAACGCGATCGGGTTCATCACCTCGCGCGCAGCCTCAAGCGTGATGTGGGTGCGATTCGCTGTCTTGCCCACCTGATGCGAGAGCAGGCGGAAAGTGTTCTCCACCATCACCACCGCTCCATCCACCATCATCCCGATGCCGATCGCCAGCCCAGCCAGCGACATCAGATTTGCCGACAGGCCGAAGTACTGCATGAGCATGAAAGCAATCAGCATGGCGAGTGGCAAGGTAACGATCACCACCACCGCCGAGCGGATCTCGCCCAGGAACAAAAACAGCACAACGGCGACCAGTATTGAGCCTTCAACCAGAGCGCTCTCGGCGGTGTTGAGCGCTTTGTCGACGAGTACGGTGCGGTCATAGACGGGGCTGATGGTGACGCCATCGGGAAGTGCCTGCTTGGCCAGCGCAAGTTTCTGCCTCACCGTATCGACGACGGTCTTGGCGTTCTCGTTTATTCGGGCCAGCGCAATGCCCAGGGTCACCTCTTTGCCGTCGCGCGTTACCGCCCCGAAACGCAGCGCCGGACCCTCTTTCACCTCTGCCACTTCACGCACGTAGATGGGCACGCCCTCGCGTTCGGCGATCACGATGTTGCCGATATCGGTGCTATCGGCTACGAGGCCAAGTCCGCGCACCAAATACTGCTCCTGACCAAGGTTCAGGTACTGGCCACCGACTTGCCGGTTATTGGCGGTGAGCGCCTCCATGACGGCCTTGAAACTGACGCCGAATTTGATGAGTTTTTGTGGATTGATTTGAACCTGGAACTGTTTCTCCTGCCCTCCCCAGGTGGTGACATCGTCCACCCCGGGTGCCGTTCGCAGCATGAGACGCACGGTCCAGTCGTGCAGCGTACGCAGGTCCATCGCCGACAGTTTCTCGTCAGCCGACTCGACGGTGTACCAGAACACCTGGCCAAGACCAGAACTGTTGGGCCCGAGAGAAGGTTCGCCATACCCTTCGGGCAATCGTTCCTTGGCTTCCTGAAGTTTTTCTCCGACGAGTCGCCGGGCGAAATAGATGTCCACGTCGTCCTCGAAGTAGACCCCAACGTACGACAGGCCGAACAGCGACACCGAGCGGATCTGTTCAACACCAGGCAGCCCGGCCATCGCCGCCTCGATAGGTGTGGTCAGCAGCCGCTCGATATCTTCGGCAGCAAGCCCCGGCGATTCGGTGTAAACGTTGACCTGATTCGGGGTTACATCCGGAAACGCATCCACGGGAACCGTTTGAAAAGCGCGAACGCCGAAGACCACGACCAGCGAGAACGCCAGCAAGACCAGCAGCTTATAGCGCAAGGAGATATCGACGATCTGATTCAGCATGCTGGTCCCCTCAATGTCCGTGACCGCTGCCGAGCTGCGACTTCATTATTCGCGCCTTGAGCGTATAGGCACCCGCGGTCACGACACGATCGCCGGCTTTCAGTCCATCTTCCACGACGACCCCTTGACCGACTTTCTCGCCCAGCGTCACGCCACGCGGCTCGAAGCCGTCGTCGTCCTGTACGAATACCGTTGGTTTGCCATCCATGAGCACCACAGCCACGCTCGGTACGAGCAAGCTCTTGCTAACGACTTTCTCGTCTCCTGTGCCTGTCGTGTTGATGGTGGCCGTCGCAAACATCTCGGGTTTCATACGGCCATCCGTGTTGGCAATTTCGACACGTGCCTGAACGGTGCGCGTCTCCTTGTCCATGACGCTGGCGATGTAGGTGAGCTGGCCCTTGAAGACCTCTCCGGGATACGCGGCAACCGTGACGCTTGCATCGGCGCCGACGCGTGCCTTGGCCAGATCCTTCTCGAACAGATTGGCTTCGATCCATACGCTGGAGAGGTCGGCGACGGTGAACACCGATTTATCTGGCTGGGCCAACTCACCGAGGATGGCATGCTTCTCGATGACCGTTCCTGCGAAAGGAGTCGTCAGCGGGAAGGTGGAAACCGCCCGGCCATCGCTTGAGGATGCGGAGCTTACGCCCAACATGCGTAGCCGGTCGCTGGCAGCCGCAAGCGCTGCCTTCGATTTCTGGTACTCGGCATGAGCGCGCTGGTGGTCCTTCTGGGCGATGATTTCATCGGCGTGGAGTTTTTCGGCGCGCTCGAAGTCGGCCTTCGCCACGGCGTGCTGACTTCTCGCCTGGAGATAATTCGAGTGCGCCTCGCCCACTTCCAGGCTGTCAAGGACCGCCAATGTCTGCCCGGTCTTCACCAGGTCGCCGAGCTTGGCCTCGACCTTGACGATGCGCCCTGGCACCCGGGGTGAGACGTGCGTGATGCGCTCCTGATTGGGATGAATGGTAGCGGTGAGCACTAGTTGCTCGCTCAACGCCTGTTCCGCGAGGTCTTCGATTTTGATCCCGTCGGCCTGGATTTCCTCAAGGCTTAGTTTGATCGGTTCGGCCTCGCCGTGATCGTCCTCGCCTTCGTGCGCGTCGGGCTTTTCTGTCGCGGCGTGCGTGTCGCCAGCATGCCCGACGGATGCGCTCTTGGATGCCGGTGCCTGCGGTGCCTCACTCTTGCCGCAGCCGCCAAGGATCAAGCCCGCCAAGGCGAGGGCGACCAATCCGGTCAATCGATGTGCGAATGGATTCTTCACGAATGCTCCTTCAATGGGTGATAGCTCGTTGGCGTGCCGAGGCGACGAGTAGGCGGTCTGCTTCATTTCTGCACGCTCCAAGCTGCCGCCAGTTCCAGTTCAACGCGGGTTAGGGCGAGATCGGTCATCGCTTCCAGCACCTCGCGGCGGGTATCCAGGACCTGCCGGGTTGCGAGCAGGAGTTGTGTCAGGCTGATTTCGCCGGCGCGGTAGGCCGCCGTTGATAGGCGCTGATTTTCCTGCAGGCCTTGCAGGACCATCTGCTCCAGCCGTTTCACCCGTCCGCGCAGGCTGTCCAGTTTTTGCCAGAGGGCGCGCACATTCGCCTGCGTGTCCCGAATGGCGGCCTGTCGTTCGATCTGGACCTGGCTAAGCTCGGTGCTTGCCTTGCCGATACCGGCGGCATTGCGGCGAAACAGCGGCAGCGGCAGTGAAACACGCACGCCCGAGAGCTTTTCGCGTTCATTGCCCGGCCCTTCGCGGCCTGAGAACAGACCTATGGTCACATCCGGATACGCTGCCGCACGTTCCAGACCCAGGCGGCTGCGCGCCGCCTGCTCCTGGTGGTCGAGGGCGCGCAGTCGGGGACGATTCGCAGCCGCAATCAGCATTTGGTCCAAGGTGTATGGGAGCGCAGCGGGAGCAGAGAGTGATCCCTGCGCGTCAGGCAGTGCCTCGGCAGGCAGCTGCAGTGTTGCCGCGAGATCGGCGCGGGCCTGTATGAGCTGTTCGCGCACCGACTCAAGCTGGTTGGCGGCGCGTCCCAGCTCGACTTCGGCGAGATTGTTGTCGAGCCTGGTATCCTCACCCGCCGCAAAGCGTTTCCGGGCGACAGCGACGTTGTCCTTGATCAAGCCGACAAGTTGGGACTCCATGTCCACCCGTGTCTGGAGTCCGAGTACGTGGACAAACTTTCGCTCGACTTCGGCGCGCACCTGTTGGCGCGTGTCCGCGACGCTCTCCTTGAGTGCCGATAAATCCAGCTCGGCGGCTCCACGACGATAGCCGTGCTGGCCGGCAATCTCCAGCGTCTGCGAGATCTCGGCACCCCATTCGCTGTGGACATCATTTCCGGATCCGGGCTGAGGTACCTGGCGGCGCAAGCCTTCAACGGTCAGTTCCGGGTTGTTCCAGAGCAGCCCAGCGGTATCGGTAAGCTGCCCATCGGCGGCGGAGAAATTTGCCTCTGCCGCCTTGAGAATGGGGTTGGCTTCTTCGGCAACCTGCCAGGCGCGTGTCAGGGTCAGCGGGGGCTCTGCCGCTGGCGCAGCGAACGCGGCAATCGTTAGAGCCAGTGCGACGGTGAAACGGGCCAAGCGCCCGCAATGGATGGTCGAAAGCATATCTCGTCGAAATCTCCGTTTGATGGATCGGGGGGAGAAATCCGACGGAATGCGAGCTCGCCTGCAAGAAAGCAGGCAGAGCGACAACCGGAAAGCTGGAGACTGGGAGCGTCCCGCCGGATCAGGCGGCGGGTAGCCAGTCGGGCCGATCAGGGCCCTCGATAAAGACGGTGGGGATAAGGCTGCTTTCCGGCCAGACTACCGGGAATGTCGACGCGGATGACGGTGTGTCAAGCAATGAGGACGCCACGCCGACGCTGCCATGATGGCAGAAGCCGCAGTCTGCATGAGGGGGCGCCGATCCGCTATCGCCTGTGTTCTCCTCATGGCTGGCCTGATGCTGGTGCGCGTCATGTCCGAAATGCTGGCCAGCGCTGCCCTGTTCGTGCTCGCAATAGGCTTTCGCCGTCGCCCAGGTGGACTGGAGCGGCAGCATCACTATCAAAAGGACGAAGAAGAAGCGTCTAAACATGGGGCGCGATTGTATATTCACTATGGCGAGTCTAATAAAGGGCATTCCTGAGCGCCTGCTATTCCTGAGTCACCCTTCTTGCACGCCCCGGCGGCCTGCGCCGGAACTGGCAGCCCACGAAAAAGCTGGTAAGTTGCCGCGCAGCCGAGGCATCATCAGGCAGCTGTGCTGCCGGGAACGGGACGCACTGTAAGAGACTGGCCACGTCGAATCGCGAACAGTGCGATTACAAATTCGTAATGTCGTAGGCTCGTCGCCTCTGTGGTCATCCGCGCGTGGAGATTTTGATGGTCGAAGACGAGGCAAAACTCGCCGAATGCCTCCGCAAGGCGCGGGCTGAAAGCAGCGACGTCGTTCAGGCAGCCATACTGGAGCAACACACGTCCGGAGCTTGTAATGAGTAAACCGATGGTACCTATGGCGAGCGCGCGCCCCCCAACTATCCGGGTTGCTGGACGCACTGCGCGGCCTGATTCGACAGGGTCGCCATCTGGCGCTACGCGCCGTAGACATGGTGCAAACCTGCTGGGAAGTCGGTCGCCACATCGTGGAGTTCGAGCAAGACGGGCAGGCGCGTGCCGCGTACGGCAAGCGCCTCCTACCGCGATTGTCCGAGGCGCTTGCGGCGGAGTTTGGCAGAGGTTTCGACGAGCGCAATCTGCGGCATATACGGTCGTTTTATGCCGCATTTCCAATTTGGGACGCAGTGCGTACCGAATTGAGCTGGACGCACTACCGCTAGTTGCTACGCGTATCCGACGTCACCGCTCGGCAATGGTACATGCAGGAGGCCGCCGTCCAGAACTGGAGTTCGCGCGCCATCGATCGGCAGATCGACACGCTCTATTACGATCGCCGCTTGCTCAGCCAGGACAAGGCCAGCGTAACGGAGGAGGCCAACGAGAACATGGCCGCTTTGCCGCACCGTCCGCGCGAGTTTGTGCGTGACCCGGTGATGCTTGAATTCCTGGGGCTGCCCGGCACGGGCAAGCTCCTCGAAGCGACGCTGGAACAGGCCTTGATGGACAAGCTGCAGGGCTTCTTGCTGGAATTGGGCAAAGGCTTTGCCTTTGTTGCTCGCCAGCAGCGTATCAGCACCGAGTCGCAGGACTTCTACATTGACCTGGTGTTCTACTACAACTACCTGCTCAAGTGTTTCGTGCTCGTCGACCTCAAGACCGGAAAACTGACGCACCAGGACATCGGGCAGATGGACATGTATGTCCGCATGTACGACGACCTCAAACGTGGCCCGGACGACAACCCCTCGGTGGGCATCGTGTTGTGCGGCGACAAGGATCATGCGGTGGTGCGCTATTCGGTCCTGCACGACAGCGCGCAGCTGTTCGCCACCAAGTACCGGCTTGTCTTGCCGTCCGAAGAAGAGCTTCGGGCCGAACTGGAGCGTGAGCGCGAAGCGATAGAGATGGCCCAACGCTTGAGAGAGGGTGAATGAACCTCCCCTTTTTCACCGAGGCGCTGTCGCTGCAGATGATTCTGGAGAGCGTTCAGGAAATTTTAGCCGCTAAAATCGGGCACGCTCGAATCCCGGCTGGGTACTGGTCACTTTTTCGCGGAATATACCCGGAGATCTCCCAGCAACCTTAGTCAGCGGCTTTGCTGCCGGCGTAGTCGTTGGTTTCGGCCCAGCACCCTCCCCTTTCTGGCGTACTTTGACTTCCGTGTTCTGGGAAGTCCCCTTATTGAAGACCCACCTTGCGCTGCTCAAGTCGCACGTACGCAGTAATCTGTGCGACGTCGTCCGGGGTAAGTCCGGGAACTGGCACCATGTCCCCGAATTTCCAGTGGTGCGCGCGCGAACCGTTTGCTACTGCCAACTGGAAAGAGGCGTCGCTGTGATGTGAGGGCTGGTAGATCTTGTTCAGCATTGGAGGCCCCTTGTCACTGCCTTGCAGATCGATGCCGTGGCAGGAAGCGCAGCTCTTGTCGAAGAGGATTTTTCCCGCTGCCGGGTTGGGCATCAGCCCCGGGCTTGGCTGCGGCACTTGCAGGTTTTGCGCCGCAGCGGGCAGGCTGACGAAGACCGCGGCGCCGATGAGCAGCGCGATCAGGCTAAGCCGCAGGTGGATGCTGGGATCGCTAGCGGCGATCGCGATGGTTCGCTGGAAAATTTTCTTCACCTATGCTTTTCCTCCGTGGTCGTGGTGGCTGCCGGCCCCCGGTGGTGGTGCCGAGCAGCATGAGTGTGGTGGCGATTTGGCATGCGCTTCCGCGTTGGCCTTGCGCCAGTCACGAAAGTCGTCGAGGAGTCGCTTCAACCAGAGAAACATTAGCCCCTCCATTCAGGTTGGTGATCGGCGAGTGTCCTGGGTCGCCGATGCATGAATCATTTCGTTTGACTGCCATGCATTCCGGGCATCATCGGCATTCCTTGCTGGCCTTGCATTCCCATGTTGTCATGGCCGCCTGCCATTGGGCAGCCAGCGGCACTCATGTACCCCATCATGGCCTGCATGTCCTCCATCTGTGCCGCCATCATCGGCATGCGTGCGTCGGCGCTTTCGGTCTTCTGCATGGCCTGCATGCGCGTCTGCATGGTCTGCATTCGGGCCTGCATCTGTTCTTGTGTCGGCGCTGCAGGCGCTGTCTTCTCGGCTGCGTGCAGGACGAGCGGCGTACCGAGCGTTGCCGTGAAGGCGATCAGTGCGAGATGCCGGGATAAGTTCTTCATTGCCATTCCTTATTCGTTGGTGGGCTGCTTGTTGCTGGCAGTATTGACAGCGCGTTACATTGAGCAGTATTGACGGCGAACACCGACAGGGAGGTGACTAGAGAATGACATTTCTGTCATTTCTCGTACTACTTGCTTACCGTTGGCGTGAAGCGGACCTGCTCGGCAGGTCTTGCTGGGCGGCATTGCCGTCATCTCCTAAAGCATGCAATGAGAGAACCGATCCGACACCCTCCTAGGCCATGATATTCACACCGCCATCCACGTAAACCGTGCTGCCAGTCAGACGGCGAGCGTAGGGGGTAGCCAAGAAGGCGCAGGTGAAGCCAATGTCCATGATGTCCACCTGCTCACCGATTGGCGCGCGCTGCACTGCTTCGTTGAGCAACAAATGGAAATCTTTGAGTCCCGAGGCCGCCCGTGTCTTGAGTGGCCCCGGCGAGATTGCATGGACGCGGATGCCCTGATGCCCCAATTCGTAAGCCAGGTAGCGACAGGCGGATTCCAGCGCCGCTTTCACGGGCCCCATCACGTTGTAGTTCGGCACCACTTCATTGGCACCGTGGTAGCTCATGGCGAACATCGCCCCACCCTGATCCATCAGCGGTGCCGCCAGTCGAGCCATGCGAATGAACGAGTGGCAGGAAATGTCCATTGCCTTGGCGAAGCCTTCCGCCGAACAGTTGAGCAGCCCTCCCTGCAGGTCCTCCTTGGGTGCAAAGGCGATCGCGTGCACCAGGATGTCGAGGCGGCCCCATGTTTTGGTGACTTCCTCGAACAGCGCTTCGAGTTGGCCGGGCTGACTGACATCGAGAGGCATGAAGATCGGAGCGTCCAGCGTCTTCGCTAGCGGCTCGACGTACGGCCTTGATTTTTCGTTGAGGTAGGTGATGGCCAGGTCGGCTTCCAGTTCACGGAAGGCCTTGGCGCAGCCATAGGCAATGGAGTGCTCATTGGCAACGCCAACGATCAGCGCCTTCTTGCCCCGTAGCGGAGGATGCGGGATTTCGATAGTCATGGTGTTTACACTTTGAGAGAGAGATTTGAGGAACTGCCCGCCATGCTGGGCAATAAGACGCTTTCATGTTGCGACTTCAGCGCGCCGCGCGACCGGAGGACTGTGCGCCGGCCTGCTTTAGATACCGGTAGTAATCGCTGTCCGTCGTGAGGATCACCGTCGAGTTCTTGTTCTGGCCTTCCTTGTAAGCCTCTAGCGTGCGCGAGAAGGCGTAGAACTCCGGGTCGCCGTTGTAGGCCGCTCCATACACGCGCGTCGCTTCGGCGTCCGCCTTGCCTCGCACCTCCTGGACCTGCCGGTAGGCCGTGGAGCGGATCTGACGCAGCTCTTTTTCCATGGTGCCCAGGATCTCGGCGCTGCGGCCTTCGCCCTCGGAGCGGAACTGCGCGGCGATGCGCTTGCGCTCAGAGACCATTCGGGCGTACACCTTCTCGCGCACGCTTTCGACATAGTCCAGGCGCTTAATGCGCACGTCCACCAGCTCGATGCCGTACTGCGGCATGACCTTGCGCGCCTCAGCCAGGATGGTTCGGGTGATCTCTTCGCGCCCGCGCACGACTTCCTTCTTCAATTCCTCGCGTACTTCGGCGGGCACCTCTTCCAGGATCTCCCCCTTAGGCACGACCCATGATGCGCTGCGCACGAGCTCCACGAGTTCGCTGCCCGACACCTGGTCGCGCACCACCGAGTCGATGATGTCGTTCAGGCGTGAGCGTGCGCCGGCCTCGGTGGCGACACTCTCGAGGAACTTCTTCGCGTCGGCGATGCGCCAGCGGGCCGTCGTGTCGATCCAGATGAATTCTCGCCCTTTGGTCGGGATCTGGTTGGGGTCACCGTCCCAGATCAGGATGCGTTTCTCGAAACGGCGCACCTCCTGGATGAACGGTACCTTGAAATGCAGCCCAGCCTCGGTGACCGGCGCGCCCACGGGTCGGCCAAATTCGACGATGACGGCCTGCTCGCCTTCTTCCAGCGTGTAGAACGTCGCAGAGAAGGCGATGACGGTCGCCAGCGCGAGCAAACCCAGTCCGAGTTTCAGTGTGCTGTTCATGGCTGCTTTCCTCCGTTGATGCTCTCGGCCAAGACGCCTGACTGGCCACTGGCCATAGGCGCTGATTTGGCCTCCAGTCGCAACCAGGGCAACAGGGCCTTCTGATCACTATCGACGATGTAGAGCGCCTGGGCTTCGGGCAGGATGCTTGCCATTGACTCCAGGTACAGGCGCCGACGCGTCACGTCCGGTGCCCGTTGGTACTCGGACAGGACCGCCTGGAAACGCGTCGCCTCTCCGTTGGCGCGGTTGACCCGCTCGACGGCGTAACCCTCAGCCTCGGTGATGGTCCGCGTCGCCTCGCCGCGGGCCTTTGGTATCTCCCGGTTGGCCTGTTCCTGCGCCTGATTGATCGTACGCTCACGATCCTGGCGTGCTTCGTTGACTTCGTTGAACGCTGGTTTCACCGGGTCGGGCGGCGTCACGTCCTGCAGTTCCACCGTGACCAAGCGAACGCCGGTTTCGTATTCGCTGAGAATCTTCTGCATCTCCTGCTTGACTTCAGCGGAGACTGCGACTCGCGCGACGGTCAGGACATCGCTGCCCAGGCGGTTGCCGACCACCCGCCGCATGACGGCCTCGGCGATGTCACGGATAGTTTTCTCCGACTCGCGGACCCGAAACAGGTAGCGCACGGGATCCTCGATCCGGTACTGAACGATCCACTGCACATCGATCACGTTCAGGTCGCCCGTGAGCATTAGCGATACTTCCTTGAATCCCTTCGTGTCGGGTGCGTACTGGGTTCGCCCACCCCCCGCGGCGTCTGCCGTTGCGAAACCGAACTCTTCTTTGAGCACCCGCTCCGTGGGCACCAGTCGAACACTCTCGATGCCATCAGGGAATTTGAAGTGAAGCCCCGGCCCTACCGTGCGCTCGACCGCGCCGAAGCGCTGGACGACGCCGCTCTCCTCGGGTTGCACCGTGAACCAAGTCGACCAGGCAAGAATCACCAGTGCCGCACCCGCTATGGCAGCAGCAATCATCGGCCAACCGAGCGACGATGCGCGTTGTCGAATGTCGTTGACTAAGTCGTCGGGGTCATAGGTCGGCATGTTCATCAGCCCATTCCTTTGGTTCGGGGCGTCGGATCGACGCCGATCAGCAGGCTCGTGTCGGATGCGAAGTGGTAGGATGGAATGACGAGGTTCGTTGGAGCCGGCACGTCCTTGAAAACGCGCCCGGCGAGATCGAACTTTGACCCATGACAAGGACAATAGAACCCACCTGGCCAAGAAGCACCGATGTCGGCCACGCCGGGCGTCGGTCGAAACGTCGGAATGCAGCCGAGGTGCGTGCAGAGGCCAACCATGACGATGTATTCCGGCCGAATCGATCGGTCGACGTTCTCCGCGTAGCTCGGTTGATCCGATTGCTTGGATTGCGGGTCGGCGAGCAACTCATCGTGTTTCTGGAGTGACTCCAACATGTCGGCCGATCGTCGGAGCACGAACACTGGTTGCCCCCGCCACTCAACGGTCCTGAGTTTGCCTTCCTCCATCCCCTGCAAGTCGACGCCGACGGGTGCGCCGATTGCGCGGGCGCGCTCGCTAGGCGCCAGCGAGGCGACGAAGGGCACGACGGTGGCAATCAAGCCCGCGCCGCCGGCTACGGCGGTGGCCGCGAGCCAGAAGCGGCGATCGGGATCCTCGAGGCTGGTGGTCGTCATGGATGGTCCTCGGCGGATTGGTGGGTTGTGCGACGTTCCGTGCTCATCCATGGGATGAAGCGAGGGGTCGCTTCCGTGTAGACGTCGCAGTCGGAGCCGAACCGCTTGCGCATTTCGGCTTCCTCTTTGACCGAGAGCCGGGCATACATGACCAGCAGGATCGGGAACATGGCCACGGCCACTGCAGGAAGACGGCCGAGTTCAGGACGACCAGCGTCCACAGGCCGTAGGCGGAGGCGTCGTGACTCATGGCTGGCCTCCACTCGGGGGTGCGGTCTTGTTGACCGGCAGTTGGGGCCGATGCATTGCATCGTGGGGGTCTTCTTACCCCTTAGCGGAGGATGTGGGACTTCGATAGTCATGGTGCTGTACTCCTTGAGAGAGATTTGAAGATCTGCCCGCCATACTTGGCAATGAGACGCTTTCATTTCTCGTGCTTGTAGTCCATGAATGCCGCCCTCTTTTTCGGATTACTGATTACTCACCTAGCCTTACAGAGCCCATGCTGGCCGGTCAGATGTGCCCGGGGCGGCGGCTTCTCGATCGGCACATTTATCGCGCACCTCGTGAGCCAAACAACCCGACGGTTGCTGTCAGGCACACGGCCTGGGTGATAGCGGCTGGCAGCATCTTCGAAATCGGGCTTGACCAAGGGTGTCCCTCCTATTTCATCAACACATAAGTCCCCGGGCTGTCGCACAGCGGCGGGTAGCCCTTGTCGGGGGCGCCCATGGCGGGCGGTGCTTCGCTGCCCGAGGAATGGCGCGCCAGCCATTGCTGCCAGACGGGCCACCATGAGCCCTCCGTCTTCGGCGTCTTTTCCTTCCAGGTTTCCGCGTCGATGCAGCGGTCGCCTTCGTGACAGACGCTGAGCTGGTAGGAACGGTGCGAGTGTCCGGGTTCGTTGACGATACCGACGTTGTGACCGCCGCTGGTCAGGACGAAGGTCAGCTCGGTGGCATCGCTCTGCAGGTGCAGCTTGTAGACCGAGTGCCAGGGGGCGACGTGGTCGCCAGCCGCGGCGACGGCAAAGATCGGGCAGTGGATGTCGCTGATCGAGATGGCGCGGCCTTCAACCATGTACTTGCCCTCGAAAAGCTGGTTTTCCACGTAAAGCCGGCGCAGCAACTCGGAGTGTTGGCGGTAGGGCATGCGCGTGCCGTCGGCGTTCCAGGCCATCAGGTCGAACATCGGTGCGCGGTGTCCGAGGTAGTACTCGCGGACCATCTTCGACCAGATCAGGTCGGCCGACTTGAGCAGCTGGAAGCCGCCCGAGACCTGTTGGTGATCGAGGTAGCCCTTCTGCCACATCATGTCTTCGAGCAGCGTCACTTCGCTGGCGTCCATGAAGACGTTGATCTCGCCGACTTCGGTAAAGTCGGTCATGGTCGTGAACAAGGTGACGCTGGCCAGACGATCATCGCCGTCTCTAGCCATTGCCGCCGCCGTGATGGTGAGCAGAATGCCGCCCAGGCAATAACCGGCGGCATGGATTTTGCGCCCGGGTTGCATCTCGGAGATGACCTCGACAGCGGCCAGTGTGCCGTGTTTGCGGTAATCCTCCATGCCCAGATTGCGGTGCTCCGGACCGGGGTTGAGCCACGAAACCATGTATACCGTATGGCCGCGATCAACGAGATACTTGACCAGCGAGTTGTGCGGCGAAAGGTCAAGGATGTAGTACTTCATCATCCAAGCCGATTGCATCAGGACGGGTTCGCGCTGGACGCTGTCGGTAGCTGGCGAATATTGAATCAGCTCGATCAGGTGATTGCGGTAGACCACCTTGCCGGGCGTGATCGCCAGGTTCTCGCCGACGCGGAAGGCCTCGACGCCGGCGGGCGGCTCGTTGCGCAGCGAGCGCTTGAAGTCCTCGCGGTAGTTAGCCGCCCCGCGTGCCAGGTTTGCACCACGCTCGTGGATCGTCGCCTCGGCGATTTCTGGGTTGAGGAAGGGGAGGTTGCACGGCGCGCTCATGTCGAGGATCTGGCGGGCGGTGAAGGACACCGCGGCTTGGGCGTGCTTGGAGACGCCGCGCACATCGATGGTCGCGTTGTGCCACCACTGCTGATTAAGCAGGAAGCCCTGGTAGATGACGTTGTAGGGAAAGCGTTGCCAGCTCGGGTGGTCGAAACGATGGTCGCCGGGGAGCGGCTCGATGCATTGCTCGGCGGTGCCGGTGATCGCCGAGGTCAGCGCGTAGCTGCCCAGGCGCATCGTCTTGCGCGCTGCTTTGGCGGCGAGCTGGAATTGCTTTCCAGGCGACGACGAGAGGTGCACCATCCAGTCGAGGTAGGCCATCGCCAGGGACGCGGGCGAAACGCCGCCGCTGAGTTGACCGAGGGCCACGTTGGTCATGCGGTCGATGTCTTCGAGGGCGCTGGAGTCGAGCATGTGGCGGTCGCCGAGGCGGCGCGAGAACTCCGGATGAGGTGGAAGTGTCGCCGCTGGTGCGCTGGGAGACTCGATGGGGTTCTTCAGGTTGTTGCTCATGGCGTCTGTTCCGTTCAGGGCCGAAACGCTCGTTTGCCAGCAGCGCCAAACGCTTCAGCCAAATTTCAGAATGCTAAGAACTACTCAGTTTTTCGCCCTGCCCAGCTTCTCGCGCTTCACTGGCACATCATTGCTATCGAGGGTGGTCGCCTCGAAAGCTTTCTCGTGGAGATGCCCGAGCCAGCCACCACAGCAGCTGCGCTTTTGCAAGTCTCTTCACGTCGTACGACAGCGGGTTGACGCAAGATGTATGCGGACTGGTTGCATAGCAGGATCTCTTGTCAAGCAAGGCCTGGTTAAGGGTGAGTCGACATTCTGCCAAGACCAACCCCACAGCGAGCTGACGCCGAGATTACTTCTCCATAACTTCTGCCGCCCGGTAATTCTCAGGCGTACGATCCGACGATTGTCGGCAACGAAGAAGGTGATGAAAGTGTTCCCTGTCGAGGCGGATCCGAAAACCAGGACACTATTCGGCCGGGTTTGAGCGGCGTCATGTTCGGGAGTAGCTCCCAACAGCGTTTTTGCCGCTCTCAATCGCAGTAATGGGCTTCCCGCCTCAGCGTCTCGCGGTCGCCTCTCGCGTGACTCGCGCCTGTTGCGCGCGTACGGGTTCTGGCCAGGTGCTCTTGATGAAGGCAAGTGAGGCGCGAATTGCCTCGTCGCTGAGAACGCCCTTGAATCCCGGCATATCGCTGGCGTAGCCCGGCGGCGCGTTGCGGCCGGACGTGAAACCGTAGGTGACGATCTCGATCAATACGGCGTCGGGATGATGCCAGGTATGGCCGCTGGCATCGTGCGGCGGTGCCGGCAGGCGGTCATCCGCCCGCCGTTCACGCCATGCCGGCTGACCTTCGAGCTTCGCGCCGTGGCAGGACGCGCAGCGCTCAGCATAGACACGCTGGCCCATGCCAACCAATCGCGCATCGTCGGCGTCGATCAATGGCGTACTCCCCTGCCACAGAGACCACGCGGTCGCACCGACAACAAAGGCGATGCTCGCGGCTAGCAGCCAGCGGAAAAGCGCACCATTTGCAACTGTCCGCTTCGCCCGCGCTCCTCGCTCGGCTTCATCGGTCATCGCCGTGCGCTCCCCGTCAGCTGTGGGTCGATCGACGGGTCGAGCATTGGGAGTCTCATCGTCTCACCTGCCCCACCGACGTTGGCTATCGACGTGCCTATGGATCTGGCCACTCAGTGCGTCATACAACCCGGGTCCATGTGTTTTGCACCTTGGCAGCGCAAGGCGCGCTCGTTCCAGAGACTTTTCATGTAAGCGACCAGATCCTCCGCGTCGCTCGGTTTGAGCAGCGCCTCGAAAGCAACCATCCGGCTGTTGGCAACCGGGCTGCCCTTGAGAATGGTGTTCTTCAGTTGTTCGTCGCTGTGATGCCAGGCGTGCGCGGTATCGTCGAGCGCCGGCGCCAGGCCCTGCACGCTTTTGCCGAACTCGGGCGCTTCGCCGATTCCAACCACGCCGTGACAGCTCTGGCAATTCGCCGCGAACAGCTTTTCACCCCGCTTTTCCGCGGCGCTCTGCGGGCCACGCGCGCCGGCGATTCCCTGCCAGCTGCGGCTGTCGTCGGTACTGACGAAGAGCCTGCCGATGTGAGTAGCGGCAAACAGGCGCTCGCCATTTCGCGCCATGAAGAGGATCGCCTGGCCGCCGAATGCATTTGCCAGCGGCGTCCACGACAAATCAGGCTCGTGCGCCTTGAGAAAGCCCTTACCCCACTGGAAACTGTAAAGGGTTCCGTCAGGCTCGGCGCTCACCATGGTCACCGGAATGCGCAGCATCGATGCAGCCCGCCACGAGATGCCGCCGTCAGGTGAGACGCGTAAGCCCTCCTCGGTGCCGGCGTAGAGAGCGCCTGGCGACGCGGCGAGTGTCATCAGTTTGTCGGGGGCGTCACCCCTACGCGTCCAGGAGTGTCCGCCATCAGTGCTGCGATAGACGCCGCCATCGGCTGCACCGTACAAGCGTTTACCGTCGCTCGGGCTGACGGCCAGTGAAGTGAAGCTTTCGGGCCCACCCTGACTTTGCCGCTGCCATGTCGCGCCGCTGTCTTCTGATCGCAGCAAGCCTCCCGAACGACCGCTGGCGTAGAGTACCTTGAGGTTCGAGGGATCCGCGGCCAATGCAACGAAGCCACCCTCGCGCCTGGCACGCAAACTCAAGCGCCCATCCGGCTGGGCCAGGGTGAGTCCCTCCTTGTTTGCTACCAGAACCCCATCGCTGCCGCTGGCCGGAGCAAGCGCGAAAACCCGACCCAACTCGGGGGCTGCTAAGGCCGCGAGCGGAATGAACAACAGGGAAGCGGCAAAGTGGCGGGTGGCGGACAAAGCCAGATCTCTCATGAAAACTCCAATTCTTCAACGTTGAAATGAACCCTGTCGAGCAGATTCCTCTTCAGCGCGCGTCTCCGGCACTTCGGCATACGGCGCCGTCCCTGTCTGCACCAGGGAGAAACAGCTGACGATGATGCGAAACCAAAGCCGTCGGGAAGCTGACGCGCGGATTACATTGCTGTAATGCCGCGTTTATCAGCAATGAGAAGATGCACAATCTCGCGCACGAGCTGGCAAAAGGAAGCGCACATGAAAATCCTGATTGTCGAAGATGAGCCGAAAACCGGCGATTACCTGCGCAAGGGCTTGGTTGAAGCCGGTTTTGTTGTTGACCTTGCGCGCGATGGCCTCGATGGCTTGCACTTCGCACTGAGCGGTGATTACGACCTGATCGTGCTCGATGTGATGCTGCCGTCGCTTGATGGCTGGGGCGTGCTCAAGACCTTGCGCCGCGGCGGCCACGAGATGCCGGTACTGTTCCTCACCGCTCGTGATGGCGTGGAAGACCGGGTACGCGGGCTGGAACTGGGCGCCGACGACTACCTCGTCAAGCCCTTTGCCTTTTCCGAGTTTCTCGCCCGCGTCCGCACGCTTCTGAAGCGCGGCAGGCCCCAGGAACTGGAGACCCTGCGCGTTGCTGATCTGGAACTCGATTTGTTGCGCCGCCGCGTGAGCCGTGCCGGCGTACGCATCGATCTCACCGCCAAGGAATTCGCGCTGCTCGAACTCCTGTTGCGCCGCCAGGGCCAGGTGCTACCGCGCTCGCTGATTGCCTCGCAGGTTTGGGACATGAACTTCGACAGCGACACCAACGTCATCGATGTCGCCGTGCGCCGCTTGCGCGTCAAGGTTGACGAGCCCTTCGAGCCAAAGCTGATCCGCACCGTGCGTGGTATGGGCTACGTTCTCGAAGTCCCGGAACGCCTCTGACCGTGCGACTTCCACCCGCTTCACTGACCACCCGCCTGGCCCTGCTGTTCGCGCTGCTCACCGCAAGCCTGCTGGTGATGGTCGTCTTGGTACAGAGCAACGCCGTCAAGAGTCATTTTGACCAACTTGCGGATCAGGAACTGTCAGGCAAACTGGTTCTCATCAGGAACCTCCTGCAGCGCAGCCGTCCGCCGATCGAGAATCTTTCACAGCAACTCGACGATGCCTTGATCGGGCATGACAGCCTGGGCGTGGTACTGCACGACGCCGATGGCGGTGTCGTTTATGCGCTCCGGCCGGAATTCTTCAGCAAGCCGCATCTCGCGGGGGAAGCTTTTTCAGGCAGCGATACGGATACGGTCTGGGAGAAGGACGGTAGGCAATATATCGGTCGCGAAGCCGAGGTTGAGTGGGTCGGAGCAGCCGCGGGACCGACAAGCTTGAATGCCATGCTCGCGCTCAACATCTCTCATCACGTAGTTTTCCTCGAACAGGTACGCCGACGGCTGTGGATCGACATCTCCATCGCTGTGATCATCGCCGCGCTGTTCGGTCTGTTCGCCGCGCACGGCGGCCTCGCCCCGCTACGCCGAGTCACCGCCACTGCGCGACAACTGTCGGCCGACCGCCTCGGCGAGCGCCTTGCCGAACAGGATGCGCCGACCGAAGTGCGCGCACTGGTGGACGCATTTAACGGCATGCTCGAGCGACTGGAATCGTCGTTTCGCCGCCTGTCCGACTTCTCCGCCGACATTGCCCATGAGTTGCGAACCCCGGTCTCCAATCTGATGACGCAGACCGAGGTCGCCTTGTCGCAGGCGCGCAGTCCCGACGACTACCGCGAAGTGCTTGCCTCCAACCTGGAAGAGTACGAACGCATCGCACGCATGGTCAGCGACATGCTGTTTCTTGCCCAGGCTGAAAACGGCCATTTGCCGCGCCCCGCCGAAGCGGTCAGCCTGTGCAAGGAAGCGCAGGCCTTGATCGACTTCTACGAAGCGCTGGCCGAAGAGAAAGGCGTGCGCATCGTACTCGCGGGTGACGCCAGCGTCACCGCTGACCGCCTGATGCTGCGCCGCGCACTGTCCAACCTGCTGTCGAATGCGCTTCGTCACACGCCCGCAGGTGGTGTCGTGGAAATCTCGATCGGCAGCAAAGCAAAGCTGGCGACAGTGTCCGTGAAAAACCCAGGTGACACGATCCCGGCCGATCAGTTGTCCCAGATCTTCGAGCGCTTTCATCGTGCAGGTCCAGAGCGACAACGTCACGGCGAGGGCGCCGGACTCGGTCTGGCCATCACGCGCACGATTATCGCAACGCACGGCGGCCAGATCGCGGCGACGTCCGACGCCGGGGTGACGACCTTCACGGCGCAACTTCCGCTCGCGTTGACCGAGCCGGCGCACAATTCCTGAACCGCCGAGCGTCTCGACGGTAAAAGGGGTCAGCTCACAGCTCGCTCTCAGTGCTGCTCCGGGGCAGATGCGATGTCGTGTCTCTCGCTCCAATGCGCCGTCCGGTCCGTAGACGGACGAAGATTGCCCCGTAGTGATAAGGAGGCAGCTCGATCAGCGCTTCCAGCTTGAAACCGGCTGGTTCAACTGCCGCACGGGTCTCCTTGGGGGACATGCGGAGTTCCGTTCGGGGACCACGTGGCTTATCCAGGACGGTCGTTTCTTCGCGCGGCTGCGGATACCAGTTGACGATGGCAAGACGACCGTTTGGATTCAGGGCGGCGGCGACCTCTCTGGCCAGGGTCGTCTTGGCCGGTACGCCGTGAAACGTGTTGGCGATCAGAACATAGTCCACTGGGGTCGCAATCAATTGCGACAACTCCATCGCGTCACCGAGCCGCCAGGCGCAATTGGTCATCTCTTTGCAAGCGGCTTTGGCCTGCTCCAGCATTGCTGGGTCGAGATCTAGCCCGATGACTTGTCCCGGCGCGGCTTGCCGCGCAATGGCGGCAGTGAAGTAGCCGGGGCCGCAACCCACGTCGACAACCACCATGCCGGGCTCAATGCGCAAGGTTTGGACGACACCCTCGGGGTCGGGCCACAAGGCTTGCCACCAGTCCGGATCGGGCATCGCCGTAGACGGAAACAGTCGGTCTTGATTAAGCATTCGAGCTCCTTCCCCATCCGCTGGGAGTCCTCTTCGACAATCTCACCCCGGGCGTGACGTTGGTCAAGGGTTCCCGGTGTGCTGTCGTTTGTGTTGTGCCTGCCGTGGCCACCATGCATCGGAGAAGAAAGAGCAGCATCGCGACAAAAGCGATCATGGGGACACTCCACATCAACGGAAACGGCCGAAGTGACAGAAGTGTAATCCTGCGGTCAGCAACCAGTGCGGATCGGGATGGCAGCATGGTTGGTAGGCACAAATTGTGCGCCAAACATCGCTTCCAAAGAGACCACAACATGCGACGCTTCCTATTCGAAACACCGGGTACGTTGGCCGCCACCACGCGAATCAGGCAGCACGCGGATGGAGGGAAAGTCCGTGAAAGTCAGTGAGCTTGCCAGTCTGACAGGCGCCTCTCCCGACACTGTCCGCTACTACGTTCAAATCGGCCTGCTGCGTCCAGCCAAGGACCCCGCCAACGGCTACCGGCGTTTCAATGGAGTCGATACCCGTCGCCTGCGCTTTATCTCACGCGCCAAGCGCCTCGGCTTTCAACTCGATGAAATCGCTCAGATTCTCGGCATGTCGGATCGAGGCGATACACCGTGCCCGGTGGTGCGAGAGATCGTCCAGCGGCGCATCGTTGAAACCCGCGAACGCCTGGCCGAGATACAGGCTTTGCAGGCGCGCCTGGAACAGGCTCTGGAACTGTGGGCAGAGATGCCCGACGGCGAGCCCGATGGCCACGCCGCGTGTGCGCTGATCGACGCCACCAGCGACGAACGAAATAACCCGCAGGCTTGACCAGCGAGCGACTCACAGGTCCAGGCTAGATGCGCAAGAAACCACCAATGGGAAGCGAGACGTGAACATGAAACCAGAAAACAGAGGCGAGCAGCGCCGATCGACCGACAAGGCTGAGCGCCATTCGATCTTAGGCCTCACAGCACTTTCGGTCGCTCGAATCGAGAACGACCACCCCGGCGAATCGTTCGCTCCAACGCGCTGCCGGTACGACCCGGAAGCCTGCACGCAAGCCTACGACAGCTTCGCCGAAACGCTGGCCGCCGCCATTGACCTGCGCGAGCACGGAACCGGTCAGCATTCGCTACGGGTGGCGTGTCACACCCTGGTACTGGCGCGCTGCTTCATCTCCGACCCCGCGGGCTTGCGCGACATCTACTGGGGTGCGCTGCTGCACGACATCGGCAAGATCGGTGTCCCGGACGCCGTGTTGCTCAAGCAAGGGCCGCTCGACGAAGCCGAGTGGACGCTGATGCGCACCCATCCGGCGGCGGGCTGGCGAATTCTGGCACCCTTGCCGGTTTTCGCCGAAGCGGCGCAAATCCTCCTGTGTCACGAAGAACGCTTCGACGGGAGCGGCTACCCGGCAGGGCTACGCGCCAACGCCATTCCGCTCGGCGCGCGGCTGTTCGCGGTGATCGACACGCTCGACGCGATGACTTCCGATCGGCCGTACCGGCGTGGCGTCGATTTCGACACGGCAAAGGAAGAGATCGAACGTATGAGCGGCAGCCAGTTCGATCCGCTCGCCGTCGAGGCATTCCTGCAAGAGGAAAGCACGCTCAGGGAAATGGTCGCTCGCAAGTGCAGCGTCGCGCCGCTGCCCCGCAACGGCATCGGCATCGGCAATCACTCATTCTGTCAGGGAGACTTTCATGGCCACGCATGAGCATTCCGAAATCGCAGGCGATCGCGATCCGTCACGCGACAGGCCCAGTCGTCGCTCCTGGTGGGTGTTCGGCGGCTTCGGTGTCCTCTCGCTGATTCTGCTCGCCGTCGAGCACCGCGCTCATCTGACCGGCTGGTTCAGCTGGTTCAGCTGGTGGCCCTGGCTGTTCCTGCTCATCTGTCCGCTGATGCACGTCTTCATGCACGGCGGTCATGGCGGGCACGGGGGGCATGGGGGGCACGGCGGCGCTGGCAATGACGGCCCGTCAGACAAGGAAAAGGACCAATGAACCACGATCCGTCCGCTTACGGCCTGTGGTCGCTGGTGGTGATCAACTCCGCCGTATTCATCTTCTTCGCCTTCAGCTTCTTCAAGCCGCGCAGCAGGCGTGACTGGCGCACGCTGGGCCTGTTCTCGGGCTTCATCGTCGCGTTGTTCACCGAGATGTACGGCTTCCCGCTGACCATCTACCTGTTCTCAGGCTGGCTGGCGCAGCAGTTTCCCGGAGTGGACTTCCTCGGCCACGACGCCGGCCATCTGCTGGAAGTGATGTTCGGCTGGCGTTCGAACCCGCATTTCGGGCCTTTCCATCTGCTGTCCACCGTCTTCATCGGTGGCGGCTTCTGGCTGCTGTCGGTGGCGTGGCGGGTGCTCTATGTGGCGCAGGCGAAAAACGTTCTGGCCACCGCCGGTCCCTACGCGCGCCTGCGTCATCCGCAGTACGTCGCCTTCATCCTGATCATGGTCGGTTTCCTGCTGCAATGGCCGACGCTGATCACCTTGATCATGTTCCCGATCCTGGTGACGGTCTACGTCCGCCTCGCACGCCGTGAGGAACGCGACGCCGCGGCCACCTTCGGCGAAGCATGGACGACCTACGCGCAGCGCACGCCGGCCTTCTTGCCGCACTGGCCCATCAGCAAGGAGACCGAGCCGACCGCCCGGAACGGCGAGGAACTGCCATGAAGCGGGTAGCGAGCATCCTGCTGCTCGCCGTGGGTGCTCTTCTTGCAGGCGCCACCTGGGCAGCCAACGCCACCGGCGAGTCGATCTATCAGTCGAGTTGTCTCGCCTGCCACGGTGCCGACGGCGCCGGCGTGCTGCCGGGCGTTCCCGATCTGAGCGGCAAGGACGGCCCTCTGGCTGCAGCCGATGAGGTGCTGCTGAAACGTATCGCCGAGGGCTTTCAGAGCCCCGGATCGCCGCTGGCCATGCCGCCACGGGGCGGCAATCCGAAGCTGAGCAACGAGGATCTCGCGGCAGTGCTGAACTACATGCGCAAGGAATTCATGCTCCGCTGACGCATTGGAACTGCCTTGCCAGTGCGCTCCCGCCACGCTCCGATCGGACTGCCAGAACCAGAACAAGACAACATTCTCAAGAAAGGAATAACCATGAACCGTACTCTCCATCTGGCCGCTGCAGCCCTCGCCATCACGCTTTCGGCGCAATCGGTGTGGGCCGGCGTGACGGTCTACATCCCGCTTGGTTCCGCCAACAAGGTCATCGCCGTCGACGCAGTCACCGATCGCATCAGCGCGACCTACGAGGGCGTCGACAACTCGCATGGCCTGGTCGCCACGCCCGACGGTGAATACCTCGTCGCCGGCAGCCTGTCGGAAACGCCATTGCCCCAAGGCGCCCCGATAGACAGCGCCAACAGCAAGCTGTTCGTCCTTCATCCGGCACACGGCCACGTCATGTCGACCATCCCTGTGGCGGGCTGGACGCATCATCAGGCGATCACCCCCGACGGCCGCTACGTGCTATCCACGCATCCGACGCGCGGCGGCATCAGCGTCGTGGATCTGAACGAGAACACGGTCGTGCACACCATCGCCACCGGGCCGGCGCCGAACTACGCGCTTGTCACTCCCGACGGGACACGGGTGTACGTCAGCAACAGCGGCAACGCGACGATCAGCGAGATCGACACCGCCGACTGGAAGGTCATTCGTACCCTGGAAGCCGGCGCCTCTCCCGAGCACATGGTCTTCGCACCGGACGGCAAACAGATCTATGTCGCCAATGCGCGCAGTGGTGAGGTCAGCGCCGTGTCAATCGCGACCGGCAAGGTCGAGCGCAGCTATGCGATGGGCAAACGACTGCACGGACTCGACATCAGCGATGACGGTCGCTCGCTCTTCGTCAGCGTCATCTCCGATGACAAGTTGGTCGCCCTCGACCCGCAGACCGACGCGCGCCGCGTGCTACCGCTCGCACCGGCACCGTATCACCTAGGTGCCGTGCGTGGCACCGGCAAGCTCTACGTCTCCAGCCGCAAGGAGCCAAAGATCTGGGTGGTGGACCAGACGTCACTGGAGGTTCTGGGAAGCATCCAGCTGCCTGGCGGCGAAGGACATCAACTCGCAACCGTGCAGTGAAAAACAGCGCTTGACCTGTGGGCGACTCACAGGTCTAGGCTGAAGGTAAGACAACCTGGAGGCGATTGCGATGGACACCAAGACAAGCACGAGCGGGCACGAAGGCCATCATCACGGGGCCGGGCACTCTCACGACGCACATGGCGCGCACGGCAACCCTGCCGACGCGCCTGCCGCGGTGGTGAAGGATCCGGTATGCGGCATGTCGGTGACCCTTGGCACCGGCAAACCGAGCTTCACCTACGAACGCAAGACCTGGCATTTCTGCTCGCAGAAGTGTCATGACAAGTTCGCGACCGATCCTGCGCACTACCTGACCGGGGCGCACAAGACGCAAACGAAAGCGGTGCCGAAAGGCACTCAATACACCTGCCCAATGCACCCCGAAATCGTTCGCGATGCGCCCGGTGATTGCCCGAAATGCGGCATGGCGCTGGAGCCGATGGGTGTGCCGGCCGGCGACGAAGGCCCCAATCCCGAGTTATTGGATTTCAAACGGCGGTTCGCGATCGGCGCCGTCCTGACCATCCCCTTGCTGCTGCTGACCATGGGACCTTTCCTTGGTCTGGGCTTTATCCGCGACGCCTTCGGCGAGCGCACCGCGCTGTGGATAGAGCTGATCCTCGGTACGCCGGTAGTGCTGTGGGCCGGCTGGCCGTTCTTTGTCCGCGGCGTGAAATCGGTCGTCAACCGCAGCCTGAACATGTTCACGCTGATCAGTCTGGGCGTCGGCGCCGCGTATCTCTTCAGCCTGGTCGCCGTACTGGCGCCAGGCCTGTTCCCCGGTGGATTCCGCGACGCACAGGGGCACGTCGGCGTCTATTTCGAGGCCGGCGCGGTGATCGTGGTCCTGGTGCTGCTCGGCCAGGTGATGGAACTCGGCGCCCGCGAGCGCACCGGCTCGGCAATCCGTGCCCTCCTTGATCTCGCTGCCAAGACTGCTCGTGTGCTCCGTGCCGACGGCCGTGAGGAGGAAATCCCACTCGACCAAGTCGTCGTCGGTGATCGGCTGCGGGTGCGCCCCGGCGACAAAGTGCCGGTGGACGGCGTCGTCGTTGACGGTCGCTCGTCGGTCGACGAGTCGATGATCTCGGGCGAAGCGGTGCCGGTGGAAAAAGTAGCCGGTGACCCGGTGACCGGGGCGACGATCAATGGTACTGGCTCGCTGATCGTCGAGGCCAAACGGGTCGGAGGCGACACCGTTCTCAGCCAGATCGTCGACATGGTCGCCAACGCGCAGCGCTCGCGGGCGCCGATCCAGAAGCTCGCCGACTCGGTCGCCGGGCAGTTCGTTCCCGTGGTGATCGGCATCGCCATCCTGGCGTTCATCGCCTGGGCGATCTGGGGACCGGCGCCGGCGCTGTCCTACGCACTGGTCTCGGCGGTGGCGGTACTGATCATCGCCTGCCCCTGCGCGCTCGGACTGGCGACACCGATGTCGATCATGACCGCCACCGGGCGTGGCGCGCAGGCCGGTGTGCTAATCAAGAACGCCGAGGCGCTCGAACGCTTTGCCAAGGTGGACACCCTGATCGTCGACAAGACCGGCACGCTGACCGTTGGCAAGCCGAAGCTGGTAGCCGTGCTGCCCACTTCCGGCCATCAGGAAGACGAAGTGCTGCGCCTCGCAGCCAGCCTCGAACGAGGATCTGAACATCCGCTGGCCGAGGCGATCGTCGCCGGCGCTGAAGCGCGTGGCGTCGAACTGGCCAATGCCGAGGAATTCGAGGCGCTGACCGGCAAGGGCGTCAAGGGCGTGGTCGACGGCCAGGCCGTTGCACTCGGCAACGCCGCGTTGCTCGCCGATCTCGGCCAGGACGGCGGTGCCTTCGTCGAAGCGGCCAACGCCCGCCGCGACCAGGGCGAAACGGTGATGTTCGTCCTCATCGGCAACCAGATCGCCGGCCTGGTGAGCGTCGCCGACCCGGTCAAGGAAACCACCCTCGAAGCGCTCAAGGCGCTGCACGCCGAGGGACTGACCATCATCATGGCCACCGGCGACAACGAACGCACCGCGCGTGCGGTCGCCGGACGCCTGGGTATCGACGAAATCCGCGCCGACGTGCTGCCGGCGGACAAGGCGCGCATCGTCAAGGAGTTGCAGGCCCAGGGCCGCAAGGTGGCAATGGCCGGCGACGGCGTCAACGATGCACCGGCACTGGCGCAGGCCGACGTCGGTATCGCCATGGGCACCGGCGCCGACGTGGCGATCGAGAGCGCCGGCTTCACGCTGGTCAAGGGCGATCTCAACGGCATCGTGCGCGCCCGCCGTCTGGCGCAAGCGACGATGCGCAACATCAAGCAGAACCTGTTCTTCGCCCTGGCCTACAACGCTGCCGGCGTACCGGTGGCGGCCGGCGTCCTGTATCCATTCCTGGGCATTCTGGTATCGCCCATCTTTGCCGCGGCGGCAATGAGCCTGTCGTCGATCTCGGTGATCACCAACGCCTTACGACTGCGCAGCGTGCGTATCTGAGCGATGCGATAGCACATCAACGAAAACAGGAGAAACGTATGGAATGGCTGAGTCAGAACTGGCTAGGAATCGCCTTCGGTATCGGCTTGCTGTTGCTCATGCGCCGCTTTGGTATGGGCTGTGGTGGCGGGCATGGCGGCAGCGGTCATCGGCACGGGGCAGGAAGTCATAGTGGTCGCGTTGGTGCGCAGGGTGATGGAGCCACAGGTACGCCACCGTCGCAAGCTGCCGACCCGGTGAGCGGCCGGCCGGTGGACCCGCATAGCGCCATTGCTTCGGTCTATCGCGGTGCGCCCGTCTATTTCGAGTCGCGCGCCAATCGGGACCAGTTCGAGGCCTCGCCCGAGCAGTTCCCGATCACCCCGGTGGCAACGCCGGCGGCGCCGCAACACAGGCGCGGGCATTGTTGAGCGCAACGGTCGACCATGATTTCCCTTGTTGAACCTGCTCACGTGCCTTCCGCGCATTCCATGTACGCCCCGGTCGAAGTCGTCGGCGCGGGGCCAAGTGGTCTCGCCGCCGCGATCACGCTCGCTCGCGGCGGCAGGCGTGTCGTTGTGCATGAAGCCCAGCCCGAGGTCGGCCATCGCTTCCGGCGTGATCTCCAGGGACTCGAAAACTGGTCGGGTACGCGCGACGTGCTCGATGTTCTGCGCGACCTGGGCCTTACTCTGGACTTCGACCGGGCGCCGTGCGCGCAGGGCATCGGCTTTGACGCCTGGGATCGCCGCTACCCCTTGCGCTCTTCGACGCCGCTCTGCTACCTGGTTGAACGCGGCCCGGGCCGCGGCAGCCTCGACCGGGCATTGCTCGATCAGGCCCTCGCTCTCGGAGTCGACGTGCGCTTCGGAAGCCGCAGGGAGCGGCTGGAAGGCCCGGGAATCTTTGCCTTGGGTCCCCGCTCGGCCAGTGCCATTGCTGTCGGTTACCACTTCGAGACCCACCAGGAAGACGGGTTCTGGATCATCCTCGACGACGCACTCGCGCCGGCGGGGTACGCCTATCTGCTGGTGATGGGAGGGCGTGGCACGATCAAGACCTGCATGTTCAAGAATTTTTCCCGGCGGCGGACTTACGTCGAGCGTACCGTTGAGCGCTTCCGTCGTCTGCTTGATTTCGACATGCGGAATTCGCGTTTCCATGGCGGCGTTGGTAACTTTTTCGTGCCGACGACCGCGCACCGCGGTCAGCACGCCATAGCGGGCGAACAAGCGGGCTTCCAGGATGCGCTCGCTGGCTTCGGCATGCGCTACGCAATTCAGTCGGGCGTCATGGCAGCGCAATGCCTGCTCGAAGAAACCGACTACGAAGCGTCCTGGCAGCAACAGATGAAACGCCAGATCGAGACGGCCTGGGTGAATCGCGCAATCTACGAGCACCTCGGCAGTCATGGTTACCGTTGGCTGCTGCGTGTGCAGGCGTGGACCGGAGACTCCTCCAGATTTCTGCGCTGGCTCTATCGACCGGCGCGCCTTCGGCGCCTGCTGCTGCCCTGGGCGCAGCGGCGTTCGGCCCTGGGCATCACCGTTCGTGCTGTCGATGACAAAGCCCCTCCGCCGAACAGCAACGGCGTGAGGCGTCGGCAACCGAGCGCCGCTTGACCCATGAGGGCGCGACTAAATCCGACAGGGCCTCCGACAAATGCCGCCGGCGGTCGTGCCATGCAGCCAGCCACACGTCCCCAGATCAAGCTCTGGGTCACCGCCATTACAGTGATTTTTTAACGCAAACCAAGGAGAAGATGATGAACAAGGACCACACCAAAGCGACACCGAGAAAGCGCGACGACCGCGACCCTGTCTGCGGTAAGCACATCAATCGCAACAAGGCGCACATTACCGTCGTCTATGAAGGCGACGAATACCTGCTCTGTTGCCCACTGTGCCAGGCCGAGTTCGAACGCGACCCAGGGCGCTACGTGCGCTGATGCCCCGTGATCGCTAGCTGCGCCGGCAAACAGTTTCCTGAAAGACGCCATGAGTCTCAGCAAGCTTGAAACTCGGGATCTGTATCGTCGGCGCGCGAAGCGATACGACTGGTCAATCCGAATCTATCGGCTGTTTGGCTTCGACATGCAACGCTACCGGCAGGAAACCATAGCGGCGCTGGGCCTTTGCCCCGGCGATCAGGTTGTCGAACTTGGCTGTGGGACGGGTCTCAATTTCGAGTATGTGCAGCAGGCAATCGGTCCCGCCGGGAAGATCATCGGTGTGGACCTCACCGACGCCATGCTGGATGTGGCCAGGGAGCGTATTTCGCGAGAGCGCTGGACGAATGTGAAACTCTTGCAGGCGGACTTCGCTCATTGGCAATTTCCCGCCGACGTCTCCGCTGTCTATTCCACGTTCGCCATTACCTTGGTGTCCGAGTACGAGCAGGTCATCAAGAGGGCAAGCCGTGCCCTGCGACCGGGCGGGACCATGGCGGTGTTGGACATGAAAGAACCCGCGAGTTGGCCGCGATGGCTGGTGAAATTGGCGGTGTGGTTGAACAAGCCGTTTGGTGTGAGCCTGGATCTGGCGGATCGCCACCCGTGGGAGTCCATTCGGCGATATTTGAAGCCAGTCGACTACAAGGAATACTATTTTGGCGCGATCTATCTGTGTGCCGGCCGGAAAGATGGCCAACTGAGGCCAGAGGTCGATCCGCCGGGGGCAAGGGTGGCGAAGCCCTCCGTCCACACCGTTGCATAAGCGCGTTTCGACCACCGCGACCAGATCGGCGCTTTCTGAAACGCCATTCGAGCCGAGCAGGAGAAAACATATGTACAGACAATTTCTGTCACTCGCTGTGGCCGCCGCACTCAGCCAGGCTGCCCTGGCCGACGAAGCCACCGTGAAGAAAGCGGTTGAAGAGAAACTGGGAGCCGTCGTTACCAGTGTCACCCGGACGCCCTATCTCGATCTCTACGAAGTCTACGTCAATGGCCAGGTCGTCTACACCGATGAGAAAGTGTCGGTACTGCTCGTCGGCTCGCTGATCGACGGCAAGACAATGAAGAACGTGACCTCCGAACGGATACAGAAGCTTAGCGCGATAAAGTTCGCGGACTTGCCCCTGGAACTGGCAGTCAAGCAGGTGCGCGGCGATGGTCAACGCGTTTTCGTGACCTTCGAGGATCCGAACTGCGGCTACTGCAAGCGGTTGGCGAAGGAAATCGCCAAGCTGGACAACGTCACCATCTACACGTTTCTCTATCCGATCCTCTCGCCCGATTCGCTCGAAAAGTCCAACCGGATCTGGTGTTCCACCGACAAGGCCAAAGCGTGGAACGAGTGGATGCTCGATGGCCAGACCCCGGGGGGAAAGGGTGATTGCGATACCACGGCGGTCAAGAAAAGCGTCGAGCTGGGTCGCAAGCTGGCCGTCAGCGGCACGCCGACGATCTTCTTTGCCGATGGCGAGCGCGTCCCCGGCGCTATACCCCTCGCCAAAATCGAGGAGAAACTCGCCCAGGCGCCGCGACCGTTGAAGTGATCTTCCGGGAGGCGCCGGCCTGGTGAGCTGGAGGACACGATGGCTCTTTGGCACGGACGGCTGCGCGTCGCCATCACAACGATCATCCCCGGCGCGCCACGAGACTTCGAAATGCATTTGGCACGCGTCTACTCGGGAGACGCATCACGAATCTGGCTGGCAGAATGGGGTCGTCAGAACACGGAAACAAAGCACGCTACGCTCCTGCCTCGGCGCCTGAGGCTATATCTGCGCGACCCCAGGACGCTGGCTGCCTGAGGCGTCGGGACAGTGATGAATCTCGATGGTCGAATGAACGATTTCTTCGTGGACTGACAAGCGCTCACGGACAACGCCTGGGGTCAGCGTTGCATCGTGAGTTACTACCGTCAACGCGCACGAATAGACCTTCTTGCCCACGCGCCAGACGTGCAGGTCGGTGATTCGGGCGTCACCCGCATTGGCCCTCATTTCCACCACTTCCCGAATCTCATCGACCACCGGATGATCCATCTCCCGGTCCAGCAGCACCTTGCCCGTGGCGGCGATCAGCCCCTTTGCCCAGACTGCGACCAGTACGGCGCCGACAATGCCCATGAGCGGGTCCAGCCATGACCAGCCGTACACCCAGCCACCAAACAGAGCCACGATGGCCAGCACCGAGGTGGCCGCGTCGGCGATGACGTGCAGATACGCCGATTTCAGGTTGAGGTCGTGATGGTGACCGTGGTGGTCATGGCCGTGATCGTGTCCATGCGAATGACCATGATCGTGATGCTGAGCCTTGCCGAGAATCATTGCGCAGACGACATTTACCACCAGTCCGAGGATGGCAATCACAATCGCTTCCTTGTACTGGATGGGTTGTGGCGAAACGATCCGCTCCACTGAACCCACCACCATCATCACCGCCACGCCGAGCAGGAAAATGGCACTGGCAAAGCCGCTCAGAATCTCGATCTTCCAGGTGCCGAAGGCAAAACGCGGGTCTTTGGCGTAACGCCGGGCTGTGGCATATGCCGTCGCGGAAAGGCCAATCGCAACGGCGTGTGAACTCATGTGCCAGCCGTCAGCCAGCAGGGCCATCGAGTTGAACCACCAGCCCGCAGCAATCTCGACCACCATCATCGCGGCGGTGATCCACATCACCACCCGCGTGCTGCGCTCGGCGGCCTCGTTGCCGGTATCAAAGATGTGCTCGTGTTTCCAGTTGGACAGGCTCTCGGTGTGCATGGTGGCTCTCACTTCAGGTAGGTGCGCAGAACGTCGATCAACTCATCGGCGCCTTGCGTTCGTTCGGCATCGCTGCCGATCTCAGGGTCGGCAATGTGCGTGCGGACATGCTCTTCGAGCACCTCGGCCATCAGCCCATTGATGGCTCCGCGCACCGCCGCGATTTGATGCAGGACTTCGGCACAGCCTTTCTCGGCATCGAGCGCACGCTCCAAAGCCTCGACCTGGCCCCGGATACGTCGCACCCGGCCCAACAGCTTGGATTTTTCACGGACGGTATGACTCATACTCCAACCCTAAACCATAGCATAGGGGGGTATGGTATCAGACGCAAAGGGAAACCGCCACCGGATGACTTGCAGCTCTCCGATGGCGTGCGTTCCTGCGGCTTTAGAACCCAGCGTTTATCGAGCGCCCGAGACATCCCCAGAATTTGTCACCTTCGCATCCGTCGGGCAAAATCCCTGCGGTTCAACGCCAAGTGCCGCATTGAACTTGCTGGACATATTCTGGAACGCCACCAGCGCCGTCAGCTCGATGATGGCATCGTCGTCGAAGTGTGCGCGTAGGCGTGCGAAGTGCTCCGGTGTGGTCTGTCGTTCAGTCCACGTCATCGCTTCTGCATACGCGAGCGCCGCTTTCTCCTCCTCGGAAAACTTCGTGCTGTCCTCGAACAAAGAGAGCTCGGCAAGTTTCGCCGGATCCACACCGCGCTTCAGCACGGTCGCCGAATTGATGTCCACGCAGAACTTGCACCAGTTGATCTGCGACACCCGCACGGTCACCAGAGATCGCAAAGCGGGCTTCAGCGGCGATGCCCGACGGTCGAGCGCGCCATAGAGCGTGGCCAGGGCGGCAAATACCCTGGGCGTACGGCCCCACAGCCTTGCTGGCTCGAGCACCGAACCGTAGCGCCGCCGCTGGTTCCAGAAGAAGAGCCTGACGTACCAGGGGAATCGATGATCCGGTGACGTTCGAACGAAAGCCATACTTTCTCTCCATGTGTCCGCCGGCAAACTCTGATCGCCCCCAGCGTCGTTGGCATCGATAAAGCATGAGGCATCGGTATGCACTGCCCTATCGCATGATCGAGTGCCGGATCGCTTGGCTCCCCTGAGCCGGCGCCATCTCCCGGAAGTCGCAACTCACCCACCCTGACGAACCGAACACCGGCAACTTGAGCGACCCAGAACTGACCGTACACCGAGACCCGTCATGACCGCTGCAGCGTGTTGTCGACAGGGTGACAAACGCATGAGCGGAATGTCATTCCCCGGTCAGCGGACTGTTGGCATGGCGCTCGTAAGATGGCATCAGCGTCGGACAAGAGGTGTCCGGCGTGATCCAACCCATGTCACACGGAGAACACCATGAAAAACAAATTGGCGAAATTTTCCCTGATCGCCGCCCTGAGCGTCACCGCCGCAACAACGGCCTTTGCTCACCAGGATTACTCCGAAACTCAAATTGAGCACTGGCTCACGCATGTTCAGGAATCCAAAGGTCAGCCGACAAGCAATCAGATGGCTGCCTACGGCTACGCTTCGCCCGGGGTCGCTGCGCGCACGTTGCAGGTCGACAACGGCACCCAAGCCCTCAACGTCGCGCGTATGGAGACCGTGCGCATCGACGCCAACGGCAAGAGCGTCACCTGGACATTCGACACCCTCGGAAGCCGGCCATTTCCGCTTTCGAAGATCCTCCCGGGTACTCAGGACGTGACGGTCTACGTAAATGAAGGCGCTGCCTATAGCGGTGGCTGACACGGGAGCCTCCCGTAAACGAGGCAAAAACCATTCGTTCGGCTCGAAGCCCACCAGGGTGCCGAACGAAGACTTCGCAATACGACTTCAATCAACTCCAGGAGAACGAAAATGCTGAAAAAACTATTGATGGCTGCCGCACTGAGCGCCATCGCCGCGTCTGCTATCGCCGACAATGCTGCCCGCGCGCAAGCCGAGCAGACGATCGCAATGAAGGATGGTTCGACGCTGTACATCTTCAAGGGCGGCAAGATGGCCATGGAAGACAAGCTCGGGCGCGCCACGCGCATGGAACAGGGCGTCGTGATGGAAACCAAGGACGGCCAAAAGCTGATCATGCACGGCGATGAGGTCGGTCGGCTCGCGCCTCTGCTCAAACAAGACCACAGAGGCGCCTAGCCAGACGGCTAACTCTGCCCACTAACCAGCGGCTCCTACGGGGGCCGCTTTTGCAGTACGAGAAAAATCAAGCTACTTCGTTTGCTGGCTGTGAGGTTTGCACCCTGGGACATTGAGCAAGCGACCTGGTGGTGGTCTGCGCAGCTGATCCTGTTCGCGTCTAGTTGTTGGTTACAGCCACCTTGCCGACCATGCCGGCCTCAAGATGACCCGGGATGAGACAGGCAAAATCCACCGTCCCGGCCTCTCCGAACTGCCACACCAAACCGCCACGCTGTCCTGGCTTGAGAGTGATCATGTTGGCCTCGGCGTGCTGCATATCGGGCATCTTGCGCATCATCTCGGCGTGTTCCTTGAGCTCCGCCATCGAGCCCAGCACCAGTTCGTGCGCCAGCTTGCCCTGGTTCTTCACGAAGAAACGGACCGTCTCGCCTGCCTTGACGGTGATCTTGTCGGGAACGAAGCGCATCGAGTCATCAAGGGTCATCTGGATGGTGCGCGTGACCTTGGCCGGGTCACCCGCCTGGCCGGAGGCCGAGGCGTGCTGGTCACCAGGCATGTCGGCCACGTCGTGCATGTGCGTTGCGTGGCCGCCCGCATGATGATCGCCGGCGGCCACGGCCAGCGCAGGCACTACGCTCAGCAGGAGAAGAGTGAGTAGCTTGTTCATGCTTGAATCCTTTTTTCTTGGGGTCAATCACTGTTGTCGGGATATTTCGCTGTAAATCGCTCGTTGACGCTCAGAACCAGAAGCGCACCCCGGCAACCCACAGGGTTTCATTTCTTGGCGCCCCCTCGGCGCGAGCAATGTCGGCCGTCTGACCGAACTTCCCGGCCCATTCGACGCCGACGTAGGGCGCGAACTGACGGGAGATCTCATAGCGCAGGCGCAGGCCGGCAACGGCGTCCGAGAGACCGCTGCCAATACCGCGCGCTTCGTCGGATTTGCCGTAGAGGTTGGCCTCGATACGCGGCTGCAGTACCACGCGCTGGCTCAGCAACAATTCGTACTCGGCGCTCAGGCGCAGCGCCGTGCGTCCCTGCTCGCCAAGGTAGGCGGTGGCGTCCATCTCGAACCAGTAGGGAGCGAGCCCCTGCACACCGAAAGCGGCCCATGTCCGATCGGGGCCTTCTCCCGAATCGAAACGCACGCCGAACTGCGAATCCCAGTAGCTGGCGATGGCGTGCCCCCACAGCACTTCGGTGCGCGCGTCCTCGAGCCGGCTGTCGGCGTAGTCGCCTTCGGCCTTGATGACCAGACGATTGTAGGTCGTACCGAGCCACGCCTGCCCCTCGTAGGAAGTGGCATCACCGTCACGGCCGTAGGCGCGCTCCAGTCGGTCGAAGAGTACGGCGCCGAAGACGTGCTCATCGGCCAGCCGCAGTTGCCGCGGGCCGGGAAGCGCGTACTCGCCCTCGCCCAGGGTGAAGCCGTCCGAATAGGCGTTCGGGTCGCGTGCGTCGGCCGGGGCGCTGCCACCCTGCATTTGCATGTCACCGTGGTCCATGCCCGCCATATCGCCGGCGGTACTTGCAGGGGATGTCGCCTTCATCGGCTCCTTCCCGGCGACAGGCGGCGAGGCGTCGTGCCCCTGGTGCTGCTCGTGGCTCATCCCCTGCATCGGCATGGTCTGCGTCGCGGCAGGAGTGTCGGAAGCGGCGGGAGCGGCTCCGTGATGTCCGGCGTGCCCGTCCTGCGCCCAGGCGTTGGCGGCACCCAACATGGCGACGATTACGGCTAGCGTTTTGAATCGCGGCATGCTGTTCTCCGTTCTGATTGACGCGCTCATGTCACCACCACTTCGCGGAACATGCCCGCATCCATGTGGAACAGGAGGTGGCAGTGCCAGGCCCAGCGCCCGAGGGCGTCGGCGGTGACCAGGAAGCTCAGGCGCTGCGCGGGCTGTACCGGAATGGTGTGGCGCCGCGCCTGAAAGCGGCCGTCCGGCGATTCCAGTTCGCTCCACATACCGTGCAGGTGCATCGGGTGGGTCATCATGGTGTCGTTGTGCAGGATGACTCGCAGCCGTTCGCCGAAGTTGAAATGAACCGGGGTGGACTTGCCGAATTCGAGGCCGTCGAGTGACCAGGCGTAGCGCTCCATGTTGCCGGTCAGATGGAGTTCGATCTCGCGTTCGGCGCCGCGCGGATCCATCGGACCACCGATGGTCGACAGATCGGCCAGCGTCAGTACCCGGCGGCCGTTGTCGCGCAGGCCGATGCCGGGGTCGTCGAGATTGGTGCGCGGCATGTCCACGCGCATGTCGGTACTCGGGCCGTACTCGGTGCGCGCGTGGCGGACGGTGCTGCTGGCCGCCGCCGGGCCGCCCATCGCCATGCCGTGCTGGCTGTGATCCATGGCCATCGCGCCGTGCTGCATGGCGCCTCCGGAGCTGTGATTCATCATTCCGCCCGCCCCGTGGTCCATCATTCCACCGGCACCATGATTCATGCCACCCATTCCCGCCATGGCAGTGCCGCCACCCATGGCGCCCATCATGTCGGCCATGGTCAGCCACTCGGCTGGATCGAGCGCGGGAACGGTCGCATTCAGGCCTTCGCGTACGGCAAGCGTTCCGCGGGCATAGCCCGTACGGTCCATCGACTGGGCGAAGATCGTGTAGGCGTCGTCCTTCGGTTCGACGATCACGTCGTAGGTTTCGCCGGGACCGAAGCGGAACTCCTCGACGCTCACCGCTTCGACGTCGATGCCGTCGGATTGCACGACGGTCATCTTGAGGCCTGGGATGCGCACGTCGTAGAAGGTGTTGCCGGCCCCGTTGATGAAGCGCAGGCGCAGGCGCTCACCGGGGCGGAACAGCCCGGTCCAGTTGCCGGCCGGCGTGGTGCCGTTCATCAGATAGGTGAGCGCCGCCGCCGATAGATCGGCCAGGTCGGTCGGGCTCATGCGCATCTCGTTCCACATCTGGCGCTTGCCGACCGCCGCCTGCAGTCCTTCGCGCGAGGCGTCGCGGAAGAACTCGACCGCTGTCGGCTGATTGTAGTTGTAGTAGTCGCTCTGCGTCTTCAGCTTGGCGAAGACCTGCATTGGGTCCTGGTCGGTCCAGTCGGACAACTGCACGACGTAGTCGCGATCGGCACGAATGCTTTCCCCGTCACGCGGCTCAACGACGATCGCGCCGTACATGCCGGTGATTTCCTGCATGCCGGAGTGCGAGTGGTACCAGTAGGTACCGCTCTGCTCGAGGCGGAAGCGATAGGTGAAGGTCTCTCCCGGCGCGATACCGGGATAGCTGATGCCGGGAACGCCGTCCATCTCATAGGGCAGGATGATCCCGTGCCAGTGGATTGACGTCGCCACCGGCAGGCGGTTGCTCACCCGGATGGTGACCTCGTCGCCCTCGCGCAGACGCAGGGTCGGTGCGGGAATCGATCCGTTGATGGTCGTCGCCATGCGTGGCGTGCCGGTGAAGTTCGCGGCGGTCTCGGCGATGACGAGATCGATGTTCGACCCCGAAAGTACCGGCGCGGCGCCGGTCGACGTGCGGCCGTCAGCCGCGAACGCGGCGGCGAAGGACGGCAATCCGGCGAGCACGCCGCCCGCCACAAGCCCTTGAACGAATCGCCGCCGAGGGATTTTCGGCAGAACGAGAGAAAGTGGCAAATGATGGCTCATTAAGAAACGTTCTCCAGTAGAAAAAGCGCCGCCATTCGGTTTGGCGATGCAAACAGACGGCATCCTACGTTGCCACTCTTGTCGAGAACCTGACCGAACAATTACAGAACTGTCAGTTATCGCTTGTTGATGGGGAAACGATGATCAAATGGACCGTGCCACCGCAGACTTGGTCTGTCTGCCATTGCCGATCAGCTTTCGTCCAACGCTTGCACCCCCGGCCTAGCCAAACTTCGCCGCAACTGCCACTGCTTGACCAGCGCGTACAGCGCCGGAATTACACCGAGCGTCAACACCGTCGAGGAAACCATGCCGCCGACCATCGGTGCGGCAATCCGGCTCATCACCTCCGAACCGGTACCGCTCGACCACATGATCGGCAGCAGGCCGGCCATGATCGCGACGACGGTCATCATTTTCGGCCGTACGCGTTCGACGGCGCCTTCCATGATCGCTTCGTAGAGGTCGGCGGCGTTTGGCTCGCGCCCTGCGGCACGGCGCTTGGCGCTGATTTCCTGCCACGACTGGTCGAGGTAGATCAGCATCACGACGCCGGTTTCGGCGGCGACGCCGGCCAGCGCGATGAAGCCGACCGCAACCGCGACGCTCATGTTGTAGCCCAACCACCACATCAGCCAGATGCCGCCGACCAGCGCAAAGGGCACCGAGAGCATGACGATCAGCGTCTCGGTCAGGCGGCGGAAGTTGAGGTAGAGCAGCACAAAAATGATCGCCAGGGTCAGCGGAACGACCACCGCCAGCTTGGCCTTGGCGCGCTCCATGTACTCGAACTGACCCGACCAGGTCGCGTAGTAGCCGGGCGGGAAGCTGACCTTGTCGGCAACCGCTTTCTGCGCGTCCTTGACGTAAGAGCCGACGTCGCGATCGCGGATATCGACGAAGACGTATGCGGCGAGCAGCGCGTTTTCGGTCTTAATCCCCGGCGGACCGTTGCGCAGTTCGATACTCGCCAATTGGCCAATTGGGATCATGCCGGCGCTGCTCGGTACGAAGACCTCGTTGGCAATGCGCTGCGGATCGTCGCGCAGGGCGCGCGGATAGCGCACGCTGACGTTGTAGCGTTCAAGACCCTCGACGGCGGTGGTCACCATCGCGCCGCCAAGCGCGGTGGCGATCACCTGCTGAAAGTCGCCGACGGTGATCCCGTAGCGTGCCAGTTGCTCGCGCTTCGGCGTGATGTCGAGATAGTAGCCACCGGTGACGCGTTCGGCGTAGGCACTCGACGTTCCCGGCACGTCCTTCACCGCCTGCTCGATCTCGCGCGCGACCTTCTCGATCACCGCCAGTTCCTTGCCGAAGACCTTGACGCCGACCGGCGTGCGGATGCCGGTGGACAGCATGTCGATGCGCGCCTTGATCGGCATGGTCCACGAGTTGGCGACACCCGGGAATTTCAGCGCCGCGTCCATCTCGGCGATCAGCTTGTCGACGTTCATGCCGGCGCGCCATTCCTTCTCGGGCTTGAGGTTGATCACCGTCTCGAACATTTCGATTGGCGCCGGGTCCGTGGCGCTGGCCGCGCGGCCGGCCTTGCCGTACACCGACTCGACCTCGGGGAAGGTCTTGATCACCCGGTTGGTCGTCTGCAGCAGACGCGCGGCTTCGGTCACCGACATCCCCGGCAGCGACGCCGGCATGTAGAACAGAGAACCTTCGTTGAGCGTTGGCATGAACTCGGAGCCGATGCGGCTGGCCGGGACGACGGTCACCGCCATCACCACGCCGGCGAGAATCAGGGTGACGATCTTGTGGCGCATCACCGACTGAATGATCGGTCGATAGACCCAGATCAGGAAGCGATTCACCGGGTTCTTCTGTTCGGGCATGATCCGGCCACGAATAAAGAACATCATCAGCACCGGCACCAGCGTCACCGAGAGCAGCGCCGCGCCGGCCATGGCGAAGGTCTTGGTGAAGGCGAGCGGACTGAACAGCCGCCCCTCCTGGCCTTCGAGGGTGAACACCGGCAGGAAGGAGACGGTGATGATCAGCAGCGAGTAGAAGAGCGCCGGCCCGACCTCTTTGCACGCCCGGATCATCGTCGCCGCGCGATCGTGCCTGGTGGCGTGTGGCGGCAGGTGTTCGAGCCGCTTGTGCGCGTTCTCGATCATCACGATGGCGGCATCGACCATCGCCCCGATGGCGATGGCGATGCCGCCGAGACTCATGATGTTCGAACCCATTCCCATGCTGCGCATGGCGATGAAAGCGATCAGGATGCCGATCGGCAGCGTCAGGATGGCGACCAGCGCGCTGCGCACGTGCATCAGGAAGACGATGCAGACGGCGCCGACGATCAGGCTTTCTTCGAGCAGCGTCCATTTCAGGTTCGCTATCGCTCGCTCGATCAGCGTCGAACGGTCATAGACCGGGATGATCTCGGTCCCCTCGGGCAGACCCGGCAGCAACTCCTCGATCTTGGCCTTGACGTTGGCGATCACGTCGAGCGCGTTCTGGCCAAAGCGCGCCATGACGATCCCCGAGACGACTTCGCCCTCACCATTCAGTTCGGTAATGCCGCGCCGGCCGGCGGGGACGATCTCCACCCGTGCGACATCGCGCACCAGAACCGGCGTGCCACCTTCACTCTTGAGCACCAGCGTTTCGATATCGCCGACGCCCTTGAGGTAGCCGAGCCCACGGACCATGTATTCCTTCTCGGCGAGTTCGACGACACGGCCGCCGACATCGCGATTCGATTCGCGGATCACCTGCGACAGGCGCGCCAGCGGGATGCCGTAGCTAGCCAGCCGGTGCGGATCGACGGTGACCTGGTACTCCTTGACGAAGCCGCCAACGCTGGCCACTTCGGCGACGCCGCCGGCCTTGGTCAACTGGTAGCGTACGTACCAGTCCTGCACGCTGCGCAGGTCGGCCAGCGATTGATCCTTGCCAGTCAACGCGTACTGGAAGACCCAGCCGACACCGGTGGCGTCGGGTCCGATCTGCGGCGAGACGCCCTGCGGCAGGTTGCCCTGGACCGAGCTGAGGTATTCGAGCACCCGCGAACGCGCCCAGTAGATATCGGTGCCGTCCTCGAAGATCACATAGACGTACGAGGCGCCGAACATCGAGAAGCCGCGCACCACCTTGGCTTTCGGCACGGCGAGCATGGCCGTCGTCAGCGGGTAGGTGACCTGATCCTCGACCACCTTCGGCGCCTGCCCGGCGTAAGGGGTGAACACGATCACCTGCACGTCGGAAA
>ERZ761602.795-NODE-795-length-63140-cov-6.466545_pt1 | contig 63140 bp, 63 predicted proteins | sample MGYA00512165_ERZ761602 | MGnify/ENA primary metagenome ERZ761602 (study PRJEB28899, sample SAMN02445085) | bioreactor sludge metagenome | biome: EBPR sludge; isolation source: Thorneside wastewater treatment plant | place: Australia: Brisbane, Thorneside Wastewater... | reverse complement strand
GAAATTCGAAGCAATCCTGTTTGACTGCGACGGCGTGCTGGTGGACAGCGAGCCGATCACCAACGGCGTGCTGCGCCAGATGCTCAACGGCCTGATCGTGCGCGCGGCGGCCCGCAGCTTGCCGGGCGGCGAAATCCGTCTGGCCGCCCGCGAGCACGCGCATCAGGTGTGGGTGGACGTGAGCGACGGCGGGCCGGCCGTGGACGAAGCCGACCTGCCGCACATCTTTGAGCGCACCTTCATGGAAATGGGCTCCAGCCCTGAAAGCACGGGCCTGGAGCTGGCGCTGGTCAAGGCCATTATCGAGCGCCTGGGCGGACAGGTCTGGGTCGCCAGCCAAGGGGCGGTTGGCAGCACCATTACCCTGTGCCTGCCGACGGCGGCCGGCGCCCCCGCCGTGGAACAGCCTCTGGACACGAGCGAGACCAGCCGGTAAGCCGCTATGTGGAATTCGCTGCGCCCATCTCTATCGGCCGATGAACGGCAACAAGCCCTGCTGACGGGCCTGTGGATGCTGTTCTGGCTGATCATCGGGGTGCCGCTCATCCTGCTGCTGTTGGTGCTGGTGGGCCAGTTGGCCATCGACACGCTCGGCGCGCCGCAGGTCGCCGACCCGCGCTCGCGGCTGACCGCCGATTATCAGCCGTGGCCGTTGATGTTGATCGCCCCGGTCAACCCCGGCATTATCGAGCAGATCGTGCGTGACCGGGCCCCGGAGGCCGCAGGCACGCCCCTGCCCACCTATCCCGCGCTGCTGTGGGGGCCGACGGTGACAAGCCTGCCCACCGAGACATCCACGGCGAGCCAGACGCCGCCGGCGACGAGCACAGCCGCGGCCGGGTCCACGGACGCGGGGCCGGGCGCCACCAGCACCGCGATCTCGACCGGACCGGCGACGGCCACGGCCACCGTCACCCGGCGGCCCGCTCAGCCGACCCCGACCCCGTCTCCGTCGATTTCGCCGTCGGCCACGCTCTCCCCGACGCCCACCAGCTTCTGGTCTTTCACCAGCACGCCGACGTTTACGCCGACGGATCCGCCGACGCCGCTGCCCACCCGCACGCCGACGCCGCGGCCCTCGGCTACGGCGAGCCCGGTGCCGACCGCCACAGCGACGGCCACGCGGACGCCGGTCCCGCCGACGGCCACCAACACGGCCACGCCCACCCATTCGCCGACGGCCTCCAACACGCCGATCCCGCCGACGGCCACCCATACGCCGATCCCGCCGACGGCCACCAACACACCCATCCCGCCGACGGCCACCAACACACCCATCCCGCCGACGGCCACGGATACGCCCATCCCGCCGACGGCCACCAACACGCCCATCCCGCCGACGGCCACGCCGACGCTGCCGATCATCATCCCGACAGACACGGATGTGCCGCCGACGGACACGCCGACGCCGCCCGTGCCGCCGACGAATACGCCGTTCGTAATCCCGCCGACGGATACGGCCACGCTGCCGCCCTAAACCGCCGCGGGCGCTGACCGCCAGCCTGGACACGAAAGAGCCGCGACCAGCCTTACGCCTGGTCGCGGCTCTTGTTGTCAGGGGCCGGCTGTTGCGATTACGCTTTGTTATCCGGGGGCTTGCCCACCTTGATGCGCCCGCTTAAGTACAGGGCGGCGCTGACGACGAGCACACTGAAAGCCAGCAGCACCAGGTCGCCGGAGTTGAGATACTTCAACTGCAGCGCCGCCTGGAAGAACTTGACGACCAGGATCAGCAAGATCACCTGGGCCAGGCGGTCCTTGAGGTCATCCAGGCTGCGGACAAGCAGCAAGCGCTTGCCGATATCCGAGCCTTCGGCCAGGTCGATCTTGTCGACGAACAACTCGTACAGGCCGAGCGCGAAGATGATCAGGACGGCCGCCAACAAGTAGCCATCGACCACTTCCACCAGATCGGTCAGGATAGCGGCGCGCAGGCTGGCGCGGGCCGCCGGAGCCAGGCCGGGGTCGGCGTATGGGCCCAGGCTGGCGATCAGGTGCCAGGCGTCGACGGTGGAGACGAAGAACATCCCGGCCGCCACGACCAGGCTGGCCAGGACGGCCACCAGGATCAGCAGCCGGCTGTGCCACAAGAACCATTCGAAATAGCGTGTCAGGGACGACATGCTTAGGAAACTCCCTCCAGGCTGGATGAGCCCGCCCTCGGCAGCGGCTCCCCCAACCGGTACAGGATCAGAATCCATCCCGAGTCGAAGTTAATGCAGGCGTCGGCAGTCACGACCCGCCGACGCAGTCCAGCCTCCACCGCGAGCCGGGTATCCGCGCCGAGCTGGCTCAGCAACTGCTCAATGTAGCCTTCGACGGTGCCGCGAAAGTCCGGCTGCCGCGCCAGCACCAGCTGCGGGCGGTGCAGCGCCGCCTCGATCTGGACCGCGAAGCGGTCCGCGCCCAGCAGGGGCGTGGCGGCGCCCACCGGGCCGCCGCTATGCAGAGCCTGCCAGGCCGCACGGACCATCTCGGCCAAGGCGGTCAGGGTCATTGGTTCGGCTTCCATGCCGTGCTATCCCTCGCGGTGCAGCGACTCCATGGCCGCGCGCCATTATCGCGCCGCGCCGGCCGGCGTCAACCCGCTGTCCAGCCTGGTCAGGCCGTCCCCAGCCCGAAGAAGCGTCGGATCCGGCTCAACAGCACCGGGGTCTGGCCGCTGCCTGGTCGGGACAGCGGGCCGGTCCCGGCTGCCATTTGCTCAGCCCGGCTGCGCAGGCGGGCCGCCAGCGCCTCTGACAGCGCCTCCAGAATGCGCGGGTCGGCGGCGATGACGGCCGCCAGGCTGTCTTTGTCTACCACGACGACTTCCGTCTCCACGTCGGCCAGCACCGTGGCCGAGCGCGGCTCGCCGGTCAGGAGGCTCGTCTCGCCAAAGAATTCGTCCGGCCCCAACCGGCCGACGGTGGTGACCTGCCCGGCGTCACCGCGCACATCCACGCGCACCCCGCCGCTCTTGACCACGAACAAGGACTGGCCGGCGTCGCCCTGGCGCACCAGCGCCTCGCCGGCGGCATAGCGCTGGACGACTGCGTTGCGCGCCAGCTGCTCGATCTGGGCGTCGTTCAGCGATGTGAACAGCGTGATCAGGCGCAGTTCGGCAAAGACCTCTTGCTGCTGGCGGGCCCGCAGTTGGGCGGTGTGTTCCTCGCTCAACAGGCGCACAGTCACGTCCCGGGCCGGGAACGGGATCGTCAGACCCTCCCGCTGCAGGGCATACCACAAGCGGGTCAACACAATGTCGCGCGTCGTCTCCAGCCGGGCCAGGTCCGTGATCCAGTACAGGATTTCGTACTGGATGGCGAAATCGCCGTAGGCGGCCACGTGCGTTTCCGGAACGGGCTCGGCGGCCACGCCGGGCGCGCCGGCCACCGCCTGGGTCAGCACCTGCTTCACGCGGCCCGGCGGGTGTCCGTAGGCCACGCCCACCGGGGCGCGCAGGCGCAGCAGCGGCGTCGGCCGGGAGTAGTTGGTGACCGTCTCCTTGGCGACGTTGGCGTTGGGCAGCAGGATGTTGTGATGATCGCGCGTGCGCAGCGTGATGGTGCGCCAGTTCATCTGGGTCACCTGGCCGTCGGCGCCGCTGACGCGCACCCAGTCGCCCACGGTGAAGGGCTGCTCAGCCTGCAGCGCCAGGCCCGAGACGACGTTGCCCAGCGTGTCCTGCAGCGCCAGGCCGATCACGGCCGAGAGCACCGTCGAGGTCACCAGGAACGCGCTCAGGTCCTCGACGCCAAACAGGCGGTTGAGCACCACCAGGGCCACGGCCGCCAGGACGACGAAGTTGAAGACGTCCACCACCAGGCGCGGCACGACGATGTGGCGGCGCTGCCCGAGCACATATTCCCAGAAGACCCAATCGAAGAGCTGCAGCACCGTGTTGGCGGCCAGCAGGATGACGATGGCCAGATCCACGCGCACCGGCAGGGCGGCGGCGGAGAGCCCAAAGCCCTGCAGGATCGCGTACAGGCCAAAGGCCAGGGTGGTCAGCACCGCCGACACGCGCAGCCGGCGCACCAGCGTGGAACCGCGCGCCAGCCACAAAACCAGGGCCACGGCCAGGCCCAGGCTGCTAGCCAGCAGCAGATTCGTCCAAAAAGTAGGCGGGACAAGCATAACGCGCGGAGTGTGCCACAACTTGCGCCGGAGCGCAAAAGGGAAAGGGGACAGCCAACAAAAAGGCCCGGGCGGGAGGCCCGGGCCAGATTGGTGACACCTGAGTGTTAGGCGGCCGCGCCCGCGGGTGTGGCGCTGGCGGGCGGCAGGCTGGGCGTCGGCGCCGCGGCCGGGGCGGGCGGCGTGCGCTTCTTGATATTCAAGTTCGGGAAGAGGCGCTCGAACTCCGCCGCGTCGATCGTCTCGATCTCCATCAGCCGCTTGGCGATGGCGTCCAATTTTTCCCGGTACTCGGTCAGGATGGACGTGGCCCGCTCGTAGGCCTTGCCGATGATCGTCCGCACCTCGCTGTCGATCTCCTCGGCCACGGCATCGGAGTAGTCGCGCTGCTCGGCGATCTCGCGGCCCAGGAAGACCAGTTCTTCCTTCTGGCCGTACACCATCGGGCCCATCTTCTCGCTCATGCCCCAGCGTGTGACCATGGCGCGGGCCATCTTGGTGGCGCGCTCCAAGTCGTTAGACGCGCCGGTGGTGATATCGCCGAAGACAATCTCCTCGGCCACGCGCCCGCCCAGCAGGCCAGACAGGTCCGCCTGGAACTTGCGCTTGGAGTAGAGCGTGCGGTCCTCGTCCGGCAGCGAGAGCGTGTAGCCGCCGGCCATGCCGCGCGCGATGATGGACACCTTGTGGACTGGGTCGGCTTCGGCGATCACGTGCATGACCACGGCGTGGCCGGCCTCATGGTAGGCGATGACGCGCTTCTCCTCTTCGGAGATGATGCGGCTCTTGCGCTCCGGGCCGGCGATGACGCGCTCGATGGCTTCCTCGAATTCCTTGTGGCTGATGGCCTTCTTGTTGCGGCGGGCGGCCAGGATGGCGGCCTCGTTGACCATGTTCTCCAGGTCCGCGCCGACAAAGCCGGGCGTGGCCTTGGCCAGCGTGCCGGCCTCGACATCGGAGGCCAGCGGCTTGCCGCGGACGTGGACCTTGATGATCTGCTCGCGCCCGCGCATGTCCGGCCGATCCAGCACCACGCGCCGGTCAAAGCGGCCAGGGCGCATCAGCGCCGGGTCCAGGATGTCCGGGCGGTTGGTGGCGGCGATGACGATGATGTTGGTGTCGGTGTCGAAGCCGTCCATCTCCACCAGGATCTGATTGAGGGTCTGCTCGCGCTCGTCGTGCGAGCCGCCCAGGCCGGCGCCGCGGTGGCGGCCGACCGCGTCAATCTCGTCCACGAAGATGATGCACGGCGAGTGGCGTTTGGCCTGGTCGAAGAGGTCGCGCACGCGGCTGGCGCCGACGCCCACGAACATCTCCACGAACTCAGAGCCGGAGATCGAGAAGAACGGCACCCCGGCCTCGCCGGCCACGGCCTTGGAGAGCAGCGTCTTGCCGGTGCCGGGCGAGCCCACCAGGAGCACGCCCTTGGGGATGCGCGCGCCCAGGGCGATGAACTTGTCTGGCTCCTTGAGGAACTCGACGATCTCGCGCAGTTCCTCCTTGGCCTCATCCACGCCGGCCACGTCCTCGAACGTCACCGTCGGGTGGTCCCCGTTGAACATGCGGGCGCGGCTCTTGCCGAAGGACAGGGCCTGGTTGTTGCTGCCCTGCGCCTGGCGGAGCATAAAGTAGATGACGCCCACCACGAGCACTGCCGGCAGCATGTAGCCCAGGAAGGTCAGAATTCCGCCCAACTCGGACGGCTTTTTGACCTCCCAGTTGACCGCGGCCAGGCGCTCCGGTGATACGTTCAGGGCCGCCATCTGATCAAAAACAGTGCTGGTCGGTTCCTTGCGGGACTCGGCCTCACGCCGGTCCTTGAACGTCACGCGCAAGGTGTTCTCGTCCACCACAATCTTTGTGACGGAGCCCTCCTGGACGGCCGTAGCCAGTTGGGTCAGGGACACCTGATCAGTCTGTGGCTGCTGGCGGAACTGGAACAACAACACCACAATTGCCACAATGATCAGAATGTAAACGAAAGCGCTTCTTATCCGTGCTGAGTTCACTTCAACCTCCCACAGCGTAACCTGGCACGCTCCACTGTGTTCTTAATCGATTATACCATCGCCGTTGATGGGGGTCCTGCCGCCCAAACGGGTAGTCAGCCTTAGGGTTTAGTGAGAAGCGGAACTGGGAAATTAGCGGAAGTAAACGACAAAGACCCACACCCAGAGCGGAATCAGGCCGGCGACCGCCAGAAAGGCCACAAAACCGAGGCCCAGGGCGAGCCAATCCAGGCCGGCCGCGTCCGGGTTCTCCAGGGCCAGCGTGCCGGCGCCGCTGCGGGCGGTGGGCAGCTGGGAGGCGTCGACGGCCGCGCGGCGCGTGGGCGCGCTGGCGGCGTTGACGGTGCTGGCCAGGCCGGCCGTCGTCGGCAGCGTGCGCGGCAGGGGCTGGGGCGGCGTCTGGCCGGAGGCCAGTTGCGCGCCTGTCAACTCGTCGCCCTGCTGACGGTAGGAGATCAGGATCCGGCCGAGCTGGTCCGCGGTGCGGTAACGGGCCGAGGGCTCCTTCGCCAGCACCTTGTGGACAATGCGCTCGAGCGTCTCCGAGACCTGCGGGTTGAACAGGGACAGGCGCGGCGCCTCTTCGCGCAGGTGCATGATGGCCAGGGCCTGCTGGGTGGAGGCCACAAACGGCAAGCGTCCGGCCAGCATCTCATACAGCACAACGCCGATCGAGTACACGTCGGACGCCGGGGTGGGGTGCTCGCCGGCGGCCTGCTCGGGTGAGTAATACTGCGGACTGCCCCAGACGACGTCGGTGGTCTCGCCGGGGCGGATGTTGGCCAGGGCGCGGGCGATGCCGAAGTCCGTGATCTTGACGCGGCCGTCCGGCGTCACCAGGATGTTCTGCGGCTTGATGTCGCAGTGGACCAGCCCGGCCCGGTGGGCGTAGCCGACGCCGGCACAGATCTGCACGCCCAGGTCGACGGCGTGCTCGACCCCAAACGGCCCGCTCTCCTTGATCAAGGACTTGAGATCCTGCCCCTCGATGTACTCCATGACGATGTAGTAGCGGCCGCCGTCCCGGCCGAAATCGTGCACGGTGACGATGTTGGGGTGCGCCAGGTTGGCGGCCGCGCGCGCTTCCTGCTGAAAGCGCGCCAGGAACTCGGCGTCGCCGGTGAGGTTCTCGCGCAGGATCTTGATCGCCACCAGCCGGCCCAGCGAGAGATCCTGAGCCTTGTGGACGACGGCCATGCCGCCCTGGCCGATGGGGCTCAGCAGTTTATAGCGTTTGTTGAGCAGGGGTGCCTCAGTGGACATGCGGACGTATTTTACATGAGGCGGTTTGATTCCCCAAACCGGCCAATTTCACGACGGCCTTAGCCAGGCTTTGGCGGGGCTTTACGGCCAGACCCGCAAAACACCCTATCCTACAAGAGCCGGAGTGGGTTTGCCCCTGGGCCGGGGTGCGGGTTTCGGCGCCGCGCCAGGCGCGCACTGTGACGGCCCAGACTTCTGGCATGCGAGGACACGATGCGTCTCCAGATCCGTTCCATTCAAATGAAGATCGTGCTGTGGGCCGGGTTGTGTCTGGTGCTGACAGCCGCCGGCCTGGTCGGTTATGCGGCGGTGACGGCGCAGCAGGCCGCCCGGGAGACAGCTCAGACTCAGGCCCTGGTGGCGGCGGAAAACCGGGCGGCGGAGGTCGATGCCAATGTCGAGGCGGCCCTGGACGCGGCTCGCACGCTGGCCCAGGCCCTGGCTGCCATCCGCCGCGATGACCTGCCGGTGAGTCGCGCCGCTGTCAACGCGATGCTGCGTGAGGTGGTGGCGGCGAACCCGCAGTTTCTGGGGACCTACACGGCCTGGGAACCAGACGCCTTTGACGGCCAAGACGCGCTCTTCGCCAACACGGAAGGCCATGACGCGACTGGCCGCTTCATCCCGTATTGGGTCCGCTCGGGCGGCACGATCATCCGCGAGCCGCTGCTGGATTATGAGACGGAGGGCATCGGCGAGTATTACCTGTGCCCCAAACGCACGGGCCGGGAGTGCGTGATCGACCCCTACGTGTATCCGATCGACGGCGTGGACACGCTGCTGGCCTCGCTGGTGGCGCCGATCATGGTGGACGGCCGCTTCTATGGTATCGCGGGCGTGGATCTGCGCCTGACCACGCTGCAGGAGCTGGCCGACCGTCAGGACGCCTTCGACGGAACAGCCGAATTGCTGCTGATCAGCTTCAACGGCACGGTGGCCGGCGCCACCGGCCGGCCCGACCTCGTGGGTCAGCCCATGCAGGCCTATCACCAGGATTGGGAGGAAGATATCCGCTTTATCCAGGCGGGTGAAGTCACCCTTCAGGACGACGAGGGCCGCTTTGCCGTGTTTGTGCCGATCCGCTTCGGCCAGACGACCACGCCCTGGTCGGCGAACCTGAATGTGCCCTATAACCAGATTAGGGCGGCGGCCCAGGCGCTGACCTGGCAGTTGGTCGGCCTGGGCTTGGTCATCGCCGCCGCAGCCTTGGGCCTGCTGTGGGTAGTGGCTGGCCGGCTGGTGGCGCCGATCAAGAAGCTGACGGCTGCCGCCGGCCGGGTGGCGCTCGGCGACGCGCGGGCCGACCTGGACCTGCGCCAGGCCGACGAAATCGGCCAGCTGGCCCAGGCCTTTCAGCAAGTGGTGCTCTATTTTCAGACGATGGCCGGGGCGGCCAGCCGCATGGCCGAAGGCGACCTGACGCTGACGGTGACTCCGCGCTCAGACCAGGATGAACTGGGCCAGGCGATGGCCCATCTGGTCGCGAATTGGCGCCGCGTGGTGGGGGAAGTGGCCGCCAACGCCACAGCCGTCGGCCTGGCCGCCGCCGAGTTTTCCACGGCCGCGCAGCAGGCCGGCCAAGCGACGGGCCAGATCGCGACGACGGTGCAGCAGGTGGCGCGCGGCGTGCAACAGCAGACCGCGGCCGTGACCCAGTCGGCGGCGGCGGTGGACCACCTCAAGCAGACTATCGACGGCGTGGCGCACGGCGCCGCGACGCAGAGCACGGCGGTGAATAACGCGACCGCCATCACGGCGCAACTGACGACGGCCCTGCAAGAGGTGGCCGGCGCCGTCCAGGGCGGAGTGCAGGGCGGCGCCGCGGCGGGGCAGGCGGCCGAACAGGGGGCCCAGACGCTGACCGGCCTGCTGAAGGCGATGGAGGCCATCAAGGCCACCGTCGGCGAGGCCAGCCGCACGGTCCAGGAGATGGGGGCGCGTTCCGAGCAAGTGGGCCAGATCGTGGACACGATCGACGAAATCGCGTCGCAGACCAACTTGTTGGCGCTCAACGCCGCCATCGAAGCAGCCCGGGCCGGTGAGCAGGGCCGCGGTTTCGCGGTGGTGGCCGACGAAGTCCGCAAGCTGGCGGAGCGTTCCAGCGCCGCCACCCAGGAGATCGGCGGGCTGATTCGCACGATTCGCGGGACGGTGACGGAAGCGGTGGCTTCGATGAACCGTGGCATGCAGACCGTGGAAGCGGGCACGGTCCGCGCGGCCGAAGCCGGGGAGGCCCTCACCGCGATCATCACCACCGCCCAAACAGTCCAGGCCTCTAGCCAAACCGCTGACGGCGTGACCGCGCGCGCCACGCGCCACGCGGCTCAACTGGCCGAAGCGGTCCGGACGGTCAAGGCCGTGGCCGACGACAACTCGACGGCGACCGCGCAGATGGCGCGCCAGGCCGGCGAGGTGATGGAGGGCGTCACCAGCATCGCCAGCGTCAGTGAGGAGAACAGCGCGGCCGTGGAGGAAGTGAGCGCGTCGGTGGAGGAAACGACGGCGCAAGCGGAGGCGGTGGCGGGCCAGGCGCAGGCCTTGGCCGGCCGGGCGGCGACCCTGCGCCAACTGGTGGCGCAGTTCTCGCTCCCGGCGGAAGCGCCGGCCGCGAGCAGCCCGGCGTTGCCGCCGGCGCCAGCGGCTACGCGGACGCGTCCGAGGCCGGCGGTGCTGTCTCCGGCAAAGTAAAGAAAACGCGCGTGCCCTGACCGGGCGCGCTCTCCGCGCCAATCCGGCCGCCGTGCGCCTCGACGATCGCGCGGGCGACGGCCAGGCCCAGCCCGGCGCCGCCCGTAGCGCGGCTGCGCGACTTCTCGCCGCGGTAGAACTGCTCGAAGATCCGGGGCAGATCGGCCGCGGCGATGCCGCTGCCAGTGTCCCGCACCTCCACCCGCACTCCGGCTGGTGTCCGCTCCGCGGACACGGTCACGGTGCCGTCCGGCGGCGTGTGGCGCAGGGCGTTGCCCACCAGGTTGGCCAGGACCCGGCCGAGGCGATCGGCATCCAGTGCCATGACGCCGACCTCGGGCGCTATCTGGCCCGCCAGCCGCACCCGGCCCTGGCCGGCGAGCGCGGCAAAGCTATCCAACGTCTCCGCAATCAACTCCCGCAGGTTGACCGGGGCCCGCTCCAGCGGCAGGCCGCCGGCGTCCAACTGGGCCATCTGAAAGAGATCGTCGATCAGGCGCGACAGCGCCTCGATCTCGCGCAGGGTGGTGCGTAGATAACGCTGCGTCGTCGCCGGGTCGTCCACGACGCCGTCGGCCAGGGCTTCCACCAGGGCACGCGCGGCGGCCAGCGGCGTCTGCAGATCATGGCTCACCCAGGCGATCAGCTCGCGCCGCAGCTGATCCAGGGCCTGCTGCCGCCCGGCGGCGGCCTCGAGCTGGGCGGCCATGTCGTTGACCGCGCGGGCCAGTTCGGCCAGCTCGTCCCGGCCCAGGGCCGGCGCGCGGGCGTCGAGGCGCCCCTGGGCGATGGCGCGGGCCGTGGCCCGCAGCGTCGTCAGGCGGTCGCTGAGAGCTTCGGAGAAGAAGTAGCCGAAGGCCAGGCTGATGCCGCCGGCGAAGATCAGCAGGACGCCGGCCAGACGCAGGTCGTGATCGCTGGCGAACATCTGCTGAGCGGCCAGCCAGACGTTGAAGAACGTGAGCAGGCTGGAGAGGGCGGCGCTGCCCAGCAGAGTCCAGCGCAGGCCCGGCGACCGGTGGATCCAGCCGAAACGGTAGGCGCCGTAGGCGGCGGTGACGGAGAGCAGGGCGGTGACGGCGAGCAGCGCCGCCATCTGGCCCAGCTCGCCCGCGCCCGGCTGCATCAGCAGCGTGAACAGGCCGAGCGTCAGGGCGACGGCGGCGGCCGCGCCCAGACCGAAACGGGCCGTCGGGTTGAGCCGGCCGGGGGAGTGCAGGGAGCGGAAGTGCATCGCGGGCCTCTCAGGCTTCGAACTTATAGCCAACACCCCAGACGGTGAGCAGGTGCTGCGGCTGAGACGGATCGGCCTCGATCTTTTCGCGCAGCCGGCGGATGTGGACGGTGACCGTGCTCGGATCGATGTACTCGGCCAGACCCCAGATGCGCTCGAGCAGCTGCTCGCGCGTGAAGACGTGGCGCGGGTGCCGGGCCAGCAGCCAGAGCAGATCGAACTCCTTAGCCGTCAGCGTCTTCTCTTCGCCGCGTACCGTCACCAGCCGGGTGGCCGGGTCAATCGACAGGTCGGCGAAGGCCAGGGCCGCTGTCTGGGACGCGCTGACGCCGGGGCGGGCGCGGCGCAGCACGGCGCGCACACGGCTCACCAGTTCCTGCGGGCTGAACGGCTTCACCACGTAATCGTCGGCGCCCAGCTCCAGGCCCGCGATCCGATCAGCCTCCTCGCGCCGGGCCGTCAGCATGATGATGGGGGTGTCGCCGCGGGCCCGCAGCCAACGCGTGACCGCCAGGCCGTCCACCTTGGGCAGCATCAAGTCCAGCACCACCAGGTCGGGCGCCGCCTGCCCCAGCCAATCCAGCGCCGCTTGTCCATCCTCGGCCGTTGCCACCTGGTAGCCGGCTCGCCGCAAGTACAGGCTGACGACCTCGCGCAGGCTGGGCTCATCTTCGACGACCAAAACCGTCAGCTCTGGCATGCTGCTCCCATCGGCGGGCCGCTGGGCCCGCCCCACTGTTATACCGGCTCGCCCTTACAAAAGACTTACGGCGCCCCGTCTGACCGTAAGGGTTTTGTAAGCTGCGCGCAAGGCCGGCTTAAGCCACCCCGGCCATTATAGGCACAGCTACCCTGGTTCAAAAGGAGTTCCGATGACCCGTACATTGAGCGGCCTCACCGTTGTTCTGGCGCTGTTGCTGGCGGCTTGCGCCCCGGCGGCGACCGCGACGCCGACCGGCGACGCGATGATGGAGAAAACGCCCGAGGCCATGGGCGACGCGATGATGGAGAAAACGCCCGAGGCCATGGGCGACGCGATGATGGAGAAGACGCCCGAGGCCATGGGCGACGCGATGATGGAGAAGACGCCCGAGGCGATGGGCGACGCGATGATGGAGAAGACGCCCGAGGCCATGGGCGACGCCATGCTGGAGGCGCCGGCCTGGTTCGGCGCGGCGCTGACGGACGTCAACTCTGGCGCCACCTTCACGCTGGCGGACTTCCAGGGCAAGGTGGTCCTCGTGGAGACGCTGGCGGTGTGGTGTCCCAAGTGCCTGGAGCAGCAACGCCAGGTGCAGGCGCTGCACGCCGCTCTCGGTGAGCGCGACGATTTCGTGAGCGTGGGCCTGAACATCGACCCGAACGAGACCGCCGACATTCTGCGTAATCACACGGCGCAGAACGGCTTCGATTGGCGCTATGCCGTGGCACCGGCCGCGGTGGCGCGCGAGATTGCGGCCCTGTACGGCGACCAGTTCCTGAACCCGCCCTCCACGCCAATGTTGATCGTCGACCGCCACGGCGCCGTGCACGTCCTGCCCTTTGGCCTCAAGAGCGCGGCCGACCTCCAGGACGCCCTGGCGCCGCTCCTCAACGAGTCGTTGTAAAGGCCTGGCCCTCCGCTCATGACCCCCGACGCCGCCCTCACTTCCTTTTCGCTCGGCCTCCTGGCGATGACGAGCCCGTGTGTGCTGCCGCTCTACCCGGGCTTCCTGGCCTACCTGAGCGGCGGCCCGGCCTCCGGACGCCCGGTGGGGCGCTACTTCCTGGGCGTGTTCGTGCTGGCCGGCGTGCTGGCGATGATGCTGGCGCTGGGCCTGCTGATCGCGGTCCTGTCGATCTCCGTTGGCCGCGCGCTGGCCGTGGTGATCCCGCTGGCCGACGTGGTCATCATCGGGCTGGGCGCGCTGCTGCTGGCCGACGTCAACGTTTTCAAGAACCTGCCGCAACTGCGCGGGCCGGTGCTGGCGAACCCGTACGTCAACGCCTTCGTGTATGGCCTGCTGTACGGCCCGATCGCCCTGCCGTGCTCGGGTCCGCTGGTGGTGAGCGTGTTCGCGCTGTCCATCACGGCGGCTGAGGCGGTGAGCCGGCTGAGCGTCTTCCTGTGGTTCGGCCTGGGCTTTGGGCTGCCGCTGCTGGTGCTCTCGCTGTTGTCCGGCGCCGCCCAACGCGCGCTGACGCGCTTCTTCGCGCGCCACGCCCGGGCCGTCAACGTCCTCGGCGGCCTGTTGCTGATCGCGGTCGGCGCCTACGACCTGTGGGCGAACTGGGCGCTGATCGTAACGTACCTGGGTTGACCCGAGTCCCTGTCATGAACGCCGATAAACTTTGGCTGCTGTGCTTTGTCGGATTGCTGGCCGCGTGCACATCGGGGACAGCGCTGCCGGCCAGCGCCCCGCCGGAGGCGGGCTTGCCCAACTACGGACCCGCGCCCGAACTCACCAATACCGTCTGGCTGAACACGGATCAGCCGCTGCGGCTGGCCGATCTGCGCGGCCGGGTGGTCCTGATCGACATGTGGACGTTCGGCTGAATTAACTGCCGCAACGTGATCCCCTCGTTGAGGGGATGGCATACGCAATACGCCGGTCAGGGCCTGGTCATCATCGGCAATCACTACCCGGAGTTTGAGTACGAAAAAGAGTTGGACAACCTGCGCGAGGCCGTGCGGCGCCTGGAGGTGCCTTACCCCGTGGCCCAGGACAACGACGGCTCTACCTGGACGGCCTACCAGACGCGTTACTGGCCGACCCTGTACCTGATCGACAAGCGCGGCGACCTGCGCTACCGCCACATCGGCGAAGGCAACTCCGCCGAAACCGAGGCCGCCATCCAGGCCCTGCTGGCTGAGCCCGGTCCGTGAGCCGGGCTGGGCGACACAGCGATACAATTACCGCCGTCATCGGCTGCCAAGAGTGAGCGACGCTATGAAAATCCGACCTTCCGAAATCACGCCCGAGCACGTTTACCGTTCGCGCCCGCGCCGACCGTCGCGCCGGGGCTTCCTGCAGTTAGGCGCGCTGGCGGCCGGTTCGGCCCTGCTGGCGGCCTGCGCGCCGGCGGCGGCCACGCCGAAGACTGCGCCGACTGAGGCCGGTGCCAGTTCGCCGAACCCGAGCGCGACCACGGCCGGCGCGGCGCCCACGGACGAACTGGGTGATCCCGCCACCTCCTACGAGGCGATCACCGGCTACAACAACTTCTACGAATTCTCCACCGACAAGCAGGCCGTGGCGTCACTGGCCAAGGGCTTCCGGACCGACCCGTGGACGGTGGAAGTGGGCGGCCTGGTGCGGACGCCCAAGACGTATGGCCTGGAGGATCTGCTGGCTGGCTTCCCGTCTGAGGAGCGCATCTACCGGCTGCGCTGCGTCGAAGGCTGGTCCATGGTCATCCCCTGGCAGGGCTTCTCGCTGGCCGAGATTCTCAAGCAGGTCGAACCCACCGCCGACGCGCGGTACGTCAAATTCACCACGCTCCTTGACCGGGAGCAGATGCCGGGCTTGAGCAGTCCGTGGTACGACTGGCCTTACACCGAGGGCCTGCGCCTGGACGAGGCCATGAATCCTCTGGCGACGCTGGCCACCGGCGTGTACGGCCAGCCGCTACCGCCGCAGAACGGCGCGCCGATCCGGTTGGTGGTGCCGTGGAAGTACGGGTTCAAGAGCATCAAGTCCATCGTCAAGATCGAACTGACCGACACCCGCCCGAACACCCTCTGGAACACGGCCGCGCCGCACGAGTACGGGTTCTACTCCAACGTCAACCCGGAGGTGGATCACCCGCGCTGGTCCCAGGCCAGCGAGCGCCGCATCGGCGAGTTCGGCCGGCGTAACACGCTGATGTTCAACGGCTACGCGGAGCAGGTGGCTGACCTGTACGCGGGCCTGGACCTGCGCAGCGAGTATTGAGCCAGCCGTGACTACCCCGCCGGCCGCATTGCCGCGCCGCCCGCGCAACTGGCTGCTGATCGCCACGCACCTCGCGGCCTGGGTCCCGCTGGGCCGCGTCCTGCTGAGCACGTTCGGCAACCCCAACGCGGTCAACCCGATCCAGGATCTGACCTTTGGGACCGGACTGCCGGCCCTGATCTTCCTGCTGCTGTCGTTGGCGGTCACGCCCGCCAACACCCTGTTCGGCTGGCGCTGGGCGCTGCCGCTGCGCAAGTGGCTGGGCCTGTATGCGTTCTTTTATGCCACCGCGCACCTGTTGATCTTCGTCGGCCTGGACTACGGTTTTGACGTGGGGTTGTTGTCTGAAGCGATCTTTGAGAAGCGTTACGCGCTGGTGGGCCTGGCGGCTTTCCTGATCCTGCTGCCGCTGGCGCTCACGTCCACGCGCGGCTGGCAGCAGCGTTTGGGCAAGGTCTGGAAACAACTGCACCGCCTGGTCTACCTGGCCGCGGCCCTGGCCGTGGTCCACTTTGTCTGGCTGGTGAAAGCCGATATCCGCGAGCCGCTGGCGTACGGCGCTGTGCTGGGCGTGCTCCTCCTGGCGCGACTTCCGGCTGTGCGCCGGCGGCTGGCCCGCCTGCGCTCGCCCTCGGGCCGCGCCCCGCAGGCAACCTCAGGCGCCCCACCAGGCGTCCCGTCAGACCCCGCCTCCTGACCCGAACCGCATAAACCAAGACGCGGGCTTTCCATAATTTCATGGTTGCCCTTGGTCATATTTGGGCGTAGGATAACGGCGTCTCCTCTGAACTCAATCTATGACCATGGACGAGGCCGCTGTTCAACGCGCGCTGGACGTCAAGCGCCGGCACGAAAAAACCCTGCGGGGCAAGGCCAACGTGGTGGCCGTCGGGGTCGGCCGGCGTGTGCGCGGCGGCGTGCCCACCGACGAAATCTGCATCGTAGTCTCGGTGAAAGCGAAACTCCCCGCCGCGCGCCTGGCGCCCAGCGACGTGATCCCCAGCCGCCTGGAAGGCGTGCCCGTGGATGTCGTCGCCACCGGCGAAATCAGCGCGCTCTCGTAAACGGCATTCGATATCACCAGGAGAGAGGACGATGGCTTCTGCGAACGATCTCGAGGCAGTCCGGCAGGCGAAGCGTGAGGCGGCGGCCAGTCTGGGGGGACGGCCCAACACAGTGGCCGTCGGCGTCGGCTACAAGATCACGGGCGGCGTTCAGACCACGGACCTGGCCGTGGTGGTCTCAGTCCGGCGCAAGGTGCCGCTGGCGGAGCTGAGCGCGGCCGATGCCATCCCGCAAACGGTGGGCGGCATCCGCACTGACGTGGTGGAGACCGGCGAGATCGTGGCCTTTCAGGACCCGCGCGCCAAAATGCGCCCGGCCCGGCCGGGCATCAGTATCGGGCATTTCCAGATCACGGCCGGCACCTTTGGCTGCCTGGTCAGCAAGAACGGCGAGCGCCTGATCCTGAGCAACAACCACGTTCTGGCCAACAGCAACAATGCCCAGGTGGGCGACCCGGTCTGGCAGCCGGGCCGCGCCGACGGCGGCACCAGCGCCGACCAGATCGGCGCGCTGGCCGAGTTCGTGCCGATCGCGTTCGACGGCCAGGCGCCGCCCGGCAATGGCAACGGCTGCTCGCCGCTGTCGTCGCTGCTGTCGGTGTTTGCGCCGCGCCCGAAGCTGCAGAACGCGCCCGGCGACAACAAGGTGGACTGCGCGCTGGCCCGGCCGACCACGCCGGACCTGGTGCTGGCGGACATCCTGAACATCGGCGTGCCGGCCGGTGTGGGCACAGCCACCTTGGGCACGCAGCTGCAGAAGTCCGGCCGGACCACCGGCTACACCACCGGCACGGTCCAGCAGATCGACGTGACTGTGACCGTAAACTACGGCGGCCCGACGGCCACCTTCACGGGCCAATTGATGGCGGGCGCCATGAGCCAGGGCGGCGACTCCGGTTCGGCGGTGCTGGACATGCAGAAGCGCGTGGTCGGCCTGCTGTACGCCGGCTCCACATCCACCACCATCCTCAACCCAATCCAGTTTGTGATCGACGCGCTCGGGGTGGAAATCGTCACCAGCCCTTAGGGCCGGCCGCGCTCAGGCGTGGTCCAGGGCGGTCAGCAACAGGTGGTGATACTCGTCGCCGACGGCCTCGTCCAGCAGGCCGAAGCCGGCCTGGCTGACCCAGTCGCGCACCTGGTCCAGCTCCGGGTAGAAGTGGTAGCCGCCCTGGTGGGCGACTTCGCCCGGCAGGACCGGCAGGCCGAGCTCCTGGCCGGCGCGGTAGGCCCGCTCCAGTTCGCCGGGGTCAGTCAGCTCCACAGTGCAATAGAGCGCGCCGCCGGGCCGCAAGGCGCGCCGGAAGTTGGCCAGGACCAGCGGCCAATCCTCCGGGAAGACGGACTCCAACGCGTCCACACAGAGCAGGCCGTGATAGACGGCGGTGTCGGCCAGTTCCTGCAGACCGAGCCGGCGGACCGGCACCGTCGGATGTTTGCTCTGGGCCTGGCGCAGCATCGCGGCCGAGTGGTCGATCCCGCTGACGTTCAGGCCGGCCGCCAGGAGCAGCGGCCAATACTTGCCGGTGCCGCAGGCCGCGTCCAGCACGGCGGCGCCGGGCGGGCAGAGCGCGATGAACTGGGCCACACAGCGCCCGTGTGAGGCGTCCACAGTAGCGCCCCAGTTCTGGTCGTAGATCGGCGCGAAGAGCGTGTCCATCCGCACGCGTGACTCTGCCTGGACAGCCTGCCGCCACTTCTGCCGGTCCGGCATGCCTTACCTCACCGCCAGCCAAAGCTGCTCGTAGGGCCCGAGTTCCAGCCGGCCGGCGGCCGGCTCCACGGCCCGGCCCGTGATCAAGTCCACGCGCGGCGCGGGCGCGCCCAGCCCGGCCCAAACTATCGTCTGTGTCCGCTCGCTGAAATTCCCCAGGACCACCACGCGATCCTGGCCGGCGCCGCGCGCGAAGCCGAAGACGTGATCGCTGCCGGTATCCAGCACCGCCAGCCCGCCGCCGCTGAGGGCGGGGAGGCGCTGGCGCATCTGGATCAAGGCGCGCAGCCCCCGGAAGAGGCGGCCCTCCACCGTCGCCGGGTCGGCCCGCCGCGCGATCCGGGACCAATCGGCCGTGGGCCGGTGCACCCAACGGCTGTCGTCGTGCTTGGCCGGATCGTCGCGGTAGCTGTAGTCGTTGAGCGTGCCCACCTCGTCGCCCAGGTAGAGCAGGGGGAGGCCGCCGATGGCCAGGATGACGCCGTGGACGAGCAGGATCCGGCGGAGGGCGTGCTCCAGCAGGATTTCGCCGTTGGCGCGGGTCGCCGGGTTCGCGAGCACGTCCAGGGCCTGCTCGACGCCGGCCAGCGAGGCGCAGGTGCCCGAGATGCGGCAATCGCCGGTCTTGGGGTTCTCCTGGAAGGGCAGGCCGCGCGCGAAGCTGCCCTCGAAGCGCCCGGTGTAGAACCGGTTGAGGAACTGGCGATGGTCGTAGCCCTTCACGCCCAACAGGGCGGCGTCCTCGTCTGAGAACGTCCAGCCGATGTCGTCGTGCACGCGCACGTAGTTGACCCAGGCGCAGCTCGGGTCGATGGCGAAACGCTGGCGCATGGCCTGGGAGAGCAGGCGCACCTTGCGCGTCGCCAGCGAGTTCCACAGCAGCGCCATCAGCAGCGGGTTGTAGGACAACTGGCACTCGTCCGGGCGGATGTACTTCACCACTTCATCCGGGTGGACGATGGCCTCGGATTTGAACAGCAGCGCCGGCGCGGCCAGGCGGGCCAGGGCGTTGTAAGCCTGCAGCAGCTGGTGCGCCTGCGGCAGATTCTCGCAGTGGGTGCCGAGCTGCTTCCAGATAAAGGCGACGGCATCCATGCGCAGCACTTCCACGCCGGCGTTGGCCAGGAACAGCATCTCGCCGGCCATGGCCGTGAACACGGCCGGGTTGGCATAGTTCAGGTCCCATTGGAACGAATGGAAGGTCGTCCACACCCAGTGGCCGCTGTCGGGCAGGAACGTGAACGCGCCGGGATGCTCGTCCGGAAAGATCTCGCGCAGATGCCGTTCGTACGCGTCCGGCATCGTCCGGTCCGGGAACAGGAAGTAGAAGTCGCGGTAGTCCGGGTCGCCGGCCCGGGCTTGGACGGCCCAGGTGTGGTCATCGGCGGTGTGGTTGAAGACAAAATCCACCACCAGGCTGATGCCGTGCGCGCGCAGGTCGGCGGCCAGGGCGCGCAGTTCGGCCATGGTGCCGAGCGGGGGGTGGACCTCGCGATAGCTGCTGACGGCGTAGCCGCCGTCGCTGTTGCCGGCCGGCACCTGGAAGAGCGGCATCAGGTGCAGATAGGTCAGGCCGAGCTCCTGGAAGTACGGGATCTTGGCGCGCACGCCTTGCAGGTCGCCGGCAAACAGGTCCACGTAGCAGACGCCGCCCAGCATGTGGTGGCTGTGAAACCAGGCGGGGTCGGCCTCACGCGCGGCGTCCAGCGCGCGCAGATCGGCCGGGCGCGCCAGCCAGGCTTCGGCGGCCGTGTCTAAGACCTGTTCGAGGTGATAGAAGAAGTCGTAGCGCTGCCCGTACAGGTCGAACAGCAGCGCGAACAGGCGCGGGAAGTGCGCGTCCAGGCGCTGGCTGAAAGCGTGCCAGGCCGCCGGGCCGCACTGGTCGGCGTAACGCGCTTCCAGCCGCGGGCGCAGGCGGCGCAGTGAGAGCAGGGCTTGGGCGTGAAGCCAGACGGGGTCAGGCATGGGCGGTGCCTCGCTGCCGCTTAGGCGGACTCGGCGGCCTGCTGCGCCAGGGCGATGGCGCCCAGCACGCCGGCGCGGTTGCCCAGGGCGGGCGGGACGATGTACGCGTCGATGTGTTCCAGGATGGCCGGCGCCTGGATGTAGCCGTTGAGCAGGGCCTGGACCTCGGCGCGCACCAACGGGAAGAGCTGGCGCTGCTCCATCACGCCGCCGCCCAGGATCAGGCGCTGCGGCGAGAGCGTGCAGATGTAGCTGGTCAGCGCCAGGGCGATATAGCGCGCTTCCAATGCCCAGGCCGGGTGGTCCGGCGGCAGCGTCTCGGCGCGGCGCCCCCAGCGGCGTTCCAGGGCCGGGCCGTTGGCCAGCCCTTCAAAACAGTCGCCGTGGAAGGGGCACTGGCCCGGGAACGGGTCGGCCTGCGGGTCGCGCGGCAGGCGGATGTGCCCCATCTCCGGGTGGAGCAGGCCATGCACCAGGCGGCCGTTGAGCAGGGCGCCGCCGCCGATGCCGGTGCCGATGGTCAGGTAGAGCACGCTGTCCAGGCCCTGGCCGGCGCCCCAGCGCCATTCGCCGAGCGCGGCGCCGTTGACGTCGGTGTCGAAGCCGACCGGGACATTGAGGGCGCGGCGCAGCGGCCCCGCCAGGTCGGCGTCAGCCCAGCCGGGCTTGGGCGTGGACGTGATGTAGCCGTACTTGGGCGAGCGCGGATCGAGATCCACCGGCCCGAAGGAGGCCACGCCGACGGCGGCCACCGGGCCGTGCTGGGCCTGGGCCTCCTGCAAGAATGCCAGCGTGCGCGCGATTGTCTCCGCCGGGGTGGTGGTGGGGAAGCGCGTCTCAGCGCACAGGTCATCCGGGCCGCGGCCCAGGGCGCACACGAACTTGGTCCCGCCCGCCTCAATGCCAGCGTACAAAGCAGTCATGCCTGTCTCCTTCAAGCCTGGCTCGCTCCAGTTTTCCAGGCCAGCCAGGCGAAGCCGTAGGCCGGCAGGGTTAGCGTGCGCGCGTCCAGACGCGGGGCGCCGGCGGTGCGGCTCTCCCAGACCAGGTGCGGAACGCCGGCCGGCCAGTCCGCGCCGTCCAGCGCCACCGTCTGCGGCCGGTCCGTGAGGTTGTGGACCGCGCGGATGTCTTCGCCGGCGTGGGCGCGCATGAGGGTGAAGACCGCGCGCCCGGCGTCCAGGCGCCAGCGGCAGCTCCCGCGGCTCAGGGCCGGATGGGCTTTGCGCCGGGCGATCAGGGCGCGGTGGAAACTCAAGAGCGAGTCCGGCGCTGCCTGCTGGTCGGCCACATTCACGCGCGCCGGCCGGAAGGCGTCGTCCGCGATCACGGGCGCGTAGAAGGCGGCCGGGTCGGCGGCTGAGAAGCCCGCCGCCGGCGCCGGCTCCCACTGCATGGGTGTGCGCACGCCGTTGCGGTCCGGCAGCCAGATGTTGTCGCCCATGCCGATCTCGTCGCCGTAGTAGAGGACGGGCGAGCCGGGCAGAGCGAACAGCAGGGTGGCGGCCAGCTCCAGCTTGCGGCGGTCGTTGTCCAGCAGCGGCGCCAGCCGGCGGCGGATGCCCAGGTTGAGGCGCATGCGCGGCTCGGGCGCGTACTCGCGCCACATCCACTGCCGCTCCGCCTCGGTCACCATCTCCAGCGTCAGCTCGTCGTGGTTGCGCAGGAACGTGCACCACTGGCAGTTGGCCGGCAGCGCCGGCGTGCGGCTGAGGATCCAATCCAGCGGCTCGGCGTCGCCGCGGCGCAGGGCCATGAACAGGCGCGGCATCACCGGGAAGTGAAAGCCCATGTGAAACTCGTCGCCGTCGCCGAAGTACGGGCGCACGTCCTCGGGCCACTGGTTGGCCTCGCACAGCAGGATGCGGCCGGGGTAGTGCTCGTCCATGAAGCGGCGCAGCGCCTTCAGGTAGGCGTGGGTCTCCGGCAAGTTCTCGCAGTTGGTGCCCTCGCGCTCGAACAGGTAGGGCACGGCATCGGCACGGAAGCCGTCCACGCCCAGGTCCAGCCAGAACCTGGCCACGTCCAGCATCGCGGCCTGGACGGCCGGGTTGTCATAGTTCAGGTCCGGCTGCGAGGCGTAGAAGCGGTGCCAGAAATACTGGCCGGCCTGCTCATCCCAGGTCCAGTTGGAGGGCTCGCTGTCCAGGAAGATGATGCGCGCGTCGCGGTACTTCTGGTCGGTGTCGCTCCAGACATAGAAGTCGCGGTAAGGCGACTGCCGGTCGGCGCGCGCGGCCTGAAACCAGGGGTGCTGGTCGGAGGTGTGGTTGAGGACCAGATCGGTGATGACGCGCAGGCCGCGGGCGTGGGCCTCACGCAGCAGCGTTTGGAAGTCGTCCAGATCGCCGTAGGTGGCGTGGATGCCGCAGTAGTCGGCGATGTCGTAGCCGTCGTCCTTGAGCGGCGACGGGTAGAGCGGCTGCAGCCACAGGCAGTCCACGCCGAGCGCCTGGAGATAGTCCAGTTTCTCGGCCAGGCCGCGCAGGTCGCCGTGGCCGTCGCCGTTGCTGTCGCGGAAGGCGCGCACGTAGACTTCGTAGAAGATCGCGTCTTGGTACCAGAGGGTGTTGTCCATGGTCGTCCCGGCCGGCCCGTTGCGGTCCGGCCGCCGCGGCGCGGTGCTGTCTGACGGGTGGAAGGGAGACGCCGGGGAGGGCTGGCCTCCCCGGCGGCGGTTTAGCCCTTGACCGAGCCGGCCAGCAGGCCGCGCACGAAGAAACGCTGCAGCGAGAAGAAGACGGTCAGCGGCAGGAGCATGGTGATAAAGGCCCCGGCCGTCAGCAGGTGCCAGTCTTGGCCGCGCGAGCCGACGATCTCGGCCAGGCGCATGGTGACCAACTGCGAGCCGGGCGTGGCGCCGATGAAGATCAGGCCGACCAGGTAGTCGTTCCAGACCCACAGGAACTGGAAGATGGCGAACGACGCCAGGGCCGGCACCGCCAGCGGCAGCACCAACTGCGCGAAGATGGTGAAGTGCGAGGCGCCGTCGATAAAGGCCGACTCGAAGATATCGCGCGGCAGCTCGCTGATGTAGTTGTACAGCAGGTAGGTGGCCAGCGGCAGGCCGAAGCCGGTGTGGGCCAGCCAGACGGCCAGGAAGGTGCCGTTGATCCCCAGGGTGACGAAGTCGCGCAGGATCGGCACCAGCGCCACCTGCAGCGGCACCACGAGCAGGGCCACCACCAGGATGAAGAGCATCTTGCGACCCGGGAAGCGCATCCAGGCGAAGCCGTAGGCGGCAAAGGCGGCCAGCGCGATCGGGATGACCGTGGACGGGATGGCTACCGCCAGGCTGTTAAGGAACGAGCCGCTCATGTCGTCGCCCAGCTCGGTGACGGTGGTACCGTCCTTGAGGGTGGCCGTGTAATTGCCACCGGCCAGCACCTGGCGGTAGTTCTCGAGCGTGAAGTCGGTGTTGGCGGTCCAGCGGTACTCCTGCACCTGGACGTAGCCGATGCGCCGGTTGCCGATCCACTTGTAGCGCTGGTTCCCGACCTGAACGCCGTCGCGGAATTCCTCGAACGTGTGGGTCACGCCGCCGAGCGTCATCGGAGTGTTGCGGTCCACGCCTTCCTCCGGCCGCAGCTCGGCGACCTTCACCCAGTCCTGATGCGGGAAGATCGTCCACCAGCCGGTGCTGTTGATGTCCAGCCGGTCGCGGAACGACGAGACCAGCAGGCCGATGGTCGGGATGGTCCAGAGCAGGCAGATCAAGGCTAGGACGCCGTTGACGGCCAGGCTGGACAGGAACTTGTTGAGAGGCTTGTCGGCGTACATTAGAAGGCCTCCGGCTGGGCGAACTGGCGCAGGTTGTAGACCATCACCGGTATGACAGCGATGAACAGAACGACGGCGATAGCCGAGCCGTAGCCGTCGTTGTTGTAGGTGAAGTACTGGCGGTAGAACTCGGTGGCTATGACGCTGGTGCCGTATTGGCCGCCGGTCATGACGATGACGACGTCGAAGATCTTGAGCGTGAAGATCACGATGGTGGTGGTGACCGTGATGATCGTGCCCATGATCATCGGGATCATGATCTGGAAGAAGACCTGGACTTCGTTGGCGCCGTCCACCCGGGCGGCCTCCAGGATCTCGGTGGAGATGCCCTTGATAGCGGCCGAGAACAGCACCATCGAGTAGCCGGTCTGCAGCCAGATAACGATGACGATCAGGAAGAAGTTGTTCCAGGGTTGGAAAAAAGCGGTCCAGGCTTCGGGCTGGCCGCCTAGCGCCACCCAGAAGGCGTTGAGCAGGCCGATCTGCGCGCCGTCGGCGGGTCGCACGGCGTAGATGAAGTTCCAGATGACGCCGGCGCCCACGAACGAGATCGCCATCGGCATGAAGATTAGGCCCTTGGCCAGCGTTTCAAAGCGGCTGCGGTCGGACAACACTGCCACCAACAGGCCGAGCGAGACGGTGAAGGCCGTGCCGAAGATCATCCACAACAGGTTGTTGCGGAAGACGGTCAGCATGTTGGCATCGGTGAAGACGCCCAGGTAGTTGTCCAGCCCGATGAATTTGGTCCCAATGCTGTCGTACAGGCTGATGATGACCGTGCGCACGGCCGGCAGGGCCAGGGCCCAGATCAGCATCAGCATGGCCGGCCCGACGAAGATCCAGGCCTGCACCCGCGCGATCCAGGGCCCCGGCAGTTGTTCGGCGAAGAAGTTGGCGGTGGTGAAGAGCAGCACCATGCCGCCGACCCCCCAGACAATGGCCAGCAGGACCAGCACAAGTTGCGGCACCTGCAGATCACGCAGGATCAAGAAGCCCCAGCCCAGCCCGGCCAACGTGGCCAGCAAGGGCACCAATGCGATGGCCGTGCGGCCCCAGGCCCCGGGCGGCGCACTCGGCGATGAAGAAGTGGCCATGCGGTGATGATCCTTTCTGGAGGTGAGTCCGAAGCAGTGGCAGCCTATTGTAGGCCAGAGCGCGGCCCTGGCAAGCGGCGCGCCGTCCGGTTGCAACTGGGGCCGGCGCAGGCGCCGGCCCCAGTCTTACTGCCGATGTCCCCAGCCTTATTTCGGCCAGGAGGCGTCGATGTTCTTGAGTGCCGTGTCCAGATCCTCGGCGCCGGCCACGTAGCTGCTCATTTCCTTCCAGAACGAGCCCGCGCCCACCTGGCCCGGCATCAGGTCCGAGCCGTCGAAGCGCACGCTGGTGGCTTCCTGGATGATCTTGGCCACGCCGCGCTCGATGTCGTTGCCGTACCAGGACAGATCCGCGTCCTTGTGCGGGGCGATCGCGCCGCCGGCCTGCATCCACGACTTCAGGTGCGAGCCATGGGTGAACCATTCCAGTACTGCGATGGCGGCCGGCTCGTCCGTGAAGGCGGCCCAAATGTCACCAGCCACCAGCACCGGCTTGCCGTAAGCGGCATCCAGCGGCGGGAAGTAGAAGAAGTCGTAGTCGACCCCGGCCTGCGAGCCCTCGGGGAAGAAGCTGGTGACGAAATTGCCCTGCTTGTGCATCCAGCACTTCGGGCCATCGGCGTCGAACAGCGGCAGCGGGGCATCGCTGAAGGAAGTCTTGACGATGCCGGCCTGGCCGCCGTAGACGTACTTGTCCTGCCAGATATCGCTCATGACCTCAGCCGCGTTCTTGACCTCGGGCGACGAGAAGGGCAGCGTGCCGGCGACCCACTTGTCATAGTTCTCCAGCGAAGTGGTGCGCAGCATGATCTCTTCCATCCAGTCGGTGGCCACCCAGCCGGTGGCGGCGCCGGACTCGATGCCGACGCACCACGGGGTGCTGCCGTCGGCGACCATCTGGTCCATCAGGGCCTTCATCTCATCCCAGGTCGCCGGGATCTTGTACCCGGCTTCGTCCCAGGCCTTCTTCGGATACCACACCAGGCTCTTGCCGTTGACGCGCTCCCACACGCCGGCCATGATCTTGCCATTGGGGCCCTGCAGCATGGCCATGTCCAGCCAGGACGGGTTGTAGGTCTGCTCGAGGGTGGCCCGGTCAAAGAACTGGCCGAGGTCGGTGACTTTGCCCTGCGCCACGAAGGTGCTCAGCAGGCCCGGCTGCGGGAAGTCCACGATGTCCGGGGCGTTGCCGGCGGTGACGGCAGCCTTAATGGACGCCTCGAACTCCTTGGAGCCCTGGTATTGCACGTCGATGCCAGTCTGATCCTCAAACTCCTTGATCATGGCCTCGAACTTCTGCGCGTCCTGATCCACGAACGGGCCCGTGGCCGTGACGACGGCGCCCTTGAACTCGCCAGCCATGGCGCGCTCCAGGATGGTGCCGGTGGGCTGCGCGGGTTCAGTGGGGGCCGGGGTGGCCGCCGGGCCGCACGCCGCCAGGATCAGGGCGGTCAGCACCAGCACGCTCACCAGGTTAAAAAGCTTCTTCGACATTGTCTCCTCCGAAAGAAACGTGAACGGACAGATCGTCGGGATGCCAGGGGGTGTAGGGCCTCGGTAACGACCACCTCCTTTCAAGCGGTGGGGGGCGGCGCCGTTGTGCGCCGGACGATGAGTTCGGTCGGCAGCGCCTCGTAGCTGGGCGCGGCCACGTCGAGGGCGATGGCTTCCAGCAGGATCTCCACGCCGCGCTGCCCGGATTCGTACAGCAGTTGCCGGACGGTGGTCAGGCCGAGGTACTCGGCCAGTTCGATGTCGTCGTAGCCGACCACCGACAGGTCTTCCGGCACACGCAGGCCAACCTCGCGCGCGGCCTCCAGGACGCCCAGGGCCTGCGTGTCGCTGGCCGCGAAGATGGCGGTGGGGCGCTCCGGGAGCGTCAGGAGTTCGGTGGCCAGGGCGCGGGCTGGCTCACGGCCGTGGGCGCCCTGCTTGAGATAGTCCGCGCGCACCGGCGCCCCGGCCGCCTCGAGCGCGGCGACGTAGCCTTCGTAGCGGAAACGGCTGCGCGACGTGAAATTGAACGGGTCGTCGAAGACGTCGGACAGGTAGCCGATGCGGCGGTGGCCCAGGTTCAGCAGGTGCTGGGTGGCAAGCTGGCCGCCGTGCAGGCAGTCCTCCATCACCGACGGCAAGGCCGGGTGGCGCGCGTCCACCAGGACCACCGGGATGCCCGATTGCCGGAAGACCGCCGCCTGCTCGTCGGTGGGCGTGAACGAGACCACGATCAGGCCGTCCACGCGGTCGCGGCGCGGCACCTCGGCGAAGTACCGGTCCCGGCGCTCAACCGTCTCCACGTTGAAGACGATCAGGTCGTAGGCGGTGTCGGCCAGGGTGCCTTCCACGCCGCGCAGGCGCTCCACAAACGACGGGCGGGTGAAGAACGGGACGATGGCTCCGATGGTCAGGGTCTTGCCCAGCGACAATCGGCGCGCAGTCGGGTTAGGGGAGTAATGCAGCTCGGCGATGGCGGCCTGAACGCGCTGCCGCGTGGTCTCGCTGACGAGCGGGCTATTGTTGATCACACGCGAGACGGTGGCAAGGCCGACACCGGCTTTGTGCGCGACATCCCGGATCGTGGCTGGCATATTTTCTGGAAGCGTTTTCAGTATTGGAACCGGTTCCAAAATAGCACACCCAAACCGGCCAAGTCAACGGGTTATGAAGAAATTTTAAGTATTTTCGGGCGCGCTCAATTCCGTCGATTTGCGATCGTTCGCAGGGAGACGCGTAGACGAGCGAAAGCACCGCCAATCCGTGTCAACCGGTCGGCTTAACCTGGATGGGCCTGTTTCTGAGCGTTTGTGAAGAGGAGACTTACCCAGATGAAGTAGAAGCCGGGTGATTGGCCCTGTCAGAGCGCGTTCAGGCGGCAAATTGGCCAATTACTGGCCGGTAAAGCGGGCCGGACGGTGCTGGCGCATGGCGCTGGCCACCTGGTGAGAAGCCTCATCCGGCCGGCGCTCCAACTCGGCGGCCACCCGGTCGAAGTCGCCGGCCTCGCGGTTCTGGCTCAGCTTGTACTTGGCCTCCAGCCGCGTCACCTGGATCTGGAAGCCGACGATGGCGCGCATCTGCCGTTCCACGAAATCACGCGGCAAGGCCTCCAGCCGATAAACCGGATCGGCGCCGGAACCGGCTTCGTACCGGTCCACCATCCGCCGCAGGTGCGCGTAGAGCTCGGCTTCGTCCGTCATCAGGCGCGGACGACCGTAAACGTGCACGGCCTGGTAGTTCCAGGTGGGGACGTTGATGTGGTTATACCAGCGTGGCGAGACGTAGGTGTGCGGCCCGCCGAAGATCGCCAGCACCTCCCGCTCCGGGTCTAAAGACCGCCACTGCGGGTTGGCGCGCGCCAGGTGGCCCGTGAGCGTCCACCGGCCAGCCTCGGCGCGCTCGGTCTCCAGCAGCAGGTGGGTGGCGAACGGGGCGCCGTCCACGCTGCTCACCAGCGTCGCGAAGTCGTGGGCGTCCACAAAGCGCTTGATCTCGGCTTCGTCGGTGACGTGGTACAGGCTGGGCAGATACATGGCGCGCTCCTCCCGGGGCATTACTTCCAGTTGACCATCACCAACCCCGCCAGGCAGACGGCGATGCCGATCACGTTGACGGCCGAGACTTTCTCGTGGAACAGCCATAGGCCGATAGGGACCAGCAGGAGGGTGGCGGCGATGTTGACGATTAGGGTGGCCAGGCTGATGTTCCAGCCGCTGCGATAGACGAGCAGGAAACCCAACTCCAGGCCGACCAGGGCCAGGGCGAGCAGGACGCTGGCCCAGTTGAGTTGGCGCAGGGCGGCCGGCAGCCCGTCCCGCACGGGGTAGGCCGTGAACAGCACCACCAGCCCCAGCCCGAGGGAAGCCAGGTAGGTGACGAGGATGGACACCATCGGGTTGGCGCCCGCCGGGATGTATTTCTGGGTCACATGGTAGGCCACCGACGCAACGATCGCCAGGCCGAGGGAGAAGTAGTACACGCGCGGCTCCTTGAACAACAGGGTGGCCCCGATTGTCCCATAGCCGCTGCCGTCAGACTGGAGGCGGGGTCAGGTCACTTCACCCAGCGCGCGCAACAGGTCGGCGACGGTGACGCCGGCCAGGCTGGGGAAGACGGCCTCGGCGGCGCCGACCCGGTCAGGCGGCCCCAGCCCCACCGAGCGGAAGCCGCCGGCGCGGGCGGCCTCGATCCCGGCGGCGGCGTCTTCCACCACGGCGCAGGCCAGCGGCGGCAGGCCGAGCAAGGCGGCGGCGTGCAGAAACAAGTCCGGGGCGGGCTTCTGGCGTTCCACGCTGTGGCCGTCGGCGATGGCGTCCAGCAGCGGCGCGATCCCCAGGCGTTCCACGACCTCGCGCGCATTCTGGCTGGCCGAACCGAGCGCGGTCTGGTAGCCGGCCGCGCGCAGGGCGACGAGCAATTCGCGCGCGCCGGGGAGAACGTCGCCGGGTGAGATCGCGCGGATGAAATCGAGATAGTAGCGGTTCTTGCGGTCCATCAGCGCCTGGAGACGTTCCTCCGGGATCGGCCGGCCAGCCAGGATCAGCCGCAGCGACTCGCGCCGCGGGATGCCGCGCAGGCGCTCGTTGTCCGCGCGCGTGAAGGGCAGGCCTTCCTCATCGGCCAGGCGTTTCCAGGCGCGGTAGTGATACTCGGCGGTGTCGGTGAGCACGCCGTCGAGGTCGAAGATGAAGGCCCGGAGCATGTCAGGCTCGGATATCCACGCGCTGCAGCGCGCCGCGCTGGAAGAACTGAAAGGCCAGGCGCTTCCAGTGGCGCGGCAGGCGCGGCGTCACCGTCCAGGTGTCCCCGCGCAGGCGCAGGCCCGCGAAGCCGAAGACCACGGCCTGCCAGGTGCCGCCGGCCGAGGCGGCGTGGATGCCGTCGCCGGCGTTGCCGCGCACGTCGCGCAGATCGGCCCGCGCCGCGCGCAGGAAGTGTTCGTAGGCGGCCTCCGGCTCGTCCACCAGCCCGGCGATGATGGCCTGGATGGATGGGCCGAGCGACGAACCATAGGTGTGGTCGGTGCGCGCGTTGTAGTAGTCGTAATTGGCCCGGATCACGTCGTCGGAGTAATGGTCGTGCAGCAGGTACTGCACCATGAGGACGTCCGGCTGCTTGATCACCTGATACTCGTTGGCGCCCTCGATCCCCAGGATCTCGTGCATCGACCGGGTGCGCGGCTCGTAGCTGGCCAGGTCCACGTCCTTGAGCGCGAAGAAGCCGTCGAACTGCTCGATCAGGCCGCTCGGCAGGGTGTGCAGGCGGAGCCCGGCGGCGACGGTGCGCCAGTGCGCCAGGCGCGTCTCGGTCAGGTCCAGCCGTTGGACCAGCGTCTGCGCCTGCTCAGGGGCGTGGGCGTGCAGCCATTCCAGGCTGGCCAGCGCGGTCTCCAGGTTCCACTGTGCCAGGCGGTTGGTATAGGCGTTGTTGTCGACGTGATCGTGGTACTCGTCCGGGCCGATGACGTCGCGATACTCGTACCGGCCGGCCGCCGCGTTCCACTCGGCCCGCGCCGCGTAGAACTTGGCCGTGTCCAGGATCAGTTCGGCGCCGCGCGCCGTGAACCAGGCGTCGTCGCCGGTCACGCGCCAGTATTGATGGGCGGCGTAAGCCACGTCGGCGGAGATGTGGATGGCCAGGTCGCCCGTCCACACCCGCGCCAGCTTCTTCTTGTCCTGGAAGTCGGGCACCCAGGTGGGCGTGACTTCCTCGCCTGTGTCGGCGCTCTCCCAGGCAAACCAGGCGCCTTCGTGGCCGGCCGCCTGAGCCTTGGCGCGCGCCGCCGCCAGGGTGTGGTAACGGTAGTCCAGCAGGTTGCGGGCGATGGGTGGCGCCGTGTACGTGAACAGCGGCAGCATGAAGATTTCGGTGTCCCAGAAGGCGTGCCCGCGGTAGCCGAAGCCGGACAGCGTCTTGGCGCCGATGTTGACGCGGTCGTCGCGGCGCGGCGCCGCGATCAGCAGCTGGAACAGGTTGAAGCGCAGGGCCAGCTGGGCTTCGTCGTCGCCTTCGATGACCACGTCGCTGCGGTCCCATTCGTCTTTCCAGGCCGCGGCTTGGGCGGCCAGCGCCGCCTCCCAGCCGCCGGCCGCGGCCGCGTGCTGGGCGGCCGTCTCCGCCAGCGCCGCCTCGGCCACGTCGCGGGTCGTGGAGACCGCCACGCACTTGTCGACGATGACGGCTTGACCGGGCTGGACCGCAAAGCGCAGCACCTCGGTCGGGCGGTTCTCCACGTCCCAGAACTCGCGCGCCGCGGGCTGGCCGGCGGCAGCGTCCAGGCGCATGGCCAGGGCCACGCCGGTCCGCGACTGGCGCGTGCGGGTGTGCAGATACGTGACGGCTTCGCGTTGGCCCTGCGCCTGCCAGATCCAGTGGGCCAGCCCTTCGTTGTCGGTGCAGCCATTCAGCGCCGCCCGCACCTCCAGTTCGCCGGCAAAGTCGGGGACGACGCGGCAGCGCAGCCAGAGCACGTGTTCATCGGCCAGCGACGCGAACCGCTCGAAGGTCAGGGTGGCGCCGCGGCCCTGCGGCGAACGCCAGCGCACGGTGCGGGTCAGCGTGCCCGTGCGCAGATCCAGGCTGCGGTGGTGGGCCTCCACGGTGCCGGCGGCGAGGCTGAAACGCTCGCCGTCCAGGTGTACGCTGAGCGGCAGCCAGTCTGGGGCGTTGGCGAGCTCGGTGATGACCACCGGCGCCGCGTCGAAGACGCCGTGGATGAAGGTTGCCCGCCGGTCGCCGGGGTAGCCCTCCTCCAGCGCGCCGCGCGTCGCCAGGTAGCCGTTGCCGATGGTGAAGATGGTCTCCTGATGGTGCTGGGAGGCCGGGGTGAAAGTGTCTTGGTTAACGGTCCACATGATGAGTCAGTCTCTGGCCGGGCCGCCGGGTTCAGCCCTCTTTGGACCCGGACGTGGCCACGCTCCGGATGAAATACTTCTGAAAGGCGAAGAACAGCACCAGGATCGGCAGGGTGTTGAACAGCGAGCCGGCCAGGATGACCGAGTAGAGCGTGTAGTACTCGCCGCGGAACCACTGCAGGCCGATGGGCAGGGTGAAGTTCTCGGGCGTGCGCAGGATCAGCAGCGGCTCCATAAAGCGGTTCCACTCGCCCTGGAAGGTGAGCAGCGCCAGGGTGAGCAGCTGCGTCTGGCTGATGGGCAGCACGATGCGGAAGAAGGTGCCGAAGCGGCCGGTGCCGTCCATCTCGGCGGCCTCCTCCAGCTCCTTGGGGAAGCTCTTGTAGAACTGCGTCATCATGAACACGCCGAAGGCGTCCACCATGTGCGGCAGGATGACGCCCTCCAGCCGGTTGATCAGGTTGAAACCGGTCGGGATGGTCAGCCCGCCCAGTTCCAGCCCGCCTTTGATCACGCCCGGCCCGATGATCAGGAACTTCGGGATCAGGGTGACCACGCCCGGCATCATCATGGATACCAGCATGGCGTTGAACAGGAAGCCCTTGAGCGGGAAATCCAGCCGCGCGAAGGCGTAGCCGGCCATGGCGCAGAACAGCACACGCAGGGCCGTGGTGACCACGCCGATAATCACGCTGTTGGTGAGCCAGCGCGGGAAGAGCGCGAACGAGGTCAGTACCGTCTCGTAGTTCTTGAGTGTGAACGGCGTCGGCCACCACAGCGGCGGCGTGTAGGCGTTCTCCACCGGCTTGAGCGAGAAGACCAGGGTGAAGTACAGCGGCGCCAGGCACAAGAGTGCCCAGCCGATCAGTACGGCGTAGAAGATCGGGTTCTTGAAGCGCTCCCAGACGGCGTACAGGCCTTCGCCGGAACCGGCCGTGGGTGTGCGACGGGCAAGGGTGGCCATGCTCAGCTCCTCTCGGGCGGCTCAGTCGGCGGCGGCGCCGCTGCCTTCGATGACGCGGCGCTGCAGCAGCGTGACGGCCAGGATGATCAGGGTCAGGATGATGGCCAGGGCCGAGGCTTGGCCCATCTTGATGGTGGTGTCCTGGAACGCCCACTTGTAGATCAGGTAGGTGACGGTGGTGGTCGAATCCAGCGGACCGCCGCGCGTCATCACGTACAGCTGGTCGAAGACCTGGAAGCAGCCGATGACGCCGACCGTGACCACGAAGAAGATGACCGGGCGCAGCATCGGGATGGTGACGAACAGGAACTGCTGGAGCTTGCTGGCGCCGTCGATGCTGGCGGCCTCGTAGATGGCCGGCGCGATGTCCTGCAGACCGGCCAGGAAGATGAGCATGAGCGTCCCGCTGGTGGTGAAGATGTTCATGCCCATGATGATGTAGAAGGCCGTGCCGACCTCCCCCAGCCAGTCATAGCTGATGCCGATGATCTGGTTCACCACGCCCTGGGCCGCGAACAGCCAGATGAAGATCAGCGAGATGACCACGGACGAGGTCACCGACGGCAGGTAGAAGATCGTGCGGAAGACGCGCCGGAAGCGCAGCTGCTGGTCCATGGCGAAGGCCAGCACCAGGCTGACGATGGTCTGGAGCGGGACGACCACCAGCACGTACTTGAAGGTGTTGGGCAGCGCCTTCTCCAGAAACAGGTCGTCGGTCAGCACCCGCTGATAGCCCTCCAGCCCCCACCACTCCGGCGGCCGCAGCAGGTTGTACCGGGTGAACGACAGGTAGACGGCCCAGCCGAGGGAGAAGACGATGAACGTGAAGAAGATGAACAGCCACGGCGACAGGAACAGGTAGCCGGTGACGGCTTCGGTGAAGCGCTTGCTGCGCGCGGCCGAGCCGGGGCGGGCCAGGGTGGACATGCGGGAGGCCTCCTGCGCCGCGGGCCGGATGCGCGGCCGGGCGCGGGCGACCCGGCCCGTGAGGCCGCACCTCACGGGCCGGGCGGGTTGAGCGAGGACGGCCGACGGATTACTGGCTCTGGATCGCTTCGCGGATCTGGGTGGCGCCCTCACCGAAGGCGTCCCGCACGGACTGGCCCTCCTTGTAGACGCGCTCCAGGGCCTTGGCCATCTGGTCGTTCACGTCCGAGCCGACCGCGCCCCAGAAGAACGGCCGGGCGCCTTCGAGCGAGCCGCGGAAGATGGCCGAGGCGGCCGGGTTGTTCTTGAGATAGTCGCTGTCCTTGAGCGCCACACGCGACGGCAGCGCGAAGCCGCTCTCCAGCACCTGCTGCTGGCTGGCCGCGTTGGTCAGGAAGTCCACCACCTTCCAGGCGGCCTCGGCATTCTTGGTGTTGGCCGAGACGCCCCAGGCCACGGTGAAGATCAGGTTGCCCTCGCCGCCCGGGCCGGCCGGCGGCAGCACCACGCCGTACTGGGTGCTCGGGAACTGGTCGCGCAGATACGGGATCAGCCAGCCGCCCTCGTACACCATCGCGAACTGGCCTTTGCCGAAGACCGTGCCCTGCCAGCCTTCGCCCACGTCCGACGGCAGCGCGCCACTGCCGTCCGCTTTGAAGGCCGCGTAGAACTCGCCGCCGCCCACCGCGGCGTCGCCGTCCAGCACCGTGTCACTGTAGTCGTCGGTCATGATCCCGCCGCCGTTCTGAAAGGCGAAGATCGGGAAGCGCCCGGGATCGGCCGGCACGCCCAGGCCGTAGACGGGCTTGTTCGGGTCGGAGGCGTCGGTCAGCGCCGCCGCCGCAGCCTTCAGGTCGTCCCAGGTCCAGTCGTCGGTCGGCTCGGCCAGGCCGGCCGCCGCGAACAGGGCTTTGTTGTAGAACAGGCCCAGGCTGTTGAAGTCCTTGGGGATGCCGTAGACTTTGCCATCGAAGGTGAAGGCGTCGATCAGGGCCGGGATGAAGTCGGCCTTCTGGGTGCCGGTGGACGCCATCAGGTCGTCCAGCGGCAGCAGGACTTCGTTCTTGGCCAGTTCCTGCCACCAGAAGATGTCCATGTAGAAGATGTCCGGCTCGGTGCCGGAGGCGATGGCCGTCAGCAGGGCCTGCTTGTAGTCGCCCGTGATCGGCTCGTACTTCACCGTGATGCCGGGGTTCTCGACCGAGAACTTGTACAGCAGCGACTCGAGCAGCGCGGTCTCGGACGGGCTGGACGCCCAGCCGGAGAGCCGCACCACGGTCTGCTCGGCCGGTTTCTCCACCTCGACCACCTGGGTCTGCACGACTTCCATGGGCACTTCGACGATCTGGGTCTCGCGGATCACCTGCGGGGTAGGCGTGGCCGCGGGCGCGCAGGCGGCCAGCACCAGGGCGGCCAGGCTCAGCGCGCTGAGAGCTTGATACAGCCGTTTCATGAGTGTCTCCTCCAAGCGGGAATCTATCGGTTGTCGCAATCGCGGAGTTGTAGTACAACGGGGTAGCCCCGGTCTTTGATGGGTCCTCGGGTGGCTCACCTCCTGTGTGTTTGGAGTGGTCCTCAGCGCTCGGCACGGCTTGGCCTGCGAAACCGTTCCGTGTCGGCGCCCCCGGCGCCTCAGCGGCCGGGGCGTTTTCGTTAACGCCTCAAGCCGAGGCGCGCACGATCAACTCAGGCTGCAGGAGCACCTGGTGCTTGGCCAGGGCCTGCCCGTCCATCGTCTTGATCAACAGCTCCACACATTTGCGGCCGGCCTCGCGGATGGGCTGGCGGATGCTGGTCAGCGGCGGCCACAGGAACTCGGCCATGGGGGCGTCGTCGAAGCCGATCACGGCCAGGTCTTGCGGCACGCGCAGGCCCAGCGCCTGGGCGGCGTGCAGGGCGCCGATCGCCATGGTGTCGTTCATGGCCACCACGGCGGTCGGCCGCTGGGCCGCCTCCGCCTCCAGCCAGCGCCGCGTCGCCGCGTAGGCGAAGGCGAAGGTGCCCTCGCCGCGCGCGATCCATTCCGGCGGCGCCGTGCGGCCGGCCGCGCGCAGCGCCGCGAGGTAGCCCTCCAGGCGGTCATTGCCCACGCGCGAGTCCGCCGGCCAGGCCAGGGCCGCGATGCGCGGGTGGCCGCGCTCGATCAGGTGCGCGGTCGCCAGCCGCAGCCCGGCCGCCCCGTCCACGTCCACCCACGGAAAATCCAGGCCGGCGCTGGCCCGCCCGAAGGCCACAAACGGAAAACCCTGTTCGGTCAGGAAACGCGCCCGCGCATCGCCATAGTTCACGCTCGTCAGCACAAAACCGTCCACGTACCCGGCGTCGATAAGGTTCTGATAGCTCTGGATCTGGCTGCTGCCCTCGCGGTAGGGGAAGGGCAGGAGGTGGTAGCCGGCCGCCTCGGCCTCCTCCACCATGCTGGTCAGGAACAGGTCGAGGATGAAGTTGGCCTGGCCCGCCTGGGGCGGTTCCCAGGAATAACCGATCATGTGCGAGCGCTGGGTGCGCAGGCTGCGCGCCTGGCGATTGGGCCGATAGCCCAACTTCTGGGCCGCGCTCTGAATGCGCTGAAGCGTTTCCGGCGAGGCATGCACCTGGCCGTTGAGCACCTTGGAGACCGTCTGGTAGCTGACGCCGGCCAGTTCGGCGACGTCTTTGAGGGAAACCCGCTTACGGTTCATAAGATATCGTTCGCGCGAACGTTCGCATTGGGTGACAGTAATATAAGGGAAAGCGCCTTCCCAAGTCAACAGGGAAAATCTTCAGTTTCTGAGTCTTTGGCTAATGGCGGCGGGTGCCCACGGGTTGGCCGGCGCGGTGGGCGGGAGTTGGGGTTGCCGGGGTAGGGCCTCGCCTGGGGCGCCCAGCCGGTTCAAGAGCACCTTGCCTGATGGGACCGCTTGTCCCAAGGCAACTGGGGCAAGCTGCGGCGCGGCCTGTTCCCGCGAGCGGTTACGAGTGGGGTTGGTGCTCGGGCGCGCCACCGTCGGAGTGGCCGCCGCCCGCGCCCAGCCGGCGCTCGGTCAGGCGCGCAGCCTGCTCCATCTGGTCGCGCGTCAGGGCTGGGCCGCGTTTCACCTTCATGCCCGGCGCGGCCAATTGACGCCGGACGCGGCGGCTCCGGCACTCCGGGCAGCGCGGACGCGCCCGGTCGAACTCGGCGAAGGTGAGCTGGACGTCGAAGGCGGCGCCGCAGCGGCGGCACGCGTAGGCGTAGAGCGGCATGGCTACCCCCCGCGCCGGCCGCTCAGACTGCGCGCGGCCCAGGCCGCGCCGAAGCACAGCGTGCAGGCCAGCACGATCGAGGCGCCCAGCGAGACGTCGAAGTAGTACGAGGTGTACAGGCCGGCCACCGCCGAAAGCAAGGCCACGGCCGCCGAGAGCGCCATCATGCGCGGCAGGCGGTTGGTGAGCAGGGAGGCTGTGGCGGCCGGCGTGATCAACAGGGCGCTGGTCAGCACCACGCCCGCCACTTGCACGCCGATCACCACGGTCAGCGCCAGCAGCCCCAGCAGCCCGTAGCGCAGCCAATCGGCGCGCAGCCCGATGGCCTCGGCGTGGGTCGGGTCGAACGACGTCAGTTCCAGTTCCTTGTCGAACAGCCACAGCACGGCCAGCACCAACCCGGTGACGGCCGCCATCAGCCCCAGGTCGCTGCGCGTCACGCCCAGGATGCTGCCGAAGAGGATATGCGTGAAATCGCGGAAGGAGCCGGTGGTGCTGATGAGCAGCAAACCCAGCGCGAACATGCCCGTGAACAGGATGCCGATGGCCGTGTCCTCGCGCAGCGTCTGGCGCCGCGAGAACCAGCCGATGCCGAGCGCCGTCAGCAGGCCGGCCACCAGCGCGCCCACGGTCAGGTTCCAGTGGTTGAGGTAAGCGATCACCACGCCCGGCAGGATGGTGTGGGACAGGGCGTCGCCGATGAAGGCCATCCGGCGCAGGACGACATAGACGCCCAGGGTGGCCGAGGCCAGGCCCATCAGGGTCGCCGCGGCCAGGGCCGTCTGCATGAACGGATCGCGCAACGGATCAATCAGCCAGTGCATGCTCAGTGACTGTGCTCGCTTTCGGGGCGCTCTTGCCCGAGGCGGAGGCCGGTGAAAGAGCCGGGCGGGGCGGCTACCTCGCTGCCCTCGCACAGGTACAGGGCCCCGTCGAAGTCGGTTTCCAGCCGGCCCAGGTCATGCGTGGCCGCCACCACGGTCTTGCCGGCCTGACGCAGATCGCTCAGCACGCGCGCGATCACGGCGCGGGTGTCGGCGTCCACGGCGTTGAGCGGCTCGTCCAGGAGCAGCAGGTCGGCTTCTTGGGCCAGGGCGCGGGCCAGCAGGGCGCGCTGCTGCTGCCCGCCGGAAAGCTCGCCGATCTGGCGCGCGGCCAGGTGCGCGATGCCCAGCGCGTCCATGGTCTGGTCCACCAGCGCCCAGTCCTGGCGGCTCGGCCGGCGCAGCCAGCCTAGATGGACGTAGCGGCCCGTCATCACCAAGCGGCGCACGTCGGCCGGAAAGCGCCAGTCCAGGTCGCTGCGCTGGGGAAGGTAGGCCACGCGGTGCCGGCAATCGCCCACCGGCCGCCCGTACAGGCGGATGGTGCCGCTCTGCACCGGCAGCAGCCCGGCGCTGGCCTTGAGCAGCGTGCTCTTGCCGGCGCCGTTAGGGCCTACCAGCGCCACACGCGTGCCCACCGGCACCGTCAGGGTGATGTCGCGCAGCGCCGGCTCGGCCGTGCCCGGATACAAGGCGCGCTCGATCCTCACCGCCAGCGCGGGCGCGCCGGAGACGGGGTCCGCGTGGTTGTGACGGCTGTACGGCAGGATGACTTCAGACATGCGGTTCCTGGGCAGCGCCCTGCGTTTCGTCAGGCCGGCCTCAGCCGGCCAAGCCTTGATCCCGGCGCGCCGGCCGGGAAAACCGCTGGCTCGGCCTCACCGCAGCGCTGCCACGATGGCGTCGACATTGTAGCGCATCAAGTTGAGGTAGGTGGCGCCGGCGGTGCCGGGTTGGCCCAGGGCGTCGGTGTACAGCGGCGGCCCGACGCGCAGGTCAGTCTCGGCGGCCAGGCGCTCGATCAGGCGTGAGCTCTCGACGTTCTCGGCGAAGATCGCGGGCACGCCCTCGGCGCGGATGGCCTCGGCCAGCTTGGCGATGTCGGCCGCGGACGGTTCGCCGCCCTCGGTGGTGACGGCGCCCAGCGCCGCGCCTACGATCGTGAAGCCGTAGTCACGCGCGAAGTACCCGAACGTGTCGTGGTTGGTCACCAGCTTGCGGCGCTCGGCCGGCAGGCTGGCCACCTGCGCCTGGATATAGGCGTGCAGGCTCTCCAGTTCCTGCTGATAGGCCGCGGCGTTCGCCTGATAGTCGGCGGCGTGGGCGGGGTCGGCGGCGGCTAAGCCGGCCTGGATCTGCGCCACCACGGCGATGACGTTGGGCACGCTCTGCCAGATGTGCGGGTCGTGCTCGCCGTGGGCGTGTTCGTCCCCGTCCTCGGCGGCGTGATCGTCTTCATGCGCGCCGGCCTCCAGCAGCTCCAGGCCGGTGCTGGTCACAACCCGCTGGGCTTTGGACTCGGACGCCGTGTACAAGTCGTCCAGCCAGCTCTCAAACTCCACGCCGTTCTCGAAGATCAGGTCGGCCTCGGCCAGGGCGCGCAAGTCGCTGGGCGCCGGCTCGTAGCTGTGGGCGTCGCCATCCGGCCCCACCAGCACGGTCAGCGTGATGTGCTCGCCGCCGACGTTTTGCACCAGGTCCCCGAGGATGGAGAAGGTGGCGACGACGTTGAGCGTGTCCGCCGCCGGCGCCGGAGAGGCGGCCGGCTGGCAGGCCGCCAGCATCAGGGATACCGCCAGGGCGGCGGCCGTCAGCCGCCCCGTCAGAAGTGATGGGCGCATATTCGTCTCCTGAGAATGAAATGGACAGGCGGCCGCTCAACTGGCGCCGGCGCGGCACCCGGCACACAAACCGAACAACTGCAGCCAGTGCTCGCGGATCTGGTAGCCCGTGCGCGCCGCGATCCGGCTGATCAGGGCCTCCAGGTCATCGCCGCTGAAGTACTCGGCCCGGCCGCAGACCTGGCAGAGCAGCAGGTGCTGGTGGCCGATCTTAGCCGGCAGGTAAGCGTGACAGCCGTGCGGCTGATGCACACGCTCGATCAGGCCCAGCGCCTCGAGTTTCTCCAGCGTCCGATACACCGTCACCAGGCCCAGGGTCCGGCAACGCGCCCGCGCCAGCTCGAAGACCTGGTACGGGTTGAGCACCCGGCCGTGGGTGGCCACAACTTCCACCACGGCGCGCCGGGGCGCGGTGACGCGGTAGCCGTTGTCGTGCAGGGCCTGGAGCCAGGTGTCTGGGATGGAGGCGGTGGGTTCCGGCATGGCGATCCTTGTTGAAAGCGATTATCAGCTGCGGAGTATAATGATATTGATATTCATTGTCAATAGTGAAATAACCAGCGGGCGGCCAACTTCAATTGGCCGCCCGGGCGATGAGGGGAGAAACAGTTGTCGGGCTTCAGCGGCTGCTGTCGCGGACTGAACCGCAGGATGGGCCTACCAATGCAAGGCCCAGCGGAGCGGATCGCCGTCCGCCGGTGACTCGCGCGGGATGGTCTGAGAAGCCTCCAGGCGCGCCAGACGGCAGTTTGTTACGGCGAAGGCGCCCTGGTCGAGGTCGGCCTGGGTAAGGGTGCCGCCAGCGGCCAGCAGGCGCGGCGGGCCACCCGCGCGCTCCAGGCGCACGCTGCCTTCCAGCACCAGATAGCCCGTGCCCGCCGCCGCCTCCAGGCGGACGCCGGCCGGGTAGATGACGACCGTGTTCTTGGGCAGGCGCACGGCTTGGTTCATGGTCAGGTATTTCCGTAGAGCACGGCCGGTGTCGAGAGCGGGGCCAGGGTGGCGGTGCTCCGCCGGTGTTCTGGGAACAGCGGGAACGGGTCGAGCTCCACCTTCAACGGCTGGCAGGCACTCAAGGCCAGGGCCAGCCCCAGGATCAGCATCAGTCGGCGCATGGGAGTCCTCCTCGGGCCACACCAGCGGCTACTGGTGCAGGCGGTAGAAGCGAAAGAAGAAGTTCTCAATCGGCAGCACTTCGACCTCGCGATAGCCGGCCTGATGAGCGTAGGCGCGCAGCGTGTCGGTGCGCATCACCGTGCCGGTGCCGGTCGAGGGCTGGTCAGCCAGGCCGACGGGCAGGCAGTGCAGCACGCTCCAGCCGTACATCATCCACTCCACGTCGTTGCCGGCGGGCGTGAAGGTGTCGCCGACGCGTTCGTCCACCACCAGCACGGCGCCCTGCGGGCCGGCCAACTGGCGCATCGTCCGCAGCGCCCCCACCGGGTTGGCCATGTCGTGGACGGCCTCCAGCGCGATGGCCAGGTCATACTGGCCGGCCAGCGCCGGGTCGGCGGCGTCGCGCACATGAAAGGCCACGCGATCCGCAACGCCGGCCTCGGCCGCGTGCACGCGGGCCATGGCGATGGACGGCGCATCCAGGTCGAAGCCGTCCACCTGGATCCGCGGATAGGCGCGCGCCAGGCCGATGCTGGACCAACCGGCGCCGCAGCCGAGGTCGGCCACGCGCCCGCCGGCTTGCAGGCGCTGGTGCAGGTCCGGAATGGCCGGCAGCCACTCGCCGCCCAACTGCTGCAGGAAGGCGGCGCGGTTGATGCCGGCCTGGCCCTCGCGGAAGTCGGGGCCGTACTGGGCCAGCGGCACGCCGCCGCCGTGGCGGTAGGCGCGCAGCAGCGCGTCCATGGGCCGGGTGACGCCGACGGACAGCTGCGCCAGCGGGGCCAGGTAGTTCAGGCTGTCGCGCTCCACCAGCACTTCGGCGTGGCCGGCCGGCAGGTGATAGCGCCGCGCCAGCGGGGCTGCCTCGGCGGCTTCCACCGTCAGGAGGCCGGCCACGGTCTGCTGCTCCAGCCACTCGCGCGCATAGCGCTCCACCGTCCCGGTCTGCTGGGCCAACTCGGTTGAGGTCAGGCCGTGGCCGTTCACCCGCGCCAACGCGCGGTAATAGCCGAGCTGGTCGCCCAGGTACAGCGTGAAGATGTCGAAGAGGCCGCGGGTCGCGGTCAGCAAGCGCCCCACCAGCGCATCGCGCTGGCGTGCGTACTCGGCCGACGCCGATTCAGGTTGCGTATCCATCCTGCTCTCCTTGAATTAGGCGGGCGCGGCCGCTTACCGGCGCGGCGCGAACACCTGCAGCCAGGTTTCGCCGATCAGGCGCCACGGCCCGGCGAAACGGAAAACGGCGCCGAGCAGCCGGCGGAGTGAGTGCAACGCAGGTCTCATCATCAGCCTCCTGGACATCAGTGGGCCCAGTGTAGGGGTTCGGCGCGGCCCCCGCATCTGAAGGGGGGTATATTCCGGGGGGTATATTCTGGCCGGCGGGCGGGGGAAAGCGGACTCAGAGCAGGCTGAGGGCGCGTCCGCGGGCCACAGCCTGGACGCGGTTGTTTACGTCGAGCTTGCGATAGATGTTATTGACGTGGATGCGGACGGTGCCGCGCGTGATGACCAGGCGATCGGCGATTTCCTGGTTCTTCAAGCCTTCGGCCACCAGGCGCAGCACCTGGCGTTCGCGCTCGGTGAGGGGCTCGGCCAGTCGTTCCGCCGGAGGCGTCGGCGGCTGACCGAGGGGGGCGGCCAGCGCGCTCAGCGCGGCGCGCGCCGTGTCTTCCACGCCTTGGGCTGTCTCAGGCGCGGCGGGGAGCCGCGCCTGGGCTGTCGCGAAGCGGTCGGCGGGCAGCGTCTCCATCAGGTCTACCAGGCCGGCGACTGCGGCCTCGCGCGTCTCGCGATCGGTGCCGGGATGCCGGGCGGCCAGTGTCAGCACCGGCACGGCCTGCTCCGGTGCGCCGACGCGGCGCCACAACTCGGCCGCCACTACCAGGCAGTTCAGGCTGAAGGGCCACCAGGCGATGGCGACGGCGTTCTGCAGCGCCTCGCGCAGCGCCAGCCGGGCGGTGTCGAAGGCGCCCAACTTCAGCGCGGCCTCGCCCATCCCGAGCAGGGCCGTAGCCAGGCCGCCGCGGTCGTTGATCTCGCGATAGAGCGCGCAGCTGCGCGTGTAGAGCGCCTGGGCCTCGGCGTAGTCAGCCTGCAGGCGTGCCACGCGGCCCAGGTGGCTGAGCGCTACGGCCATGCCCTCCGGGTCGCTGAAAGCCTGCCGGAGGTCATAGCTGGCCTGAAAGTGCTGGCGGGCGCGGGCGTAGTCGCCCATGGCCCGCGCGACGCTGCCCAGATCGTTCAGGATGTACGCCATCATCCACCGGTCGCTGATGCTTTCGGCCAGGGCATAAGCCGCCTCGGCGTGGCGCCGGGCGGCCTCGTACTGTCCCAGCGCCAGCGCGGCGCTGGTGAGGACGTAGTAGGTGTCCATGAGGTTGCCGGCGTCGCCGCGGGCGGTGTGCGCGCGGCGGGCCGCCTCGCCCAGGCGCTGCGCTTCCGCGTAGTCGCCGACAATGCTGGCCAGGATGCCGAGCGCGTTGACGGGGTCACGGCCGGCGCCCGGCTCGGGCGGACGGTTGAGGGCGGTCAAGATCGCCCAGCTTGTCTCTAGCGCAGCCCGCGCCTCGGCGAACCGCCCGAGGCGCAGGCACATCCAGCCCTGGTAGACCAGGAGCTCGGCCAGCACCGGGTGGTGCGGATCGCGGGCGGTCAGGCTCTGCGCGGCTTGCGCGAAGGCCTCGGCGCCTTCGGCATAGCGGCTGTGATACTGAAACGCGCAGTGCAGGGTATCGGCCGCCTGACCCAGCAAATCGGCGTCGGCGTGGGCCACCATCCAGCGCCAGGCAGCCCGGATGTTGTCCAGGTTTTCGGCCACGTGGCGGGCGGCCTCGGCCTGCTGTCCGCCCTTGATGTCGGCGTGCCAGCCGCGCAGGTAGGCGGCGTAGTAGCTGGCGTGGCGGCGGCGCGCCTCGGCGGCGTCTGGCGCTTCGGCCAAGCGGGCTTCGGCGAATTGGCGCAGCAGTTCGTGCTGGTAGTAGCGGCCGTCCGCGTCGCGGGTGAGCAGAGCCTGGTCGAGCAGGGCGGCCAGCCCGGGCAGAGTAGCGTCGGCCACGGCCACGGCGGCGGCCAACTCAAAGGCGGCGGGGAAGACGGACAGGCGCCTGAACACGCCCTGCGCCTCGGCCGGTAAGCGGTCCCAGATGCCTTGCAGCAGCGCGGGCACGCTGCGATGCTGGGCGGGCAGATAGCGCAGATCGGTTTGCAGCAAATCGGCGCTTTCGGCGATCTGATCGGCGATGGCCGTGCACGGCAGCGTCTTGGTCCAGGCGGCCGCCAACTCCAGGGCCAGCGGCATGCCCGCCACCTGGCGGCACAGCCGCGCCACCGCGGCCGCCTCCTCGGCCAGGGAAAAGTCCGGGCGGACGCGCCGCGCGGTCTGGACGAAGAGGCGCACGGCGCCGTACGTTTCGAGCGCTTGGTCAGGGTCGGCGTCGGCGGGCGGGCAGGCCAGGCCGCCGACGGGGTAACGCCACTCGCCCAGCACATTCAGGGCTTGGCGGGACGTGATCAGCAGCTGCAGCCCCGGCGCGGCCTCCAGCAGGCCGGCCAGCTGCTCCACCGCCGTGTTGGCGGCCGCGCTGGAGTCGAGCAGGACTTCGCCGTTGTCGAGCAGCAGGCGGCAGGTCTTGTCGCGTAGGAAGGCGCGCACCTGTTCCGGCGGCGTGGCCGCCCCGGTCAGCGGCAGGCCGACGGCGTCGGCGAGGGCCTGGGCCAGCAGTCCGGCAGCGGGCAGGGCGCGCAGGCCCACGAAGAAGGCGCCGTCGGCGGGTGGCTCAGCGGCGGCCGCCGCCTGCAGGGCCAGGCGTGTCTTGCCAAAACCGCCTGGGCCGACCAGCGTCACCAGCCGGCAGGCAGGATCGCGCAACAGCCGGCCGAGATCGGCCAGCTCCCGTTCACGGCCGACGAAGGGCGTGAGCGGATGCGGCAGGTGCGAACGGCGGTCGGTGGGGCGCGCCGGTCCATCCATGGTTTGAGGTGTGAGGATTGTAAGGGGGCCGCAGAGGCGGGTCAATAGCGGCCGGCTGATCCCGCAGCTGATTTGTTCTGTATAATGAAAGTAACCCGCCTCCGGATAGCGTCCCCCTATGTCCAAAATCGCCGTTGTCACCGACTCGGTCGCCAGCATTCCAGAGCGCTTGCTCAAAGAGCTCAACATCCACACCGTGGCTTATTACATCCACCGGGGGCAGGAGGTTCTGCGTGATCTGGTCACCGTGCAGCGCGCCGAGTTCCTGCGCTGGATGGAGACGGCCGCCAAGCTGCCGACCACGGCCTGCCCCGGTCCCGGCGACTATCTGCAGCAGTATGAGGCTTTGGCAGCGGAGGGCGCCGACACGGTCATCAGTGTCCATATGTCGTCCCGGGGCAGCGGCGCGTACCAGGCCGCCAAGACGGCCCAAGAATTGGCCGCCGAGCGCCTGCCGGGTCTGCGCATCGAGGTGGTGGATACGCTCAACGTCTCGCTGTGCCAGGGCTGGATGGTCATCGAGGCGGCCCGGGCCGCGCTGGCGGGCAAGTCCGTCGAGGAGGTGCTGGCCCTGATCCGGCGCCTGATCCCGCTCACGCGCATGCTGCAGACCGCCGACACCTTGCGCTACCTGTATCTGGGCGGCCGCATCGGGCGGGCCCAGCACCTGGTGGGTTCGCTGCTGAACATCAAGCCGCTCATCAGCATGGTGGACGGCGTGATCGTGTCGCTGGGCACGGCGCGCAGCCGGCTGCGCGCCTACCAGCTGATGGTGGAGACGATGTGCCGGTCGGTCGGGCCGCGCGGCCGGATCAAGATCGCGTATGTGCACGCCGGCGCGCTGGAGGAGGTGGAGAAGCTGCGGGGGTTGGTGGAGGCCCAGTTCACGTGCGTCGAGAGTCTGATCGCCGAGCTCTCGCCGGCGCTGGCCGTGCACTCCGGGCCGGGGACGGCCGGGCTGTGCTACTACCCGGTGGAGGCGTAAGGCTGCGCGAGACCGGTCCCAGGAGCAGCAGGCCCGCCGCGGGCCTGCTTTTTGTTTACGCCGGCGCCAGGTGGCGGGCCAGGCGCTTGCCCAGGCCGATGATCGTCAAAACCGTCGGCCGGCCGAGGGCTTCCGGAAAGGTCGCGGCGTCACAGACATACAACCCGCGCACCTCGGTCTGCAAGTTGGTGTCCACGAGCGTGCCGATCCGGACCGTTCCGCTTGGGTGGGTGCCGCGCAGCGGCGACGTGAACACCGTGTCGCGCTCAGCGCCGGCCTCCACCAGGAGGCGGCGCGCCAGAGCTTCGGCCGCCGCCAGCCGCTCCCGGTCACGCGGCGTCTGCGGTTTGGTGATCCGGTCCGCGTAGACGCCGCCCGCAATCTCATCGCGCAGCTTGATCATCACGCCCAGCGCCTCGCCCCAGCGCGGCCAATGCAGGGCGTAGCGCGTGCCCTTGAGCGCGGCCATCAGCGGAAAGAGCAGCCACGGGTCGATCAGCGTGCTCAACATGTAGCCGGCGTCCAGGTCCTCCCAGGACCACGTCATCGGCGGCTCACCCCCGAGCCCAGGCCGGCGCCGCAGACCGTAGACGATCACGGTCGTGTCCATGGTCAGTCCTTCGCCGGCGCCGCGCAGCCCGGAGGCCTGCAGCAGGCGCGGCGTGCCGATGCCGCCGGCGGCCACCACCACGGTTTCCGCCTCGGCCCGGAAGGGTTGGCCGCGCCAGACGCCGTCCACGCCGGTCACGCGGCCGCCCTCGCTGCGAATCCGGCGGACGAGCGCGCCGGTCCGGAGTTCGGCGCCGCGCGCCACGGCCTCGTCGCTGTATTCGCCGGCGTGCCACTTGGCCCCGCAGCGGCAGCCCAGCAGGCAGTGGGCGCCGCACGCGAAACGCGCCGCCCGGGCCGGACGCATGAACTTCAGCTGCGGCTGCCAGGGCTGGCCGAGCGCCTGGCCGGCCTGGGCGATCTCGGTGGAGGCCGGCCCCCGCAGTTCGGGCGGCAGCGGCGCGATCCCGAGCTCGGCGATCGTCGCGGCGGCCTCGGCGGTCACGTCCACGCCGTACCGTCCTGCCAGCCAGAGCGGCGGCGGCGCCGCGCAGCCGCAGTACAGGCTCGTGGCGCCGCCCACCAGCAGCGGCCGGATGACGTTCAGGCCCTCTTGCGTGAACAGCAGGCTGGCCCGATCCGTGTAGAGCAGGGCGCCCACGTAAGTGCCATAGTGCGCGCGTCCGCGGTGATCGTGGCCGCGTTCCAGGATCAATACCCTCCGGCCGCGGGCGGCCAGTTCGCGCGCCACGGTGGCGCCGCCGGGTCCGGAACCGACTACGATGACGTCGAAGGTGGGTGGGGAAGACGCGGCCATGGCGGCAGTATCGGGCCGGCCGGCGCCGGCGTCAAGCGCCCCAAGCCGCGCCGCCAGGTTCGGTGAGCCAGGGGAGTAGATTGGATTCACCCGGTCCGAAAAAGTTGCGGCAGGAGGACGATGGGGTTATGATTGGCCGCGATGACTCTCCCGGCGGATATGCCGCGCCTGAGCTGCCCACAGTGCCATGCCCCGCTGGATCGGCAGGACGAAAACTGCCCGGCCTGCGGCGCCAGCATCGCTCTGGTGACGTTCCTGGCCGAGCAGCAGCTGTTGGGCCGCCCCAAATTCGGCACCGGCCCGCTCGGCACGGGCGCCCTGCGGCCCACCAGTGTCGAGCAACTGGTGCCGCGCCTGGGCGACTATCTGCTGGCGCAGGGCTACATCACTGAGAGCCAGCTGCAGGCGGCGCTGGCCCGCAAGAAGGCGGGCGGGTCTGGCGAGCGCCTGATCGGCCAGATCCTGGTGGAGATGGGCGTGCTCAGCCGCGAGACGCTCGACCGCGTGATCGCGCGCCAGATCCTGGAACTGCAAAACGCCTTGCTGGAGGCGAACCGTTCGCTGGAGCGGCGCGTGGCCGAGCGCACGGCCGAGCTGGAGACGGCCCTGCTCAAGCTGACCGAGATCAACCAGCTCAAAGCCAACATCGTCGCCAACATCTCGCATGAGCTGCGCACGCCGCTGACGCAGATCAAAGGCTACACCAGCCTGCTGGCCGACGGTTCGTTTGGCCAGCTGGCGGCCGAGCAGCAGTCCGCGGTGGACACGGTGATGACGGGCATCGCGCGGCTGGAGAAGATGATCGAGACCCTGATCGGCTACGCCGCCGCGGCCCGCGGCGAAATGACGCTGACGTTCGGGCCCGTGGACGTGGCGCCGATCGTGGATAGCGTGGTCCAGCGCAGCCGGGTGGCGGCCGAGAAGAAAAGCGTGCGCCTGGAGGGCCGGGTGGCCGCGCAGCTGCCGCCCGTCCGCGCCGACCAGGAGAAGCTGCGCTGGGTGCTGCTGCAGCTGGCCGACAACGCCATCAAGTTCACGCCGACGGGCGGGCGCGTGCTGCTGACCGCGGGCCTGGACAAGCAGTTGATCCGCTTCGCCGTGCAAGACACCGGCATCGGCATCCCGGAGGAGCGCCGCGACGAGATTTTCGAGGATTTCCGGCAGTTGGATGGCTCGCCGACACGCCACTATGGCGGGGCCGGGCTGGGTCTGTCCCTGGTGCGGCGCATCGTCGAGGCGCATGGGGCGCTGATCAACGTCGACAGCCGGGTCGGCCGGGGCAGTACCTTCTCATTTGAGCTGGCGGCCGTTGAGCCGGGCCGCTCGCGAGGAGTGGCGGATGGCTGACAAAAGCATCCTGCTGGTGGAGAGCGACGCCGGCGCGCTGGCGTATTTGGGCAACATGCTGCGCCGGGTGGGCTATGCCGTCACCGCGGCGCCGAGCGGCAAAGAGGGCCTGATCGAAGCCTGGCGCCTGCGGCCGGACATGATGATCATCGTCGCCGAGCTGCCGGACCTGAACGGCCTGGAGATCGTCAAGAAACTGCGCGCCGACGCCCGCACCAACAAAGCCAAGATCATCCTGCTCTCGGTGCGCAGCTACCCGCAGGACATCCTGGCCGGCGTGCAGGCCGGCGCCGACGAGTACATCGTCAAGCGGCCCGGCGCTGACGCCGAACTCCTTGAGCGCGTCCGGGCGCTCCTGCCGGCGGAGCCGGCCGCCCCGGCGGCGCCGGCTGAACCCGCCCGGCCGCCGGGCAAACTGGTCTCGTTCCTGAGCGCCAAGGGCGGCACCGGCACCTCGTCGCTGTGCGTCAACGTCGCCCAGATGGTGGGCGAGCTGGCCCGGCCCAGACCCGTGGCCGTGGTGGACCTGGTGCTGCCGATCGGGTCGCTCCACTACATCGTCGGCGTGGACACGCCGGACAAGCATGTCGTCGCCGCCACGCGGCTGGAGGCCCGCCACATCTCGGCCGACCGGATCAAGCCGCTGCTCACACAGCGCGGCGAATGGGGGTTCGATCTGCTGCCCGGCGCCCCGGACCCGGAGATCGCCCAGGAACTGCGGGTGGACCGGCTGGAGGCCGTCATCAACCAGCTGCGCCAGATGTACGACCTGGTGTTTATCGACCTCGGCCGGACGCTCTCGCGCGTCAGCCTGCCGATCATCCGCCAATCCACCCGGGTGCTGATCATCACCAGCCCGGACGCCGCCACGGTCGCCCTGACTAAAACCGCGCTGCAGTTCCTGGAGACCCAGGACGTGCGCCGCCATCGGCTGTGGCTGGTGCTCAATCGGGCGGTGGGCCTGGAAGGCCTGAGCCGGCCGGAGATGGAGAAGGAGCTCGGCTTCGCCGTGTCGGCCCTGGTCCCGCACATGGGCAGCCAGTTCACGCTGGCCAACAACCAGCACCATCCGATCAGCCGCAAATTCCCGAATGAAACGGTGCCGTTCACGCTGCAAGGTCTGGCGGCCACCTTGTATGACCAGCTGATGCAGCCCGCCGAGGAAGCGGCTGCGCCGGCCGCCTGAATCCGCCGGGAGGACCCATGAGCATCCGCATCGACGCCAAGGGCAAGATCTATACCGACGTCGTCCGCAAAGACGAGGTGCCGGTGCTGATCCAGACGTTGACCAACGTCATCCACGGCAACATCTTCCTGCGCCCGGAACAGCGCATCAAAGACGGCCTGAACGATTCGCCTGAGACGTTTATCGCCGTCACCGGCGCCGAAATCTACAGCCCGGCCGGGCACCTGCTGCACAAGGCCGCGTTCCTGACGGTCAACAAGCAGCACATTGTCTGGGTGCGCCCGGATGACGAACGTCCGGCCCATCCGGCTGAAGCGCCGGGCGGGCCGAGCGTGTAAGCGGCCGCCAGCCCCCAAGGGAGACACACGACGATGTCACTGAGCAATCGCCTCCGTGAGGCTGCCCGGCCGGCGGCCGGCGCGCCCGCGCCCGCCAGCCCGGCCTCCGCCGGCACCGCCGAGCCTGCCGGCGCGCGTCCCTCCGCGGCGGCCGCCGCCCTCGGTAATGAGCGGCTGCGCCAGTTGAAGGAATACCTGATCCAGCAGGTGGCCGGCAGCCTGGAGGACCCGACCGCGCTCAAGCAGGACGAGGCCACGCGCCGCGACATCGAGCGCCGGGTGGCTGAGGCTTACACCACGACGCGCGTCAACCTGCCCGAAACCGCGCGCGTGGAACTGGTCCGCGAGGTGGTCAACGAATTCTTCGGCTTCGGGCCCATCCAGCCGCTGCTGGACGACCCGGCCGTGTCCGAGGTCATGGTCAACGGGCCCAACCGGGTCTACGTGGAGCGCAAGGGCAAGCTGACCCTGAGCACCGTCAAGTTCGACGACGACAACCACGTCAAGCGCATCATCGACCGGATCGTCCTGCCGCTCGGCCGGCGCATCGACGTGGACAACCCGCTGGTGGATGCGCGCCTGCCGGACGGGTCGCGCGTCAATGCCGTCATCCCGCCCGTCTCCATCGACGGCCCGTCCATCACCATCCGCAAGTTCTCCACCAAGAAGCTGACGGTGGAGGACCTGATCGAGTTCGGGTCGATGACGCCGCAGATCTCGGAGTTTCTCAAGGCCTGCGTGGTCTCGCGCCTGAACGTGGTCGTCTCCGGCGGCACCGGCTCCGGCAAGACCACGCTGCTCAACGTGCTGTCCGGCTTCATCCCGGAAGACGAACGCATCGTCACTATCGAGGACGCCGCCGAGCTCAAGCTGGGGCAGGACCACGTGGTCCGGCTGGAGACCAAGAAGCCCAACCTGGAGGGCAAGTACGAGGTCACCATCCGCGACCTGGTGCGCAATGCGCTGCGCATGCGCCCGGAGCGCATCGTGGTCGGCGAGTGCCGCGGCGGCGAGACCCTGGACATGCTCCAGGCCATGAACACCGGCCATGACGGCTCGCTGACGACGCTGCACGCCAATTCCCCGCGCGACGCCCTTTCGCGCATGGAGACGATGGCGCTGATGGCGGGTATGGACATGCCGCTCAAGGTGATCCGCGAGCAGATCGCCTCGGCCATCGAACTGATCATCCAGCAGGCCCGCCTGCGCGACGGCTCGCGCAAGGTCACCTACATCACCGAGGTCATCGGCATGGAGGGCGACACGGTGGTGCTGCAGGATGTCTTCAAGTTTGTCGAGGAGGGCGTGGACGGCGACGGGCACGTAATCGGCCAGATCCGGCCGACCGGCCTGCGCCCGATGTTCACGCCCAAGCTGGAGGCGGCCGGCTTCCGGCTGCCGCCGGAGATCTTCATGACCGGCACGGCGGGCGGCCGCAGCCTCGGGCGCCGGTAAACCGGGGCCAGGAGAAGCACTATGAGCGAGACCGAGACCGCCCTGGACGTGCGCGCCAAGATGCTGGGCGTGCTCATGCGCGATGCGCGCCAGCACTCCGGCCGCACCGTCAAGGAGTGCGCCGAGGTGATCGGCGTCACGCCGGCCCAGTTCAACGCCTACGAGGCCGGCGCCAAAAGCCCGTCACTGCCCGAGCTGGAACTGCTGGCCTTTTTCTTCGAAGTGCCGCTGGCCCATTTCTGGGGCGCGACCACGCTGTCTGACAAGGCCGAGACGCGCGCCCAGGTGCCCGCCCCGGCCGTGCTCGAAATCCGCGACCGCCTGATCGGCGCCAAACTGCGCCAGGCGCGCCTGGCCGCCAAGCTCAAGCTCAAGGAGCTGGCCGATGAGCTGGGCATCTCGTCCGGCCTGCTGGCGGACTTTGAGTATGGCCAGAAATCGGTGCCGCAGCCGGAGCTGGAGGTCATCGTCAACCGGCTGGGCCTGAGCCTGGAGGACTTGCTGGAGGGCGAGGGGCAGGTGGGCGAGTGGGAGAGCGCCCAGCGCCTGTTCCAGCGCTTCAAGGATCTGCCGCCTGAACTGCGCGAGTTCGTCGTGAACCCCGTCAACGAGCACTATCTGCGCCTGGCCCAGCGCCTGAGCCAGATGCCGGCCGACCACCTGCGCGCCATCGCCACCAGCCTGCTGGACATCACTTACTAGATGACCCCGGAACAGCTCAAGGACCTCGGCCTACAGCACTACCGCGCCGAGCGCCACACCGCGGCGGCCGCCGCTTTCGACGAGGCCGCCGCGGCGTATGCAGCCGCGGGCGATCGCGGCGCCGCCGCCGAGCTGCGCAACAATGCCTGCGTCGCGTGGATGGCCTGCGGCGACTGGACCGCGGCCCTGGCGGCCGTCACCGGCACGCCCGCCGTCTTTCAGGCCCTGGGCGATACGCTGCGCCAGGGGCAGGCGCTGGCGAACCTGGCGGCCGCCCATGACGGCGCCGGCCAGGAGGAGCGCGCGGCTGAGGCGTACGTGCAGGCCATCGATCTGCTCGGCCAGGCCGGCGAGCGCGAAACGCGCGCCGCCTGCTTCAAGAAGCTGAGCGCCCTGCAGGTCAAGTCCGGTGACAAGCTGCAGGCGCTCGCCTCGATGCGGTCTGGGCTGGCGCTGACGCCGGACGAGGCGCTCTCCGCCAAAGAGAAGACCCTCAAGGGCTTGCTGGAAAAGGCCATGCGCCTGATGGGCTTGTAGGCGGCGCCTGCCGCCCCCGGCCTGTCCCGCCTCCGCGCCGGCCTTTGGCACCACCCCTTTCCGCTATGCGTCCAAGACCCGGATGGTGGCGTGGCTGGCTCGCCGGCCTGGCCGTGTGCACGGGGTGCGGGCCGGCGCTCACACCTACCCCGACCGCGGCCACCGCCCCCCCGCCCAGCTTGGCGGCGCTGCCGTCCGCCACGGCCCAGTTGCCGACGGTCACGGCCGTGCCGGCGTCCAGCGCCCTTCCGCCCACGCGCACGCCCGTCTTGCTGCCGAGCCCCACGCCCGTGCCGGACATCACGTTGTTGTTCACCGGCGATATCAACCCGGCGCGCTGCGTCTACACCATCGCCCAGGCGGCCGGGGACATGGCGCTGCCGTATCGGGCCGTCGCCGACCTGTTGCAGGGCGCCGATCTGGCCATCGGCAGCCTGGACGCGTCGATCTCAGACTACAATCCGCCCAGCCCCTGCGCCGAGTATCACCGCAACTTGCTGGCGCCCTCGGAGACCGTGGCCGGCCTGCAGTTCGCGGGCTTCGACCTGATCTCGGTCGCCACCAACCACATCAAGGACTGCGGCCTGGTGCGCGGCTGCCGCGACGAGTCGTTTCTGGATACGCTCGCTCACCTGCGCGCGGCCGGCCTCCAGCCGGTGGGCGGAGGCCTGAACCTGGCGGAGGCCAGCGCGCCCGTCATCGTCGACGTCCAGGGTGTGCGGTTTGCGTTTCTGGCGTTCACGGCCGTCAACGGCGAGGTCTGGGCCGGCGCTGATCGGCCCGGCGCGGCGCCGTTCCTGAAAGACGTGTACCTAGACGCCGTCCGGCGGGCGCGGGCTCAGGCCGACGTGGTCATCGTGCTGCCGCAGTGGGGCCGGGAATTCACCGGCCAGATCACGTGGGAACAGGCGCTCGGCGCGCAGGCCCTGGTCGAGGCCGGGGCGACCCTGGTGGTGGGCAACAATCCCCATCATGTCCAGGCCGTGGAGACGCTGGCGGGCGGGGCGGTGGTGGCGTACGCGCTCGGAAACTTCGTCTTCGATCAGCAGTGGTCGGATGGGACGGAGTTCACGGTCCAGGGGCTGATGCTGCAGGCGACTTTTCGCGGCGCGCAGTTGGTGGACGTGACCCTGCTGCCCATCCACATCCACGACAACTTCCAGCCGCGCCTGGCCGAGCCGGATGAGGCCGCCCGGATCCTGGCCGACGTGGACGAGTCACTCCGCACCAAACCCCCCGTGGACCGCTAGACCCGGCGCGTTGGTCGTGGGCTGGCCGCAGGCAGACTCCCCCGCGGGCTCAGGCGCCGCGCAGCCGCTGGGCGCCAGCTAGGCGGCCGGCGGCCCATCCACGAACGTGCCGCCGGTGATGGCGCGGTCGATCAGCCGGCGCTGCTCGTCGAAAGTCAGCACCACTTCGATTGACTCGAAGCAGCGTTCGCGGCCGAGCAGCACCTTGCGACAGACGTAGGCGGCCTCATCGCCCGCGCTCAGGTCGTTGGCCAGGTTGATGTTGGCGACGATCGTCTCGCCGCAGCGCCGGCAGCGCACGGCGATGGGCAGAAAGTGGCTCGTCGTGGCAGCCGGCGCGGGCGTGAACAGGCGCGCCAGTCGGGTCCAAAGGCTCATGGGTGTGTCTCCGCCAGCAGGCTAAGCGATAAAGCCGATTCTACACCGCAGCGTCAGGCCCACACCGCCAGCAGCACCGCCGCCAGGCCGCGCAGGAGGCCGGCCGCCAACAGCGCGGTCCGCAACCCCTGCCAATCGCCCAGGGTCGGCCCCAGCAGGGAACCCAGCAGGATGCCGAGGTTGAGCGCCAGGTTGTGCAGGGCCATGTGCGCCGGCCGGTCGTTTTCGGGTACGTGCTCCATCAGCCGGTTCACCAGGCCCGCGCCGGTCAGCGCCCACACCACGCCGCCCACGCCGGAGGCCAGGTAGTACAGAGTCGCGTCCCAGGCGGCGGCATTGAACACGGGGTAGAGGCCGAAGAACAGAGCGCCCAGGATCAAGATGCGCCGATGCCCCAGCCGCGCGCTGAGCGGCGCCAGCCACAGCGACGCGACCAGCAGCGTGCCGTAGAACAAGGCATTGCCGATGCTGATCTCGCCATCTGTCAACCGCAGTTCGTTGACCCAGTACACGGGCATGAGGGGGATGGACATGTACTGGGAGGCGTAGAAAGCCAGGTAAGCGGCCATCACCGGGCCGAACGGGCCGCGCAGCAGGTCCAGGCGCAGGAGCCGGCCGGCGCCGGCGCGCGTCAGGAAGCGCAGCCCCAGGTACTGGCGCAAGGCGTCGCCGATGCGGGGCACCGCGCCCGGCCGCGCGTCGTCCAGCAGGGCGCGCCCCACGCGCGGGGGCAGGACGCTGGGCGCCTGCACGCGGCCCAGGTAGAACGTGCTCAACCCGGCCCCGACCGCGCCGATCAGGAACACCACCTGATAATTGAGCGGGAAGACCAGCCGGTCCAGCACCTGGCCGCAGGCCAACGAAGCCGCCGTGGAGCTGATGGCCAGCAGCGCGTTGCGGCGGCCGACGACGTGGGCGCGCCACTCCGGCGCGACCACGTCCGCGAACATGGCGTTGAAGGCGATGGCCAGGGCGGTGCCCGGGATCGACATCAACACGACGAGGCCGGGCAGGGCCCAGGCCTGGGCGGCGTCCGGCAGCAGCCAGGGCAGCGGCACCAGCGCCAGGTAGCCGGCGCGCTGCCAGAGCGCGGTCTGAAAGGCCGCCGCCGTCACCGGCCGTTTCTCCAGCCAGCGGCCGGCTGGCAGCGAGAAGAACAGGTTGATCACGGCCGGGCCGCTGGTGAGCAGCGCGATCTGGAACGCTGTTCCGCCGACGCGGGCGGCGTAGACCGACAAGAACGCCATCGCGCTGCCTTGCAGGACGCCGAACCAAAAAACATCCCAATACAGCTGTTGAAACGTGAAGCGTTGGACGGGGGAGGGGAGATGCATATTCATAGCCGAAGGCCAAGTATACACAGCGCGGCGCCGCTCGGGCTCGTTCACAAGGTCAGCTATAATCCTTCCGCGCCGCCAAAGCCGGAGGGACCATGAACTTCATCGTGATCCAGGGCACCTATCATCTGACCAATCGCCTGGCCTCCGGCCGCGTGACGGGCTTCGAGCCGGACGGTGATTCGATCCATTTCCGGCCGGCCAACCCGGCCCTGTTAGAGCGCCTGCGCCGTTTGCGGAACACCTACAGCCTGACGGCGATCGGGTCGCTGCAACTGCGCCTGGAGGGCATCGACGCCCTCGAGCTGCACTACCAGGTCCCGGTGAAGGGCTCGCGCGAGACGCGCCAGCCGCGCCCGCTGGCGGATCAGGCCCGCGACACGCTGACCGGCCTGCTCGGCCTGAACCCGGTGCCCTATGCGCCGCCGGCCAACACGCGCGTGCAGCCGCCGGTGGCCCGCGATGCGGCGCCCGGTTTCATCCTGGCCCGCACGCTGGAAGTGAACGGGCGGCCCGTGGCGTTTGCTTTTGCCGGGGCGCCCCCGGCCGCCGACGGCACGGAAGTGCCGCTGGCGACGGCCCTGGTGAAACGCAGCCTGAACTACCGGGTGACGCTGGCCGGCCAGACCTACCCGATGTTCTATGATGGCCTGCCGCTGGACGCGCGCCGCGCCCTGACGGCCGCCGTGCAACGCGCCCGCGGCGCCAAACTGGGCGTGTGGCGCCGTGACCTGACGACCAAGGGCGCGCCGGCGGCCACGCCAGCCGACCTGGAAACCCACGGCGTGATCTTCCCAAAGCTGTTCCGGCGCCTGGTGGAGTACCGCGCGCAGCAGCCGGGCGCCGCGCTGGCGGACTTCCCGGCCTGGCTGAGCGCCGCGAAGCCAGAGGCCGTCCTGGACGTGCGCGAGATCGACTTCCTGGATTTTGGACAGTTGGTGCGCGTGCAGGGTGAGCGCGTGGCGCTGACCCGGCGCCCGGAAGAGCTGGTCTTCATCAGCGCGCGCTGATGCCGATGGATGGCTTTCAGCCAGAGCCGGGCGTGATCCGCTGGCGGCTGCATCTGCAGACGCCCCCGGAGCGCGTGTACGCGCTGCTGGCGACGGAGGCCGGGCGCGCGCGCTTCTGGGCGGAGTCGGCCGGCGAGCGTGACGGCGCCATCGACTTTGTTTTTCCCGGCGGCCAGATCTGGCGCGGCTGGATTCTGGAGCAGCAGCCGCCCCGCCGTTTCAGCGTCGAGTACTACGGCGGCAGCCGCACGACCTTTGAGTTGGTCGCCGATGGCGCCGGCGGGACCGACCTGACGCTGACGGACGCCGCTGTGCCGGAGGCCGACCGGGCCGAGGTGACGGCCGGCTGGGTCTCTGTCCTGCTGGCGCTCAAGGCGGCCGCCGATTTCGGCATCGACCTGCGCAACCATGACCCGGCCCGGACCTGGGACGCCGGCTTTGTCGACAACTGAGCGCGGCAGGCGGCCCCGCGGGCGTACTGCAAGGCCGAACCGCGCGACTGCTAACGCCGATCTCTTTCGGGGAGCCTTATGACCGACCAAGTCATCTACTCGATGGTGCGCGTCAAGCGCATCTTTCCGCCCAACCGCGAGGTCATCCGCGACATCTCGCTGGGCTTTTATTACGGCGCCAAGATCGGCGTGCTCGGCCTGAACGGCGCCGGCAAGAGCACGCTGCTGCGCATCATGGCCGGCGTCGACAACGACTACCTGGGCGAGACCCAGCTCTCCAAAGGCTACACGCGCGGCCTGCTGGAGCAGGAGCCGCAGCTCGATCTGGACAAGACCGTGCGCCAGGTGGTGGAGGAGGCCGTTCAGCCGATCGTGGACGCGCTCCAGCAGTTCGACGCGGTCAGCGCCAAGTTCGCCGAGCCGGACGCGGACTACGACGCCCTGATCGAGGCGCAGGGCCGGCTGCAGGAATACCTGGACAAGCACGACGCCTGGAATCTGGACAGCCGCCTGGAGTTGGCCATGGACGCCTTGCGCTGTCCGCCGCCCGACACCCCCATCCAGGTGCTCTCCGGCGGCGAGCGCCGCCGCGTGGCCTTGTGCCGGCTGCTGCTGACCGAACCCGATATCCTGCTGCTGGATGAGCCCACCAACCACCTCGACGCCGAGTCCGTGGCCTGGCTGGAGAAGCACCTGCGCGATTACGCCGGCACCGTCATCGCCGTCACCCACGACCGCTATTTTCTGGATAACGTCGCCGGCTGGATCCTGGAGCTAGACCGCGGCCACGGCATCCCGTGGAAGGGCAACTACTCGTCCTGGCTGGAGCAGAAGCAGCAGCGGCTGGCGCTGGAGGAGAAGACCGACGCGCGGCGCCAGAAGACCCTGGAGCGCGAGCTGGACTGGATCCGCATGTCGCCCAAGGCGCGCCAGGCCAAGGGCAAGGCGCGCGTCACGGCCTACGAAAAGCTGCTGGACCAGGAGAGCGAGGCGCGCCGCGAGAACCTGGAGATTTACATCCCGCCCGGCCCGCGTCTGGGCGATGTGGTCGTCGAGTTCAAGGGCGTGACCAAGGCCTTCGGCGACCGGCTGCTGCTGGAGAACCTGGACCTGAGCCTGCCGCCGGGCAGCCTGGTGGGCGTGATCGGCCCGAACGGCGCCGGCAAGAGCACGCTGCTCAAGCTGATAGCGGGCCTGGAGCAGCCCGATGCCGGCGCGGTCACGGTCGGCCAGACCGTGAAGTTGGCCTACGTCGAGCAGCTGCGCGACTCGCTGGCCGCGGATAAAAACGTGTGGGAGGAGATCACGGGCGGCGCCGAGACGGTGGTGCTCGGTCCGCGCAAGGTCAACTCGCGCGGCTATGTGGCCTCCTTCAACTTCCTGGGCGCCGACCAGCAGAAGAAGGTGGGCGTGCTCTCCGGCGGCGAGCGCAACCGCGTGCTGCTGGCCAAGATGCTCAAGGAGGGCTGCAACGTCCTGATGCTGGACGAGCCCACCAACGACCTGGACGTCAACACCCTGCGCGCGCTCGAGGAGGCGCTGGAGGAGTTCGCGGGCTGCGCGATCGTGGTCAGCCACGACCGCTGGTTCCTGGACCGGATCGCCACGCACATCCTGGCCTTTGAGGGCGACAGCCAGATCCACTTTCACTACGGCAACTGGTCGGATTACGAGGCCGAACGGCGCAAGCGCCTGGGCGTCGACGCCGACCGCCCGCACCGCATCACCTATCGCAAGCTCACGCGCTGAGTTGGAGTCCCACGTTACCGCCTATGTCCCCGCGTCTGCGCGGCAGCCTGATTGCCCTGGCCGGCACCACGGCCTGGGCCTTCACCGGCATCTTCATCAGCTGGCTGCTCATCCATCACACCATCGCGCCGCTCACGCTGGCCTTCTGGCGCGACTTGTTCACCGGCGTCGGCCTGGCCGGGCTGCTGGCCGTCTTCCGGCCGGCGGCGCTGCGCCTGCGGCGCTCCGATATTCCGTTCTTCCTGGTGTACGGTTTTGTCGGGATGGCCGTCTTCAACGCCTGCTGGACGTTCAGCGTCCAGCTCAATGGCGCCGCCGTCGCCACGGTGCTGGCGTACAGTTCGCCGGCCTTCACGGTGCTGCTCGCTCGGCTGGCGCTGGGTGAGGCGCTGACCGCGCCCAAGCTCGTGGCCGTGGCCGTCAGCCTGGCCGGGTGTGCGCTGGTGGCCGGGGCGTATGACCCGCAGGTCTGGCGCGTCAACCCGCTCGGGGTCTTGCTCGGCCTGGCGACGGGCGCGGCCTTCGCTTTCTACAACCTGGCCGGACGCTGGAGCGCCGGGCGCTTCGACAGCGCCTGGACGGTGACGACCTACGGCTTCCTGTTTGCGGCCGGGGCCTTGCTCATCCTGCAATCACTGCCGTTCCTGACGCCCGGCTCCCCGGTGGCGGCCCTGTTCAGCCTCGGCCCGGCCTGGGACGGCTGGCTGACGCTGGGGGTCCTGGCCCTGGGCCCGACCCTGCTGGGTTTCGGTTTGTACACGCGCAGCCTGCGCGATCTGCCGGCCGGCGTCGCCAGCCTGATCGCGTCCCTGGAGCCCGTGCTCACAGCCCTGATCGCGATCCCGGTCCTGGGCGAGCACATGAGTCCGGTGCAATGGCTGGGCGCCGCCCTGATCCTGGGCGCGGTGCTGTTGGTGCAATGGGAAGCCTGGCGCGAGCGGTCGGCCGAGCCCGCTTGGGCCGAGCCCGCGCCGCGCGCAAACTAGCCCGGCCGCGCCGCACTGCCGGCGGGCGCCGTTCCGAGGAGAGGCAGCGATGACGGCTTACGTGATTGTGGATATCAGTGTCACCGACCCCGCGACCTATGCCACCTACAAGCAACTCGCGCCGGCGGCCGTAGCCGCGTATGGCGGACACTATGTGGCGCGCGGGGGGCGCACCGTGACGCTCGAGGGCGATTGGCAGCCCGAGCGCCTGGTGATCCTGCAGTTCGAGAGTGTCGAGCGCGCCCAGGCCTGGTGGGACTCGCCCGAGTATCGCGACGCCAAGGCGCTGCGCCACCAGGCCGCCCGGTCACGCATGGTCGTGATCGAGGGCGTGGCCTGACCAGGCGTTAGAGCTTGCCGGCGGCGTGCGCTTTGGCCAGCACCTGTTCGGCCGCGCGCAGGATCGGCATGTCCGCCATTTTGCCGTCCAGGGCGAAGGCGCCCCGGCCGGAAGCCTGCTGGGCTTCGAAGGCCGCCACCACGCGCTGGGCGTAGGCGATGGCGGCCTCGTCCGGCGTGAAGGCCGCGTGCACCGGCGCCACCTGGTCCGGGTGGATCACCTGCTTGCCTACGTAGCCCATCTCCGCGGCCTGGCGCGCCTCGCTGATCAAACCAGCCGTGTCGCGATAATCCACGTAGACCATGTCCAGGGCCTGCAGGCCATAGGCGGCGGCATGCGTCACCACGGCTGAGCGGGCGTAGAAGACCTCCCAGCCGGCGCGCGTGCGTGTCGCGCCGATATCGCCGGCCAGGTCTTCGGCGCCGAAGATCAGGGCGGACAGCCGGCGGGAGGCGCTGGCGATGGCGGGCAGCTGGACGATGCCGCGCGCGGTCTCGATCATGGCCAGGAGGGCGATGCCGCCGCGCGGCCAGCCGTGGCGCTGCTCGGCCGCCGTGATCTGCTCGTCCAGCCACTGGATGGCCGTGCTGCTCTCGACCTTGGAGATGACCACGCCGTCCGGGCGGCCGGCGATGGTCTCGTCGAAGTCCGCCTGTTCAAAACCTGAGCCGAGCCGGTTGATCCGCACCAGTTTTTCGCTGCGGCCGAAATCCAGCTCCGCCAGGGCGGCCGGGATGGCGGCGCGCGCCTCCGCCTTGCGGTTGAGGGCGACGCCATCTTCCATGTCCAGGCAGACACAGTCCGCGCCCAACGTCGCGGCCTTCTCGATCTTGCGCCGGCTGTCGCCGGGCACGAACAGCAACGCTCGTCGCACTCGCATGGGGCTTATCTCCCAGTGATCCTATGGGCCGCGCTTCAAAAACAGCACTGTCCGTTCCAACTCCACCACCACCGCGCCGTTCTGGTTGCGCCCGATTTGCTTGAGGCGCACCAGGCCGCGGTCCGGCTTCGACGCGGACGGGCGCTTTTCCAACACCTCGGTCTCGGCGTACACGGTGTCGCCGTGGTAGACCGGCTGCGGGTGCGCCACCTTCTCGTAGCCCAGGTTGGCGACGATGGTGCCCTCGGTCAGCTCGCTCACGCTCAGGCCGACCACCAGGGCCAGGGTGAAGAGCCCGTTGACGATGCGGCGGCCGAACTGAGTCTGGGCCGCAAAGTCCTCGTTGATGTGGAGCGGCTGGGTGTTGAACGTCAGCGCCGAGAACAGGACGTTGTCCATCTCGGTCACGGTCCGGCCGGTGGCATGCCGGAATTTATCGCCGACGGCCAGGTCTTCGTAGAATTTCCCCGCCATCCCCGCCTCCTTGCGCGTAGCCAACAAGGGCTGCGCCCTCACCATCCCACGCCCGGTCAAGGGCGCTTAGGCTATGCGAATCCGCCGGCCGCACAGCTCTAAGTGGTTCATCCGGTCAATAGGTTGAGGGCGTCCCGGCGAAGGCCTGAATCCAGGCAATTGCGCCGGGCCTGGACCCCGGCGGAAGCCGGGGTGATCCAAACACCGACGGAGCGGCATACCCGGTGTGCGAGCCGGCCACCGCCGGTTGCTGTGTCGCCTCAACCAGATTTGGTCACACCCAATTCCTATCAGACTTCCAGGAAGGTCCCGTCCGGCGCGCGCCGGGCCGAACGCACCGCGACGATGGCGTCCCGGTTGAGCGGCCCGTAGATGTGCGGGAACAATTGCCCGGCCAGCGGGTCGGCGCCGGAGGTCGGCGGCTCGAAGCGCACCGGGGCGCGCACCTTGTCCGGATCGATCACCAGCACCAGAAAGTCGCCGGGCGCCGCCCGGTAGAAGCGGTTGGCGACCTCCAGCATCAACGCCAGCCCGCGCGTGCAATGCAGAAAACCCTCCGTCGCCAGGGAGGCGTTGCCGACCGGGGCCTCGGCGGCCAGCGCCGCGTAGGCGTGGGCCGGGATCAGGTGCAGGATGAAGCGCTCGTCCATGGTCTCAGGCCTCGCGGTGGCGCAGCGCCCGGCCGCGCTCGGCGAACCAGGCGCCGATGATGCTGACGACGTACAACAGGCTCATCGGCAGCATCACCAGCCCCATGTTCACAGGGTCCGTGGTGGGCGTGATGGCCGCCGCGATGACGGCGATGATGACGACGGCGAGCCGCCATTGGGACACCAGTTGCTGCGTGCGCAGCAGGCCGATCGTGGCCAGGACATAGATGATCAGCGGCATCTGAAAGGCCACGCCGATCCAGAACATCAGGTTGGTGACCAGGCCGAAGTAGGCGGTGGGCCGCCAGGCGGCGCGGAAACCCATGAAGTCCTGCAGGAACGGGATGGCGGCCGGCAGCATGATGAGGTAGGTGAAGGCCAGGCCGGCCAGGAACAGCAGGCTGATGGCTGGCAGCGACAGCAGCAGGCGCACGCGGCTGCGCGGGTAAAGGGCCGGCGCCACGAACAGGAACACCTCCAGCACAATGTACGGCATGGCGAAGGCGGTGCCCGCCAGCAGCGAGACGCGCATGAAGACCCCCACGCTCTCGGTGGGTTCGATGACCTGCATCTTGGCGATGCCTGCGGCGCCCAGCGCGAAGAAGCGGGCCACGGCCTGATCCCACGGCAGCTGGGTCAGCGCCAGCAACTCGGTCTGCGCGTTGTCGCCCAGCGGCACGGCCAGGATCGCCATCAAGCGGTCGGCGAACAGGAAACTCAGCGTGGTCGTCAGCGCCAGGACGATCACGGCCCGGAGCAGGTGGCGGCGCAGCGCGTCGATGTGTTCGACGGCGCCGGCCAACAAATCGACGAAGGAGCCGTCGGTGGGCAGGCCGCTGTCAGCCGCCGCCTCGTCTTCGGGCGGGGCGGTGAAGAAGGCGCGCGCGGACCGGGCGGCGCGCTGGCCCCAACGCAGCGGGGCGGTCACGCTCCGGAACAGGCGCTGCAGGAGGCGCCCGAGGGCCTTCAACCAGCCCCAGGGGACAGCGAGCAGGCGGCCAAGCAGTTTCATCGCGGTTGATTGCGGGCGGGCGGCGGGTTCGGCGGCAATTCCTGCGTCCAGGCCGCGAACGGATCGGCCGGCGCGGGCGGGTCGGCCGGCGGCGGAGGCGGCGCCGGTGCGGGGGTGGCGGGCAACTCCTGCGTCCAGGCC
>ERZ761602.794-NODE-794-length-63155-cov-43.591743_pt1 | contig 63155 bp, 48 predicted proteins | sample MGYA00512165_ERZ761602 | MGnify/ENA primary metagenome ERZ761602 (study PRJEB28899, sample SAMN02445085) | bioreactor sludge metagenome | biome: EBPR sludge; isolation source: Thorneside wastewater treatment plant | place: Australia: Brisbane, Thorneside... | reverse complement strand
ACCGGCTATCCCTACATCCAACAGGCTATTAATGCACTATGATTAGTGATTTTTGTATAACCTCTGAATCCTGGTTCATCGCCGGAACCGCCGTTAGCGTTCCCACCTTCTACCTTGATATCAAGATAACCGAAGGCACAAACACCAAAAACGAAAAGGCCGCATATATCAAGCAGATCTTTGAAGGCATGGAAGTCATCTTGGGTCAGGTGGCTTCGGCTAGCTACATCGTAATTCACGAAGTTCGTGCTGATTCATGGGGCTATCAGGGCGAAACTCAGGAGTTCCGCTACATTAAAGGAAAATCGCTTTAATGGGCCAAGGCTAATCTTTAATTCCACCATATCTTACACATAAAGCAGCCCAGGTCGGTGAATTCAAACATTAAGTTTTGAAACATGGAAAGCTGGCTTGGCGGTTAGAGCCTGATGGTGTCGTTTGGTGAAACCTTGCCGCTGTCAGCCATCCACCAAGTGGCACGAGATATAGAGGTGGCGGCTATCAACCTCCATTCCGTTAAAAAAATCAAAAATTGACTTGACTTTTGTTATTTCACCTCTCTAAACTCCGCACCCCATGAACAAAAGCTATCGCAACTTCAACCTCTTATCAGCTATCGGCCGACCACAGTCGGCGGCGCGGCCCTGCGCGCTAACGATAGATCGAATGCAGACCTGACGAGCGTACAGGCTCGGAAGGTCCGCATTGGCGACCTTCCGAGCGGGACTACCAAACCCCGGTCGGCGGCGAGCCTACCGGGGTTTTTGTTGTCTGCGTTTTTTGTCTGACGCGCGGCGGAAGGGTTTTGAAATCCCCGTCGGCACGATTCGAAGCAGCCTGTCGCCGCACAGCGGTACCGGTTCTGAATGCCGGTCCGGCGCGCCAACGCTAGCCATTGCACGGCGTGTGTCGGGCGGCTGAGAGGTCTTCGAAGCTGGAAAAAGTAGCTCATCCGGGTAGAGCATCTGACTCATAATCAGACGGTAGAAGGTTCGAATCCTTCCTTTTTCACCATGGTAAGCCCTGAAAAGGCTCGCGGTTCGACTCCGCTCCATAGCAGTACCCCGGGAGCCACCCCGGTGGGCGGTAGCGTGGCCGGCGCTTCGGCGTCGGCACGTTACCGGCCCACAACGCCCGCGCGGTCTCGCGCGGCGGACCTCGAATTGAGGCAATGCTCGGCCAGCCGAATGCGGCGCGATCTCACACGGAATGTGAGCCGCCGTAACCGGCCCGCCGGACAGCGACCCGATTGCGACCCGTCGTCCGCCGCCCGGGCGTGGGGTGTGCGCCCACTTTTTCAACCGGCTTGAGGTCGTTCAACGATATCGGGCGGGAACAACAGTCGATGGCAGTTTGAAATTCGGCGGTGGCGGGCCGGCAACGGCGCCGATGACAACACGCCACGTTCGCCCGCCGGCTCCGGCGGATCAGGAAGGCGGATAATAACGCTCGAAAGGAGATTAATATGTTGAAGATTAACGAGATGTTGGGCTACAAGCGCACCGTGATCGCCCAGAACGAGCGTGGCTTGCATCTGTACGACCGCCGGTTGGTCGCGATTCTGGAGCCGGGAATTTACCGCTGGTTCGACCCTTTGAACCGACATGAGGTGCAGCGTTACGACCTGACCGTGGCCGAGTTCGAGCATCCCTGGCTGGAGGTGCTGTTGAAGGCCGACGCCACGCTGGTGGAACGCCACTTTCAGGTGGTGGAAACCGGCGACCAGCAAGTCGGCTTGATTTACAAGAACGGCCGATTGGATGGCGTGTTGCCGCCCGCCACCCGCCGGGTGTACTGGCGCGGGCCGGTCGAGGTGCGGGTTGATCTGATCGACATCGCCACCGACTACGCCCTGTCGAAGGCGCACGCCGCCTTGCTGGCGCGGCCTTCGGCGGCTTTGGCTAAGAACCTGAGCGGCGCGGTGCAAACCGCCGAGATCGAAGCCAACCACATCGGTTTACTGTTCGTGGATGGCGAACTGGCGCGTACCCTGCCGCCCGGCTTGCACGCCTTCTGGCGGTTCAACCGCGCGATGAAGGTGGAAAGCATCGATCTGCGCTTGCAGGCGCTGGAAGTCTCCGGACAGGACATCCTGACCAAGGATAAGGTCAGCCTGCGGGTGAACTTGTCGGCGGTCTATCGGGTGGCCGATCCGGTGAAGGCCCGGTCGGAGCTGGGCAACTTCATCGACTACCTGTACCGCGCCTTGCAGTTCGGGCTGCGCCAGACCATCGGCTCGCGCACCTTGGATGTGTTGCTCGGCGACAAGGACGAGTTGGATAAGGAGGTGTGGAGCTACGCGGCCGAGCGAGCGCGCCCGCACGGGCTGGAAGTGGAAACGGTCGGTTTGAAGGACGTGATCCTGCCCGGTGAGATGAAGGACATTCTCAACCAGGTGGTGCAGGCGGAGAAGGTGGCGCAAGCCAATGTCATCCGCCGGCGCGAGGAAACCGCCGCGACCCGTTCGTTGCTCAACACCGCCAAGCTCATGGAAGAGAACCCCTTGCTGCTGCGCTTGAAGGAATTGGAAGCGCTGGAGAAGGTGGTCGATAAGGTGGATCGGTTGACCGTGTTCGGCGGACTGGACGGCGTGCTGAAGGATACGGTGCGTATCAACCTGCCGACCCATTGACGGCTGTTGTTATCGTCCCTAAAAAAAGCAGGCGGCCCGGAGGCCGCCTGTTTTCTTACTGGATACGGTGGAGCGTTTAGCCGAGGTCTTTGATACCTTGGATCAGGCCCGCCGCCACTTTCTGAGCATCGCCGTACACCATCCGGGTGTTGTCGGCGAAGAACAGCGCGTTTTCGATGCCGGCGAAGCCGACGCCCTTGCCGCGCTTGATGACCTGCACGTTCTTGGCGTGATCGACGTTCAGAATCGGCATCCCGTAGATCGGGCTGGCTTTGTCGGTCCGCGCCGCCGGGTTCACCACGTCGTTCGCGCCGATCACCAGCGCCACGTCAGCCGTCGAGAACTCCTCGTTGATTTCCTCCATGTCGAAGATCAGATCGTAAGGCACGCCCGCTTCGGCCAACAGCACGTTCATGTGACCGGGCATCCGGCCCGCGACCGGGTGAATGGCGAACTTGACGGTCGCGCCACGCTCGATCAGCAGTTTGCACATTTCCCAAATCTTGTGCTGGGCCTGCGCCACTGCCATGCCGTAGCCGGGGACGATGATGACCTTGGCCGCATACGCCATCTGCACCGCCGCGTCCGACGCTTCCATCGGCTTGAGGCTGCCGGTCACGGCTTGCGCCTCGCCGCTGCCCAACGCCGCCCAGTTGCTGAACAACACGTTGGCGACCGAACGGTTCATGGCTTTGGCCATCATCAAGGTCAACAGCGTACCGGACGAGCCGACGATGATGCCGGCGATAATCATGGCCGAGTTATTGAGCACGAAACCTTCCAGCGCCACCGCCAGGCCGGTGAAGGCATTGAACAGGGCGATCACCACCGGCATGTCCGCGCCGCCGATGGGCAAGGCCATCATCGCACCGAAGGCCAGCGCCAACAGGAAGAAAATTACAATTAGCGCGCCATTGGAACTGTGGGAGATCGCGATGATGAGACCCAGTATCACCGCCGCCGCGAACACCGCCGCGTTGACCTTCTGCTGGCCGGTAAAGCGGAATTTGGCGTCATCCTTAAAGAATTTCAATTCCTGCAACTTGCCGAAGGCCACCACCGAACCGGAGAAGGCCACGGAGCCGATCAGGGCGCCGGCCACCGCCATAACCAGGGTGGACGTAGCGGGCGAGTGGGCGGCATCAGCGTGATTTTTAATCAACTCAGCCGCCGCGATAGTCGCCGCCGCGCCGCCACCCATGCCGTTGTAGATGGCGATCATCTGCGGCATGGCAGTCATCGCCACTTTCTTGGCAAACCACCACGCGATCGCGCTGCCGATGGCAATGGCGATGATCATCAACGTATAGTTGCCGTGAATCTGCGGGTGGACGAAGGTGGCGACCGTCGCCACCACCATACCGTAGCCGGCCCAGAGGATGCCGCTTCGAGCGGTGGTCGGGTGCGACATCCGCTTGAGGCCGATGATGAACAGCACCGTCGCCACGAAATAAATGGATTCAATCAAGTAACCCATGACTTACTTCTCCTGGCCCTTGCTGCTCTTGAACATTTCCAGCATCCGCTCGGTGACGAAGAACCCACCGACCGCATTACCAGCGCCCATCAGCACAGCAATGAATCCCCAGAATTGCTCCATAGGCGTCTGCGCCTGACCCAGCGCCACCATCGCGCCAACGACCACGATGCCGTGGACGAAGTTGGTGCCGGACATCAGGGGGGTGTGCAAAATGACCGGCACCCGGCCGATGATTTCGTAGCCGAGAAAACCGGCCAGCATCAGGATATAGAAAGGGGAGAAGAACTCGACGACTTGCTTCATGATTTCCATAACGCTTCTCCGATTTTATGGTTATACCAGCTTGCTGGTGGGTTCGTGGACAATCTTACCATCGCGGGTCAGCGCGCTCTTGGCGATCACCTCGTCATCCCAGTCCAGATTCATGTTGCCGTCTTTAATCATCGGCGACAGGAAATTGAACAGGTTCTTGGCGTACATTTCACTGGCGGGAACCGGGAAGCTGCTGGGAATGTTGACCGGCCCGGCGATGATGACGCCATTGTGCTCGATGGTTTCGCCCGGCTTGGTCAGTTCGCAGTTGCCGCCGGATTCGGCTGCCAGATCGACGATGACCGCGCCTTTCTTCATGCCTTCGACCATCGCGGCAGTGATGATCTTGGGGGCTTCGCGGCCGGGGACAGCGGCGGTGGAAATCACGGCATTGGCGGCGGCAATGTGCTTGGCCAGCACGTCGGCCTGCTTCTGCTTTTCTTCCGCAGTCAGCTCGCGGGCGTACCCGCCTTCGCTGGCGGCGTTGACCCCGGTGTCGATCATTTTGCCGCCGAGGGATTCAATTTCCTGGCGGGCGGCGGGGCGCACGTCATAGGCTTCGACCATCGCGCCCAAACGGCGACAGGTGGCGATGGCCTGCAACCCGGCCACGCCCGCGCCGATGATGACGGCCTTGGATGGGCGGATAGTGCCGGCGGCGGTGGTCAACATCGGGAAGAAACCGCTGGCTAAATTAGCCGCCAGCAAGGCCACCTTATAGCCGGATACCGCCGCCTGCGAGGACAACACGTCCATTGACTGGGCGCGGGAGATGCGCGGGATCAGCTCCATCGCGAAGCTGGTGATTTTCTTGTCGCGCAACCGCTTCACCAGCTCCAGATTGCGATGTGGCAACAGCACCGCCAGCAAGATCGCGCCCTCCTTCATCAGATCCACTTCTTCCAGGGTAGGCGCTTGCACCTTGAAGACCACATCGGCCTCAGCATACAACGCTTTGGCATCGTCCATCAGCCGACAATTTTTATAAGCTTCATCAGCGAAAAAAGCGCTACCGCCTGCGCCTTTTTCCACTAACAGCTCTGCGCCGAGCTTGGCGAAACGCTCGGCCATGGTCGGGTCGAGAGCGACCCGGCGTTCCCCCGAAATAATTTCTTTCGGGACGGCCATACGAACAGGCATGAGGTTGTCCTCCTGATTTTGTTATATCTGCCGGACTCCCGCCTAGCCCGGATGCAGGAACGAAAAAAGGCTTGTGTTAAGCCTCGTGGAGACGCTAGGTTTGTGTGGTCGGACACGCGCGTCGTCGGCGGATAACGCACGATACTGTTAGAATAGTAGCTTAGACTTCGGCCCGCTTAAAGATAACGGCGAAATAAGCCAGCCCCCGTTCGGGTTTCCGCGCCCTCGCCGGCGGCGATGCAGGGACGCGCCGTTGACAAAGCCTCACGGTTTCTGAAGAAAATAGCTCAAGAATTAATTTAATAAGGAATCAGGCTTAGGTGAATTATGAACGGCTTGGAGCAGCAAGTTTTACACACGGACGTAACCGGAATGCCACTGGAGTGGGTTGACTACCAGCAGGCGGTGCGTTTGTACCATGCCGAGCAGGTGGCCTACACCTGCGGGACGGAATTGTACACGGTGCGCGGCGGGATCAACGCCCGCAGCGGCCTGCGCAGCGTGATCGTGGTCAATTCGATCATCGCCACGCAAGGTGGCGCTTACGCCCGGCTGCGCGCGCGCGACGACTACGTGCCGCCGCTGTCGAACGCCTCGCTGTTCCGGCGCGACTGCAACACCTGCTTGTATTGCGGGGAGGCGTTCCACGTCCGCGATCTGTCGCGCGACCACGTCCGGCCGATCGTCCAGGGCGGCGTGGACCATTGGAACAACGTCGTCACCGCCTGCAAGCCGTGCAACCACCGCAAGGGCGGCAAGACGCCCGAGCAGTCCGGAATGCAGTTGCTGGCGATCCCGTTCACGCCCAATCACGCCGAGTATGTTTACCTGCAAGGCAAGCGGGTGCTGGCCGATCAGATGGATTTTCTGCGCGCGCATTTCCCCCGGTCGAGCCCGCTGCACCAGCGGCTGGCGCGGCTGTCTTGAGCCCATGACCGACGGTGGTTTGCGCTTCGTTCCGCTCGCAATCCGTCCGGGGTTATTGCTGGACTTGGATCCGATCCAAATTTGGGGCTGGACTGGCACGCCGTTAAATTTGCCTGCTGAGACGACGGCTTACGGCATGGTCACGGTCGGCCAAACCCAATTGGCCGACGCGGAAACCGGCCCGTTCACCTTGCGCGCCGGCATGTTTTTCGTGCTGCCCGACGGCGGCGAAGTGCGCGGCGGCGGCGGTTTGGCGATCACCTTGACCGGTTATCGCGGCTTGCGCCACATCGGCGGCCCGCTGGAAACGGCGGGCCGCTTGCGTTATATCGACGGTTGTAGCGACACGCTGCTGATCTGTCCGCCGCGCGTGGGCGATCCTTGCTTGAACCATCTCCATATCCCGCCGCGCACCGATCAAACGCCGCACACCCATCCCTCGATCCGCATCGGGGTCATCCTGCGCGGAACCGGTGAATGCCGCACGCCCGACGGTATTTATCCACTCTCGCCGGGCATGGGCTGGTATATTCCGACCGGCTGCCTGCATTCCTTTTTCACCGAAGCGGACTCCTTGGACGTGATCGCCTGGCACCCCGACAGCGATTTCGGACCCCGCGACGACGATCATCCGATGATCAACCGCACCGTGATTCCCGCCTCCTGATCCCTCAGTCCCTGGAGCGCACCGGCGGCGCGGGTTGGATCGGCAGCGGCGCATCGACCATCTGCTCGTACCATAATAGAAAGGTGACGAGCATCCACAGCTTCAAGCCATGCCGCAAGCCGGGCACGCCCTCCATCTCGTACTTCAGCAACCGCTGGACGTAATCAGGATCGAAAAAGCCGCAGCGTCGAAGGTTTTTTCGAGACAGCAAGCGCTCGCCGTAGCGGCGCAAATCGCCCTGAAACCAAAAGCGCACCGGCACCATCATGCCCACCTTGGGCCGGGCGACGATGGGTTCCGGCACGATGTCGCGCACCGCCTTCTTGAGCACGCTTTTTTCGACCGCGCCTTCCAATTTGGTCCCCGGCGGACACATCAGGCTGGTTTCGATGATCCGGCGGGAGAACAGCGGCGGCAGCGCCAGCACCCCGTTCGCCGCCGTCATCTTTTCCACCTTGACCAAAATCAGATTCGCGCCCTTGAGCCGGATGTTCATGGCCATCAGTTTGTTGAGAAAATCGCGGGGCCGCGCGCTGTGGAAAAACGGCTCCAGCACGCTCACCAGCGCCTCGTCGCCGCCCGCCTCGCGCCGCAAGGCGGGGTCTAGCAGCACGTCGAGATCTTGATAGCAGCGCTGGAAGGCTTTCAGATAATTGCGCTCCAGCCAGCCCTCGGCGGGTTCGCCAGGCAAGGGCCCGTACAATCGGGCGAGCAACATCGGCAGATTCTTCGGACCACCGAAACAGGGATCGCCGCCCTCCCCGTTCAATACGATCTCAGCGACTTGGGCCGCCGCTTGCGCCAGCAGGTAGTTGGGAACCGTCACCGGATCGCCGATGGGGTCATCCAGCCGCCAAATGATGTCTCGCAACCGTTCGACGAAATGGGCGGGACGAATTTCCAACCAGCGGTGATCGGTCCGATAGCGATCCACCATCAATTGCACGAAATCGTTTTCCCGCTGGTATTCCTCGCCGAAATGCACCGAGAAAGTCGGGAATCGGGCTTCGGGCCGCTGTCTGGCGGCGACGGCCAGCACCGCGCTGGAATCGATGCCGCCCGACAGAAACATCGCGGGAAGCCGGTTTGGATTGACCGCCAAACAGTCCGCCACCGACTGTTCCAACGCCTCGCGCACCAGGGCCGGATAATCGTCAACCGCGCCTGATGCTTCCGCTTCCAACGCCTCGAAGCGGAAATGCCGGCGCACGCTGGCCTGTCCGCGATGGAAGCGCAGGACGGAGCCGGGCTGCAATTCCTCGATGCCTTCGAACATGGTGCCGATGCCCGGCACGAAGCTGAACGTTAAATATTCCGGCAGCGCGCCGGCCCGCAACCGGCGCGGCAACGCGGGATCGGCGAACAGCGCTTTGATTTCACTGGCGAACAATAACCGACCTTGCCGCACGGTCCAGTACAGCACTTTGACGCCGGCGGAATCGCGCGCCAAAAAAACCGCATCCGCTTGACTCAAGGCGAGGACGAACGCGCCGGTCAAGCGTTCGAGCGCGGGCTCAATGGCGGGCGTTGGCACCAGCGCGGCCAGCAAGCGATCCGCGGGATTCTCGAGTTCGCGCTGGATTGCCGGGTGATCGGCACCGAACAGCACGCCCGCATAACCCAACAGATGACCGTTTTGGCGGGCGAGCTGGCGTTGCTGATTCCAGCCCGTCAGACCGTGTCCGATCTCCACCGTTTCACCGGTTGCAAGCAGGCTTCCCGCGCGCTCCCAACCCAAGGGGCAACGGTGCGCCAGCAACGCCGCCATCCGCTCCAGCAACCCGTCCGCCGGCGGCCCACAATAACCAAACAAACATGACATAGCGGCACTTGCGCCGTGGCGTTCGCTCAGCCGAAATCGTCGACTTCGACGCCGACTTCGAGGCCGACGGCATCCGGAGCGGGCAGCAGCAGAAGGCCGCCGATCACCGCCGCGCCCAACAGATTCAAGAACGCTTTAGGGGCTAGAAAATCGACCGGAACCCGATAACCGGCATTCAGCATTTGTTGGTGGCGGGCGCTCAGCGAGCCCTTGCTTTGCCGGCCGCGCTGAGGCAGCCACGGCAAGCGCGCGCCATTTTTCACCACTTCCGGAGAAACCCCGATATCGACCAATCGTTGGCCCGCCAGCGGCCACTGTGGGTCCGATTCGAGTTGCGCCTTGAGGTTGAAACCGGTCAACGAGGCATCATGAAGCAGTTGAACGGGGATGTTGGGATGTTGGCGCAGGAAATTCCGGCACGCCTCCGCTACGTGCCTCGGATAGCCCGAACGGCTGATGATGGCGGTTTTATGGTGGGCGTGAAAGCGGTTGCGGACCAGCATATCCACCAAATCATCGCGCTCCACCACCAAAATTCGTTCGGGCGCGTAGCGCGCATCTTCGGGATTTTCCGTTGGCGTCTGTTGCAAAAATGCCTGTCCGTCGGCCAATTCGGCGATGGGATGCGTCTGTCGGTAGCGTTTCAGCAGTTTGCGGGCCTTGGCCAGCGGCAACACTATTTTCTTGCGTTGGGTCCGCCAAACCGCCAACAGCACTAACAGAATGAACACGACGCTGGCGATACCCCAGCCGTGCGCCAAAAAAATCACGACCGCCGCGACCAAACTGGCGAATGCGATGCCGCCGATCAGCGCTTGGGTAATCTTGCGCCGCCAGTAACGACAAAGCTCCAACTCCAGTTGGGTGGCGGTGAAACTGTACTGCCCCTGATCCGACAGCCGTTTGATGATCTGGCGCAGCGTGTAATCGCTGATCGTGTCGGTTCTTTTGCGCAGGACGAACTGATAGCCGCATTTGCCGCAGCGGGTGCCGTCGCGGTAACGTTGGTTGTGCTTGCAGTCGGGACAGCGCATGGTTGTTCTCCGTTGGTGCCACGCTCGGACGCCGAAGCCAGATGGACTCGCGCCGCTTTACCGACCTCAGTTTAGGCGCTGAAGGTTTCACGTGAAACCTTCAGCGTCGGTTTAGGGTGAGGACGGTTTACTTGATCCAGCAACGCTGCATCCTAGGGTGATCGCAGCGGGTCGCCAAGCTATACTTGACCGCCATTGCTTCAAGAACACACTCTGGGGGCGGCCTTGCCGTCCCCTTCGGATTTCGGAGGCGCTCGTGCGCGATGTTTCAACGTTCCAAGGGCTGATTTTGGGCCTGCAAGAGTATTGGGCCCGTCAGGGCTGCGTGCTGCTGCAACCTTACGATATGGAAGTAGGCGCGGGGACCTTTCATCCCGCCACGTTTTTACGGGCGATCGGGCCAGAACCGTGGAGCGCCGCCTACGTTCAACCCTCGCGCCGTCCCACCGACGGCCGCTACGGCGAAAATCCCAACCGTCTCCAGCACTATTATCAATATCAGGTGGTCATCAAACCCTCGCCGCTGGAACTCCAGGAACTGTATCTCGGTTCCTTGCGGGAATTGGGCCTCGATCCGCTGATCCACGATATCCGCTTTGTCGAGGACAACTGGGAATCGCCCACTCTCGGCGCGTGGGGGCTGGGTTGGGAGGTGTGGCTCAACGGTATGGAAATCACCCAATTCACCTATTTTCAGCAAGTCGGCGGCCTGGATTGCAGACCGGTCACCGGCGAGATCACCTACGGCCTGGAACGGATCGCCATGTATTTGCAAGGCGCGGAAAGCGTGTTCGACCTGCTGTGGACCGATGGCCCGCTCGGTCGGGTGACGTACGGCGATGTGTTCCACCAGAACGAAGTGGAAATGTCCACCTACAACTTCGAACACGCCGACACCGCTGCCCTGTTCGGTTGGTTCGACACCTGCGAAGCGGAAAGCAAGCGGCTGATCGAACTCGGCTTGCCGCTTCCGGCGTACGAAATGACCTTGAAAGCCTCGCACACCTTCAATTTGCTGGATGCGCGCAAGGCGATTTCGGTGACCGAGCGCCAGCGTTATATCCTGCGGGTGCGCACGCTGGCGCGGGCGGTGGCCCAAGCCTATTACGACGCCCGCGCCGCGCTCGGCTTCCCGATGCGCGCCCGCGCCGCCGCGAGCCAGGAGGCCGCTCATGCCTGAGACCCGCGATCTTTTGATCGAAATCGGCACCGAGGAACTGCCGCCCAAAGCCTTGTTCGATTTGGCTGCGGCCTTTGAGCAAGGCATCCGTCAAGGCTTGGAAAAAGCGGGATTCCCCGATCCGGCGATCCGGCGGTTCGCCACCCCGCGCCGTCTGGCGGCGCTGATCGCTCAACTGCCCGCGCAACAGCCGGACCGTCAGTCGGAGCGGCGGGGCCCGGCGCTCGGCGCTGCTTTCGGTTCCGATGGCCGACCGACCAAGGCCGCTGAAGGTTTCGCCCGTTCTTGCGGTGTGAGCGTCGATGCGCTGCAGCGGTTGGAAACCGACAAAGGCGCTTGGCTGATTCATGTCAGCACCGAACCGGGCGCGCCCACCGCCCAGCTGATTCCCGGCATCGTCGAGGCCGCGCTCGCCGGCTTGCCGATTCCCAAGCGGATGCGCTGGGGCGACCGCGACGATGAATTCGTGCGGCCGGTGCATTGGGCGGTGTTGCTGTTTGGCGACGAGTTAATCCCGGCGACCATCATGGGCATTCAAACCGGTCGGGAAACGCGCGGCCACCGCTTTCATCATCCGGACCCGATCCGGCTTCACGCGCCGGCTGACTATGCGCGGCAACTGGCCGAGGCCAAGGTAATCGCCGATTTCGACGAGCGACGCGACGCCATTCGAACCCAGGCCGAGCGCGTGGCGGCCGGGCTGAACGGAACGTCGGTCATCAAGCCGGAACTACTCGATGAGGTAGCGGCCTTGGTGGAATGGCCGGTCGCCTTGGCCGGCAATTTCGAGCAGCGTTTCCTGGAAGTCCCCTCCGAGGCGCTGATCAGCACCATGCAGGACAACCAGCGCTATTTTCCAGTGGTGGACGCCCACGGCAAGCTGTTGCCGCACTTTATCACCATGACCAATCTGGAAAGTCGCGATCCCGCTCAAGTCCGCGCCGGCAATGAACGGGTGATCCGGCCGCGCTTCAGCGACGCCGAATTTTTCTGGAAACAGGATCGCAAGCAGCCGCTGGCGGCCCGGCAAGCCGCGCTCGAACAGGTCGTGTTCCAGCAAAAGCTGGGCACCTTGGCCGACAAGAGCGACCGGGCAGCGGCGCTGGCGCGGTTGATCGCCGAGCGCGCGCGCGGCAATCCGGAATGGGCCGAACGGGCGGCGCGCTTGGCCAAATGCGATCTGCTGACGCAAATGGTGCAGGAGTTTCCGGAACTACAAGGCATCATGGGCCGGTATTACGCGCTATACGACGGCGAGCCGCCCGAAGTCGCTCAAGCTCAGGAAGAACAATACTTACCCCGCTTCGCCGGCGATAGACTGCCCGCCACCGCCACCGGCCGCGCCTTGGCCTTGGCCGACCGACTGGACACCCTCATCGGTATTTTCGCCATCGGCCAACCGCCTTCCGGGGCCAAGGACCCGTTCGCCTTGCGCCGGGCCGCCCTGGGCGTGCTGCGCATTCTGATCGAAGGCGAGTTGGACTTAGATTTGTGGGCCGCGCTGGAACGCGCCGCCGCCGGCTTCGAGCCGGTGGTTCGGGCCGATCAAGTGGTTCAACCCGTTTTTGAATTCATGATGGAGCGCTTGCGCGGTTATTATCTGGAGCGCGACGCGCGACCCGACACCGTCGAAGCGGTGCTGGAATGCCAACCGGTCCGGCCCTTGGATTTCGACCGTCGGGTTCGCGCCGTTGACGCCTTTCGGACGTTGCCGGAAGCGGCGAGCTTGACCGCCGCCAACAAACGCATCCGCAATATCCTCAAGAAAGTCCAAACGGTGGTGCCCTTCCAGATCCAACCCGCGCTGCTGGCCGAAGAACCGGAACAGGCCCTGGCCGGCCGCTTGGCGGAATTGGCCTCCGAGGTCGCGCCGCTCATGGAAACCGGTCTTTATGGCGAGGCGCTCAACCGGTTGGCCGGGCTGCGCGAACCGGTGGACGCTTTTTTCGATGGCGTCATGGTCATGGTCGACGATCCCGCCTTGCGCGACAACCGCCTTGCCTTGTTGAACGAACTGAGCAGTTTATTTCTGCGCGTGGCGGACTTCTCGCGCCTGCAAGAGTGAAGGTCCAACCGACATGTTCCACGTGAAACATCCATTGCAACGGCCGAATCAAAGCGGCGCTTTGTTGGAACAGGTTTCACGTGGAACATCGCCTTGAAGGCGCGGCGTGAGTTCTTCAGCAGTTGGCTTTGACCTGGAACCGATCTCGTGTCGCCCTCGCCCGGATCGTGACTGTCGGCCCTTTCAATAAGCTTGACCCATGAAATTGATTATTCTGGACCGCGACGGCGTCATCAACGAAGACTCCGCAAACTTTATCAAATCGCCGGATGAATGGGTGCCGATTCCAGGCAGTCTCGAAGCGATTGCCCGCCTCAATCATGCCGGTTATCGGGTCGTGATCGCCACCAATCAATCCGGCGTTGGTCGAGGATTGTTCGATTTGCATACCCTCAACTTAATCCACCGCAAGATGTATCGGATGGCGCAGGAAATCGGCGGCTCGATTGACGCGGTGTTTTTTTGCCCGGATGTCGACGAGGCCAACCCGTACCGCAAACCGAATCCCGGCATGTTGATGGAAATTGGCAAGCGCTTGAAATGCGGTCTGACGGGAGTACCGGTGGTCGGCGACAGCGCCCGCGACATTCGAGCGGCGCGGGCCGCCAACGCCCGGCCGTTACTGGTTCGGACCGGCAAAGGCGTCGAAACGTTGCGGCGGGAATCGGCGATTTGCGCCAATGTCGAGGTCTTCGACGATTTAGCCACGGCGGCCGATTTCGTGATCGCCCGGAGCGGCTGACGATGGTCGCGATGGCCCCCTCCTATTATTTCAAGCCAGCCCGCCATTTTCAGCCGTCATGAACTTATTTCTGCGTTCTCTATTGTTTTCGACCGGCATGATTGTCTCCGTCGCGATCATTGGCCTCGCCGTCGTATTGTGCTTTCCACTTCCGTTTATCTATCGCTATCGGATCTCCCAACTCTGGACCAAATTTAACATCTGGTGGTTGAAAGTGACCTGCGGGATCGGCTATCGCTTGAGCGGCGTCGAACACATTCCCGAACAGCCGGCCATCGTGATGGCCAAACATCAGTCGACTTGGGAGACGCTGTTTCTGCATCAATATTTGCCGCCGCTGGCCTGGGTGGTGAAACGGGAGCTGCTGTGGTTGCCGCTGTTTGGGTGGGCGCTGGCCTTGCTGCAACCCATCGCGATCAACCGTCGGACCGGCGCCTCGGCCGCCAAGCAAGTCATCCGCAAGGGCGTGGAACATTTACGCCAAGGTCAGTGGGTGTTGATTTTTCCCGAAGGGACCCGAACCGCGCCCGGCGCGCGCAACCGCTACGGCATGGGCGGGGCGGTGCTGGCGGCTCACAGCGGCTATCCGGTGTTGCCGGTGGCGCTCAACGCTGGAGAATTTTGGCCCCGACGCGGCTTTCTCAAGCGCCCCGGAACCGTCGATGTGGTGTTTGGTCCCTTGATTGATAGCGTCGGCCCTTCACCGCAGGAGTTGAACCGGCAGGTGGAAGACTGGATTGAAAGCACCATGACGCAAATCAGCACCATACCGGCCGTCTCATCGGAAACCGGCGGCTAAATCTCAACCGGAGGAGCGCGACCCATGGCTTTCGCCAGCAGCCAACATACCGTCAAACGTTTCGATGTGGAAATCCAGCAATTGGTCAATTTGGTGCTGGAGATGGGCCAGGCGGTGGAACGGCAGGTCAGCCGCGCGGTCGCGGTTTTTCAGGCGGGCGACGCCGAGGCGGCTTTGGAGGTGATCATCGGAGATCGGGAGGTCAACCGTTGGGATATGGAAATCGACCGAAGCTGCGTGCGTTTTCTCAGCCGCCGACAGCCGATGAGCACCGATTTGCGGTTGGTGATGTCGCTGAATAAAGCGGTTAATGATTTGGAACGGATCGGCGACGAGGCGAAGACCATCGCCGAGAAAACCCAGGCGATTCACCAGCGAGGCGTCGGTTTGCCAGGCGGCGTTCCAGACGGAGTGGACCGATTGGCCGCCATCGCCAGCCAGCGGATCCACAGCGCGCTCGACAGCTTGAGCCGCTTGGATGTGGAGCAGGCCTGGACGCTGGTGAGCGCCGAAGATGAAACCGATCCGCTGTTCCAAGCGATTCTACAATCGCTGAGCGCCAGCGCGCTGGATGGCGCACTCGCGGCCGCGACCGTGATCGATGCGGCGATCGCCCTCAAAGCGCTGAAGCGGGTGGCCGAACGCGCTCGCAACCTCGCCGAGTATGTGATCTACATCATCGAAGGCCAGGATATCCGTCACAAGATGTAAGGCGCGCGGGCGCGGACGGCGCGGTTTGATTCCTCTGAATCCGCGCCGCCGCGCGCGCCGTTACAGCGTGAGCGCCTGGACTTTTTGTTCGAACTGCTGCCGCAGCTTCTCCAGTTCGGCGGTTTTCTGTTGCAAGCTCGCGTGCGAGGCTTCGAGAGTATTTTCCTGGGTGTCGAGCGTTTTTAGGTAACGCTTGGCGAGATCGCTGTTGGCGGGCACGCGGCCGAGATTCTCGCGCAACCGTTCTTGATCCTTGAACAGGGCTTGGCGCTGCTGCTCCAATTGCTCGATTTCCTTCTTTAAGCGATCCATTTGGCCACGCGCTTCACCGAGCTTGGCGAAGGCCTGTTTCAAGGGTTCGTCCAACTGGCTGGAGCCGGCATAGACCATGATCTGATCGGCGCTGAGGTCGGTCAGGGCCAGCACTTCCTCCTGAGCGTATTGGAATACCACAGGTAATTCAGTCTCGGCGTTTTTCTTCAACACCTGTGGGATGCGATAGGCTTCTGGCGTCATTTCCACCGCCGTCGCGTCCGGCGAAACCAGCTTCCAATCGCCTTGGTGGGGATGCTCGATCCACAGCAGCCGATCATCCGGATGCAGGCTCTTGATCCGGTATGTCGTCGTCGTCGTATCCATCCGGGTCGAGTAAAACATGCCGCCGCTGATCTTGCCTTTGCTCACCGCGCTGGTTTGTTGGTCATTGCGGTTGACGTTGATCTTGGTGTCGACCGCGAAGCTGACCAGCCGCTTGTCGCCGACCGGCAATGCGGACAGGCGGCCGTCGCCTAGATAGCTGGACTGTTCGTAAATGGTGATCGCCCCTGGCGGCAAGCTGGTTACGGTGTCGTTGGTCAACTGCACCGAGGCCAGCGGATGGCGTTCCTGGGTCTCGGGTTGGTACAAGCTAACCCGCAAGGTCGGCACGGCGCGGTCGGCGATGGGCAACAGCACGGCGTAACCGTTCTTGACGCTGACCGGCGCGGGCAGCGTGAACAAGACTTGCTCGACGCCTTCCTGACCGGCGGCCGGTTCCAGTTGAGCGGTCGAGGCCACTCCGTCAGCAGCGTACAGGCTTTTGCCATACGCTCGCCCTGCCCTCGCTTCAGCGGCGTTCGACTGTTTATCGGCTTCTTCCTGCGGGGCCATGGCGGCGAAAGGCGGAGGCGTGGGGGCGGGAGCGGCTTGCGCGGCGACCGTGCCGGTATCCAAGCGCGGCAACACCCGTCCCAACACTTCAATCGGCACTTCCGGGCGCTTGACGAAGTAGGCTTGATACAACGCTTGCCGGAAGGTAACCGGATTGCCGGAGGCCAGCGTCAGTTCCACGCCTTCCCAATCCTGCCCGCTCATGTTTTCCAACAGCGCCCATCCCTGTAACCGGCTGGGCGCCGGAGCATCGGCTTGCGCGCCGGCGCTTAGGCTCAGACGGTAACTGGTCTTCCACAGCGGCGCTTCCACCACATAGCCGGCGCGCACCTTACGCTTCCCCTCGCCATTGACTTGCAGGCGCAAGGTGCGGCGATGGTGGGCGCGGTGTTCGCTGATGGCGGAGAGGGCCTTTTGCAACTGCTCCTGCAAGGTCGGATCGGTGAAGCGCAGCGCCTCTACCTCTTCCAGCATCGCCTGCTGCAAGCCCTGCGGCGTCATGACGGCGATGCGATGGCGGGTGACGCTGCCGAGCTTATCCGGCAGCAGCGCGGTTTCCGCCGTCACCTTGAGCAGACGCCCCCGCAGCGCGCTGCCGCCTTTAATCTCGACCTCCGCGCCCTGTAAGGCGTTCAGCAGCTCCACCGTCGAATTCAAGGCGGCCGCGCCAAAGGGCAGATCGCGGAAAATCTGATCGAGCGATTCCTTGCCCGGCAAGGTAATGTGGCTGACCGCGCCCACCTCGTCGTAGACGATGAGGCTTTTCAAAATATCGTCCATTTGGCTTAAAGGCGCTTCCAAGGTCAGTTCGGCCGCGCCTTCCACTTGCGCCTCGTACTCAAAATAACCCACGCCGCCGCTGGAGAGGAGGACTCGCTTCAACGCCAAGGGCAAGGCCGACGGCGCGGCCGCCAACGGCGCGGCCATCGCGCCGACCAAGCCGATTACCGAGGCGCAACGCGCCAAATTCGCCAATAACGTTCTGGTTCTCATGAAAACCCCATGGTGGTTTGCTGTCGCAATTCTCGATCCAGTTCCGCCAGCCGTTGCGGCGTGCCGATGTCCCGCCACCGGCCGGCGTAATACTCGCCGCCCACCTGACGATCAGCCATCGCCCGACGCAGCAGCGGCCCCAACGGGAACCGTCCCGGCGCGCGGCCGGCAAATAATTCGGGCCGCAACACGCTAAGACCGCTGAAGGTCAGCCGCCGCGCCTCGGCCTCTTCCACCCGCCCTTCGTCGGTCAGCCGGAAATCTCCCTCGGGATGATGCGGAGGATTGTCCACCAGCACCAGATGCGCCAGCCCGGCGGGCGCGATGGGCGCGCGCGCGAACCGATAATCGGTCCACACATCGCCGTTGACCACCAGAAACGGTTCCGGTCCCAGCAACGGCAAGGCTTGAAAAATGCCGCCGCCAGTCTCCAAGGCGTCCGGCGGTTCCGGCGAATACGCGATCCGAACATCCCAGGCTCGGCCATCGCCCAAGGCGGTCGGCAATTGGTCGCCCAGATGGCCGGTGTTGATGACGATCTCGCGGAAACCGGCTTCTCGCAACGCCTCCAGATGGTGGACGATCAAGGGCTTGCCGGCCACGAGCAGCAAGGGCTTTGGAGTGTGATCGGTCAGCGGGCGCATTCGTTCACCGCGCCCGGCGGCTAGAATCATCGCTCTCACGACGCCGGTTCCCAGCGCTCGATCCGATGCGCGAGCAGCAGATTCCGCAGCTCTTGCAAGTCCGAATAACGCTCCGCCACCGCCAAAACATACCCCAGGGTTCGCGGGATATCCCGCAGGTAGCCCGGCTTGCCGTCCCGCAGGTTCAAGCGGGCGAAAATGCCGGTGGCCTTGAGATGGCGCTGAACGCCCATCAGATCGAACCACCGCAGATACTGCTGCTCATCCTCCAGACCGCTCATCCCCTCCGCCCGCAAAGCCGCCCGATGCGTCAAGGCCCAGCCCTCGACCCGCTCTCGCGGCCAGGCGATATAACAATCGCGCAGCAAGGACACCAAATCGTAGGTCACCGCCCCCACCACCGCATCCTGAAAATCGAGCACGCCGGGATTGTCCGGCTCGATCACCATCAGATTGCGGGAGTGATAATCGCGATGCACCCAGACGCGGGGCTGCTCCAACGCGCTGGCGGCCAACAGCGCGAAGGTCTGATCCAGGGTGTGATGTTCGTCCTCGCGTAGCGTAAGACCGAGTTGACGCCCGAGAAACCATTCCCGAAATAGCTCCATCTCCCGATGCAACAGTTCGGCGTCGTAAGGCGGCAACAGCGGCGAGGTGGGATCGCCGCCGACTTGCAAGCGAGCCAGCGCCTCCAGCGCGTCGGCGTACAAACCGGGAACGCTCGCCTCGTTCAGTTCGGCCAGGTATTGCCGGTCGCCGAGATCGGTCAGCAGCAGCAAGCCGCGATCGAGATCGGCGGCCAGCACCTCGGGCGCGTTCAAGCCCAGCTCGCGCAAGGCGCGGGCGATGGCGACAAAGGGCCGGCAGTCCTCCTTATCCGGCGGCGCGTCCATGACGATGCGGGTCTGGCTGTCGTACCAAACTCGAAAATAACGGCGGAAACTGGCGTCGCTGGACGCCGGCGCGATGCGCTCCGGCGCGGCTGGCAGCACGGCGGTCAACCAGTCCAGCAAAAGATTCTGTCGGTCGTTCACAAAAAAAGGCTCCGTCCGGGTGTGATTGCAGCAACCCTCAATCTATGCGATGTTAAGAACTTTCAGCAACGTTAAATCCTGTTCCGTGACTCCCTACTTTCGTTTAGCCATTTTAGCGACTTGCACGGCTTTGGCGCTTGGATCGACCAGCGCGGCGCAGGCCAAGCCGCCGCCGCCTTCCGCCAGCGACTGGATCCGCTGCGAAGCCGATGAGCTGATGCAAGAAATCCTTCCGCTCGATCCCAAAATGTCGCCGCCAGAGCAAGCCGCGATCCAAGTCGAGGCCGGCCGAGTCGAATCGTCCTCGAACCAGTCACTGCTGGAAGGCGACGTCAGGCTCAGTCGCGGCGGGCAACGTTTGCGCGCCGAGCGCATGACCCTCGACCGCTCGACCAACCGCGCCCGAATCGAAACCCCCTTCGTCTACGGCGATTCCCGTCAAGCGCTGCGCGGCAAGCAAGCGGAAGTGGACTTGAACGCGGAAACCGGCTGGTTCAGGGAAGTCGATTATTATTTGCCGGAACGCGGCGCCCAAGGCTCCGCCGACGAAATCCGGCTGGATCGGAACAAGCGCCAGAGTCAGTTGGGGGACGCCAGCTATTCCACCTGCGCGCGCGGCCGCGAGGCGTGGGAGCTTCGCGCCCACAAGCTGACGCTGGACAGCGTCAGCGGTCGCGGCACGGCCCGCGATCTGACGTTCGCGTTGTGGGGGGTGCCGGTATTGTATTTGCCTTATCTGTCGTTTCCGCTCAACGACGAACGCCAATCGGGTTTTCTGTTCCCGCGCGTGGGCAGCACCAGCGCCACCGGCCTCGATCTGGCGCTTCCCTATTACTGGAATATCGCGCCGGACCAAGACATGACGGTCACGCCGCGCGTGATGAGCAAGCGCGGGGCTTTATTGGGTTTGGAATACCGCTTTCTAAGCCCCAAGACCCGAGGCCAGATCAGTCTGGAGTACCTGCCTGACGACCGTCATTTCGGCGGCGATCGCGGGTCGTTCAACATTTCAAACCGCGCCGCGCCGCTGGCCAATCTCTACACCGATCTGCGCTATGAATACGTCTCGGACGACCGCTACCTTCAGGATTTGAGCAACAACCTCGATTTCCTGACGGCCAATTACCTCGAACGGCATCTTGAAGCCCGCTACTTCGGCGATTGGTGGCAAGCGCTAGCGCGGGTTCAAGGTTATCAAATCCTCAACCCCGCCCTGTTCGCCCTGAGCGGAAAACCGTATCAACGGATGCCGCAGTTGCTGTTCGCCGGAGACTGGCCTTCCGGCCCGAGCGGCTTGAATTACCAGCTGCGGGGTGAACTGGTCAATTTCCAGCAAACCGATGTAGTGACCGGCACCCGGGTGGATGTGTGGCCGACCGTGGGCTGGACCCTGGAGCGGCCGGGCGGGTATCTCAAACCGCAGGCCGGATTTCGCTATACCGCTTACCAACTCGACGATGCCAAGCCCGGCGCCAACGACGCGCCCTCGCGGGCCGCGCCCACCGCCAGCGTGGACAGCGGCCTGATCTTTGAACGGCCGCTTCAAGCCGATTGGCTGGGTATCGCCGCCGGGGGCATCCAAACGCTGGAGCCGCAACTGTTCTATCTATACGTACCCTATCGCAATCAGGACGATATTCCGATCTTCGACAGCGGCTTGATGGATCGCGATCACGATTGGCTGTTCCGTCGCAACCGCTTTACCGGCGCGGACCGGCTGGGCGACGCCAACCAATTGACCGCCGCCCTGACCACCCGCCTGATCGACGGGGCCAGCGGCCGCGAGCGGCTGCGCGCCAGCATCGGCCAAATCCAGTACTTCGAGGACCGCCGGGTCACCCTGAATCCCGCCGATCCCCCTGAAACCGCCGCCAACTCCGGGCTGATTACCCAAGGCCAAGTGAATCTGTCCTCCCGCTGGTCGCTGCAAGGCGGCGTGCAATTGGAGCCCGATAACAGCGACGTGCTGCGCACCGCGTTCGACGTGCGCTATTACGCCAATTCTCGCCAGTTGATCAACGTATCCTATTTGATCGACCGCGATCAGCCCGGCTTCGATCTGGGCGATCAAATCCACTCCGCCGATGTGTCGCTGCTGTGGCCGTTGAACTCGCAATGGCGCGTCATGGCGCGTTGGAATCAGGCTTTGAATCTCGACCGCAATCTAGAAACCCTGGCCGGCGTGGAATATGAGGATTGTTGTTGGGCGGTGCGCGCGGTGGCGCGCCAGTACCGCAACACCCCCGCCGCGACCGACGCGCAAACCGCTTTTTACATGGAATTGGAGTTGAAAGGTTTGTCGCGCCTGGGCACCGGACTGGAAGCCTTATTGCAAAACTCCATCCTCGGTTATCAAACGTTCCGTAATTAGCTTTCATCCCCGATATTCCAATGAAAAAGTTGCTCTATTCCTTGACGCTCTGCTTGCTAGCATCCGCCGCGCCCGTTTCCGGATCGGCGCAATTGGTGTTCGGCCCCGGCCCGGAAGCGCCCGGAAGCGCGCTGGATGCCATCGTGGCGGTGGTGAACGACGATGTGATCACCCGCCGAGAGTTGAATGAAGGCATCGGGCTGATCGAACGGCAGTTGCGGCAGCGGAAAGTGCCGATCCCGCCGCGCCCGGCGCTGGAACATCAGGTTTTGGAACGGATGATCTTGGCCCGGCTGCAGGCCCGCGCGGCGGAACGCAACGGTATCACCGTCGATGATGCAACCTTGAACACGGCCATCGAAACGCTCGCCCGCAACAATAAGATGACCCTCAGTCAAATGCGCCAGACCGTCGAAAAAGACGGCATCCCTTACGCTAAATTTCGCGATGATGTGCGCCGGGAAATCATGGGGGCAAGGCTGCGCCAGAAACTGGTGGACAGCCAACTTCAAGTCTCCGAACAGGATGTGGAAAGCCTGCAGGCCCAACTCGCCAATCAAGGCGGCTTCGGTCTCGGCGCCGAGGAAGCCGGCGGCGGTGGCGGCGCGAGTCAATTTCATATCGCCCATATTCTGATCGCCTTGCCGGAAGGCCCCTCGCCCCAGCAAATCGAAGCCGCGCGGCGGCGGGCTGGTGAAATGCTAGCGCGATTGCGCAAGGGCGCGGATTTTCAACAACTGGCGGTCAGCGAATCCGGCGGCCCGCAAGCTTTGGAAGGCGGTGATCTGGGCTGGCGAAGCCTCGAACAATTGCCGACCGTGTTCGCGCCGGTGGTTCCAAAACTTCGGCCTGGCCAATACAGCGAGCCGATCCGCAGCCCCAGCGGCTTTCACATCGTCAAACTGTTGGAGGTCAGGGGTGGAGGCGAAGCGCCCGCGCGCGCGCGGCCCACCGCATCGACGAACCCACCCGCGACGATCACCGAGACCCGCGCCCGACATATCCTGCTGCAAGCCTCCGCGCAGTTGTCCGACGATGAAGCCCGCCGACGGCTGGAACAATTGAGCGAGCGAATCCGAGGCGGTGAGGATTTCGAGACGCTGGCCAAGGCCAATTCCGACGACGCCACTTCCGGCGCGCGCGGGGGCGACTTGGGTTGGGTGGCGCCGGGCATGATGGTCCCTCAATTCGAGCAAGCGATGAACGCCTTGCAGCCCAATCAGATCAGCACGCCTTTCAAAACGCCCTTTGGCTGGCACATCGTGCAAGTGCTCGAACGCCGGCAAGCGCGTCCTTCGCCGCAAATGGAGCGAGCCCGCGCCCGCGAAGCGCTGCTGCGGCGACGGTCCGATGAGGAATGGGAGTTGCTGATGCGACGCTTGCGCAACGAAGCCTATGTGGAAATCCGTCTCGATCCGGCGGCGAGCGCGCCCGCCACCGAAACGCCCGCGACGGAAACGCCATGAGCGCCGATCAGGCTCCGTGACCGCAAGCGAACGGCCGCACCGCCCGCGCAAACGGTTTGGCCAACACTTTCTACACGATGCGGACGTTATCGACCGCATCGTTGCGGCGATCCGACCCAAAGCCGGCGAGCGGCTGGTCGAGATCGGTCCGGGCTTAGGCGCTTTGACCCGTCCGCTGCTGCAAGTCGCGGGCGAGTTGGACGTCGTGGAGCTGGATCGCGATTTGCTGGAACCGCTGCGCGCGCGCTGCGCGGGCGCGGGTGAGTTGCGGATTCACCATGCCGACGCTCTAACCTTTGATTTCGCCGCGCTACAAGGCGATGGCCCGCGCTTGCGAATGGCGGGCAACTTGCCTTACAACATTTCCACGCCGCTGCTGTTTCACGTGCTGGACCAAGCCGATCACGTGCGCGATCTTCACTTCATGCTGCAACAGGAAGTGGTGGAACGCATGGCGGCAGCCCCAGGCGAGGACGCCTACGGCCGTCTGTCGGTGATGCTGCAATACCGCTGTCAGGTGGAAGCGTTATTCGAGGTCGGCCCGGAGTCCTTCCGACCGCCGCCCAAGGTCCGATCGGCCGTGGTGCGTTTGGTTCCACGTGAAACATTCCCGGTGGCGGTCCGCGACCAGCGGCGGTTTGCGGAAGTGGTGCGGCGGGCGTTTTCACAACGCCGCAAGACCCTGCGCAATGCCCTGAGCGGCCTGTTAGACGCCGGACAGATCGAATCGGCGGGCGTCGATGCGGGCGCTCGGGCCGAGACCTTGGATCTGGCGGCCTTTGCGGCGCTTGGAAACGCTATCTGACAACCCTTGGAGTCAAAGCCATGAAAGCCAAACCTCCTTCAGCCGGTGGAGGCCAATTGGATCAGGTTGTAGCCGCCGCCCGGCGCAACCGGGAACAACGCGAGCGCGACTACCGCGAGCAGGCTTTAAAACTTTACCCATGGATTTGCGGGCGTTGCGCCCGTGAATTCAACCGCCTGAACCTGCACGAACTGACGGTCCACCACCGCGACCACAATCACGACCACAATCCCCCGGACGGCAGCAACTGGGAACTGCTTTGTCTTTACTGCCACGATAACGAGCACCAACGTTACGAAGAAGCCCGACTGAACGCCGGCGGCGGGAGCGCGGGCGCCCAACGGGGCGGCGCCACCCACAATCCGTTCGCCAATTTGAAAACGCTGCTCGACACCCGTAAAAACAGCGGCTCGAACTAAGGTGGCGACCCGCCAGCCTCGCGGCCGACTCGGATCAGCGGAATCGAGCGCCCGCTATTTTCCAGTGCCCAACTCGGTTAATCGCGGGTAAGATAGCGCCCCTGAGTTTCACTTGCAGGGGGTTTTTCATGACGTTCGTCGTTACCGAAAATTGCATTAAATGCAAGTACACCGACTGCGTGGAAGTCTGTCCGGTGGACTGCTTCCACGAGGGACCGAATTTTCTGGTCATCGATCCCGACGAGTGCATCGACTGCACCTTATGCGAACCGGAGTGTCCGGCGCACGCCATCTTTTCCGAGGACGACCTGCCGTCCGATCAAGACCATTTTTTGGCCCTTAATGTCGAGTTGTCCAAGACCTGGCCGGTGATTACCGCCAAGAAGGATGCCCCGCCCGACGCGGCCGAATGGGACGGCAAACCGGATAAACTGCCTTATCTGGAACGCTGACGGCAGCGGAGTTGTAGGTCCGATTTTCTATTTTGCATCGCCAAGCCTTTATCTTGTTTGACTCGCCGTCGCCGGCTGGCGCGGCTTTTGTGGAAAACCAACGATGAGCGAATCGCCTTACGTCATCGACGTCAACCAATACAATTTCACTCAGATCGTGGAAAGTTCCCAGCGCGTGCCGGTGCTGGTGGATTTTTGGGCCGACTGGTGCCAACCGTGCCAAACGCTTTCGCCGATGTTGGACAAACTGGCGCGGGAATACCGAGGCGGGGTGATCGTCGCCAAGGTGAACGCCGACGCCGAACAAGGGCTGGCGGCGCATTTCCGGGTCCGCAGCCTGCCGACGGTCATGGTGATTTGGCAAGGTCAGATTGTGGATCAATTGGTGGGATTGCAACCGGAATCGGTATACCGCGAGATCATCGACCGGCTTGGAGGACAGGCGCAAGAGTCCGGCGATCCGGTTCAAGACCAGATCGACGCGCTCTGGCAGCGCGGCCGTCAGCAGCAAGCCATCGACCTGCTGCGCGAGGCGTTGAAGCAAGAGCCGGACAACGCACAGTTGAAAATCTCGCTGGCGGATAAATTGCTGCAACTGGATCGCGCAGAGGAAGCGCGCAATGTATTGCAAAACCTGCCGGCCGAAGAACGCGAGCGCCAACCGGCCAGCGGCTTGCTGGCGCGTTTGCAATTCGCCGATCTGGCGCAAGGCGCGCCCGACCTCGCCAAGCTGGAAGCGCAAGTCAAGGCCAATCCCGATGATTGGAACGCCCGCCGTCAACTGGCCGCCCGCTACGTGCTGGCCGGAAACCCCGAGGCGGCTCTGGAACAATTCATGGACCTGCTGCGCCGCAACCCTCAGTTCGAAGATGGGGCTGGCCGCAAGGGCTTGATCGCTATTTTCGAGATGCTGGGCAACGAAGATCCCTTAGTGATCACCTACCGGCGGCGGATGTTTTCGCTGTTGCATTGATTTGAGCCGGCATTCGCGTTAGTGGAGCGCTGCGGATGCGTTTTGACCGGCAAGCGCTCCTCCAACTCAGAACGCAAGCCCGTCAAGCGCGCGCCGAAGGTCATTTCCCACACGCCGCGCGGTTGGAACAACAAGCCGTCGAGATCGCCGGCGCGCTGGGTTTGATCGGCGAGCGCACCCGCGCGCTGTTGTGGCAAGGCTACAGCCTGCATCACGCCGGCGAGGACGATCTGGCTTTGGCCGCCTTATTGCGGGCAGCCAACGAGCGCGCCGCGACCGCCGATCCCGCCGATGTCTTCGGCGCGCTGATCGCCGTGATCCACATCAGCCTCGATCATAAACCCACCGCTTTCAGCCGCGCCTTACTCGATCAGGGGCGGCGCTATCTCGCCGATCTCAATCCATCTTGGACCGCGCCGCTGGATTACCTGGAAGGCGAATGGGCTTACCGACAGGGTGATTTCGCGACCGCCGAAGATTGGCATTCTCGCGCGTGGGCCGCGTGGCGCGACCAACATCCCCGCTTGACAGCGGCCACGCATCTTTGGGCGCTATGCCGGGTCGCCTTTCGCCGCCGGGATGTCAAGGCGCTGATAAGCTGGACCCAGCGATTGAGCGCGCTGGAATTGACTCAGCCGCTGGAGCGGCAACTGGCGCAACGCGCGGCGTTGCTGTGCTGGCGCGCGCAACGGAACGCCGCATGGGTTTCCCCCAACACCGCGCCCGTCGAAACCGCGCTGGCGCTGCTGCAACAATCCGCTTTAAAACCGCACCGGGATAACGGGGCACGAACAGAGGCATTGCGGGCGCTTGCGCTGGCGGGCTGTTGGGACCGCGTGGATGCGGCTTTGCGCCAACAGCCTCTATCAACGGCTGACCCCGAATCCGCTCATTTGTTGGCCAGCCTTGCATCGAACCGAACCCAACTCGCACGAGGCTTGCCAATAGTGGATGATGAATTTGACGTAGTTAACTTAAACTATACTTAAACCAGACTTAAAATAAGTAGTGCATCTAACACATTATGCAAATTTTAAGCATAATGATTCAAAATATGGAATCATCATGTTCATTTCGTTTGCTGTTATTCTACTGAGCAGCTATTTTTTAAAGATATTAATGCGCCGAGACCCTCTAGAACACATCAGAGATCGATCTGGCCGACCCTAGGATAGTTAACCGAATACTGACACTGTCATGCCGCTCGCGGCTCAGCGGCTGATCATTAGATAAATAAAAAATCAGAGAGATAGCCTCATGATATTTGAAGGCAGGGCCATTCGTTTAGCAGCTTTGTTCTTCATCGTGCTAGCTGTGGGGTTATTGGGGGAACGAGTAGCGCAGGCGGCCGCAACTCCGGCGGCGAATGTACCTGGCGCCCACAACGAATTTATCGGCGAAAATTTTACGCTGCCCAACCCATCGGCCAACCCTCCCGCGACCGACTCGGTGTGCTTTGATAACACCGGCGATACGACTGGTTTCCAGCCCGCTTTCGAATTGATCACGCCCGCCGGAGTTACTTTCAACTCCGCAACCTATCTAGGCAGCGCCATCAGCGTATCCGCCGCGCAAAGCTGTTCGAACGCCAGCGGCTGTACCTTTAAAAACCCCGACACCAATACCGACGTCACGCTCGCCAACGGGGAAACCTTGCGTGTTTTGCGTTTTCCTCTCGGCTCGTTCACCGCCGCGCAGCCCGCGCAGTGCCTGAATTTGAGTTTCGCGCTCGGCAACTCGCCCACCGTGCAATTAAATGTCGCTCAAACACTGAAAGTCACCCCGTTCTTTGATTTGGGTGGAGACGCGCTGGATAACCCGTCAACCGACCCTCCTATTTTCGGAGCGGCGCGGACGATCACCGTTAACCCCACCGTCATCAAGCACACCAAAAACATCATTGCCCCCGAGGATGAAACCGCCACCGGACCCGATTATCCCCGCACGGTGGAATTGACCGTTGACGTAGCCGCCGGGGAAACGGTCAACCCCGTCACCATCACCGATGTCCTGCCGGCTCAATTCCAGTTCCTCGCGGTTACCAATCCAGCGGGATGCACGGCAACGTCTACCCCTCTCACCACCGCGCCCGGCGGTACCTTGACCTTGGATTGCGGTTCGATCACCGGTGCGGCAGGCGTCGATAAAACCATCACGTTCACCTTCTATATTCCGCAAGTGGATGCAGTTGGGGCGCAGATATTAGACCCCTTAACGCCTAATCCCCAGCCGATCACCAATACCTCCTCGGCGGGTGGAACTTATCAGAGCGCTTCGCTCACGCCAGTCATCGATTCCGACACCATCACGGCCAAGGCCGTGGCGCTGCAAAAGAACGGCGTCATCGTGACGCCTACGGGACCAGCCGGCTTGTCGCCCGACGACACCGTGGAATATACCCTGAACGGACAGGTATCGGATTACTTTACGGTGGAGGGGTTAACTGTCACAGATACCTTGGGCGACGGGCAGACCTTCTGTGAAAACGATCCGCCCACAAGCAATCCAACCTGCGATTTCACGCCAACCGTCGAGTTGCGCTCCAATGGAACGACGGTGGCAGCCGCTGCTTTTGACCCGACCGAATTTACAGTGGGCGCCAAAGTTGCGGGGGAGACTACGGTCACCTTCGATCTGTCCGCAGCCATCATCCGCTTGATCGCCAGCAGCAACGGGCAACTGGTGGGAGCCATCGGCAACGACACCTCTTTTGTCATCAAGCTGCGCTCGACCATTGACAATGCCTATACCGGACCTGTCGCGACAGGCAGCACTCAAACTTTAAGTGCCGGCGACATCGTCACCAACCGCAGCCAAGTCACCTTTAACGTTCCAGGCCGCACGCCGGTTACCGAAGATACTTCATCGGATCTCACGGTCACCACGCCGACCTTGGCCAAGGCTAAATATGCCCACAACGGCAGCACTAGCCTACCGAATCCCTTCCTGGTGGCGGCCGGCGATACCGTGACCTATCGCTTGACTACCACCCTGCCGGTCTCCTCAGTCGAGAATTTTAGCCTGACCGACTATCTGCCGATCCCCTTGTACAGCGTTTCAAGCATGACGGGCGCGGGCGCGTGCGGAACAGCACCTCCGGCGACTAATTCGTGGTGCTACACCAGCACCGATACCGTCAGTTCTACACCGCCAACCGTCACGACCAATCCCGGCCTAAACCAGATCATCTGGAACTACGGCAATCGTGAAGTTCCAGCGCAGGGCGGCACAATCGACATTCTCTACACGATGCAAGTCACCGCCGCGCCGATGGCGGATCGTTTGAACTTAGCCAATCTGGTGATTCAGTCCTATCGAGACAGCGTGAGCGGAACCGACCAACCGGCGGCGACCACCACTCAGGTCATCACCAAACAGCCGCAACTGGAAATCAAAAAGGAAATTACCGCCGTTTCGCACGGTTCGGTCAGCGCGACACCTCCAGCGGGCTTCGACGCTCAGGCCACCGGCCTGGACGCGGGCGACACCGTTACGTATCGGGTACGAGTGACCAACACCGGCAGCGCACCCGCTTACGGCATCCGTCTGACCGATGATGCCGGCACGCTGAGCGCTTTTAGTAGCTGCGCGGCACCAGTTGTAACCTTGAGCGGCGGCGCGGCGGTTAATACCACCGGGAGTTTATTCACCACCACACCCACAGCGGGCTTGACAATCACCGATCCCTTGACGGGCAACGGCGATGGCTCGGTGCAGGCTAACGAAGAAATTTGGATTACCTACACCTGCACGCTGGCCGCCAACGCCACACCGCGCACCACGGCCATCGATAACACCGCCGTTTTGCAAAACTACAGCAATGTCGATGTCGGAAACCCACAAGGGCTCACGCCGGTCAATTTCGCCACCAACACCGCGCTGTTGACCCGCAAGGCTAAACTCGTCACCCAAAGCACGCCGACCATCACCAAAGCCATCACCGGCTCATCCCTGCCCGGTTCCACACCCGACAACAACATCAACAACGGCGAGACGCTGACTTTCTTGATCACCGTCACCCTGACGGAAGGCATATACGAAAATTTCACGCTCGGCGATAGCACGACTACGATCCCCGCGATCACTTGCGGCTCCAACGGTTTTACCTGCACTACTGCCACAGTTGTCGGGAGCCAGGTCACGGTTCCGGCCACGACCGGATCGACGACCGGAACGATCACCTACACCTACACTCAAGCCAAGACCGCTAACGGGACTAACAGCGCCACGGTGTCCGCGACCAACATGACTTCGCCGACACCGGCCACCGCGACCTGGACGGTCGATAATCCCGATCCGGACCTCACCAAGACGCTTTCACCCGGCGGCACGGTCAACGCCGGGGACACAGTGCAAATCCGCTTGGGCTGGCCGAATACGGACCTTACCAACCCGATGTTCCGGTGCGTGGTCACCGATGTTCTCGATCCCAACGTTTTCGATCTGACCACGGTGGCGGCGGTAACCACGCCGTCCGGTTATGCCTTCAATTACGACAGCGGGACGGGAACGGTCACTTACACCGCCACCGATCTGGCCACCGCTTGCCCCACGGTGGCGGCTGGCGGCGCGGTGTTCAGCGCCAGAATCAGAACGAATGTCGTCACGGGCAATTACACCAACAATGCGTCGATAGCGACCTTTACCCTGCCGACCAGCGGCGGCGCGCAAGTCAACGATACCGCCACCGCGCCTGTGCCTATCGGCGCGCCCGCCGTCAACCAGAAAAGAGTGGTGACCACCTCCTTGGCGGACACCGCAGGCCAAGCGGTGGCCATCGGCGAACTGGTCACCTATCAGCTCGATTTCCAGATGGCGGAAGGCATCACCAACGCCGTCCAGCTAATCGATCAACTGATCAACAGCACCACGGCGGCGCGCTTGGTGTACGTGCCTGGGACGGCGACGCTATCGCGCAGCAGCACCGATTTAACCGCCGCCAACAATCCCGACGGCATCAACGGCGCTGCCCCTAACGTCGCCATCCCGGTGAATCCCACCATCAGCGGCAACGCCCTTTCGATCAATCTGGGCAACGTCACCAACGGCAACGCGACTTCGGGAACCGCTGAAACCTATAGACTCACCCTGCAATTCCGCGTCGCCAACGTCACCAGCAACACCGCCGGGAGCCTGCTACAAAATCGCGCCCAGATCCGGTACAACGATCAAAATGGCAACCCTCAGCTCGTCACCGGCCCCGGCACTAACGTGCGCGTCGTCCTCCCGCAAGTGGCGGTCAACAAGACGGTCACGCCGGTCGCGGCGGCAGGCGGCGACACCGTGACCTACACCCTGACGGTGCGCAACAGCGCCACCGGCAGCAACGCCGCCCCGGCTTACGACTACACCTTTAGCGACACTCTGCCAGCGGATATCACGCCGGTCGCCGGATCGGCGAGCGCCAATCCCGGATCGACCGGCGCGGCGGTCGGCGGCTTGGGATTCAGCGGTCAGAAATTGTCCGGCACCATCGACAAGCTCGATCCGGGCGAAGCGATCACGGTGACTTATCGGGCGCAATTGCCCGCCTCGATCCCGTTCGGAAAACTGCTGATCAATTCCGCCAGCGCTGCCGCCACCACCTTGCCGGGCGCGGACGCCAACGAGCGCACCGGTTCCGGCAGCGGCCCGAACAACCTGTTCGCCGGCACCAGCGCCACGGTGACCTCGAACGCGGTCACCATGACCAAGGCAATCAAGAACGCCAAACCCTTCTACGCCATCGGCGAGGAAGTCGAGTACGAATTGCGGCTGGCGCTGCCAGTCGGTTCGGCCAACGGCATGAAGGTGGAAGACACGCTGCCGGCGGGCTTGAGTTACGTTACTGGCAGCGCGGCTATCAGCATCGTGGGCGGCGTGACCGCCCCGACCGCCGGTCCGATCACGCCGACCGTCACCGCGCCGCTGACCTTCAATCTGGGTACCGCCACCGCCAATCCGGCGGGCGAGGTCGTCATCGCTTATCGGGCGAGGGTGGATAACCTGATCGCCAATCAGAATGGAACCTCGCTCACCAACAGCGCCCGCGTCAGCTACGACAACCCTAATCCGGGCGGACCCACGCCGATCATTTACACCGCGCCCAACCCGCCGACCATCCGCGTCGGCGAGCCGAATCTGGAAATGACCAAGACCATTCTATCCGGCGCGGCCAACGCGCAGGCCGGGTCCACGGTCCGCTGGCAATTCACGGTCAGCAATATCGGCACGACCGCCGCCCGGCGCGGGGCGATCAACGACGTGCTGCCGGCCAATATAACGGTTCGAAATCCGGCCAATGTGACGGTCGAGGCCGTCGGTGGCGTGACGAAGGAAGGTGGCAGCGCGATCGCGGTCGGTGATGTCACGGCGGTTCCAGGCAGCGGCACCGTCTCGGTCGCCGACATCGTTCTCGAACCGGATGCGACCCTGACCATCGCTTATGATACGGTGATTGGCGTCGGCGCCACGGCGGGTCAGACCTTGAACAACGTGGTCACGGCCAATTACAACAGCTTGCCGGTTGGAGCCAGCGGCGGACGCGACGGCAGCGGCGGCGGCGATGACGATAACAACGCCACACTGAACAACTATCAGGAATCAGCCAGCCAAGCCCTGCAAATCGCCTCGACCGTCACCATCGACAAACAGGTGACGCCGGTGACGGCGGCGGTCGGTGAAATCATCACCTATCAACTGCGGGTCGATTTCATTCAAGGCACCACCAACAGCGTGGTGGTGACCGACCAACTGCCCGACGGGCTCGCCTATGTCGGCCACGCGGTCAGCGTCGGCCACATCGGCATGGCCTTGAGCAACCCCAGCTATAACACCAACGTGGGCTCCGGCCAGACCGTCCGCTTCGATCTGGGCAGCGTGCTCAACGAACCCAACGGCAGCGCCCAAGATGATTTCGTCCTGGTCGAAATCTTCGCCCGCGTGCGCAATATTGTCGCCAATCAGAACGGCGACGCCATCCTCAACGGCGAAGCCGCTGGCTCGCCGGTGTCGGTCAGCTACAACGATGGCGCGCCTCGCACGGTCAATTTCGACCACGACGACGCCACGCCGGGCAACCAAGGCATCCCGTTCACGGTGATCGAACCGGTTTTGGGCGTGACCAAGGCCGCCAGCCCGGCCACTCAGGCGCTCGGAGATGTGGTGACCTATACCCTGAACGTCAGCCATCAACCCACCAGCACGGCGGATGCCTATGACGTGGTGTTGACCGACACGCTGCCCGCCGGTTTGAGCTACATCGCGGATTCGGTGAATCCGCCGCCGGCCTTCGTCTCGTTCGACCCCGGCACCCGCGTGCTGCGGCTGGGTTACGCCACGCTGCCGCTGGCCGAGGGCAGCCGGGCCATCAGCTATCAGGCTCGCATCGACACTTCGGCCACGGTCGGCACGCCGCTCAATAACGCGGTCGCCATGACTTGGGCCAGCCAGCCCGACGCGGCCGGAACCCCGGACGACGGCCGCACCGGAGCCGACGGTTCTGGCGGCGCGCTCAACGATTACGCCACCACCGCCAGCGCCCCGGTCACTCCGGGGGCCAGCACGCTGCTCGACGCCACCAAGACCGTCGCCGATCTCAACGGCGGCGTGGCGCTACCGGACGATGTGCTGGAATACAGCATCGTTTTGACCAATACCAGCGCCACGGCGGTGACCGGCGTCGTCTACACCGACCCGATTCCGGCTAACACCACCTACATCGACGGTTCGTTATCGCTAAACGCCGCTCCGGCCGCCAATACCGGCACGGCGACGCAATTGCAGCTCGCCGTCGGCAGCCTGCAACCCGGAGCCAGCGCCACCGTCAAGTTCCAGGTCCGCATCAATGCGGGCGTGGCTAACGGCGTGGTGATCCGCAATCAAGGCTCGGTGGATTCGGATCAGACCGTGCCCGAACCGACCGACAGCGATGGCAACGACAACAACGGCGACCAACCGACCGACATTCCGGTCGGTGGGCAACCCCCGCTAACCGGCGCGCTCTACGCCGAGAAGACCCTCGCCTGGACCGACACCAACAACTCGGGTTCGGTCAACGCCGGCGACACCCTGCGTTACACGATTGTCCTGCGCAACCGGGGCGCGGCCACGCTGACCGGTTTGAGCTTCAGCGACACCATTCCAGCCGGTTTGACTTACGTTGCCGCCACAGCCAACGCCACCAGCGGAACGCCGGCGGTGACCGCACAGGCCGTCAGTTGGACCGGAATCGCCGATCTCGCGCCGGGCGCGAGTCAGAGCTTGAGCTTCGATGTGACGATTGGCGCGGTTGCCGGCGCGAGTCAGACCTTCACCAACCAAGGCAGCGCCACTTCGACTCAGACCGGTCCCGTGCTGACCGACAGCAACGGCGATCCCAGCGACGGTTCGCAACCGACCTCGATTACGGCGGTCGGCACCGGAACCGCCACTCCGGCCTTGAACCTGCAAAAGCGCTGGTCGCTGGCGGTGGATGGGAGCGCTATCGGCGTGGTCGATCCCGGCGATACGGTGCAATATAGCCTCACCGTCACCAACACCGGCGCGCAAGCCGCCACCAACGTGCGGCTGACCGACGCGCCGCTGCCGGCTCAATTCACCTTCGTGCCGGGCAGCCTCGCCACCAGCATCGGCGCGGTGGTGACCGAAGTCCCCATCGACGTTAACGTTGGCACTTTGAACCCCGGTCAGACCGCCACCATCAGCTTCCGGATGACGGTCAACCTGGGGACCAATGGCCAGATCGCCAGCAATCAGGCCACCGCGACGGCGGCTGGCGGCATTTCGACCACCAGCGACGATAACGGCAATCCCGGCGACGGCCTCAATCCGACCCTGACCCCCATCGGACCGGTCGCCGGCTTCGCCGGTTTGAGCAAAACGCTGGTCACCACCTCAAACGGCAACGACGCGAGCGCCGCCGTGCAAATCGGCGAAATTCTGACTTATCAAATTCAGTTCAACGTTCCGGCCGGCACGACCGGCGAGGTGACGATGCTCGATACCTTGCCGGCGGGCATGAGTTATGTCGCCGGCTCGGCGCGGCTGGCTCGGCAGTTTGGCACCGGCCTGACCGCCTCGCAAAATCCGGGCGGCGTCAACGCCGCCGCCAGCGGCGCGTTCGTCCCGCTGACCGCTGCTGAAACCGTGGCGGCCGGTCAGACCGTCAGTGTGTTCCTCGGCAACGTCATCAACTCCGGCGGTAATTCAAGTTACGTTCTCGAACTGCAAGCGCGGGTCGATAACGTCGCCGGCAATCAAGCGGCTACGGCGCTCACCGATCAGGCGGATCTGAGCTATCGGAACGCCGCCGGCCAACTGGGCAACCTGACTCCGGCGACGCAAACCGCCACGGTGGCGGAGCCGAACGTACGGATTGTCAAGACCGCTTCGGTCAACGCCGTGCTGCCCGGCACCCCCAGCACTATCCGCTTTACCGTGACGCTGACCAACCCCGCCGGCGCGAACGTGAGCGCGGCGCACGACGTCAGAATCAGCGACACCTTGCCGGCGGAATTTAGCTCCGCGACGCTGGTGAGCGCCACGCCGAGCGGCGACGTAACCGTCGAGACTTGCGCCTTTACAGGTAAGACGCTCAATTGCGGCGCGACGCTGTTCCCGCCCGACGGCCAGTTGGTCGTCGTTTACGACGCCACCACCACTGCCACACTGGCGGAAGGCGCCAGCGTGACCAATAACAGCAGCGCGCAATGGACCAGCTTGCCGGAAGCGAATCCCGGCGAGCGCAGCGGCGCGGGCGGCGTCAACGATTACACCGCCGCCAGCAACGTTCTCATTCGGGTCGGAACGCCGAATCTGGATAAAACCATCGTCAACCCGCAAACCCGCTACGCCATCGGCGATGAAGTCAGCTATCGGGTGGTGCTGTCCTTCCCCGGCACCTTTAACAGCGCCTCGTTCCAGGATGTGTTGAGCGCGGGCTTGAGCTACGTGCCCGGTAGCCTGACCGTGGAGTACGGCACGGGCTTGACCGCATCCACTCCGCCCACCGATTTCACCCGCACCGACGACGCGCCGGCGGCCGGCCAGGAAACGCTGGCGCTCGCCTTCGGCACGCTGACCAACACCAGCGGCGACACGCGGGTCGTGACCCTAAACTATCGGGCGCGAGTCGATAATCTGCTGAGCAATCAAGATGGGCAGACGCTGCCGAACACGGCCACGCTGGGTTACGCCAAACCGCTGACCGGCGAACTGGCCAGCGTCAGCGACACCGAGAACGTCACCGTCGGCGAGCCGCGCTTGGCGGTCACCCACGCCATCACTAGCCCCACCGCCAATTTGGAGGCCGGCGACACGGTTAGCTACGAGGTCACCGTCACCAACACCGGCAACACGACCGCCTTCGAAACCTCGCTGCGCGAGCTGCTACCACCGGGGCTCGGCAACGTCCAAGGCGTCAGCGTGGTGGTGATCAACACCAGCGGCGGCAGCGAAACCCCGACCATCACCGTGTTGCCCGACGGCTGGCAAAGCAGCCCCTTCGATCTCCAGCCGGGCGATAGCGTCAGGATCGTATTCACCGCCACCTTGCAAAACACCGTCCAACCCGGCCAAACCTTGCAAGCGAGCGTGGACGCGACCTACAGCAGCCGCGACGGCGACGACCCGAACCAGCGGACCGGCACGCCGACGGGGCCCGACCAAAACGACGACGCCGCGCTCGACAACTACCATGTCGCCGTGCTGTCGGATACCTTCACCGCCGGCGACCCGGTGTCCTTGAACAAGGCGTTCCAGCCAGACCCGGCGAAGACGAGCTACGGCATCGGCGAAACGGTCGGCTATCGGCTGCGGTTGTCAGTCAGTGAAGGCACGGTTCGGGCGGTCACGGTGACCGATACCCTGCCGGCGGGCCTGACCTTCCTCGACGCCACCGTCGGCGCGGGCAACACCGGCATCACCTTCAGCGGCGGCGCGCCGGTCCAGACCGGCCAAACGCTGAGCTTCAACTTGGGCGATGTGCTGAATCCGGCCAACGGCAACGCCGCGGACGACTTCATCACCCTCGACCTCCGCGCGCGGCTGGACAATCTGCCCGAACACCAGGATGGCGTCGTGCTCGGCAACAACGCGCAATTGCGCTTCACCGACGGCGCGGGCGCGCCTCAGACTCGGGACTTCGATGCCGACGCGAGCGCGCCGGGCGTCCAGCCGCTCAACTTCACCGTGGTCGAGCCCAACCTCGCGCTCGGCAAGAGCGTCGCGCCCGCCGAGCAAAGCCTCGGCGATGCGATCACCTTCACATTGAATGTCGATCACACGGCGGCCAGCACGGCGGATGCGTTTGATCTGGTGGTCACCGACGTTTTGCCGGAGGGCTTGAGCTATATCGTCGGATCGGCCGCTCCAGCGCCGGCCAGCGTTTCTCCGGACGGACGGACGCTGACCTGGACGCTCGCCAGCCTGACCCGCGCGACCGATCACCTCGCGATCAGCTATCGGGCGCGGATTGCGGCGGGCGCGGTAGTCGGCGTCGGTCTGACCAACGCCGCTTCGTTGCGCTACGCCTCCAGCCCCGGCGCGACCGGCGCGACCGACAGCGGACGCACCGGCGCGGGCGGCATCAACGATTATGCCGCGACCGGCTCCGCCACCGTCACGCCGACCGCGAATTCCGTGATCGGCGCGAGCAAGACGGCGGCGCTCGCGCCCGGCGGCGACGCTAACGGCAACGGCGCGGCCGATCCGGGCGACGCCTTGCAGTATTCCATCGTCCTGACCAATACCGGCGCGAGCCCGGTCAACAACGTGACCCTCAGCGATCCGATTCCGGCCAATACCGAATATGTCGCCGGCAGCAGCAGCCCGCCGGGGACGTTCGGCGGCGATACCTTGACCGTGAACGTCGGCACGCTCAACCCCGGCGCGGCCGCCGTCGTCACCTTCCAGGTCCGGGTCAATGCCGGGACAGCCGCCGGGACGGTGATCCGCAATCAAGCTATCGTGGATTCCGATCAAACCGTGCCCACGCCGAGCAATCAAACCGAAACCCCGGTCGTCGCCAGCCGCCCGCCGTCCTTGGCGGCCTACAAGACCGTCGCGGTCCAAACCGACAACGCGCCGGTCGGCGTGGTCGGTCCTGGCGATACCTTGCGCTACACCCTGGTGCTGCGCAACGGCGGTTCCGCGCCGTTAACCGGCTTGACGGTCAACGACCCGATTCCCGCCGGCTTGACTTACGTCGGCGGCAGCACCAACCCACCCGCGACCCTGGCCGGCGCGACCTTGACCTGGACCAACGTGAGCGTGCCCGCCAACGGCGAGCTGCGCTTGAGTTTCGACGCCTCGATCAACGCCTTCACCGGCTCCGAGCAGACCTTCAACAATCTGGGGTCCGTCTCCTCGGCGACGGTAGGCACTGTGTCCACCGACGCCAATCTCGATCCCGGCGACGGCGCGCAACCGACCACCATCACGGCGGTTACGGGCGCGACCGGACGGCCCAGGTTGGAGCTTCGGAAACGTTGGACGCTTCAGGATACGGCGGGCGACGGCTCGGTGAATCCGGGCGATACCGTGCTGTACGAGGTGCTGGTGGTCAACACCGGCTCCACCGCCGCCAGCGGTGTGCGGATCGTCGACGGACCGTTGCCGGCGCAAGTCACGCTGGTGGCCAACAGCGTGACGGCCAGCCGGGGCGCCGTGGCCGGAACCAGTCCGATCACGGTCGATGTCGGCGCGCTCAATCCGGGAGAAACCGTCTTGATCGCCTTCCGCGTCACCGTCAACCCCGGAACCGGGGGCCAGATCGCCAACAATCAGGCGACGGCGACGGCGGGCAATCTCACCAGTCCGGTCTCCGACATTACCCAGACACCCATCGAGAGCGCGCCTGGCTTGTTTGACCCGCCATCGGGCCGCAAGACGGTCAACGCGCAAGGCTTTCCGGTGCTCGAATGGCGGATGGTTTGGATCAATCCCAGCAATCAGGCCGCGCTGGCGGTTCGGATCACGGACGTTATTCCGGCTGGGACCGTCTACGAACCCAACAGCCTGCGTTGCGAGCCGCGCGGCGGCTCGACGGTGACCTTGTGCGGCTACGACCCCGCTCAGAACCGCGTGGTTTACGAGGGCAAAATCGCCGCCGATCCAGGAGCCTCGGACGAAGCCACGGCCCAGAACGAGGTGGTGATCGTCTTCAGCAGCCGGTTCCAAGCCGGGACCACCAACGCTAGCAACACGGGAACCGCCAACTGGGACGCCAACGGCGACGGCAATGTGGACAACGATGTCGCCGCCGGGCAACAGCCAGTCAAGACTAACAGCGGCAAGTCCATCACTTGGGATATTGCGGAGATACCGACGCTGTCCCAAGCGGCGATGGCGGTGTTGCTAGGCTTGTTGCTGCTGCTGGGTTGGAGCTACCGAGATCGAGCCGTGCGGCTGGGAGGTTTGCGCCGCTAGACAACAACTAGGAAGTGAATTGAATGATAAGGGCGTCCCCGGTGGACGCCCTTATTGTTAACGGATGGTTGAACCGAACGGAGAATGCTTTAGGCTACGCGGAGGAGCTTGCTAACCGTTGAGAATGCGATGACTTTCCGCACCAAAGACACCGCCGGTTTTTACCGCACCGGCCGCGATGACGCCGAACGCCAGCTTCGCTTCGACCGAGGCACGCTGCTGCTGGAAGGCGTGGCCGATCTGCCGGCCGGCTTGGACAGTTGGTTTTGCTACGATCCGCGCGTGGACGCTTATCGCGCCCCGGCCAATTGCTACAGCGCCGTCATCGGACCGTTAAAAAGCGAGCTGGCCCGCAACAAAGCGCCCCGCTATCAGCTCCGAGAGTTGAGCTGCGCGCTGGAAATGACGCCTTATCCGCACCAGCGTGAGGCGCTGGCGGCGTGGCAGGCGGCGAAAGGGCGCGGGGTGGTGGTGCTGCCGACCGGGGCCGGCAAAACCCTGGTCGGTTTGCTGGCGCTGTGCTGGGCGCGCCGGGATGGACTGGTCATGGTCCCCACCTTGGATTTGATGCAGCAGTGGTACGCCTTGTTGCGCGCCGCCTTTCCGGATCAGGAAATCGGCCTGATCGGCGGCGGCTACCACGAACCGCAACCGCTGACCATCGCCACCTACGATTCCGCCGCCCGCCATATCGAACGTCTGGGCGACCGCTTCGGTTTGCTGATCTTCGATGAAGTCCATCATTTGCCGTCCGAGTTTTATCGAATCATCGCCGAATTTTCGCTGGCTCCTTATCGCTTGGGCTTGACCGCCACGCCGGAGCGCGGCGATGGCCGCGATGCGGATCTGCCGGCGCTGGTCGGTCCCATCGTCTATCGCAAACGGCCGGAACAACTGGCCGGCGGCGTGCTGGCGGATTTTCAGGTGCGTTCGGTCCACGTCGATCTATCGCCCGCCGAACGCGCCGCCTACCAGCAAGCGCTGGACGAGCGCAACGGTTTCCTGCAAGCGAACCGGTTGTCCTTGAGCGCGCTGGAGGGCTGGAACCGCTTCGTCATGCTGTCGGCGCGCAGCGTCGAGGGCCGCCGCGCCATGCGCGCCCACCGCGACGCCCGCCGCATCGCCCACGCCACGCCGGGCAAACTGCGCGCGCTCGGCATGGTGTTCGCCAACCACCCCGGCGTCAAAACGGTCATTTTCACCGAGGATAACGCCACCGCCTACGAAGTCTCGCAGCGCTTTTTGATCCCCTGCTTGACCCATCAAACCGCGATCAAGGAACGGCAAGCGTTTCTGGACGGCTTCAAAAGCGGGCTTTATACCGCCATCGTCACCAGCAACGTCCTCAATGAAGGCGTGGATGTACCGGACGCCTCCATCGGCGTCATCCTGTCCGGCAGCGCCTCGGCGCGGGAATTCATCCAGCGCCTGGGCCGCATCCTGCGGCGCGGTGACGGCAAGCAAGCGATCTTGTATGAAGTGATCGCCAAGGAAACCCGCGAGGAACGGGTGGCCGACCGCCGCCGCGCCCCGCCCGAGGCCCAGCGCAAAGAACGGATCGACGCAACCCTGGCCTTGTTCGATCCGTCGCCCCCACCTTCCGACCCAGAAGCCGGAAGCGAAATTCACAACGGATCGAGGCCGCGATCCTAAACGAATGCTGCCCTCCGAACTGCTGTTTTCCATCAAGCGCGGCAGTCAAGTTTATCCGCGTTTTCTCAAGCGCGAGCAACAGCTCTGGGCCGGACAGGTCTTGGAGCTGATCCGCCAGCACCAGCACCGAACGCGCGGCGAACTGCAAGCGGCCCTGCGGGCGCTGGAAGGCGATTCGCCCGATTACCGCATCGTGCGCGGCTTCGCGCATCTGGCGCTCAACGCCGCCGAATTTACCCTGGCGACCGGCGAGCTGGAGCCGGAAACGCTGCGGCGCGAGGTGTTCGCGCGGGCCGCCGAACGCGGAAGCTACGGCGAAACGCAGGCGCGCGAGATCTTGGAATCCGTCGCGCCGCGCTATCAACTGGAAGCGGAAGCCGCGCGCGAGGCGCTCTACGCCGATCTGCCGGAAAATCATCTGCTGACCGCGCTGCCGGATTTCACTCCGGACCAACTGGTGGATCGCTACAACCTCGCCCAGGCGCAAGGGGTGCTGTACGCGGCGCTTTATCTCCGTCTCACCGCCCATCGCAACGTGCCCGGCGAGTACCGCCGGCTGTTTCAACACCTCAAATTTCACGGGCTGATGTACGCGGTCGAAGGCCATCTCGACGACGGTTATCAGATTTACGTGGACGGCCCCGCCAGCTTGTTCAAGCAAACCCGCAAATACGGCCTGCAAATGGCGATGTTCTTGCCGGCGCTGCTGCGGGTCAGCCGTTGGGAGCTGGAAGCGGTGTTGCAGCGGGACGATCAGGAACTGTGCTACCGGCTCGACTCACAATCCCCGCTGCGGTCGTTGCAAGCACCGCCGCCGGCGTATGACAGCTTGCTGGAAGAAAAATTTGCCGTGCGCTGGGACAAGCTTGGCACGGCGTGGACCCTGGAACGGGAAGTGGAAATCGTCGATTTGAAAGGCACGGTGTTCGTGCCCGATTTCGCCTTGCGCCACGCCGATGGCCGGATCGCCCATGTCGAGATCATGGGCTTCTGGCATCCCGATTACCTGCGCCGCAAGTTGGACAAGCTGCGCCGGGCCGCGATGCCGGATTTGATCGTGGCGGTTTCCGAGCGGTTGAACGTGGGGGCGGACGATTTTCGCGATGTGCCTGGCCCGGTGATCTTCTTCAAGGGCAAGCTCGAACCCCGACAGGTGCTGGCGGTGCTGGAACCTTGAGCGGCGGATGCAAACGGCGTCTGATCGGGTCCAGGACGTCGACCGGCGATGCTACTGGCGGGGGCCGTTGACGATCTCGATCAAGATATCGCCGTGGAAAATCAGCGTTTTGAGCAAGGTGCCCCGGCCGAGGTTGTATTCCCATTTATAGACGGGAATGACCCGGCGGTATTCGGTTTCGTAGCCTGATGGGAGCGGATAGGGCAGCGGGGTGGGATAAACCGGATAATAAGGGTCGTTGCGCCGAATCGCCTGCTCGATAAAACCGTCTTGCCAGGCGTGGCGCGGCTCGCCGCAAACATCCAAAATTTGCGATTGCGAATAGCCGGTCTGCACCACGTACCGGCCGCAGCGCATGCTGTCGGAAAACACCGCAGCCGCCGTCGCGCTCGCCGCCAACGACGCCGTCAACACCCAAAGATCGCGCCAACGCACCGTAGTTTCTCCCGCTCGCAGGTTCCGCTCATCCCGCGACTGTCCCTTAATGATCTCGCATTTGAGAAATTCGACAACGCACTCCGACCGTTATTGAGTATCATGCGCGATTGTTAAGCCAAGCGCCAAAAAGATTGATGAATGAGTTTCTGATAACGGCTTCGACCACGTTCGGGCTGGTCGCGCTCGCTGAATTGGGCGATAAAACCCAATTGGTTTGCATGACCCTGGCGGCGCGCCATCCGCCGGCGCCCGTGTTGCTGGGCGCGATCATCGCGTTCGCCATCTTGAATTTGTTGGCGGTGCTGTTCGGCGCGGCGGCGGCTGCGTGGCTGCCGCCGTGGCTGATCGCCGCCGCCGTGGCGGTCTTGTTCGCGATCTTCGGCTTGAACGCGCTGCGCGAAGCCGGCGAGGAAACCGTCGACGTTCGCGAGCGAAGCGGACGGAGCGTGTTCGTCTCGGCCTTCGCCCTGATTTTTCTGGCGGAATTGGGCGATAAGACGCAGCTGGCGGTCGCGGGACTGGCGAGTACCCAAGCCGTGCTGCCGGTGTGGGTCGGCGGAACCTTGGCCTTGGCGTTTACCTCGGCGCTCGGCGTGTGGGCGGGTCAAACGCTGTTGCGCCGCCTGCCGGTCCACGTTTTGCACCGGGTCAGCGGCATCTTGTTTTTAGCGCTGGCGGCCTTGGCCGCTTGGCGGGCGATCAGCGCGTTTCCCGGTTGAAGGTTGGCCCGCGCCTCATGACGCTTTCACCCCGCGCGCCGGCGTCGGGCCCGCCGTCCGAGCGCCGGCTCTCGGGTCTGGCGCACGCGCTGGGCTGCTTTAGCCTCTGGGGCTTGTTTCCGATTTACTTCAAGCTTCTGGATCGTGTCGCGCCGCTCGAAGTGTTGATGCACCGGATTCTGTGGTCGGTGGCGCTGCTGCTGGCGCTGCTGCTGTGGCAGGGACGCGGACCGGTGTTGCTCGCGACTTTCCGCGACCGACGGCGGCTGCGGTTTTATCTGATGACCAGCGTGCTGATTTCAGCCAACTGGTTGCTCTATATCTGGGCGGTGCAAAACCACCGCATCTTGGAAGCCAGCCTCGGCTACTACATCAATCCGCTGGTCAACGTAGTGCTGGGCGTGGTGGTGCTGCAAGAGCGCTTGAACCCGCGCCAGTGGAGCGCGGTCGCCATCGCCGCCGCCGGCGTGCTGATCATGGTGATCGGTCAAGGAGTATTTCCTTGGGTCGCGCTGGCACTGGCCTTGAGTTTTGGCAGCTACGGGCTGCTGCGCAAAAAAGACGGCCAGTCGGCGATGCTTGGACTGTGCGTGGAAACCGCGCTGCTGGCTCCGGTTGCGGTGCTGGTTTTGAGCGTGCTGGCGGCGAGCGGGGCGGGCGCCTTGGGCGCGCGGGATCGAACGACCGATCTGTTGTTGCTGGCCGCCGGTCCGGTCACCGTCGTGCCGCTGGTGTTGTTCCTGGAAGCCGGACGCCGCCTGCCGTTGTCCACGCTGGGCTTGATTCAGTACCTCACCCCCACGCTTCAGTTTTTGTTGGGGGTTTTGCTCTACCGGGAAGTCTTTACCGTCGTGCATTGGGCGACGTTCGGATGCATCTGGATCGCGCTCGCCCTCTACAGCTTCGACGCCTATCGACTTCAAAACCGCCAAACGCCCCGGCCCGCCGCCTGAAAGCGAGTGTTTGCGCCCGAGCGCCGCGCTCGGAACGACCGTCGGCGGATCGCTCCGAGCCTTGAAGTCTTATGATCGGCCGTAAATGAACAATTGGTCGGGCCCGGCCCGCTTGGCGGCGGCGAGCGCGTCTTCGGCGGCTCGAATCAGCTCCTCGGCGCTGGTGGTTTCAGCCAGTCCGGATTCAGGATAGGTCGCCAGTCCGGCCGAAAGGGTGATGTGCAAGCTGCTATCTCCGCCCAAGGTCGGCTCCCACTGCCGGACCAATTCGCGCAGCCGCTCCAGCAGATGGCGGCTCGGGTCCGCGGCGCTCGCCGGCAGCAGCAGCGCAAACTCATCGCCGCCGTAACGGGCCACCGTGTCGTGACGGCGGATATGCGCCCCGAACAACCGGCCCAGCACGATTAAGATCTGATCGCCGACCGCGCGACCGCGCGCTTCGTTGATCTGGCCGCAACCGTCCAAATCCACCAAGGCCAAACTCAGGGGCCACTGCTGGCTTCTGGCGTTGGCCAGTTCCAGCCTCAACAGCTCTTCTAAATGGGCGCGGTTGAATAAGCCGGTCAGCGGATCGAACAGCGCCTGGTTTTCGGGCGCGGGCGTCGGATTCAAATCCGCCGCCGGACTGGAGCCGATGACGGTGGCCGGCGCTCGAATCGACAACAGTGAAGGCGTCCGATCGCCATCGACCGGCAACCCATCCTCCAACAAACCATCCAGCTGGCGCGCGCCGCGGATGGTCAACAACTCGCGCGCCTGATCGATAATGCCGGCGACCTCGATGGGGTCCAAGCTTTTGATCTGGAACAACTCGGCCATTTCCGGGAATTTAGCGCCGACCACGCCCAGTATTTCAACGTAAGCCTCCGTATCCAAACCCAGCCATTCACGGGCGAGTTCCGCAATCTGCGGGGAATTCTGCCAATAGCCCGGACGGGTCCAAATATCGGCCAAGCGGACCGAGAGGGCCACGCACTCGACCAGGGTTCGATGCGGCTCGGAAACCGAGGGATCGCTCGGATCGAAGCTGCCCGCCACCGCCTGACCCAGATAATCCGGCAAACCCCACCGGTTGAGCAGCCACGCGCCGACTTGGGTGTGATCGACCTCAAAGCGCGCCCGTTCCAGTTGGGCCAGCCGGGCGATGTCCAGCACCGGGGTTCCGTCCGTCTGAGAGTCGCTGGCTTCCTTCAACAAGCCGACGTACTGCTCGGGCAACATCATCGACAGCGCCAGAATGCCGATGCCGTGCAGCAGCCCGGCCAGAAACAACTCCTCCAGATTCTTCAATTTCAGCCGCTCGCCCAATGCCCGGCTGGCGGTCGCCGCCAGCAGCGAGCGCCGCCAAAATTGATCCAGATCCAGCGGGAGACCGCGCAGGCCGCGCGAGCTGGCCATCAAGGAAAAACCCAGCGCCAGCGCCAGCGTTCCCTGCAAGCCCAGCACGCTCAAGGCTTGGCGCAAGTTAGCCGGCTTGCGGCGCAAACCGTACAACGGCGAATTGGCGGCGCGAAACAGTTTGGTGACCAGGGCCGGGTCCATGGCGATGACCCGCGCCACGTCGTTTAAATGAACCTCCGGATTGTTGGCGAGCTCGATGACTTTGAGCGCGACCGCCGGCAAAGTCGGCAAGTTGCCACAAAAGCCCAATCGTTGTTCCAGTTCGGCGTGCATGATAGATCCCTAAAACTAAAGTCGCTGCGAAAAGTGCCGACTATTATTGAAATCGAACACGAAAAAACCAAGTGAAATATACAGTCCGCGCCGCGATGACGACTAAAGAAGCGAACGGTGGCGCTCGAAGGCACCAGCCGCCGCGGCCGGACGCACGGTAGCGTTCAATCCTCTTGATTTCTCACACTAACAATTATGATCGACGAACCTGATAACAAGCATTGCCACGACGCCGGATTATTCTGCCAGCAATGCGGAAACCTCGAGCGCAAGCTGGAAACGTTACAGCTCGAACTGGGCCGGCTGCGTCAAGAATTCCGGCGCGGCCAGATCATCTCGCAGGTTATCGAAGCGCTGTACCGCTTGGCGCACCGTCAAGGCACCACCGACGAGCTGGGCGAATTGATGGTGGATTTATTGATCAAGGCGCTGGGCGTGGATAGCGCCATCTTGCTCAAATGGGACAAGCGGCGGAGCCGGTTTGTCGCCGCCTGCGGGCAGGGGATGTCGCTCGCGTGGGAATTATCCCTGGCCCCGGCGGACGTTCCTGAATGCTGCGATTCCGACCACCACCACCGCGCGCCGTTTCGGTTTGTGGAGCTTTTAAACCGCAACACGGCGCTGCGGTATTGGATTTGGGTCTGCCACCGCCGCGCCGGCTTGGCCCTGTTACTGGGCGATACCTTAAACAGCGGCCTCAACCGAGGCCAACTCGACGACGACGACCGCCGTATCGTCGAAACCGCGCTGGCCGTCTACGTGACGCTGCACCATCTGGAGCGGACCAAGACCGCCCTAAAATCCTCGCAAACCAAATATCAGGCGCTGTTCGACGGCTCGACCGACGCCTTGGCGGTGCTCGATCCCGACAGCGGTTTGATCCTCGACATCAACCGCCAGACCTGCGATCTATTTGGCGATATCGCCAACGACAAGCCGCGCCGGATTTTGGAAGATTATTTGTTCGAGGCCGCCGGCACGGCGCGGGACTCCTTGCGCTGGCAGCGGATGCAAGCGCTGGCCGGCGATACCTCGCCGCTCGAATATCAGTTCCGTAACAGCTCGGGCCGCGCGCTATGGGTCGAACTCCACTTCAAGAAAGTCGCGCCCGACGGGCGGCCGCAACTGCTGGCGGTGCTGCGCGATATTTCCAAGCGCAAGCAGATCGAGGCCCGCTTGCAACACCACGTCTTGCACGACGCGCTCACCGGACTGCCCAACCGCGCCATGATCCTGGGCAAAGTCCAGGAACTGCTCGACAGCCGCTACCGCCGGCACGAACTGTCCGCCCTGCTGCTGCTCGACATCAACCGGTTCAAGGTCATCAACGACAGTTTGGGCCACGACATCGGCGACCGGATGCTGGCGGTGATCGGCCAGCGCTTGCACGCCTCGCTGCGCAGCGGCGGCGATCTGGTCGCCCGCGTGGGCGGGGATGAATTCTTGATCCTCTTGACCGAATTGCGCCAGTCGGGCGACGCCATGCTCTGCGCCGAGCGCTTCCATCAAAGCCTGTCCGAAGCCTTTCACGTCGGCGGTCACGAAATTCACGCCACGGCCAGCATCGGCATCGCCTTGAATCACGGCGACCGCCAGCGGGCGGAAGACCTGCTGCGCGACGCCGATATCGCCTTGAATCAAGCCAAGGCGCGCGGCAAGGACCAGCCTTACGTGCTGTTCGATTCGGCCATGTACGATCAAATGGTCCTGCTGATGCAGCTGGAGCGCGATCTGCGCCGGGCCTTGGAGCAGCGCGAATTCGAGGTGTTCTATCAGCCGATCATCAATCTGGCCAGCGGCGCGCTCAAGGGCTTCGAAGCGCTGGCGCGCTGGAAACATCCGGAACGCGGCCTGATTTCGCCGGCCGATTTCATCCCGGTGGCCGAGGAAACCATGCTGATCGTGCCGCTGGGTCGGGCGGTGCTGCGCGATGCCTGCCGCCGGCTGGCGACCTGGACCCGCTGCTATCCGGAGCGGATGCCGATCACCGTTTGCGTCAACCTCTCCAGCCGGCAGTTGCTCGATGGCGGTCTGTTCGACGATATCCGCCGGATCTTGGCGGAAACGGATTGCAATCCGGCCTTTCTGGAGTTGGAAATTACCGAAAGCGTGCTGATCGACAACAGCGACACCGCCCGGACTCTGTTGAACAAGTTGCGCGACTTGTCCATCCGCTTGTCGCTGGATGATTTCGGCACCGGCTATTCCTCGCTCAGTTACCTCCACCAGTTTCCTTTCGACACCATCAAAATCGACCGCACCTTTATCCAAACCATGCACGACAGCGACGGACGGCTGGAAATCGTCCGCGCCATCATCGCGCTGGCCCGCGCTTTGGGCAAAAACGTGGTGGCCGAGGGCTTGGAAACTCTGGAGCAAATCGACCTATTGACCAAACTCGGCTGCGATTTCGGCCAAGGTTATTACTTCGCCCGACCCATGGACGCCCGCGCCACCGAATCGTTCTTGACCAAAACCCACTTCGCCTCAGCCTCGGAACGCGCCGCCGGCCTCACCACTCACTGCCCCCGCCCGACCCATTGAGCGGCTTCAAGCTGATCTCACCGCTGTCGTTCCGGGGTTCTCTCTCGGAGAGTAAGGGCTCGGGCAAAATTAATTTTCAATTAAGCTTCGGGCGCTATAATTTCTTTGTTCAATAATTATAATTAATTAATTTATAAGTATTTTTTGTATAAAACCCAAAGATTTCAGGCTGGATCAGCCGGAAACTCCATCGAGCATTTTCTCAAGCCACACACTGAGGGGATAATGATGAGGATTCGTGTTATTCTGTGGCTTTTCAGCATGGCAACCTTGGCCGGCGTAGCCTTGGCCGCCGACGGCCAATGGCAAGCGTTGCCGGAAACCGCGCCCGCGCCCGCCGACAACCCGACCACCGAGGCCAAGGTGACGCTCGGCAAGATGCTGTATTTCGATACCCGGTTTTCTTCGACTGGCAACATTTCGTGTTTTTCCTGCCATAACGTCATGGAAGGCGGCGACGATCACCGGCCCACCTCCATCGGCGTGCACGGCCAAGTCGGCGGCCGCAACGCCCCAACCGTTTGGAACGCGGCGTTCAATTCGGCGCAGTTTTGGGATGGCCGCGCGCCGTCGTTGGAAGAACAGGCCAAGGGACCGCCGACCAATCCCATCGAAATGGGCATGAAGGATCTGGACGCCACCATCGGCCGCGTCAAGCAAATTCCAGGTTACAAAGCTCATTTCGAAGCGGCGTTCGGCAAGGGCGACGTTTTGACCATGGATAATGCCGCCAAGGCCATCGCCGCTTACGAGCGCACCTTAATTACGCCCAACAGCGCCTACGACCGCTACGTCAAGGGCGACAAAAAGGCGATGACCGAGCAGCAGGTTCGGGGCATGGAAACCTTCGCCAAAACCGGCTGCACCGCCTGCCATTCCGGGCCGGCCTTCAACGGCTCGCACAACATGCCGATGGGTCAGGGCTTCTTTATGAAGTTCCCGACCTTCCCCGGCAGCATCTACGACACCCAGTATCGGCTGCTGGAGGATCAGGGCCGCGCCGCCGTCACCAACAAACCCGAAGACAAGCAGATGTACCGGGTCCAGACGCTGCGCAATCTCGCCTACACCGCCCCGTATTTCCACAACGGCTCGGTCAAGAGCCTGGATGAGGCGGTGAAGGTGATGGCCAAAACCCAGCTCAATAAGGATCTGACCACCAACGAAGTCAAGGACATCGTCGCTTTCCTAGACGCGCTCAACGGCGAATTCCCGAAGCAAACCATGCCGATGCTGCCGCCGACGCCGGGCGATTTGATCACCGAAAACTGATCGGGAGCGTCAACTGACCGGCGCGATCCCGCGCCGGTTTTCGTTTGTCTCGCCGGCCGAGCGCCGGTGTCGATTCTCCAAAAATCGCGCTCACCCAGCGAAGCCTAAAAGGGTTGCCATCGCACGGAAAAACGGTCTTGATCACGCGCGCCGCCAAAATCCAGCGATTCCAAGTCTAATTCCCTGGGCTAAGGTGATTTTTTATGTAGAATTATTAGATTCCCCTTAGCGAAACAAGCAAATTCGCATGTCGGCACGCATCGCAACGGTCAAGCGCGAGACCTTGGAAACCCAAATTCAAGCGCGGGTGAACTTGGATGGCGTTGGAAACGCCAGCCTGTCCAGTGGCTTAGCCTTTCTGGATCACATGCTCGATCAGATCGCCCGCCACGGTTTGATCGATCTGGAGATCGAAGCGCGGGGCGATTTGCATATCGACGCCCACCACACCGTCGAGGATATCGGCATCACCCTGGGCCAAGCGGTCGCCCGCGCCTTGGGCGACAAGCGGGGCATCCGCCGCTACGGCCACGCCTACGTGCCGCTGGATGAAGCCCTTTCTCGGGTGGTGATCGACTGTTCCGGCCGGCCTGGTCTGGAGTACCACATCGATTTTCCCCGCGCCCGGATCGGCGAGTTCGACGTGGACCTGTTCCGGGAATTCTTTCAGGGTTTCGTCAACCATGCCCTGGTTACTTTGCACGTCGATAACCTGCGCGGCCGCAACGCGCATCACATCGCCGAAACCGTGTTCAAGGCGTTCGGGCGCGCGCTGCGCATGGCGGTCGAACCCGACCCGCGCGCGACCGGCGTTCCTTCCACCAAGGGCAGCCTGTAAAGCTCGCCCTCTCCCGCGCTCCCATCCCCCCGAGCTTTCCGCATGACCAGCATCGCGATCATCGACTACGGCATGGGCAATCTGCGTTCCGTCGCCAAGGCGTTCGAGCATGTCGCGCCCAAGGCCCGCGTGAGCGTCACCCAGGATCGCCGCGACATCTTGCAGGCCGACCGGGTGGTGTTTCCCGGCCAAGGCTCGATCCGCGATTGCATACGAGAATTGGCTCACTGGGATTTGCTGGGCGTGGTGCGCGCGGCGGCGCTCGGCAAACCGTTTCTGGGGCTTTGCCTCGGCCCGCAGGCCCTGTTGACCTTCAGCGAGGAAAACGGCGGCGTCGATTGCTTGAATGTGTTGCCGGGCCGGGTGGTCTGGTTCGGCGAGTTGCGGGAACCTGAAACCGGCGAGCGGCTCAAGGTGCCGCACATGGGCTGGAACCAGGTCCGGCAAGCCGGCGATCACCCGCTCTGGCGCGACATCCCGCAAGACAGCCGGTTTTATTTCGTCCACAGCTACTACCTCAAGCCCGAAGAGCCCGCGCTGATCGCCGGCCAAACCCGTTACGGTTTCGACTTCGCTTCGGCCGTCGCGCGGGACAACATCTTCGCCGTGCAATTCCACCCGGAAAAGAGCGCTCAGGCGGGGTTGCGCCTGCTCGCCAATTTCGTGGACTGGAACCCTTAACAGATTTATTTCCATCGGTTTGTTGTCGGAAGAAGCCCGCTATGTTGCTGATACCCGCGATTGATTTGAAAGATGGCAAATGCGTGCGGCTGCGCCAGGGGCGCATGGAGGATTCGACGGTGTTTTCGGACGATCCGGTGGCCATAGCGGCGCGCTGGGTGGAAGCCGGCGCCCGCCGCCTGCATCTGGTGGATTTGAACGGCGCGTTCGCCGGCCAGCCGGTCAACGCCCAAGTGGTCCGGCGCATCGCCGAAACCTTTCCCGATTTGCCGATTCAGGTCGGGGGCGGCATCCGCGAAGAACAGACGGTGGAGAGCTACCTCGATGCCGGCGTCCAATTCGTCATCATCGGCACCAAGGCGGTGCAAGAGCCGCATTTCGTCAGCGACTTGTGCTTGGAATACCCCGGCCACATCATCGTCGGGCTGGACGCCAAGGACGGTCGGGTCGCGGTCAACGGCTGGTCTAAATTATCCAAGCATAATGTGATCGAGCTGGCGCAAACTTTCGAGCGTTACGGGGTCGAGGCCATTGTTTACACCGACATCAGCCGCGACGGCATGATGCAAGGCGTCAACGTCGAGGCCACGGTCCGGCTGGCGCGGGCGATCAGCATTCCGGTGATCGCCTCCGGCGGCGTCAGCACCCTGGATGACGTGCGGGCGCTGTGCGCGGTGGAGCAGGAGGGTATCATGGGCGCGATCATCGGTCGGGCGCTGTACGATGGCGCGATCGATCTCGCCGCCGCCCAGCAAATCGCCGGCGCGGCGTCGGGAGCGCAAGGCTGATGGGGTTGGCCAAGCGCATCATCCCCTGTCTGGATGTGGACCGTGGCCGAGTGGTCAAGGGCGTCAGGTTCGTCGAAATCCGCGACGCCGGCGATCCGGTGGAAATCGCCCGCCGCTATGACCAGCAGGGCGCGGACGAAATCACCTTCCTCGACATCACCGCCAGTTCCGACGACCGCGAGACCATGGTCCATGTGGTCGAACAGGTCGCCAGCGAGGTGTTCATCCCGCTGACCGTGGGCGGCGGCATCCGCGCCCTGGACGACGTGCGGCGGATGTTGAACGCCGGGGCCGATAAAGTGTCGATCAATACCGCCGCCATCGCCCGCCCCGAATTCGTCCGCGAAGCCGCCGAACGCTTCGGCAACCAATGCATCGTGGTCGCCATCGACGCCAAGGCGGTGCATCAAGCCGGCGAGACGCCGCGCTGGGAGATCTTCACCCACGGCGGGCGCAAGCCGACCGGGATCGACGCGGTGGAGTGGGCGCGGCGGATGAGCGCTTACGGGGCGGGCGAAATCCTGCTGACCAGCATGGACCGCGACGGCACCAAGCAGGGTTTCAATCTGGACTTGACCCGGGCGATCAGCGAGGCGGTCAGCATTCCGGTGATCGCCTCCGGCGGCGTCGGCACCCTGGACCATCTGGCCGACGGCATTTTGCTGGGCAAGGCCGACGCGGTGCTGGCCGCCAGCATCTTTCACTTTGCCGAATACACCATCGAACAAGCCAAGCGCCACCTGCGGGCGCGCGGCATAGAAGTGAGACTATGAACGACGACTGGTTGGAACGCATCAAATGGACGGCGGACGGGCTGGTTCCCGCCATCGCGCAGGACGCCGGCAGCGGCCGGGTGTTGATGATGGCCTGGATGAACCGCGAATCCTTGCGCCGCACCGTGGAAAGCGGCGAGGCGGTATATTGGTCGCGCTCCCGCCAGGAACTCTGGCACAAGGGGGAAACCTCCGGCAACACCCAGAAGGTCAAAAGCCTGCGGCTGGACTGCGATCATGACGTGCTGCTGTTGGAAATCGAACAAATCGGCGGGATCGCTTGTCATACCGGTCGGCAGCGCTGTTTTTTCGAGGAGCTGCGCGACGGGGAATGGATAGTCACCGATCCGGTGCTGAAAGATCCCCGCGAGATGTACGGCGCATGAGCGATGCCATTTTGCGCGAGCTGGCGGCGACCCTGGAAGCGCGCAAGCAAGCCGACCCGGACAGTTCCTACGTCGCCCGCCTGTACGCCAAGGGGTTGGACGCCATTCTCAAGAAAGTCGGCGAGGAAGCCGCCGAAACGCTACTGGCCGCCAAAAATGGCGACCCCGATCACTTGATCCGCGAAACCGCCGATTTGTGGTTTCACACCTTGGTCATGTTGGCTCATCAGGGGCTCGGTCCCGATGCGGTGCTGGACGAACTGCACCGTCGTTTCGGAACCTCCGGTTTGGCCGAAAAAGCCGCCCGTCCCTCCCGCTAACGCCTTCGTCGGCTCGTTTTCACACGAGGTCATCGCATTATGGGTGGTATCAGCATTTGGCAGTTATTGATCGTTTTAGTCATCGTCCTGGTGCTGTTCGGCGGCAACCGGCTGCGCAATCTGGGTTCCGATCTGGGCACGGCGATCCGCGGCTTTCGCGATTCGATGAAGGAAGGCGACAAACCGGAGACGGCGGCGGAAGAAACTCGGAAGCTCGAACAGCTCGCCGCCCAGGAGCGCATGACCGATCAGGCGGCGGAGCTAAACCGGACCGAGCCGCTGGTGAAAGAGCGCGATAAGGTTTGATCGCGGACCCGCGGCCGTGTTCGAAATCGGATTTTGGGAAATCGTGCTGGTTGCCGTGGTGGCGCTGATCGTGGTCGGCCCCGAACGGTTGCCGGGCTTGGCCCGCACCGCCGGCCTGCTGATGGGCAAGGCCCGGCGGATGATGGCCGATGTCAAGGCTGAAGTGGATCGCGAATTGCAGCTGGAAGATCTGAAGCGAACCTTCCGCCAGCACGCGAATTTTAGCGATTTGAAGGACGTTTCGGATCAGGTCAAATCCTTCAGGGAAGAAATCGAGCAGGAATTCGACGACCCCGGCCCACCGCCGGGCTGGCGGCCGGGGATGGCGACCGGCGCGCCTTCGCTGCCTTACACTCCTGAAAGCGCGCCCGAGGGGCGGGACATCCCCGCCGCGACGCCGGTGCGATTGAGCAAAAGCGATCCGAGGCCGGCCGACGCGGGCACGGACAAGCCGGACTCGGCTCTCACTGCGCCGGCGTCGGATAAGACATCGTGAGCGAAGTCGATCGCGAACAACCGCTAGTCAGCCATCTGATCGAACTGCGGACCCGCCTGCTGCGCATCGTGGGCGGGGTGCTGCTGGTGTTCCTGGCGCTGATGCCGTTCGCCAATCCGATCTATTCCATGCTGGCCGTGCCGCTGACCCGGCACATGCCGGCCCAAAGCAGCATGATCGCCATCGACGTGCTGTCGCCCTTCCTGACCCCGCTTAAGTTCACCCTGATTCTGGCGGCGTTTATCGCCGTGCCCTGGATTCTCTATCAAGTGTGGGCCTTCGTCGCGCCGGGTTTGTACCAGCGGGAAAAGAAACTGGTGCTGCCGATTTTGCTGTCCAGCACGCTGCTGTTCTATTGCGGGATGGCGTTCGCGTATTTCGTGATCATGCCGATTTTCTTCGCCTTCATCACCGGCACCGCCCCGGAAGGCGTCGCGGTGATGACCGATATCAACCGTTACCTCGATTTCGTCATGACGATTTTTTTTGCTTTCGGAGTGGCGTTCGAGGTGCCGGTGGCGACGGTGATTTTGGCGCTGGCCGGTATTCTCTCGCCCGAGGCGATGGCGGCCAAGCGCTCTTACGTGATTGTCGGGGCCTTCGTGATCGGCATGTTGCTGACGCCGCCCGATGTGATTTCACAAACGCTGCTGGCCGTGCCGATGTGGCTGCTCTTCGAACTCGGCATCTTCGTATCGCGCCTGCTGCTGCGCAACCGGCAACAGGCCCGAGCGGCCGAGGCGGGCGGCGACCGCTAGGGCGGCAGCCTTACGGACGGACGCTTGCGCCCGGCGCGGCGGCGTTCAATCTCGGGTTTCTCCGCCCACCGTGGCGTTGGATTTTTCCTTCGGCTTGCGCGCTTCAAAGACTTTGCGCATGCGCTGTTCTTCCGCATCGCTAAATTCTTCCTCGGCGATGGGAAAAATATCGTTTTCTTCTTCTTCCAGATGATGCTCGTACTCTTCCTTCAAACCGCGGAACTTGACCAGCCAAGCGCCCGTCCCCATGTCGGTTTCCGCCAGTTCGTTGATGAGTTCTTCCATCTCGTGGTGCTCGGCGACCGCATGACGGGCTTCGTCGGTGGTATCGGGATGGGCCATCAAGGTCGAATACAGCGCCTGCTCCTCGGCGGCGGCGTGGGCCTTCGCTTCCAGGGCGAATTCCTCGAACAAAGCCACCCTTTCTTCCGATTTTCCTACGGTTTCATTGATGCGCTTGAGTAGTTCGCGGTGATGGTTATGGTCCTCGATCAACACATCGAAGATATCCTTTTTGAGCGGCTTTTTGGACGCGGACGCTGCCATGGGCTGTCTACCTTTTCGCTAAGTGAGGAATCGAGGCCAACAATGTCGGCACCTTTGAGGGAACTATAGTTGAAAAAACCAACCTCTCGCCGTTGATCCGGCGCAAGCGCTCTTGCCCTCTCGGCCAAGAACGCTTGAAGTTATCCTGCAAAGCCCCGATCCCCAGGCGCTACATATTCCGCCGATACTGACCACCGACTTCAAACAGCGCGGTGGTGATCTGCCCCAGCGAGCAGTAGCGCACCGCTTCCACCAACACCGCGAACAGATTTTCGTTGTTGATGGCAGCTTGCTTCAGCCGCGCCAGCATCGGACCGCTGGCCTTGCGATTCCGCTCCTGGAACTCGCGCAGCCGTTTGAGCTGGCTCTGCTTCTCCTCATCGCTGGAGCGAGCCAGTTCGATCTTGAGTTGATCGGGCTTGGCGTTGGGATTGCGGAAGGTGTTGACGCCGATGATCGGGAAGCTGCCATCGTGCTTGATGGTCTCGTAATACAAGGATTCTTCCTGAATCTTGCCGCGCTGGTAGCCGGTTTCCATCGCCCCCAGCACCCCACCGCGCTCGCTGATCCGCTCGAACTCCTGCAACACCGCTTCTTCCACCAGATCGGTCAGCTCGTCGATGATGAACGCGCCCTGATTGGGGTTTTCGTTCTTGGCCAAGCCCCATTCCTTGTTGATGATGAGCTGCACCGCCATCGCGCGGCGCACCGATTCCTCGGTCGGGGTGGTGATCGCCTCATCGTAGGCGTTGGTGTGCAGCGAATTGCAGTTGTCGTAGATGGCGATCAACGCTTGCAGGGTGGTGCGAATGTCGTTGAAATCCATCTCCTGGGCGTGCAGCGAGCGGCCCGAGGTTTGGATGTGATACTTGAGCTTCTGGCTGCGCTCGTTCGCGCCGTACTTGTAACGCATCGCGGTGGCCCAGATCCGCCGCGCCACCCGGCCCATGACCGAGTATTCCGGGTCCATGCCGTTGCTGAAGAAAAACGACAGGTTCGGCGCAAAATCGTCGATGTGCATCCCGCGCGCCAGATAGGCTTCGACGTAGGTAAAGCCGTTGGCCATCGTGAACGCCAGTTGCGAGATCGGATTGGCCCCCGCCTCGGCGATGTGGTAGCCGGAAATCGACACCGAGTAAAAATTCTGCACCCCGTGATGGACGAAGTATTCCTGAATGTCGCCCATCATCTTCAGCGCGAACTCCGTCGAGAAAATGCAGGTGTTCTGGCCCTGATCTTCCTTGAGAATGTCCGCCTGCACCGTGCCGCGAATGTTTTTCAGCACCCAGGCTTTGATCTTCTCGATTTCATCATCGGTCGGCGGGCGATGGTTGTCGTGCTCGAACTTCTCGATTTGATGGTCGAAGGCGTTATTGAAGTACATCGCCAGGATAATCGGCGCGGGGCCGTTGATGGTCATCGACACCGAGGTGGTCGGCGCGCACACCTGGAAGCCGGAATACAGCACCTTCAAATCGTCCAGCGTGGCGATGGACACCCCGGAGTTGCCGACCTTGCCGTAGATATCGGGCCGCTCGTCGGGATCGCAGCCGTACAGCGTCACCGAGTCGAAAGCGGTGGACAGGCGGGTGGCCTCGGCGTGCGCGGACAGCTTTTTAAAGCGGCGGTTGGTGCGGAACGGGTCGCCTTCGCCGGCGAACATCCGGGTCGGGTCTTCGTTCTCGCGCTTGAAGGCGAATACGCCCGCCGTGTACGGGAAGCTGCCGGGCAGATTTTCCAGCATCATCCAGCGCAGTAATTCCCCGTCTTCGTCGAAGCGCGGCAGCGACACTTTAGGAATCCGGCTGCCGGACAGCGAACGGGTGGTCAGTTTATAGCGGATTTCTTTGTCGCGGATTTTCACCACGTAGTCATCGCCGCTGTAGCTTGCTTTGACCTGCGGCCACATATCCACCAGCTTGCGGGCGTGTGAATCCACTTCGAGTTCCACCTTATCCAGCAGCGGTTGCAGGTCGGCGGTGGCTTTACCCTCGGCTTCCAGCAAGCCCATCACTGAACGCAATTGCTGGCGTTGGCGGATCAGTTTGACCTGTTTTTCCACTTCTTTGTGATAGCCGCGCACGGCATCGGCGATTTCGGCCAGATAGCGGGCGCGGGCGGCGGGGACGATGACGGTCTTGCTGGTCGAGGCTTTGCCCTCGGCGGGCGGCAGATGGCCCGCGTCCAGTTTCAGACCCTTATCGCCCAGCAAGCCGACCAGACCCTGATACAGCGCCGTCACCCCATTGTCGTTGAAGCGGGCGGCGATGGTGCCGTACACCGGCATGTCATCCGGCGACTGGCCGAACGCCTTGCGGTTGCGCTGCACCTGCTTGCGGACATCGCGCAGCGCATCTTCCGCGCCTTTGCGGTCGAATTTATTGATCGCCACCGCGTCGGCGAAATCGAGCATGTCGATCTTTTCCAACTGCGAGGCCGCGCCGAATTCCGGGGTCATCACATAGAGCGAGCGATCCACCAGCGGCACGATGGCGGCGTCGCCCTGACCGATGCCGGAGGTTTCGACGATCAGCAGATCAAAGCCGGCCAGCTTGCAGGCGGCGAGGATATCGCCCAGGGTTTCGGGGACTTCGCTACCGGCGGCGCGGGTGGCCAGCGAGCGCATGTACAGGTTCGGGCCGGTGATGGCGTTCATGCGGATGCGGTCGCCCAGCAACGCACCGCCGGTCTTGCGCCGCGACGGATCGGCGGCGATCACCCCGATTTTCAGCCGGTCGTCCTGATCCAGCCGGAAGCGCCGCACCAGCTCGTCGGTCAGCGAGGATTTGCCGGAGCCGCCGGTGCCGGTGATGCCCAAAATCGGCACGGTGCGGTTTTTAGATTCGCTAAGGATCTGCTGGCGCAATTCGGTGGCGGCGGCGCGATTTTCCAGCGCGGTAATCAGGCGGGATAGCGCCAGCCAGTCGCCGTTTTTGACCTCATCCAGGGTCTTGGGCGCGTACTCGCTGGGGTCGGTGTCGCACACTTCCATCATGTGATCGATCATGCCCTGCAAGCCCAGCGCTTGGCCGTCTTCCGGGGAGAAGATGCGGGCCACCCCGTAGTCGTGCAATTCGCGGATTTCATCCGGCACGATCACGCCGCCGCCGCCGCCGAACACCTTAATGTTGCCGCCGCCACGCTCGCGCAGCAGATCGATCATATACTTGAAAAATTCGACATGCCCGCCCTGATAAGAGCTGATCGCGATACCCTGAGCGTCTTCCTGAAGCGCGGCGGTGACGATTTCCTCGACCGAGCGATTATGGCCGAGGTGGATGACTTCCGCGCCGCTGCCCTGAATGATCCGGCGCATGATGTTGATTGAGGCGTCGTGGCCGTCGAACAGGCTGGTGGCGGTGACGAAGCGGATTTTGTTGCGCGGGGCGACTTTATCGGAGCCGGGTAGGGGCGATCTGAAATGGCTGACGACGGCGGACATGGGGCGGGTTCTCCTGTCGGTGGTTATCGCGGTCTCCACAACGCGCCGTCGCGCGGCGGCGTTGGAACTTAATAATAATCATAGTGCTAATGCGCCGGAGATGTTCGCCAATCGGGTTGCAATTCTTGCCAGTCTCCGCGCCAATCGGGTTGCAATTTTTGCCAGTGTTCTTAAGCTGGGTATTGAATAGACCCTCATCCTTCGTCAAGCAGGCATGGCTTCTTCGACCTCTGAGGTGGCGTTAACGCCGGTCGCTTTTGTACGGGCGATTACCGCCGCCTATCAACGCTATGGAAAAGATCCCGATCCGGCTTTGCGCCGGGCGCGGCTGACGTCCGAGTTCCTGGCAGATCCAGCCCATCGGGTGACGGGTTCGCAAATGGAAACATTGTTCGGCATCGCCATCAAGGAACTGGATGATGAGGCGCTGGGCTGGTTTTCGCGCCGGTTGCCGTGGGGCAGTTATGGGATGTTGTGCCGGGCGTCGCTCAGCTCGCCCACGCTGGAAATCGCCTTGAAGCGCTGGTGCCGCCATCATCGCTTGCTGGCGGATGATATTACGCTGCACTTCGGCGTTGATCTGAACGCCGCTTCGGTCGTCATCGAGGTGCATCGGGATTTGGGCGAAATGACCGAATTCTGCTTTGCAACCCTCTTCCGCTATGTATTTGGTTATGCCTGTTGGCTTATTAATTCGCGGATTCCGCTGCTGGAAACCAATTTTCCCTTTGCGGTACCAGAACATATCAGCGTGTATCAGACTCTATTCCCTGGCCCCCTGAACTTTTGCGCGCCGATCGCCAAGCTCAGTTTCGATCCGCAATACGCGGCGCTCTCCATCCGCCGCGATGACCGTGCCCTCAATAAGATGCTCCAGCAGGCGCTGCCGCTCACGATGTTCCCCTACCGGCGGGATCGGCTGTTGGTCCAGCGGGTGCGCGAGCTTTTGCGCGCGCGGCTGGAAGGCGGACATACCGGAGAATCACTGGCGCGGGAACTCCATGTGTCGTCCCGGACGCTGCACCGGCAATTACAGGAGGAGGGTGCGTCGTTGCAGGCGTTGAAGGATGAGGTGCGGCGAGAACGGGCGGTTGAATTGCTTCATCGAACGTCCAAGCCGATCAAGCAAATTGCGCGAGCGGTAGGGTTTCTCAACGAAAAGAGTTTTTCGAGGGCGTTCAAGCACTGGACGGGCGCCACGCCGGAATCCTTTCGCGATAACGGCCGGCATTTTGGCGCGTGACCGCCGATGAAAACCGACAATCTGTTTTATCGAATCTTTAATACGCTGCCGATGCTGGCGTTGGAACTGGCTGGCGTCACGGTCGCCAATCCCGCCGGCTACGGATTCCGCGCCGAGGAGGTCAAACAAACGGCTTTTCGTCTGGACGGCTTGTTGATCCCGCCGGCCGACGATCCCGCTGCGCCGCTGATTTTCCTGGAAGCGCAAGCGCAGCCCGACGAGGATTTTTACGGCCGGTTCTTTTCCGAAATCTTTCTGTATTTATACCGCTGTAAGCCTCGGCCACCCTGGCGGGGGTTGGTGCTGTATCCGCGCCGCGCCATCGGGCGGCTTGACCCTTGTTACGGCTCGCTGTTGACGCTGCCGGAAATGCGGCGGGTCTATCTGGAGGATTTGACGGCGGTTGCCACGCCGAGCCTCGGTTTGCAATTGCTGCAACTGTTGGTCGCCGCGCCCCAAGCCGCCGCCGAGCAAGCGCATCGCTTGGCGCGACATTTGCGAACCAACGACAATCAATCTTCATTGCCTGTGGCTGAGGTTTTGGATTTGATTGAAACGATTCTGGTCTATCGTTTACCTAAGCTGACTCGCCAGGAGATTCAAGCCATGCTCGGATTTACCCACGCTGATTTAAAGAAAAGCGTTTTTTATCAGGAAGTTTTTGCTGAGGGCCATCAAGAAGGCCGGCAGGAAGGCCGGCAGGAAGGCAGACAGGAAGGCCGACAAGAGGAATGTGTGGCTTTGATTTTAAGGCAGTTACAACGCCGTTTCGGTCGCGTCCCGGCCAAGCACATCCAAAAGATCCGCCGTCTGTCGCTCACGACCGCCGAGAGTTTGGCGGAAGCCTTGCTCGATTTTCAGTCGGTGGACGATCTGGCAGTTTGGTTGGACGCTCAAACCGATTCGGCGGCTTGACGATAGCTCGGGCGAGTCACGGCGCGCGATGGACGTTCATTCAGACTGTCTGATCGACGCGATTGGCGTCCGGCATGAGCCTGTGGCCGCGCCAGTGCGGATCGTGTCGCTGGTGCCGAGCATTACTGAATTGCTGTTTGTGTTGAAGTTGGGCGATCAGTTGGTGGGCCGCACGCATTATTGCATCCATCCGCCGCATTGGGTGGCGAAGGTGCCGAGCGTCGGCGGCACCAAGAAGGTTCGTTATGCCCGGCTGCAAGCGTTGCACCCGACCCATGTCATTGTGAATATCGACGAGAATCCGCGCGAATTGGCGGAGCGGTTGATGGCCGACGGCTTTCAGGTGATCGTCACGCATCCCTTGACGCCGGAAGATAACGTGCCGCTGTACCGGCTGATCGGCGGGATTTTCAACCGCGCGGCGGAGGCAGAGGCGCTGGTGAGGCGGTTCGAGCGGGCGTTGGCGGAATTGCGGCGAGTCGCTTGGCCCCGACGGCGCGTGTTGTATTTGATCTGGCGCAAGCCGTGGATGGGTGTTAACCGGGAGACCTATATTTCTCGGATGTTGGCGCTGGTGGGTTGGGAAACGCTGCCGGTCGAATCGGATGAGCGTTATCCAAAGCTGGAGGTGGATCAGACGCTATTGGATACTGTTGATCTGGTGTTGTTCAGTAGTGAGCCGTACCATTTTTTACCGGAAGACTTGGAAACGTTCGCCCGTGATTATGATTGTCCGCTGGATAAATTGCGGCTGATCGACGGAGAAATGACTTCGTGGTATGGCAGTCGGGCGATTCAGGGATTGCAGTATTTGGGGCAGTTGGCGGAATCTGTATCCATCGTAACCGATTCGTAAGCAGCATCAAGCACGGCAATGGCTTGCTCGTGTTTGACGCCAAGGCATTTACACAAAAAATTTTCTAACATATTGCCGCTTTCCAAAAAAATTGAACAAGGAACGAACTGATCTAATACTTCTCAAAAATTTAGGGGCGCTGCTTAGTATCATCTTGGGCTGGAAATCGGTAAAACTTTTAAACGAGATTATTTTAAACCTTCAGAGGAATCCATGAAATGGCCACAGGATTTGCTTTCATAATTTTAGGCATATGATGAAGTTTCATTTCAAGCAATGACACAAATAGAGAAAGCATAATCCGAAAATCGCGGGAATGCATTTTCGGTCCATTAGAAGGAAAAAACTTCCTAAGCTCTATTAAGAGCATTGAATTTTTTAAAAATTCGCAAATCTCTCCTACTCGATCTGAGCGAGGGGACGAATTAAGGTCACAGCTCTTTATATTATGGGCAAAATCATTTCTTATTCTTCTTAGTATGTGTAATAATCGGCAAAACTCCTTGTCAACTAAGCCCAATCTATAGCAGAAATTAATTCTCGAACTAAAAGAAGATAGAGGAGAATCATTATCTAATAATTCATCTTTTCCCTTGTCTAGTCGTGGTAACAAAGATTGCTCAATAAGCCTTCGTAGTAAAAAATCAATATTTGCTGCTCCTACAATTACAATGGCCCTATCATTCTCCTCCATCATCTCTAAAATGAATCCCTTCACACGTTCCATAACTGAGATAAGCACTTCGTCATTAGCATCCATAAAAAATTTCATCAGCCATCTTATTAGAACGTAAGTTCTATACTAACAAGATAATTAAGGTATGTAACAGCGCACTACATGATTGAGGACCACGTCGAACCGATTTACCACAGGGAAAAACTATAAAGTTATCTTTAGAAATCAACATCACCGCCTCATAATACTCCCCAGCACCCCCCGCAAGATCTGTTTGCCTAATTGATTGCCCACCGTGCGCATGGTGGACTTCGCCATTGCCTCAATCGCGCCTTGGCGGCGACCGTTACCCAGCAGCCAATCCTTCACCAAACCGCCGATGCCCTCATCTTGCGGCTGAGCCGCTTGAGCCTTACCTCTTGTGGGTTCCGCCATCGCCATCGCTTGCGCGCGTTGCTGCAACCGCTCGTGGGCCGA
>ERZ761602.793-NODE-793-length-63169-cov-10.422838_pt1 | contig 63169 bp, 40 predicted proteins | sample MGYA00512165_ERZ761602 | MGnify/ENA primary metagenome ERZ761602 (study PRJEB28899, sample SAMN02445085) | bioreactor sludge metagenome | biome: EBPR sludge; isolation source: Thorneside wastewater treatment plant | place: Australia: Brisbane, Thorneside... | reverse complement strand
CCGGTCCCCCCGCGTGCGGGGGGAGGTGGCCCGAAGGGCCGGATGGGGGCCCCCACAAACCCACCCGCAATGCCCGACCCTGCGCCTCCATCGTCGGCGCCGGGATCCACCGGCTCAGCAGCCAGGGCTGCTCCGCCGCCGCGACAGCCGCGACCACCGGCGCCTCCACCGCCTTCAGCCTCAGCCCGCGAAGCGCACCCAGCGGCGTCCCGTCCAGCGCGAAGAGCTCGACCTCGCCCGAGGCGCTGCCCGGCTCCTCTCCGGCCATCCAGCGGGCCCGGGCCCGGAAGCGCTCCGGCAGCGGCAGCGTCGGCAGGACCATCGCGTCCAACCCCACCGGGACCACCGGGCCGGCCGCAGCCTCCCTCGGGGACGCCGCCGCGACGAGGTGCAGGGCGATGTCCAGCAGCACCGGGTGGGCCCCCCAGCGGGCGTCCTCCTCGACCAGCGCCTTCGGCCGGCGGATCTCCCCCTGGGCCGTCCCCGGCTCGAAGCGCAGCGTCTCCAGCCCGCGGAACGCGGGGCCGTACCGAAGCCTGCGGGCCTCCATCCACTCGTAGAGCGAGGCCACATCGGCCTCCTCGCCGGCCTCCATCCAGGGCTCGATGGCCAGCTCGGCCGGCTCCAGCCTGCCCTGCGCGTGCAGGATCCAGCGTCCCCCCGGGGCGCGGCTGCGGGCGTGGAAGCTGGCCCCGCGCAGATCCTCGTCCAGCTCGAACTCCAGCTCGCGGGCCTGCTCGCCCAGGACCAGGGCCTCGTGGAAACGCAGCCCGACGGGCGAGAGCGGGCGGCCCAGGGCCAGCGAGGCGGCGGCGCGGGCGGCCTCGACCCAGGCCATGCCCGGCAACAGGATCGCCCCGCCGACCTGGTGGTCCGCCAGCCAGGGCAGGCTGCGGGCCGAGAGCCGGGAGCGCCACCAGTGCTGGCCTCCACCCCGACCGGGCGAGAAGGGCTCGCCCAGCAGGGGGTGGACGGCGGCGTGGACGGCGGCGCGGAGCCGGGCGGCGCCGGGGAGATCGGCGGGGGTCTGCAGGCGGCCCCAGTCCAGCCGGTAGGTTCGGTGCTGCCAGGGGTAGCGGGGCAGGTCGATCGTCCGACCCGCGGGCTGGATCTGCTCCCAGCGCAGCGGCACCCCCCGGCACCACAGGCGGGCGGCGCTGCGCAGCATGCAGATGAGCTCAGGCTCGCCCCGACGCAGGCTGCCCAGGGCGCGGCCGGGGGCCTGCTCGTCGATCGCGGCGCCCAGCACCTCCTGCGGGCCGCACTCCAGGAAGAGCAGGTCCCGGCGCACCGCCAGGGCGGCGACCAGCCGATCGAAGCGCACCGGCTGGCGCATCCCGGTCCAGAAGTGCTTCGCGTCCAGGGCGGGCACGGGCAGGGGGCTGCCCGCCTCCGAGCCGGGCGGGACATGCAGGGGCAGGGCGCTCGGGCGAGGCCGCAGCGCGGACAGCCCGTCGAGCAGCTCCTCGCGCAGCGAATCGACCATCGGCCCGTGCGAGACCGCCCCGTCGCGCACGAAGCGGGACCAGACGCCCTGGGCCTCCAAGGCCTGGTTCAGCTCGACCAGGGCGGCCCGGGGCCCTCCGACCACGCAGGCCCGGGGGCCGTTGACCACCGCCACCGAGATCCGCGGGTCCCGACCGTCGAGCTGCGCCTGGGCCTGCTCGGCCGACAGCTCGACCGCCAGCATGGCGCCTTGTTCGCGCACGCGCTCCATCAGGGCGCTGCGCAGGCCGATCACCCGCACCGCGTCCGGCAGATCGAGGGCTCCGGCGAAGAGCGCGGCCGCGGCCTCGCCCTGGCTGTGCCCCAGGACCATGGCCGGCTGCACCCCCCAGCGCCTCCAGAGCTCGGCCAGCGCCACATCGGTGCACAGCCGCAGGGGCTGCAGGCGGTCCGAGCGGGACCAGCGCTCGGGGTCTGGATCCTGGAGCATGGCCAGCGGCGACCAGCCCAACTGGCGCTGCACCTCGGCGTCCAGCGGCTCGAAGGCGGCCCGATAGTCCGGCGAGCTCTCGACGAGCGCGCGCAGCATCCCCGGATGGTGGGCGCCCTGCCCGGCGAAGACGAAAGCCACCGCCGGCGCCGTCCCCACAGCCTGCCCCTGCACGACCTGCCCCTGCACGGCCTGCGAGCCGGTCGGGTCCGCCAGCCAGCCGTCCAGGGCCGCCGCCAGCTCCTGCGCGTCCTGCCCCAGCACACAGAGCCGCTGCTCCATCGCGCTGCGGCGGCAGGCCAGGGTCCACAGCAGATCGGGCAGGGCGTGGCGGCCCGACTTCAGCAGCTCCGAGACCTGCCGGGCCCGCTCGCGCAGGGCTTGGGGATCGCGGGCCGACAGCGGCAGCAGGTAGGGGCCTCCCGCCTCTGCCGCAGGCGAAGGAGCAGGCGGGCCCTCCTCGATCACCAGGTGCACGTTGGTCCCGCTGATGCCGAAGGAGCTGACCCCGGCGCGCCGCGGCTGCGCGCCTCGTGGCCAGGGCGCGGGCCTGTCGACCACCGACAGCGGCAGCTCGGCCCAGGGGATGTGGGGGCTGGGCGTGTGGAAGTGGATCTGCGGCAGCAGCTGCTGGTGGCGCATGGCCAGCAGCACCTTGATCGTCCCGACCAGGCCCGAGGGCGCCTGGGTGTGGCCCAGGTTGGCCTTGACCGAGCCGAACCGAAGCGGGCGGTCGGCGGGCCGGTCCTTGCGGAAGGCGCGGCCCAGGGCGCCCGCCTCGATCGGGTCCCCCAGCGAGGTGCCGGTGCCGTGGGCCTCGACGTAGTCGATCTGGGCGGGGGCCAGCCGGGCGGCGGCCAGGGCCCGGCGGATCACCTCCTCCTGCGAGGGTCCGTTGGGCGCGGTCAGCCCGTTGCTGCGCCCGTCCTGGTTGACCGCGCTGCCGCGCAGCAGCCCGTGGACGCGGTCGCCGTCCCGCACCGCGTCGGAGAGCCGCTTGAGGACCAGCACCGCGCAGCCCTCGCTCCAGCCCACCCCGCTGGCCCCGGCGTCGAAGGCCCGGCAGCGGCCGTCGGCGGACATGCCGTGCAGGCTGGAGAACTCGACGTTGACGCCGGGCGACTGCACCAGCGAGACCCCCGCCACCAGGGCCAGCTCGCACTCGCCCTGGCGCAGCGCGGTCGCGGCCAGGTGGCTGCTGACCAGCCCGCTGGAGCAGGCGGTGTCGATCGTCATCGAGGGGCCGGTCAGCCCGTAGAAGTACGACAGCCGGCCCGAGGTGATCGCCCCGGAGTGCCCGGTGTGGAAGTGGCCGTCCATCCGGTCCAGGTGGCGGCCGTTGAGCACATAGCTGTCGTGGGTCATCAAGCCGACCCAGACGCCGCCGCGCTGCCCGCGAAGCTGCTCTAGGCGCTGTCCGGCGTCCTCCAGGGCCTCGAAGCTGACCTCCAGCAGCAGCCGCTGCTGTGGATCGCTGGCCATCGCCTCGCGCTCGGAGAGGCCGAAGAAGCCCGCGTCGAACTGCTCGAAGCCCTGGATGAAGCCGCCGTTGAGGGTGTTCGTCCGCCCGGCGGTGTCCGGGTCGGGGTGGAACCAGGCCCGCGCGTCCCAGCGGTCCGACGGCACCTCGGCGATCGCGTCGCCGCCGGCCAGCAGGAAGCTACGCAGCTCCTCGGGGCCGTGCACCCCTCCCGGAAGGCGGCAGGCCATCCCGATGATCGCGATCGGCTCCTCGGGGGCGAGGCGAGGGGCGTCCTCCTCCACGGGCTCCGGCCCGGCCTCGCTCAGCCTCTCGGTCACGAGGCGTTGCACCGCGGCCAGCGAGGGGTGGTCGAAGACCAGCGTGGCGGGCAGGCTCAGGCCCAGGCGGCTGCCCAGCCGATCCCGCAGCTCGACCGCGAGCAGCGAGTCGACGCCGAGCTCCTGGAAGGATCGGCTCCAGTCGGTGGGCCCGTCCGGGTCCAGCCCCAGCGAGCGGGCCAGCTCCTCGCGCAGCACGGCCTGCAGGTCCTGCGAGGCCCGAGGGCGGGGAGATGCGGGCGCACGGGCGAGGGAGGGGCGCTGCATCCGGGCGAGGCCGATGCTGGCCTGCGAGGCGCTGGCCGCGCGACCCAGCAGCCCGATGGCCTCGTCCGGCGAGAGGGGGTGCAGGCCCTGGCGAGCCGCCCGCTGGCGATCCTCGGGTCGGGCGCGGGCGGCCATGCCGACCTCGGACCAGGGACCCCAGGCCAGGGAGATCGCCGGCAGGCCCTGACGGCGGCGCCAGGCGGCGAAGGCGTCCAGCCAGGTGTTGGCGGCGGCGTAGGCGGCCTGCCCGGCGGGCCCCAGCCAGCCGGAGATCGAGGAGAACAGGATGAAGTGCTGGAGCGGCTGACCGGCCAGCGCCCCGTGCAGGGCCAGGGCGCCCTCGCGCTTGGGGGCCAGCACCCGGGCCATCTGCTCGGCGGTGGCGCGCGGGATGGTGGCGTCCTCCAGCACCCCGGCGGCGTGGATCAGCCCGTGGATGGGACCGAGTGGGGCCAGGGCCTCTCGCAGGGCGCCCTCGTCGCAGACATCCACGGCCAGGGTCCGCATCGGCACCCGGCTGGCGGGAAGCGGCTCCTGCGGGGCCCGGCGCGAGAGCAGCAGGATCTCCTCCACCCCGGGCTGCTGGGCCAGGGCGGCGGCGAGGCGAAGGCCCAGCCCCCCCAGGCCGCCCGTGATCAGCCAGCGGCCGGTGGGCACGAAGGGAAGCGCGGGGAGGGCCGTGGGCACGGTGCGAGGGGCGAAGAAGCGCCCGCCGCGGCAGGCCAGCTCGGGCTCGCGTGAGCCGAGGGCGGCGAGGATCGGCTCCAGAGCTTGATCATCGGGGTCGAGGTCCAGCCAGCGCGCCGCTGCGCCCTCGGCCCGCAGCACCCGCACCAGCCCGCTCAGCAGCGCCCCGTCGGGGTGCATCGGGCCTTCGCCGACGTCGGCGGCCCCCCGGGTGATCCACAGCGACGGCAACGGCACAGGCAGGCTCAGCAGGTGCTGGGCGAAGGCCAGGCCGTCCGCTCCGGGCCAGAGCACGATGCCGGGCACCTCGACCAGCACCTCGCGCAGCGCGTCCTCCTCGACGAAGACCTGGACTGGACCCTCAGGCGGCTCCGCGCTCGGCTTGACCTCCTCCCAGCGGCGGATCCAGGCAAGGTCCTGCTCAACCGGGCCTCGGCTCGGCGCCGCCCGCAAGAGCAGACCTTCGACGCGGAGCAGCTCCCGGCCCTGATCGTCGCAGGCCCGCAGGCTGGCGCGGACCTGCTCGCCCCCGACCTCGCCCTCGCTCTCGGCCAGGCGCAGCTCGGCGCGATCGATGCGCCCCGGCGCCAGCAGGATGCGCTCGGCCCCGGCCGGCAGCATCCGGGTCGGGCTGTGTTCGAGCAGCAGCGCGCCGACGGCCTGCAAGGCGGCGTCGAGCAGGACGGGGTGGGCCGCGCCCCGCCAGGAGCCCTGGACCGAAGGCGGCAGGGACAGGCTCGCGTGCGCGCTCCTCCCGTCCATCTGCAGGCCGACCAGCCCCCGGAAGGCCGGCCCGTAGTCGACCCCGACGGCGTCGAGCGAGTCGTAGAATCGCGCCGCCGCCGCGGCCCCGTCCTCGAGGACAGCCAGCGGCTGCCCCTGCGCGAAGCTGCCGACGCCGACGGTGGCCCGGGCGTGCAGGGTCCAGGCCTCCTGGCCCTGCTCGCGGCGGGCGCTCATGCTGGCCTGGAAGCGGCCGTCGGGCTGGGGGCGCAACAGGATCTGCAGCCGGACGGCTCCCTGCTCGGGCAGGACCAGGGGCTGGAGCAGGCTCAGCTCGCCCAGCTCGATCTCGGGCTGGCCCAGCAGGGCCTCTCCCGCGCGGCGCAGGGCCTCCCAGGTGCAGACCGCCGGGAAGATCGCCTGCCCGTCGACCCGATGGTCCCGCAGCTCGGGCAGGAGGGCGAGATCCAGGCGGCCCTCGAAGAGGAAGAGGCCCTCGGCCAGGGCGACCTGCCGCTGGAGCAGCGGGTGGTCCAGGCGGCGCCCGTCCTCGGCCAGGGGCTCGGGCAGGGAGAGCAGGCTGCCCTCGAAGGGCTCGGTGGGCAGGGCGAGGAGCGAGGCGGGAGCGGGGTCATTGGCAGTGACGGAGGGCCGCTGGCCCGAGGCGATCTCCCGCAGCAGCGCGCGGGCCTGGTCCAGGTCGGCGACGAGGCCCGAGGCGACAACGGCCCGAGGCTGCCGGGCGCGGGCCAGGGTCCAGCAGAAGGAGGCGAGGTCGGGCCGCTCGGCGTCGAGGTGCTCCAGCAGCCGCTGGGCGAGGGCGTTCAGGGCGCTGTCGCTGCGGGCCGAGAGGCGCAGCAGGCGAGGGCCCGCTGCGGGGACCAGCGGCGGTCGTGGAGGGGCCTGCTCGACCACCGCCCAGGCGTTCGTGCCCGAGAAGCCGAAGCTGCCGACGCCAATACGCCGGGTGCCCTCGGGCCAGGGCGTGGCCTCGACGAGGGGCCGGATGGCCTGCTCGGTCCAGGGGATGTGGCGGTTGCCGGGCGAGGCGTGCAGGGTCGGCGGCAGGGTCGAGGCCTGCACGGCCAGCACCGCCTTGAGCAGCCCGGAGATGCCGGCGGCGCCTTCCAGGTGGCCCAGGTTGCTCTTGATCGAGCCCAGGTGCAGCGGCGGGGCCTGGGGGTCGTCACGATGGAGGGCGGCGGCCAGGGCCCCCACCTCGATCGGATCGCCGAGCTCGGTTCCGGTGCCGTGGGCCTCGACCGCCTGGAGCTGGTGGGCGTCGATGCCCGCGTCGCGCAGGGCGGCGGCGATCACCGCCCGCTGGGCCAGCCCGTTGGGCGCGGTCAGGCTGGCGGCCCGCCCGTCGTGATTGATGGCGCTGCCACGCAGCAGGGCAGCCACCGGCCAGCCCCGGCGCTGGGCCACCGACAGCGGCGCCAGCAGCAGGAAGCCCCCGCCCTCGGCCCGGACATAGCCGTCCGCCCCGGCCCCGAAGGCCTGGCAGCGACCGGAGGGAGAGAGCAGGCCCAGGGCCGAGAAGGCCACCCCCCAGCGCGGCGAGAGCACCACGTTGACGCCGCCGACCAGGGCCAGCTCGCACTCGCCCCGACGAAGGGAGGCGGCGGCGAGGTGGGCGGCGACCAGCGAGCTGGAGCAGGCGGTGTCGACGACCATGGCCGGACCGCGCAGATCGAGCTGGTGGGCGATACGACCGGCGGCCGTGCTGTGGACCGAGCCGGTGGCCGACAGCGGGTCGATGTCCTGCAGGTGCGGCCGCCAGACCGCCCGGCCCTGGTAGTCGGTGCCGCACAGGCCCAGGAAGACGCCGACCTGCTGGCCGGCCAGCTCGTCGGGGCGGATGGCCGCGTTCTCGATCGCCTCGAAGGCGAGCTCCAGGGCGAGGCGGTGCTGCGGGTCCATCGCCGCCGCCTCGCGCGGGCTGAGCCCGAAGGCCGCCGCGTCGAAGCGCAGGATGTCGTGGACGAAGCCGCCCAGCCGGGTCGGCAGCAGGCCGCTGCCCTCGGGGCCCAGCGCATCGGTGTCCCAGCGCCCCGGCGGCACCGGGCCGATCGCGTCGACGCCCGTCCACAGCAGGCGGCGGAGCTGCTCGGCGCTGTGGACCCCGCCGGGCAGGCGGCAGCTCAGGCCGACGATGGCGAGAGGTTCCGAGGCCAGTGTTTCCGAGGCCCGGGGGTCCGAGGCCAGGGGCTCGACGCTGAGGCTGCGAGCGGGGGTCTCCTGCCTGGCGCTGAGCGAGGCCGCCAGCCGCTCGGCGCTGGGGTGGTCGAAGAGCTCGGCGACCCGCACCGGCCGGCCAAGCTCCACTCCAAGCCGCTGGGCGCAGACCACGAGCTGGATCGAGCTGCCACCCAGCTCGAAGAAGCCGCGGCGGGGGTCGATCTCCGGCCGCCCGATCACCGCGGCCATCACCGCGGCGATGCGGGCCACCAGCCCCGAGTCGCGGCTCGCCTGGACCGCGCCGGGCCGGGGCAGGGCCTTACGATCGGCCTTGCCCGCCTGGGTGCGCGGGATCTCTGCCACCGCCAGCAGGCGACTGGGGACCATGTACTCGGGCAGGGTGCGGGACAGGGCCTCGCGCAGGGCCTCCTCGCCGGGATCCTGCGGGCCGGGCTGGTACCAGGCCAGGACCCGGTCGCCCAGCTCCTCGTCCCGCCAGGGTGCGGCGACGGCCTGCTGGATCCCCGGAAGCGCCCGCAAGGCGGCCTCGATCTCGCCCAGCTCTACCCGGTTGCCGCGGATCTTCACCTGGTCGTCCAGACGACCCAGGTGCTCGATCTCCCCGGTTTCATCGAGCCGGCAGAGATCCCCGCTGCGGTACAGCCGCTCGCCGGGCAGGCCGAAGGGGGTCCCGTCGATGAAACGTTCGGCGCTGAGCTCGGGCTGGCCCCGGTAGCCGCGGGCGAGGCCGATCCCGCCGATCAGCAGCTCGCCTTGCGGGTCGAGCAGCGTCCGGTAGCCCGGCAGCGCCCGTCCGATGCGGATCGCCTCGGGGAGGGCCGGGACCTTCCAGACCGTCGCGAAGACCGTCGCCTCGGTCGGTCCGTACAGGTTCCACAGGGGAGCTTGGGCCGACAGCGTGCGGGCGAGGTCCAGCGGCAGCGCCTCACCCGCCGAGAAGATCGTCTGCGTGGGCAGGGGACGCCAGCCCGCGCGCAGCAGCAGCGAGAAGTAGGTCGGAGTCGCCTGGATGAGATCGACCTCGTCCAGGGCTGCGGCCATGACCTGCGGATCGCGGATCTCGCGGGCGTCGAAGAGCCGGATGCTGGCCCCATGCAGGAGGGGAAACAGCAGCTCGACCATGGAGATGTCGAAGCTGGCGTTGGTGGTCGCCGCCACCTGGCCGCCCGGCCGGGGCCTCCAGATCCAGGCCAGCTCCGCCAGCAGGTGCTCGATGGCGCCGCGCTCGATCTCCACCCCCTTGGGCCGCCCTGTCGAGCCCGAGGTGCTCAGCACATAGGCGAGCGCCTGCGGGCCGGGTTGAGGCGGAAGGGGCTGATCCGAAGGATCCGGCCAGAGGTCCGCCTCGGTGAGGACCAGCCGCGCGCCGGCGTCGGCCAGCATCACCTCGCGCCGGGCAGGGGGCAGGCTGGGGTCGACCGGGATCCAGGCTGCCCCCGAGGCCAGGATGCCCCAGATGCCGACCAGCAGCGGGGGGCCTCGGCCGCAGAGCAGGCCGACCACCTGGTCCGGGCCCGCACCCTGCGCCCGCAGGCTGTGGGCGACGGCCATCGCCCTTCCCCACAGCTCGCCGTAGCTGAGGGTCCGATCGCCGGCGATCACCGCGATGGCATGCGGATCGCGGCGCACCTGGGCTTCGAGCTGGTGGAGCAGCGGTGGTATGGCGGGCGCCCGCCGGACCAGGGGCCGATCGGGATCCGCGAGGCCCTGCTCAATCAGCTCGCGCAGCTCGTCGAGCATCTGCTCCGCGCGGCCCGGCTCGAAGCGGTCGGCGTCGACCTCCAGCTCCACCCACAGGCCACCGCTCGGCAGCCGCGCTGACTTCACCTTCAGCTCGAAGCGAGCGCTGTCGTGCGGGGCGCAGTCCAGCGAGCGGAGGTGCAGGCGCCAGCCGGCGGGCAGGTCCAGCCCCTCGGGCGCCAGCTGTGCGCCGATGATCACCCTCACCAGCGGCTGCCCGGGATCGGGCGAGAGGGCCCGCAGCTCGGGATGAGGCAGGCGGCCGTGGGCGAGGGCGAGGCCGACCGCCTGCTGGCTGGCGTCCAGCAGCGCGCGCAGCGTGGGCGCGGCGCCGACGGCGATCCGGACCGGCACGATGTTGACGAAGGTGCCGAGCAGCCCCTTGCTGCCCGGGAGATCACGCCCACCGTGGAAGACCCCCAGGGCCAGCTCGGGTCCGCTGCCGCGAAGCGCCAGCATTCCCGCGAAGGACGCGAAGAGCGCGCGGTAGGGAGTGCAGCCCTGCTGCCGGGCGAGGGCGTGCAGGGCCGCCGTCGTCGCCGGCTCCAGGTTCAGCCGGGCGAGGTGGCCCCTTCTGGGGGACCGGGCGGGGTGCGAGGGAGTGGGCCAGTCGCGGAGCTGCCGGGCCCACCATTCCCGCTCGGTCGGGCCATGGTCCTCCAGCCACGCCGCCTCGGCCACGGCGTGCTCGGCGAAGCTGCCGCCCAGCGGGGGCAGCGCCTGGTCCTCGACCAGCAGGACCAGCTCGCGGGCCAGGATCATCAGCGAGGCGCCGTCCACCGTGATGTGGTGGCTGTCCAGCAGCAACCAGCTGCCCCGCGGCCCCAGGTCGACCAGCGTGGTCCGCAGCGGCGGATCGTGCGCGAGGTCCGCCCGGCGCGCCTCAGCGGCGCGGATCCGCACCGCCATCGCGCGATCCTGGTCCGCGGGCGGGCTGTGGGTCAGGTCAACGAGCTCAAGCGGCAGGGGCTGAGCGTTCGCCCGCATCCGCAGCTCACCGCCGACCAGGTGCCATCGGATTCGGAGGGCCTCGTGCCGAGCGCTCATCGCGTCGAGCGCCCGGCGCACCGCCTCCGGCTCGATCCGCCGCTCGCAGCGCAGCTCGAAGTGAACCCCGTAGCCCGGGCCCGCTGCCACCTGCTCGGCCAGCCAGATGGCCCGCATCGAGCGAGGAGGCAACAGGTCGTATGCGTCGGGCACGAGGTCTCGTCCGGGCGATCAAATGGTTTGAGGGCGGGGCGGGGCGTGTGGGGGTGCCAGACTGGGATGCAATTTAAGCGAATCGGCCATGCCTGCCAAGACGGGGCGCGTCTTGCCCCCACCTCCCCCGGTCCCGGTTACTCCTCAGCATGTCCCCCATCCCCTCCCTGACCGTCCACCACCTCGAGTCCTCACGCTCCCAGCGCATCCTGTGGCTGCTGGAGGAGCTCGAGCTCCCATACCAGCTCGTCCGCTACAGCCGCGACCCCAAGACGATGCGGGCCGATCCGGCCCTGAAGGCCCTGCACCCGCTGGGCAAGTCGCCGGTGGTCACGTTGGGCGACGGGCAGGTCCTGGCCGAGTCCGGCGCGATCATCGAGTACTTCGTCGAGGCCACCGGCAAGCTCGCCCCGCCGGCCGGCACGCCCGAGCGGCAGCTCTACCGGCACTGGCTGCACTACGCCGAGGGCTCGCTGATGCCCCCGCTGCTGGTCAAGCTGATCACGGGACAGATCCGCGGGGCGCCGGTGCCCTTCTTCCTGCGCCCGATCACCCGCCAGATCGCCGAGAAGGTCGACAAGAGCTTCACCGACGCCGAGATCCAGCTCCACTTCGACTACCTGGAGCAGGCCCTGGACGGCAGGCAATTCTTCGTCGGATCGGAGTTCACAGGCGCCGACATCCAATTGTCCTACGGCGTGCGCGCCGGCCTCGCCCGGGGAGAGGTCGGCGAGCGCCCCCGCCTGCAGGGCTGGGTCGAGCGGATGAAGGCGCGGCCGGCCTATGTGCGGGCGATCGAGAAGGGCGGCGAGGACACGCTGCTGAGCTGAGTGGACTCGACTTGGGGTGCAACACACGTTCAGAGGAGGCCGCGAGTCAGGTCGTCCAGATCGAGAGCGAGGTAGCCCGCAGCAGCGCACGCCGCCCGCTGGCGTTCATCCAGCGCAGGTGCGATCGCCACCCGCTCCAGGCCATACCGCCGAAGCTCGGGGTTGAGCTCCAGAAGACGCTCGACGTGGCGGTCGAAGCGCGAGAGATCAGCCACCAGTCGCTCTGGATGCCGCTTGCATGACCCCACACGCAAGCGCCCTCCGACTTCGTCCACGGCGACGAGGTCGATCTCGGCGCCCTTTCGATCCCACCATCCACGGACCGGGGTGCTCAAGGGAAAGTCCCCCACTCCCCGCCGGCTGCGCTCGTGCATGAGCGCGGCGGCGAGGTGCTCCAGGGCATGCCCCTCCAGGGTGGCGAGGCGCGGCATGACCTGGTCGAGGAGAGAGGGCAGGTCCCTGAGTCCCATGAAGGCGACGGGGTCGGCCAGGGCACCCAACCAGGCGACCAGGAAATTGTCGGTGATACGATAGCGGCCGTCTCGGGCCTTTGGGGAGGCGAAGGCCGGCCTGACGCGCTCCACGAGCTGGAAGCGCTCCTCCAGAGCCGCCAGCCAGGCGCCGACCTGGGCGCTGGTGTGACCGGCGGTGCCCTCGATATGGGCGGCGATGTCGGCGCGCGGTGCATCGGGATGGGCCGCCAGGTAGCGCAGGAGCGGGTCGTAGCGTCCCCGCAGCTCTTCCAGCAACCAACCCGCACCGTCGGCGGCGAGGGGCGCGGTCCCCGAGAAGAACATCCGGGCGAGAGCTTCCCGAGGCTCCAGAGCCAAGGCGCCGACCTCATATGCGTCGCGCCAGTACTTCGGGATTCCTTGGAGTAGATTCCAGAAGAAGAGCAGGCGAGGGCCGTCCAGGTGCCCGTGCCGCGCCAGGATGCCCGCCGTGACGCTCGGCGCCAGGTGGTCCAGCTGCAGAACCGCCGTTGTGCGGCCGAAGAGCGGGGCGCGATACCCGCTCAGCAGGGCCTCCATCTCGGTCTGAATCGACCCCAGCAGGATCAGCCCGCCTTCGGTGGGTAGAGCGCCCGGGGCGCGCAGGCTGTCGACCTGGAACTGGAGGGCGGAGTTGAAGGCGTAGAGCGCCTTGCGGGCGAAGGCCTGATATTCGTCGAGCACGACGACGTAGCCTTCGCGTATCAGCCGCCCCAGCGCGCTCGCGAGCGTGAAGAGATCGGTGAAATCGGTCTCCGCGACGCCCGACATGCGCAGGTGCTCGCGGGCGCCCAGCACGACCCCGGCGGGATCGGCGTCGGGGATGTGGATGTAGGCGATGCGCTGGCGCCCGCTTTGCCGAAGGGCGTGCAGGACCAGGGTCGTCTTGCCGATCCGCCGACGCCCACCGACCCGCAGGAAGAAGAAGCGTCGCGCCGCGAGCAGCTCTGCCAAGGCCGCCAGCTCGGTCTCGCGGCCGTAGAAGGACCAGGGTGGCTGCAGGTCTTCGCTCATCTCCCCAACAAGGTAACCGCCATTACCTTATTCGCCCACCCCCCTACTCGACCCGCAGATCGTCCACCCACAGATCCCCGTCCAGCCAGCCTCGCGCCCCCAGCCGCAGCGCGACCCCCTCGACCCGCTCCAGGTCGACCCCGACCAGCGCGCCCAGGTCGACCCGGGCCGTGCCCCAGTGGCGGCCGACGATGCCGCGCTCGCCCATCGCCTCGGACAGGGCCACGCTGACCTCGTTGCCGTCGGCGTCCCAGACGGCCAGCTCGACGTCCACCTCGCGGTCGGGGCAGCTCCCGGTGCTGGGAGGTGGACAGTCGCGTGCCAGGCGCAGGCTGAGGGTGTCCCAGGCGCTGAGGTCGACCGGGGCGCCTCCGGGGTCGAGGAAGGCGGCCAGCTCGGCATCGGCCTCTGTCCAGCTCAGCCGGCGGGAGCGGGCCCACTCGCCGATGCGGTCGAGGCGCTCGTCGCTGCGGCCCCAGGCCCGCAGGCCCTCCTCGTACGGTGCACCGTTCTCGGACAGATCCAGCTCCAGGTCGACGTTGGCCCCGCCCCAGAGGTTCTCGCCCTCCCCGGCCTGGAAGTCGTCGATCGGCAGCGCCCGGGCGGCGTACCGTCGGCCGGTCACCGAGACGCCCTCGTCGGAGAGCGAGGAGGAGAGGGCCTCGCTGCCAAAGAGGGGCAGCTCGTAGCCCAGATCGCCCCCGGCCTCGCCCAGGCCCCCGAAGCGCCGCAGGAAGGCGGTGCTGTAGTGCTGGTCGAGGTCGTGCCGGTCTTCGATCGGGATGGTGGAGAGGCTGGTCTTGGAGCCGGCGGTGCCGGCGTCGTAGCTGTCCTCGTGGTTGGCGCCGTGCAGGGTGACCAGCAGGCTGGGTCCGACCGTCTGTTCGTAGGAGACGTCGACCAGGGGCCAGGGCTCGTCGGCGTCCAGCGCGCCCGAGAAGAGCAGGATTGGCCGCACGGGGAAGGGACGATCGCCGTTGTCCTCGGGCTCGCCCCAGTCCTGGGAGGCGGTCTGCAAGGGGCTGACGGGCTGAAAGACGATGGCGCCGAGAACGGAGGGGTCCCGCCAGAGCGAGATCAGGCTGGCGCCGCCGCCCCGGGAGTGACCGGAGACGAAGACCCGGCTGGAGTCGACCCGCCCGTACAGGGGCGAGGAGGGGTCTTCGCTGAGCTCGACGAGGCGCTGCACGGCGGCGAGCTGGAAGGTGGACATGTCGACGAGGTTCTGCCAGCTCTGCGAGATGCCGCTGACGTTGGTCGACGAGTCCACGCTGGCGACCAGGGCGCCGTGGCTGGCCCAGTGGGCGTGCAGCACGGTGTAGTCGTCGTAGATGTCGGTCGGCGAGTGGGCGGCGTGGTGGAAGGCCACGACCGGCAGCGGACCCTCCGCGATGCCGCCGGCGCCGTCGCTGGGGTAGGCCAGGCGCAGCTTGACGTTGGTGCGTGTGCCGCGGGAGACGGTGATGCTGGGGATGGTCAGCTCGAAGGAGTCGGTCGGGTAGGGTCCGTCCTGGGAGGGCACGAGCCCGGCGGCGGGCAGCTCCTCGTCCAGGGCGGGCAGGATGGCCTGGTACAGGCGCAGATCGACGACGGCCTCGCCCTCCCACACCGCCGCGGCGATGCGCCAGGCCCCGCTCTCTTCCGGCAGACCCGAGAGCAGGCTCCCGCTCAACGACAGGCCGGCGGGCAGCTCGTGTACGAGGGCGTCTGTCCAGGGCAGCGTCTGGACCAGGTCCTCGCCCACCCGGCCGTCGGGCAGGAAGAGGGGCTCGGTCCGCAGCGAGCTGCCGACCAGGGCCTCGGGGAGGCTGAGATCGAGCGGGCAGCCCTCGGGACCCTGGACCGACCAGCGCAGGGTGCCCACGCCGCTGGCCTGCACCGCGTCGAAGAGGGCCTCGCCCGCGAGGTTCTCGGCCTCCAGCAGGCCGCCCAGGACCAGCCCCTCGGAGCGGTCGTCCAGGCGGAGCGAGAGCTCGACCGGCGCGCCGTCGAAGTCGCTCAGGGCCAGCCGCAGCGGGTCCAGCAAGCCGCTGCGGGCGGCGGGGCCCGGGCTCTGGAGCACATCGACCCAGGGCAGCGCGGCCAGCGGCTCGCTGAGGGCGGGCTCGACGCCCTCGGCCTCGGCCAGCAGCGCACCCTCGACGCAGCCGCCCAGGACCAGCCCCTCGAAGCGGGCCCGCCCGCCGACCAGCTCGGCCTCAGCCAGGAGCTCGCCCTCGAGCCGGAGGGTGATCGTGGCCTCCTCGTCCAGACGCTCGCCACTGTCGGCGTCGAGCAGCTCCACCTCGACCTCGAAGGGCTCGCCCGAGAGCAGGTCCGCGGGAGGCTGGGCCGAGAACTGCAGCAGCCGCGCGGCCTCCGGGTCGGGGGTCTCCGGGTCGGTGGTCTCTGTGTCGGTGGTCTCCGTATCGGGCACCTCGACCTTGCCCGGCTCGCAGGCCAACATCACCCCCAGCATGAACAGAGCGTTCGTCACGGTGTGGCCTCTCCCCAGCTCAGGCGGTCGTACTCGACGGTCCCGATCCCGTAGTCGCTGCGCACCAGGTCGACCACGCCGAAGCCCGCGGGCTGCGAGGCGGCCGGGCGCCACTCCACCAGCTCCAGGCGGTCCAGGCGCACCACCGTCGTCTGACGCTGCGGGGGCTGGAGCAGGATGTTGACGATGGCCGCGTTGGGCTTCATGCCGTTGAGCGGCTCCATCGCCGAGGCGGGGATGTCGACCAGGGTCTGGCGCCACTCGCCCTCGACCATGCCCACGGCGATCTCCACCTCGCGCAGCTTGGCGTTGACGGGCTCCTCGGTCGGATCGGCGTCGGCGACATGGTACAGATCCAGCCGCACCGTCAGGCCGTCGGTCTCGCCGCTGGCCCAGGCCGTCAGGCGGATCGAGTAGGAGGCCTCCCCGTCCAGCGGCTCGGTGCCGCCGGCCTCGGCGTAGAGGCGGTGGGGCGGCATGGCGACCTGGCCCAGGGTGCGCACCAGGACCGGACCGGTGTTGTCGGGGCCGCGGGTGAGCTGCAGGCTGGTCAGGCCCTCGGCGACTCCGCGGGTGCTCAGGCTGGCGTCACCGGACTCGAACTTCCAGCCGGGCATATCGCCGATCACCTCGTCGGTGTCGGCGTTCTCGAAGGTGCCCATCCCGATCAGCCCTCGCCCGACCCAGAGCCCATCCCGAACCGGATCCTCCACCAGGGTGGAGCGGACGAGCCCCTGCTGCGGCAGATCGGCCCAGCCGCTGGGGGAGAGGACGACCAGCTCGCGGCGGACCTCGGGCGCGTCGGGCACCATCCGGCCGGTGCCCCACTCGTAGACCAGGTGCCCGGGACTGGCTTCGGCGGGGCGCTCGGTGGCGAAGACCACCAGGTCGCGCCCGACGTCCAGCCGGGTGGCCAGGGCCTGCATCCAGCTGCGCTCGGCGATGGTGGCGAGCACGCCGCGTCCGGCGCTGTCGACCACCGGCACCGGTCGGTAGCTGTCCATGTACAGAGGCAACAGGCGCAGGTCCAGCAAGCTGCCGTCGGCATCCCAGACGCTGCGCACCATCGTGGCGGGGAAGGTGATGTAGCGGTTCTGGTCGAAGAAGAGGTTGCCCAGGCTCCAGAAGATGGGCGCGCCCTTGTACCACTCCACGCCTTGCAGGACGTGGGGGTGATGTCCGAAGACGATCGAGGCGCCGGCGTCGATGGCGGCGCGGGCGGACTGGGAGAGCGCCAGGGTGGGCACCGGCGCGTACTCGACGCCGGAGTGGATCTGGACGACGACGACGTCGGCCTCGGCGGCCGCCTGGGCCACCCGGGCCGCGGACTCCTCGCCCCACCAGCCCGAGGCCCCGCCGTGATCGCGGCGCGCCAGGAGGTCCTGCAGCTCGGGGTAGACCTCGACCACCGAGGCCCAGATCTCGGCGGCCGTCTCGGCGTCGACCTGCGGCTCCAGCTCCTCGAAGAGGAACCAGGCCGAGCCCGCCCGGCGCTCGGCGACCTCGACCCCCAGCGCGGGCCAGCCCCAGCTCCGCGCCTCCCACTTCCAGGGCGAGGCCGAGCTGCTGGGGTCGGCCGGCGCCCGGGAGGCGTCGGTGGGCAGCTCGTCGTTGACCGACTCGCCGCCCAGGCTGCTGAAGGCCAGCATGGCGACACGGGCGCCGTTGACCTCGATCCAGGCGGGCTCCGCCGCCTCCTCGGCGTCCGCCCCGGCGCCGGCGCGGAGCACGCCCGCCTCGTCGAGCAAGGACAGCGTCGAGTCCACCCCCTCGTCGAGCCAGTCGCGGACGTGGTTGTTGGCCAGCCCGACCACGTCCACGCCGAGCTCGTCCAGGGCGGCCAGCACCTCGGGCGGCGACTGCAGCAGGTAGCGCTTGCCCGGGTAGGCGGCCTCGTCGGGCAGCTCGCCGACGGCGGTCTCCAGGTTGAGCATCGTCAGGTCGGCCAGCCCGAAGGCGGGGGCCAGGTCGCTGACCACCCGGCGGGCCGACGCGCCGTCGTCCCCGGTGACCACCAGCGCTTCCCCGTCGTCGGGCTCGAGGTAGCGTCGGGAGAGCATGGAGTCGCCGCCGGAGTGCATGGCGAAGCGGCGCCCGTCGGGGTTGGACCAGAGGCGGACCGGGACCTCGCGGCCGGCCCACTCCAGGCCGACCGGCACCGGCTCGCTGAGGTGCTGGTCGGCGCCGACGACGATCAGCGTCGGGCGCTCCAGGACGCCCAGGTCCAGCTCCCCGTCGCTGTTGCCTTGGACCCGCCGACCCTCCACCTCGGCCCAGGCGCCGGGCAGGGCGTCGCCGAGCTCGTCCTGGACGAGCACCCGCGTCCCGTCCGGCGAGCAGCCCGGTCCCAGGACGACCAGCAGCGCCAGGCCGCTCGCGCTGAGCGGTCGCCTACCGGCCATGCCTGCCGTGCCGCCGCCAGCCCCAGCCCAGGAGAGGCAGGAGCAGGAGGGCCGGCACGGAGCTGTCGCTGGGCGGCAGCGGGCCGTTGCAGCCGCCGCCGCTGATCTGGGCGTCGCGGTTGGCCTGCACCTCGGAGAGCTGGTCGTGGGTGCAGCGCACGGAGACGTCGGACCAGCCGGTGGTGCTGCCGTCGGTGCAGGAGGCCCAGACCCGCAGCTCCAGCGTCACGCAGTCGCCGGGGTCCTCGGGGGCGCGCCAGGTCACCGGCGAGCCCGAGGTCTGCAAGAAGTCGCCCTGGTTACCGTCCGACCACCAGGAGCAGGTGTCGACGTCGCCGCAGCTGCGTCCGCCGCTGATCCGGAAGTCCAGGAACTCGCCGAAGTAGGTGTCGCGCACATCGGGCGAGATCTCGCCCCAGGTGCTGCAGTCGTTGACGCCGGTGTCCACGGCGCCCGCGATCGGGGAGGCCAGCAGGACGGCGGCGAGCGAGGCGAGAGACAGCACGAAGCCTCCGAGAGAGAGGGGTGGCGCGCACCCCGACCGGCGGCAGAATAACGCAGAAGGGCGCCCGCGTCTGGACAAGCGCGCCAGGCAGACGCCGAGGTACCCGCTGCTCCTGCTCGCCCTGCTCTGCTGCGCCATCGCCTGGGCGCGCTGCGATCTGCGGCCGGAGGGGCCGGCCCAGGTGCTGCACGAGGGGGACCGCGCCTGGCAGGAGGGGCGTCGGGGCGAGGCCCGCTGCGCCTGGAAGCAGGCCAGCCAGGCCGAGGAGCAGGCGCCGGCGATCGCCGCGATGGCCAGGCTGCGGCTGCTGCGGGTCTCGGGCAACCTGGGCCTCTTCCGCCACGGCCCGCGGGCCGATCGGCTGCTGCTCGCCTGCCCGGAGGAGGATCCCGACTGCCGGCTGGCCTGGGTCGACCGGGAGCTGATCCTCAAGGAGCTGGGCCTCGGGGGGAGGCTGGAGCCGGCCTGCGCCGAGCTGGACGCGCTGCAGGCGGCGCGGCCCGAGGAGGTCGCGGCCCGGCTGGGCTGGGCGAGCCGCCTGGGGGCGAGCTGTCTGGGGCCGGATGTGGGGCCGGTTGTGGGGCCGGTTGTGGGGTCGGAGGTGCCGCCCGCTCCGGCGGCGCCGAGCCCGGGGACCTGGCTGCTGGCCCTGGGCGCGACCGGGGCCAGCGGGGTGGGCGCGGGGCCGGTGCTGCGCTTCGTGCATCCCGACCTGGGCTGGAAGGGCGCTCGCCTGGAGCTGGACGGCTTCGCCACCACCGGAGGGGCCGCCAGCGGGCGACTCAGCCTGCGCAGCGCCGGCTCGCCCTTCGTCTGGACCGGGGCCCAGGGCGCGGTCCTGCCGGGGGAGCTGCGCCAGGCCCGCGCCTTCCTCGCCCCGGGCCTCTCCCGACGCGGGGCCGCCCTCTGGCTGGGGCCGCGGCTGTCCTGGGAGAGCCTCGGTGGCGAGACTCTCTTCAGCCACGGCCTGCTCGCGGGGAGCTCCTGGCGGCGAGGCCCCGTCGGCCTCAGCGCCCAGGGCCAGCTGGGCCTGTGGGGGAGCCCCTGGGCCTGGACCGGGGCCGAGGCCCGCTTCACCGGCGAGCGCCTCGCCAGCCGCCTCGTCGGCAGCCTCGTCCCGGTCGAGGTCGAGGCCTGGCGCCTCCCCGCCTGGGGCGGCGGCGAGGTCCTGCGCGCGGCCTCCTTCCGCGAGGTGCAGGCCCCCGCCATGGCCGCCCTGGTCGCCGAGTGGCGGCAGCCCGTCGCCGGACCGCTGGCCCTGGTCCTCTTCGGCGAGGGCGTCTGGGCGGGAACCCCCCACGGCGGTGGCGGCCTCGGCGCGCGCCTGCACCTGCCGCCCCGCCCTCACAACACCGTCCGCCTCGACCTCGGCGTCGGCGACCTCGGCTGGGCCCTCTCTGCCGGGTGGGGCGAGAGCTTCTGACTAGCTAGTGCCTGGCACTAGCTAGTCACACCCGCGGTGCATTCTTGATACGACCCCTCCCCACCTGAAGGAGGCAGCATGTCCCACCTCTCCGGCTCGCCCACCGGGCCCCGCGTCGCGGTCGTCCTGTCCGGCTGCGGCTACCTCGACGGCTCCGAGATCAACGAGGTCGTCATCGCCCTGCTCGCGCTCAACCGCGCCGGCGCCCGGGTGCGCTGCTTCGCGCCGACCGGCCCGCAGATGCACGTCGTCGACCACCTCACGGGCCAGCCCGAGCCCGGCGCCACCCGCGACGTACTGCACGAGAGCGCCCGCATCACCCGCGGCAAGGTCGAGCCCCTCTCCAGCCTCGCCTCGCCGGACTTCGAGGCCATCTTCCTCCCCGGCGGCTTCGGCGCCGCCAAGAACCTCAGCACCTTCGCCACCCAGGGGCCCAAGGGCGCCGTCCTCCCCGAGCTGGCCGCCGTCCTGCGGCAGTTCCGCCAGGCCGGCAAGCCCATCGGCGCCGTCTGCATCGCCCCCGCCGTCGTCGTCATGGCCCTGGGCGAGGGCGAGGTCACCATCGGCCAGGACAGCGGGACCGCCGCGGCCATCGAGGCCCTGGGCGGTCGGCACCAGGTCTGCCCCGTCCAGAGCGCCCACATCGACGCCGAGCGCCGCATCGTCACCGCCCCGGCCTTCATGGAGCACGCCCAGCTCGCCCAGGTCGCCGACGGCATCGAGGCCGCCGTTGCCGCCACCCTCTCGCTGGTGCGCTGACCATGGACAAGCCGCTCAAGGGAAAGGTCGTCTGCATCACCGGCGCCGGTCGAGGCCTGGGCGCCGCCCTCGCCCGCGCCTTCGCCGCGCAGGGCGCCAGCCTCGTCCTCGCCAGCCGCACCCCGCCCGAGCTCGAGGCCCTCGCCGCCGAGCTCGGCGCCGCCTGCAAGGTCCCGGTCCTGGCCGTGCCCACCGATGTGCGGGTCAAGTCCGAGGTCGACGCGCTGATCGACGCCGCCGTCGGGGAATTCGGCCAGCTCGACGTCATGGTCAACAACGCCGGCCTCGCCATCTACGGCCCGGTCGAGTCCGTGACCCCCGACCAGCTCGACCTGATGATCGACACCAACCTCAAGGGCACCATCTACGGCAGCCAGGCCGCCTTCCGCGTCATGAAGCCGCGCCGCAGCGGCCTGATCGTCAACATCAGCAGCATCGCCGGCAAGCTGCACCTGCCCAACGAGAGCGCCTACAACGCCAGCAAGTGGGCGGTCAACGGCTTCACCGGCACCCTGCGCCTGGAGGCCGAGCCCCACGGCGTCAAGGTGAGCTGCGTCTGTCCGGGCGGCATCGACACCCCCTTCTGGAAGAGCATGGACTTCCTGCCCTTCCCGCCCAGCATCGACCCCGAGCGTGACTTCATGAAGCCGGAGGAGGTCGCCGGGACCGTGGTGCAGATCGCGCTGGGCAGCGGGGGGTACGTGCTGCCGGAGGTGGTGATGCTGCCGTTGATCACGGGGCGGGGGTGAGGCCACAACCGGGGCAGGAGGCGGACTGGATTGCCGGGCTGAGCCCGGAGGACTTCCAGCGCCTCGCCCTGGACCTGCTGCGCAATCACGCAGAGGGTGTGCGGCCTTTCGACCTGCCCCATGGTCGGACGGATGGCGGCTTTGACGGGGAGCTCGTTGGGAGCTTCGGAGGGCTGTCTGGGCGGGTGCGGGTCTCGGTGAAGGGGAACAAGACCTTCAAAGACCTCAAGGCTGACGCGCTCAAGGATTCGAAGACGCACGCGGGGCAGCCGATGCTGCTGGTCTCTCGCTTGCGACTGGACGAGTCGCAACAGCGCCGACTCAAAGAGGCGACAGGCATCCAAACCGAGGTGATTGATGGCGGAATGCTGGCCTCCTGGCTCCGCGACCTGCATCACCTACGCGCAAGCTGGTGGAACGAGGAGACGGCGCTGACGCCGATGAGCCTGCGCCTCGCACCCTGGCCCGAAGGCCGGCGCAGCTTGGGTCCATGGCTTCGAACAGAGTGCGCGGCCCTGGGCGCGCTGGTCCAAGCGGTCCATGAGGGCAAGCGCTTGGTCCTGCTGGCGACGCCCCCTCACACCCGCGGCGAGCGCTGCCTGTGGGGGCTGGGCCGTCGGCTCGACCGTCACCCCTCCGGCCGAGCGGCCTGGTGGCTGGAGGCGGGCCGCGCCCTCCCCGGGGACCTGGTGCCCAAGCAACGGGAGGCCGTGTTCTTTGCCACCCCCTCCAGCAGCGAGGAGGAGGACCTGCTGGACTGGGCCGAGGGTCAATGGGGACGGGGACATCGCTGCACTCTTGTCCTGGCGGTTGCCGACTTCCACCTGGGCGAGGTCCAGGCGCTCTATCGTGGCGACCCCAGCGAAGTGGGCGTCGTCCGCCTGAGCCGTCCGGCTGACTACGGGGAGGTCGAGCGGCTGACCCGCTGGTTGTTCGACAGTGCCCAAGTCAGCGATGTGACACGCCGGAACTTCGCCTACACATGGAGTCACCTGCCGTCCTTGATGGAACAGGGCGCCCGACGCCCAGAGCTTGGAGTCAAGCGATACTCCGACATCTTCGACCCGGACGCCCGCAGCCTCCTCGGGCGGCGCGCCTTGGTTGCTGAGCGCCCTGGGCTCGTCGAGCTCGAACAGTGGGCGGATGAGAGCAGCGGTCTGTCGCGAGCCGCCCGGGGAAAGATCCTGACTGACGCTGGGCGGTTGGGTTGGCTCGAGGTGAAGACCGGCTTTCCGAATTCTTCGGGGAGCCGATGGTTGATGATTCACGCCTGGCTAGTGGGAGACGCCACGGCCCTGGATGGGCTGCTACGGTCGGATCCACCGGACGAGGCGCTGCTCGGCCTGGCCTGGGCGGGCAGGGTCGACAACATCGAGCAGCACCTCCTGCTGCGCCTGCGGTCCGGGGGACTTCGAAGTGCCCTTGCTCTCCTCGCGCGACTGCCGTTCAGCACGGAGCGCCTCACTGGCGAGCTGATCGAAGCGGCCAACGAGGCTCTTGAGGACCTCTCCCCCGGCGAGGACCGCCTTCTCGCCGAGGCGCTCGAGAGGGCCGCGCGCTGGCCGCCGTTGGTGCCTGGTGCCATGAGTCTGGCACTACGCTTGCGTGAGCGTGGGATTCGGGACAGTCTATTCAGCCAGGGCCCAAGCGGGATCCTGACGTGGTTCACCGACCCGAAGCGAGGGATCTCGACGCTGACAGCCCTGGAGGGACTGGGTTGGATCCGAGATCGGCTGGATGAGTTGGAGCCGAAGATCGCCATTGACGCCGCAGCGCCCTGGCTGCGTAGCGCAGTGGAGCGCCAGGAATTCGGGCCGGGTGTCATGAGCTTCGGGCCAGCAGGGTGGAAGTCCGACAGCCCCCTGGTCCGAGATTGCTGGGAGCTGGCAGCCGAGATCCTCACTGGGCTGATCCGGCGGCGACCGATGGTCGAGCCCGCTTGGGAGGCCCTGCGTCCGATTGGCACTTCGCCGGTTGACCCCCAGGTGCAGTCCCCTGAGGCCCAGGTATCAATCGTCAGGCAGCTTCTCCATGACGCACTGCAGAGCCTACCCGACACTTCCGATCCATACTCTCGGGGCCTGGCCGACAGCACGCTCCTGGTGCAGGTCGTGCATGGCCCCGACAGGGGCTTCGTGGACGACGCGCTTGCGCGGGCCATCCTCGCAGGTCTCAGCCGTGACCCGCGTGTGGCCGCCGCAGTTGCGGGGGTGGCCACCCCGCGTCCGATCATCGATCCGGACGCGTTGCTCGTTGCCTACGAGGAGGGGGGCGCTGGCGCGGTGAAGCTTGAGTACGAGGCCTCGGCCAGGGACCATGTGCGCCTGGCCCGGCGCCTGGTCGAGGCCAGGGTAGACACCAATGATCTGATCACGCTGTTGAAAGTCATCGATGGTCGGATTGGCCCCGGTTGGGGCCAGCTCCCTGGCATGGATCTGTTTCGCCAGTGGGCTGAATTGGCCCCAACGGTCTTCGAACCAGTCCTGCTCGGCGATCGCTGGGCGGAGGTCCCTCGTGACCTTCAGGGCCCGCTTCTCCGCCAGGTAGCCCCCATCTTCGGACCTCGCTTGCGGGGGAGACCCAACCCGCAGACGCTCTCGCCGAAGCGCGCGGGCGCTGCCTTACGAATCCATCGCCTCTTGGATCGCCCGGATCGGGTCGAAGCCGACGAGGCGATCCGACTGCTCCCGGCCCTGGAGGAGCTGCTTGAACCGCATGAGGTGCTGGGAGTGATGGTGCGCCTCGCAGAGCGGCCGGACCCAGCGCTGTGGATCAGCCTTCTTGGGTGGTTGTGGCGTCATCTGAACATGAGACGTGCGACTGTGGACCCGCGCGACCTTCAGGTGCTGCTCGCTCGCATTCTGGTTCAGCCGGTTTCCTTCGCGGTCCTGGACGCGTTGATGTTGATCCCGCTCCATCCCGAGGCCCCGCACCGCCAGCTTGTCCTGGACGCGGCGGTCGAAGCCTTCACGCGGGTCTTGGAAGCGGACGACTCTTCATCCGAGCTCCCTTCGCGCCCGTTCGAGCACCCGCCCTTGGAACTTCTGTGCACCACCTTGATGACCCGCTCGCCCGCTCTGGGTGTTCGCTTGTTGGCGCGGCTTCCTCTCTCGGCCCGACGGAGTGTGCTGAAGGATCTCGCCAGAGAGGACATCGTGGCGATGCTGCTTGCCTGCCCCGATCCCCTGAACGCTCGGGAGCGCATCGAGATTGTCGACGCTCTGGCCAAGAGGCTCCCCAGCTACCAGATCGAGACGCTGGTCCGACAGTCGTCGCCCGAGCGCGGCAGGCTGCTGCTGATCGCTTCCGACGCCGCCGAGGCGCTCAGGCCGCTGGTCGATGAGTTGGCTCAGGGCATCGAGTCGCGCGAGGAGCGCCAGCGGTGGCTTCGGAAGGTGCAATTCGGCTCGCTCCTCTTCTACAAGCGCAGCGGTCCGCCTCAGCTCGCCCACGAGACGCCCGGCCCCCCGCCGAGCCTCCTGCCGGTCGAGGAACCGGATAGCTGAGCCCCAGGAGCCCCCATGTCCCGCCGCCTGCTGCGCTTCGAGCTGACGAACACCCGTTGCATCGAGTTCATCGAGATGCAGCCGTCGGAGGAGCTCAGCTTCGTGATGGGCGACAACGGCAGCGGCAAGTCCTCGCTGTTGGACGGCCTCGCCCTGCTGGCCGACATGGTCCGCGGCGGCCTGCACGAGGCGGCGATCGCCCTGCGACGGGGACTGCCCGTAGGCCCGTCCATCGATCTCGGGACCCTCTTCCGGCGGCCCGATCAGCCTATGCGCTGGACCCTGGAGTTCTCGATCGACGACCAGCGCTGGGTGTACGAGCTCGGGGTGCGCCGCACCTCGACCGATACTGGCATGGCCATCCACCATGAGCGCCTGGCCCGGCTGGATGTCGACGACGGCGAGGTGCTGCTGACCGACGAGACGGGCTGCCGGCTCCGCGATGGAAGCGAGGGCCGGAACGACTGGATGCCCGTCACCCCCTCCTCCGGCCACCCTGCCCTGGGCCGGGCCCAGGATCCCCTGGTCTATCCGCAGCTCCATCGGGTATGGTCCTTCATCTGCGGCATCCAGCTCGTCCGGCTGAACCCTGTCGAGATGAGGGGCCCAGCTGGCAGGGTCTCGATCGACCAGCTCCCCGATCGGCTGGGTCGGGATTTCCAGAGCCGGGTGCGCGCCTTGCTGCTCAAGCGGCCCGATCGGCGCGAGCCATGGCTGGATGACCTGGCGGCCCGAACCGGGTGGAAAGAGGTTCGAGCGAGCGATGGAGATGGGGACGAGCTGATGATGGTGCGGGAGGACGCGACCGTGGGGTGGTCCCCGCTGGTGTACGCCTCGGACGGACAGATTGTCTCGGCTTGGCTCGCCTTGCTCGTCCAAGCGCCGCCAGCCTCCCTCTCCGTGCTGCTCTTCGACGAGCCCGCGCTGGCGGTGAGCAGCAAGGGCATGGAGGATGTGGCGGAGTTCCTCAGCCTGCTGGCCGAGGACTTTCAAGTCATCGCCGCGACCCACTCGCGCGAGACGGTCGACGCGCACAAGCACGGAGACGACACCTGGGTGATGGAGCGGGTCTGGGGAGCGCCGGCTCGGATCACGCCGCTCAAGGAGCACCCTACAGGCAAGAAGCTGGCGCGCGTGGTGCCCCCTGGGTCGGCGGCGGAGCGCGCCTGGGGGGACCGCGACTGATGGCGAGACGCCCTGCGCCGCCCAGGTTGCACCTGCTCTCCGACCAGAGGGCCACCGCGGTGTTCTACGAGCAGGCGGTACGATGGATGGTGTCGGTCAAGATCACCAGCCGCTTCTTCGACCTGGGCGGCTTCGACAAGGACCCGGATCGGATCATCAACCTGGCGACCTCGACCGGCGACGTCAAGCGGGACTTCTTCCTGGTCCTCTTTGATGGTGAGGAGCCAGCCTACTTCGACGATCGCAAGGCCCGTGCCCGTCAGATTCGAGACTGTTTCCACCGCTGCGGAGTCGGGGAGGGACAGGTCGCTTCCTGGGTGGTGATGCCGACCACCGAAGCGCTGTACCTGACCACACCTGAGCTTCGGGACATCGTCTCCAAGCATCCCCGCCGAAGGCCGGCGCGTCTCGCCGAGCTGGAGGCGTTGGGTAGGACGATCCGTCATGCCGCTCCGGACAAGCGGAGGGTCGAGAAGGCGGTGTTGTCCGGCACAGACAAGAGCGCCCTCGCAGCGGCTGCTGCGGCCTGCGTCGCGCAACACGGCCTGCCCGACGACATCCCCTGCATCAACGCCATCCGCGCCTCCCTCCTCGCTTGGTCCGGCCGCACCTGACCCTCACCCCTCCCGCGACACCACCCGCTGCATCGCCCACAGCGCCAGCCCCGTCGCCAGCAGCGCCGAGCCCGCCGCCGAGAGCTGCCAGGACAGCGCCACCGCCTCCCCGCGCAGCAGCTCGGACAGCAGGATCTGCTGCGACAGCGCGGGCACGGCCATCATCCAGGCGGCGGGCGGGGCCGGGTCGAAGCTCATCCACATGCCCGGCAGCATCGGCACGAACAGGGTCAGGGAGAGGTAGGTCTGGGCCTCCTTGAAGCTCTTGCAGAAGCTGGCGATCAGCAGCTGCATGGCCGAGGCCATCGCCGCCAGCGGGAGGATGTGCAGCAGCATCATCGAGGCCGTGGTCGGGCCCAGCAGCAGGCGCACGCCGATGCGATCGAGGTCGAGCAGCGGCAGCGACAGCAGGGTCAGGAAGAGGCAGAGGGTGACGCCGGCCATGCCGAAGCTGAGGCCGGCGAGCCACTTCCCCAGGACGATGGACAGACGCGAGGCCGGAGTCAGCAGCAGGGGCTCCCAGGAGCGGCGCTCGCGCTCGCCGGCGGTGGCGTCGATGGCGATGTACAGATTGCAGAAGAAGGCCGAGAGGATGACGAACATGCCCAGCATGGCGCCGATCATGCTGCCGCCGCGGTGCTCGGGGGTGGAGACGTCGACCGTGTCCAGGACGAAGGGTTGGACCAGGCTGGGATCGACGCCGCGGGCCAACAAGCGCATCATCCCCAGCTCGGAGGACTGCGTCGCGACGACACGCTCCACAGAGCGGACCACGCCGCGGTTGGACGCCTTCGAAGAGTCGACCACCAGCTCGAGCACGACCGGGTCGCCCTCCTGCAGCTGCTCCTCGTACTCGGCGGGCACCCGCAGGACCGCTTGCAGGGCCCCGTCCCGCACCTGCTGCTCGGCGTCGACGGGTGCCGGCTCGACCGTGAGCTTGCGCTCCAGCCGCTCGATCAGGACCGGGGCGTGCTCGGCGCCCTCGACATGGAGCACGTCCTCGCGCTGGCGATCGTCCATCCGGCTGACCATGAAGGCGATCAGCGCGACCATCGCCGGCCCCATCAGCGGGAAGACCAGCGCCGAGACGACCGAGCGGGTGTCACGCGCGCCGTCGCGCAGCTCCTTGCGAAAGACCACCATGCACTGGCGCCAGATCTGCATCATGGCCCGACCTCGGCGCGCCCGACCAGCACGACGAAGGCCTCCTCCAGCCGCCCGACGCCGGCCTGCTCGCAGACCTCGGCCGGGCTGCCCTGGGCCACCACCCGCCCCCGGGCGATCAGCACCAGCCGGTCGCAGAGGGCCTCGACCTCGGCCATCTGGTGCGAGGAGAAGAGCACGCAGCGGCCCTGGGCGGCCAGGGTGCGGATACAGTCGCGCATCGCCCGGGTGCTCATGACGTCCAGGCCGTTGGTGGGCTCGTCGAGCACGATGTTGGGCGGATCGTGGACGATGGCCCGGGCGATCGCCACCTTCATTCGTTCACCCTGGCTGTAGCCCGAGGCGGGGCGGTCGATCACGGCGTCCAGATCCAGGATGGTCGAGAGCGCGGCGATCCGGGCCTGGAGCGCCGCCCCCGACAGGCCGTTGAGCTCCGCGAAGTAGCGGATGTTCTCCCGCCCGGTCAGACGCCCGTACAGTCCGGCCGAGTCCGGCAGCACCCCCAGACGTCGCCTCGCGCGCAGGGGCTCGACGGCGCTGTCGATGCCGTCCACCCAGGCCTGTCCGGCGTCGGGACGCACCAGGCCGTAGACCATGCGGAGGGTGGTGGTCTTGCCGGCGCCGTTGGGGCCCAGCATCCCCGTGATGACGCCGTCCTGCGCCTCAAAGCTCACATCGGCGACGGCCTGGACCTCGCCGAAGCGCCGGGCGAGGCCCTCAATCCGCAGCATCGGAGGCCTCCTCGGTGGAGGGCCCGAGCTTCGAGCTGAAGAAGGCCGGCCGCCCGACATCGTCCAGGCACTGCACCTCCAGGCCCTCGACCGTCCCCTGCTCGATCAGGGTGCGCATCAGCCGCGGGGCGCAGTCGAGGCTGACGACCCCGTGCCCGGCGCCCGGCGCGATGCCGTGGACGGCGTTGGAGAGCCCCTGCCGAGCCAGCTCGCCCAGCCGGGGCGGGGTGACCGGGTCGAGCCCGCCGGAGAGCAACAGCGTCGGGATCGACAGCTCCACGGGCTCGTAGAAGGACGGATCGACCTCCGCCCGCGGCCAGTCCGCGCAGAGCTGCTCGAAGATCAGCTGGGCGCTGGCTCCGATGCGATCCAGGCTGGGGCTCGTCGCCTCGGCTCGGGCGGGGAGTCGCGGCAGGTCCTCGGCACAGAGCACCGTCAGGGTCAGGCCCAGGCTCATCCCCTCGACCGCCCCCGAGCCGAGGAGGCCGGCCTGGGCCACCAGGGGAGCCGGATCGCCCTGCCGGGCATCGTGCAGGGCCAGCGGCATCAAGGCGGCGAGCTGCGGGGTGTACAGCAGGGCCCGCACCATCCCGGCGAGGTCGTCGCCGCTCAGCTCGATCGAGAGGGGCAGGCCGCTGCGGGGGTGCGTGATCCGGACCGCGATCGGGGTGCTCTCGGCCTGGCCCAGCAGGGCCAGGAGATCGGCGGCCGGGTCGAGCTGCTGGCAGCCCGGCTCGGCCGCACAGTCGGAGGCCAGCGCCTCGAAGGCGGCGCGGGCGTCGGCGACGCTCCCGCCCAGGATCGGCTCTTGAGGGGGCGTCAAGCCGTCCAAGGTCAGGGTGCGAATGCGCTCCGGGTGCCGCCTCGCCCACTCCAAGGCCAGCCGGCTGCCGTAGGAGCCCCCGAAGACGTTGACCGTCATGTAGCCCAGCGCCCCGGCGACGGCGTCGAGGTCCTCTGCCGCGAAGCGGGTGCCGTAGAAGCCCAGATCGGCCTTGCTTTGCACCTCCGCGAGGCAGGCCCGGGTCTCCTCGGGGTCGATCGGCGCGCCCATCCGGGTGAGCGGATCCCGCTCGTCCTCTGGACAGTCCAGCCCGTTCGAGGCGCCCGTGCCCCGCTGATCGACGAAGACCAGGTCCCGCCGCTCCCGGATGCGCTTCAGGGCGGGGAGCAAGCCCTCGATGATCTCCGAGGAGGCCTGCCCGGGCCCTCCCGCGAGCAGGAAGAGCGGATCGCCGGCCGCCGCCGCGCTCACAGCTGGGAGGACCACCACCCGCAGCGGGATCTGGCGCCCCTCGGGCTGGTCCGGGTCCTCGGGGACCTCCAGGACACCGCAGCGGGTCTCCTCGTCCACCCCACGGACATGACAGGGCTGGAGGACCAGGCTGGGCCCACCGGGCTCGGGAGCGGCAGCGCAGCCGACCAGCGCCAGGGCGACCGCGAACGCCCGCCTCATCCGCCGGTGACCATCACACCGTCCCGGTAAAAGGCCAGGTCGTTGACGTACTTGTCGACCGCGGCGTTGTCCATCAGGATCACCACCAGGGAGTTGACGGCGCCCGGCACGGCATGGTCCAGGGTCCAGGATCCGCCGCTGCCCAGGATGGCGTTGCCGAGGATCTCACCGTTCACGATGACGAGGATCCCGTCGTCGACGGTCCCGGTGGTGATCTCGTACAGCGAGGGGTCATCGCCGGACTCGAGCCAGAAGTCGCAGAGCACATAGCTGTACGACGCATAGGTGAGGGACGGAACCGTACTGGAGGTGTAGAAGCTCATTGGGCCGGTGACGGGGGTCGGCGCGCCGGCCCGGGCGACGATGTAGTCGCGGAGGACGGCGAAGTCGCCGACGAGGTCGGTGCTGCCGATCATCCCATGGGCCCCGGAGGGCTCGTACCAGTATCCGTCCAGGTCGCCGTGGGTCTCGACCACGTAGGAGGGGTTGGAGACGGTCTCGTAGTTGGTGCTGTCGTCGACGATGTACCAGCCGGTCGAGAAGCCCTCCCAGGCCCGGGCGTTGCCCACCTGGGTGGCGGTGGCGACGGGCTGGTCGGGGTCGTCGGACTGCACGGTCAAGGTGCCGCTGTCCGCGCCGTCGTCGGTCGGGACATAGTCCACCCGGGTCGAGATCGCCTCGCCAGGGCCCAGCACCCAGGGCAGGGCGCCGTTGAGACCGTAGTCGGCCTCGAAGCCCAGCTCGGCGCTGGACCCGGAGTAGGAGAGGCCGGAGACCGTCAGATCACCGTCTCCGTCGTTGTGCAGGGAGAGGACCAGCGCATCCGTGGCGAGGTGGTCCAGGGTGCCGAAGTCGTGCCAGGCGGGATCGATGCGCAGCCTGCCGGCGGGCTCCTCTCCCTCGACCAGGCCTTCGCCTCGGACCAGGACGGAGAGCTCGGGGCTGAGGGGATCGTTGCTGCGCAGGATGACCTCGGCCCGGGCCTCGCCCTCCTCCAGCGCCGTGAAGCTGACGGCGAACTCGGTGGATCCCCCAGGCGCGAGCAGCAGCCCGCCCAGCGCGGTCAGGGTGAAGGGGGCGTCGGCCTCGACCAGGGCCAGCGGCTGGAGCACCAGGTCGGCGTCGCCGTCGTTGAAGACGCCGACCAGGCTCTGCGCCGAGCTGCTGCCCATCGGCAGGCCGCCGAAGTCGACCGCGGGCGGATCGACCCGGATGCGGGGGGCCGCCTCGACCTCGGGCGCGGGCTTTCCGGTGACGCCGTAGTCGGAGCAGGCCAGGAGGAGCGGGAGGAGCAGGTTCATTGCCTCAGCCTACACCAGGCGCGCCCTCCGCACGCAGGCCTCGCTCCTCCCAGGCACAGCTCAGCACCGGCACCACGAAGAGCGTCAGCAGGGCGATCACCATGCCGCCGAGCGCCGGGAGGGCCAGCGGCACCATGATGTCCGAGCCTCGCCCTTGCGAGGTGATCACCGGGAGCAAGGCCAGCAGGGTGGTGGCGGTGGTCATCAGGCAGGGGCGGACCCGGCGGGCTCCCGCCTCCAGAGTCAGCTCCCGCGCCTGCTGCACGGTGGTGGGGGGCGAGCGCTCGAAGACCTGCTTGAGGTAGGTCGACATCACCACCCCGTCGTCGGTGGCGATGCCGATCAGGGCGATCAGCCCGATCCAGACGGCGACCGAGAGGTTGACGGTGCCGACCTGGAATAGATCGCGCATGGAGCTGCCCAGCAACACGAAGTCCAAGAACCAGGGCTGTCCGTACAGCCAGAGCAGGCCGAAGCCGCCGCTGATCGCGACCAGCACGCCGCTGCCGATGATCAGCGTGGTCACGACCCGGTGGAATTGCAGGTACAGCAGGATGAAGACCAGGGAGAGGGCGACGGGGACCAGCACCAGCAGGCGCTTCTCGCTGCGGACCTGGTTCTCGTAGGCGCCGGCGAAGGCGTAGCTGACCCCCTCGGGCACCCGCAGCGAGCCGGCCTCGACGAGGTGGTCCAGGTGCTCGCTGGCCCGTTGCACGGCCTCGACCTCGGCCAGCTCGGGCTCCTTGTCGAAGAGCACATAGCTGGTCAGGAAGGTGTCCTCGGACCGGATCATCTGCGGGCCGGCGCTGTAGACGATGCGGGCGACGCTGCTCAGGGGCACCGGCTCGCCGGCCGGCGTGGGGATGAAGATCCTCTCGAGGGCCTCGACGCTGTCGCGCTCCTCCCGGGCGTAGCGCACCCGCACCGGGTATCGCTCGCGGCCCTCGACCGTTCGGGTCAGGGTCATGCCGCCCAGGGCCAGCTCCAGCACCTCCTGCACATCGACCACGGACAGACCGTAGCGGCCGATCGCCTCACGATCGATCTCGATCTCCAGGTAGGGCTTGCCCACCACCCGGTCGGCGAAGACGGTCTCGGCGCGCAGCCCGGGGACCTCCCGCAGGGCCGCCTCGAGGTCCAGGCCGAAGGCCTCGATGGCCTCCAGGCTGGGGCCCTTGACCTTGACGCCCATGGGCGCTCGCATCCCGCTCTGCAGCATGACGATGCGGGCGTTGATCGGCATCAGGGTCGGGGCCGCCGTCAGGCCCGGGATCTGGGCGGCGCGGCCGATCTCCTCCCAGATGTCCCGGGGCGTGCGGATCTGCTCGCGCCACTGGCGGACCCGAGTGCCGTCCTCCTCGACCCGGTACTCGGGCTTGTAGCTGACCACGGTCTCGATCATCGAGAGAGGGGCCGGATCCAGGGCGCTCTCGACCCGGCCCAGCTTGCCGACCACCCGGTCCACCTCGGGGATGGCGGCGATGGCCGCGTCCAGCTGCGAGAGCATCGCCTGCGCCTCGCCCGAGGAGGCGTGGGGCATGGTCGTCGGCATGTAGAGGAAGCTGCCCTCGTCGAAGGGAGGCATGTACTCCCGGCCCAGGCTGAGGCCGGCGCGGAGGCCGCCCAGCGTGAGCAGCAGGGGCAGCAGCAGGAAGAGGGCCTTGTGCTGGAGGACCGCGCCGAGGAGCGAGGGGTAGGCCCGCTCGAACAGACGGAAGCCGACCAGGACCAGGGCGATCAGCGAGCCGGCGAAGAGCAGGTTCAGCAGCAGGCCGCGCTCCGGACCCAGCGGCAGCCAGTCGGCCACCAGCAGCAGGGTGACGAGGCCGATGGCCAGCGGGTTGCGCAGGGCGTACAGGCGGCTCTTCCAGGTCGGCGGGCTGGCGGAGGCCGCTGGGGCGGGTCGGCCCCGGAGGAGCAGCAGGGCCGCGCCGGGCAGGATCAGCAGGGCCAGCAGCATCGCCATGCCCATGGCGTAGGTCTTGGTCAGGGCCAGGGGCGCGAAGAGGCGCAGCTCGCTGTCGGTCAGGCCCAGCACGGGCAGGAAGCTGACCATGGTGGTCAGGACCGAGGTCAGCACCGCCGGCGCCACCTCGGCGGCCGCCTTGCGCACCGCCGCGGTCCGCTGGGCTAGGCTCTGTTCGGGCTCCAGGTGCTGCTCGATGTTCTCGACGAAGACGATGCCGACGTCGACCATCGTGCCGATGGCGATGGCGATGCCGCCCAGGGCCATGATGTTGGCGTCCACCCCGGTCGCCTTCATCAGGACGAAGGAGCCCAGCACGCCCAGCGGCAGCAGGCCCGAGATCAGGGCCGAGCTGCGCATCCGGCGCAGCATCACCAGGACCACCAGGACGGTGATCAGGATCTGCTGGTACAGCGCGGTCGACAGGGTGCCCAGGGTCTCGCCGATCAGCACCGAACGATCGTAGAAGGGCACGATGCGCACCTGGCTGACGGTGCCGTCCTCCAGGGTGCGGCTGGGCAAGCCCGGCTCGATGCGGGCGATCTGCTCCTTGACCGCGGCGATGACCTCTTGGGGGTTCTCGCGGTAGCGGGCGACCACCACCCCGCCGACGGCGGGGGCCCCCTCGTCGTCCAGGGCTCCCTGGCGCAGGGCCGGACCCAGGGCGACCCGGGCTACGTCGCGCACCCGGACCGGGGTGCCCTCGCGGGCCACCACCACCGACTGTTCGAGGTCCTCGACCCCCTTGACGAAGCCGATGCCGCGCACGAGGTACTCGACCCCGTTGACCTCCAGGGTGCGCGCGCCGACGTCCAGGTTGCTGCGCCGAACGGCGTCGGCCACCTCGGCGATGCTGACCCCGTGGGCCCGCATCGCCTCGGGATCGACGTCGACCTGGTACTCGCGCACGAAGCCGCCGATGCCGGCCACCTCGCTGACGCCCTCGACCGACTGCAGGGCGTAGCGCACCGTCCAGTCCTGGATCGAGCGCAGCTCGTCGGGGTCCCAGCCGCCGACCGTTCGCCGCTGCGGGTCCTGGCCCTCCAGGGTGTACCAGAAGATCTGTCCGAGCGCGGTCGCGTCGGGCCCCAGCATCGGGCTGACGCCCTCGGGGACGGTGCCCTCGGGCAGGGCCGCCAGCTTCTCCAGCACCCGCGAGCGCGACCAGTAGAACTCCACATCGTCGTTGAAGATGACGTAGATCGAGGAGAAGCCCTGCATCGAGGTGCTGCGCACCGTCTTGACGCCGGGGATGCCCATCAGCGCGGTCGTCAGCGGGTAGCTGAGCTGGTCCTCGACGTCGCGAGGCGAGCGCCCGGGCCAGTCGGTGAAGACGATCTGCTGGTTCTCGCCGATGTCGGGGATGGCGTCGACCGCGACCGGGTCTCGGGGGAAGCCGCTGAGCTCCAGGGCGAAGGGGGCGACGTGCAGCCCGGCCACGATCAGCATGGCCGCCAGCAGGAAGGGGATCAGCCGGTTGTCCAGGAACCAGCCGACGAGGTGCTCCCAGGCGCTCATGGCTGAGCCGTGACGGTCTGGAGGATCTCCCCGCAGCGCAGCATGGCCGCGCCGAAGTAGGCGTTGTCGACGACGGTGCCCTGCTGGACCCAGCGGGCGCCGCGGTTGCCGTCGACCATCGGGCAGGTGGCGACGTGCAGATCCTCGGCCAGGGGGTTGCCATGGCGGGCAAGGAGGGCCTCGATCTCCAGGCTCAGTCGCTCGAAGATCCGGCGGGCCTCGGCGATGTCCGGGCTGCGAGCCAGGGCCCCGGCCTCGCTGCGCAGCACATCGCTGGGGGACTGCTGCTCCAGGGCTGCGGCCGCGGTGCGTGCGCCGGGGTGGTCGTCCAGGGCCAGGGCCCGCTGGACGCCGAGGTAGCTCTGCAGGGCCTGGACCCAGGCCTGTCGCTCCTCGCGGCTCTGTTCGACGAGCTCGGGCTCCTCTGGCCGGTTCATCATGCTGGGGCCGCCGCGGATCTGCAGATCCGCGTCCAGGGCGAAGGCCCCGCGGCTGACCACCCGCTCGCCCTCGACCAGGCCGCTGAGCACCGGGTAGAAGTCGCCCAAGCGCCCTCCCAGGCGCACGCTGCGGGGCTCGTAGGTGGAGGGCTCGACCTCGACGTAGACCAGGGATCGGCGACCGGTGAACAGAGGCGCGCTGGCCGGGATGACCAGCGGGGCCTCGCCCTCGGTCCCGGCGGAGACCACCGCCTGGGCGAACATGCCGGGGCTCAAGGCGCCGTCGGGGTTGTCGACCTCGACCCGCACCCGGGCCGTGCGTCGGGCGCTGTCCACCCGGGGCTCGATGAAGTCGACCTCTCCCTCGATCGGGGTGGCGAAGCCCTCGACCTCCAGCTTCACGCGCTGTCCCAGCGCCAGGGAGGGGAGGTCGCGCTCGTAGGCGTCGAGCTGCACCCAGAGGGAGCGCAGATCACCAATCCGGTAGAGCACCGCCCCCGTCTCGACGTAGGCGCCCTCGGTGGCGACCCGCTCCAGGACCGTGCCGGCGTAGGGCGAGCGGATCGTCAGGGCGCGGGAGGGCTCGCTGGCCTGCTCCATGGCGGAGAGCTCGGCCGCGGGCACGCCCAGCAGGCGCAGCCGCTCTCGGGCAGAGGCCAGGGCGGCCTGGGCGGGGGCGTTGTCGGCGAGCCGGTCGGCCTGGGCCCGGGCGATCAGCAGATCCTGGTGCGCCGCGTACAGATCCGGGCTGTAGAGGGTGGCGATGGCCTGACCGGCCCGCACGCGGGCGCCGGTCTCCTGGATCAGCAGGTCGTCGATGCGACCGGGGACCCAGCTGGTCACCTCGCGCAGGCGGGCCTCGTCGGCCTCGACCCGGCCCAGCAGGCGCAGCTCTCCGGCGGCGTCGCCGGCACGAACAACCTCGGTCGTCTGCAGGCGGGCCAGGGCGCGGGCCCGCTCGGAGAGCACGACGCGATCGCCAGAATCGGAGGCGCTGCCGGCCGGGGCGACCGGGATCAGGTCCATCCCGCAGATCGGGCAGGCGCCGGGCTCGCTGGCGCGGATCTGGGGGTGCATCGAGCAGGTCCAGACGGTCTCGGCGGCCTCGGCGGCCTCGGCATGGTCGACGTGGGCCGGCGGCGAGCGGAAGAGCAGCGCGCCGAGCGCGAAGGCCAGCAGCAAGGCGAGGGCCAGGAGGAGCTTCTTCTTCATTCTGCACCTTCGGAGCGGGTGAGGGGGCGGCCGGAGAGCTGCTCCAGCGCGGCCCAGGCCCGGGCGTGGGCAGCGCGGACCATGTCGGCCTCCAGCCGCAGCTCCAGCAGCTCCCGCTGGGCCATCAGCACTTGGGCCAGCGAGCCCCGGTCGGTCGAGAGGGCGCCCAACAGCGAGTCCAGGGAGGCCTGGGCCTGGGGGAGCAGGGTCTGCTCGATCAGCCGGGCGCGGCGCTCGCTGTCGGCCAGCTCGATCCGCGTCGCCTCGAGCATGGCCAGGGCCTCGTCGCCCATTGCGCGCTGCTCGGCCCGCGCTCCCTCCGCCCCGGCCTTTGCGGCGACGACACCCTGGGCGTAGCTGCGCTGCCAGAGGGTCAGGCGAACGCCCAGGCCCACCATCAGGCCCTCGGGCTCGGTGACCACATGATCCCCGGTCCCCTCGTAGGCTGGCAGGGTCCACTCGACGCCCGCGTTGAACTCGGGCGCGCCGCGGGCCTTGGCCCGGCGGATCATCGCCTCGGCCACCGCGACCTGCTCTTCGGCGGCGCCCAGCCAGGGGTGGGCCAGCACCGCCGCCTCCAGGGCCTCCGGGCTGTCGCTCGGCTGGGCCAGCGGTGGCCGCTGGGGGTCGGTCAGCATCGACTCGCGGTCCCGGCGGCCCAGCAGGGCGCGAAGCTCGGCCTCGGCGGCCCGCTCACGGGCTTGCAGGGCCAGGCGGCTGTCCTCCAGCCGGGCGGCCGCGAGGTCGACCTGCTGCACATCCGCGAGGCTGGCCTGCCCCACCTCCAGCCGGGCGCGCGTCGCCCCCGAGAGCCCCGCCAGCACCGCCCCATGCTCCACCAGCACCGCCTGCGCCGCCCGCAGCTCCCAAAGCTCCCAGTAGGCCCGCTCCACCGCGGCGGCGACCTCGACCGCCTGCGCCTCGAAGGCGCGCTGGGCCACCATCGCCTCGGCCCGGGCTGCCTGACCCTCGGCCTGAAGCCCCGTCGGCCATGGGAAGGCCTGCGAGAGCCCCACCCGGAGCTGCCCGCTGCGCAGCATCAGCCCCAGGTCCAGCATCGGCTCGGGCAAGGCGCGGGCCACGGCGATCTCGGCCTGGGCCGCCTGCCAGCGCTGCCAGGCCGCCTGCACTGCGGGGCTCTGCTCCTGAGCTTCGACCCGGTAGTCCTCCAGCGGGCCCGCGGCGGCGGGGAGGAGGAGCAGGAGGAGCAGGAGGAGGGGCACGCCAGGAGTCTATCCCGGGGTGCGGCAATTTGTCACAGGGTGGTGCGCGGCAATAGCCGGGAGGGGTACCGGGGATTTCGGAGGTGAGTCATGGGGCAGCTCATCGAACGCGGCGCGGAGGCAGAGGGACCGAGCCTCAAGGACCTCCTCGCCAGTATGCCGAGCGTAGGTGAGGACGCCGACTTGGCACCGGAGCGGGACCTGCCCCGCGCGGTGTTGCCGACCGGTGGGGGGCACTCAATGTGCCAGACCCGCTCCCCACGGTGGACGGGCTGCTCGGCGCGACGGTTCTGGTTCACGGTATGACCGTGGTGACGCGCAATGTCAGGGACGTCGCCTGGACTGGGGCGCTGGTGTTGAATCCGTTCTCTCCGTAGTTGGGCCGACCTCCAGAATGCCTACTGTGTCCCCTGAAGGAAGCAGGGGTCTTCGCAGGGTGAAAACCCCGAAATGTCCCAGATCTTATCGCATGTCCATTCAAGTTCGTAGCGGTAGAGGTCCGAGACTTCCCAATCGTCGTGAGGCGCGGAGTGACAATACCACCGATCCACCACTTCTGCTTGAGCTCCGTTTGCAGCGTGGGGATCGTCGTCGCAGTAGACCCCGTCCTCGCCGCAGCTTACGTGACTTACCGAGTAGGCATGCGCCGCCTCATGCACAAGGGTTGAGGCCACTGCTATAAGCGGATCCGTTCCAATCCCCGAGTAGGTGTTCACGGTCATGGTCTTGGTCGACCCCAGGTACCGTGCTCGCCACGAATATGTGGCCTCGTACTCGAATGTCGTCGTCTCGATCGCCCTCTCGACCATCTCGAAGACCAGCTCGTTGAAGGTTGGCGCTCCTGGCTCATCGCCCACATTCCCCAGGCGCTCCTCCCAACCCGACAGGACTCCGGCCTGCGTCGCATACGGCGCTCCAGCTTCGTGCAGGCGTTCAATCAGCAGGAAGTGCATCGCACCGACGAGCCGTTGCCCCAGTGTATCCGCGTGCTCGAAGGCCGTGGGCTCTTCGTCGATGCTCCACCAGTCAAGCCCCAGCGCCAAGCCGAGAACCGTGGCGCACTCCTCGCTGATGGGCGCCGCCGGCCGACCGTCGCTTCCGGACCAGGGCAGGTCGCCCGGCTGGTACCCCTCCAGGTCGCAGGCCTCCAGCGCTTCCTCGTAGCTGACCCGGGTGGAGACGTACTGCTGCGAGCGATGCTGCCCGCAGCCTGCCAGGAGGAGTGCTATGGCCAGGAGGGTCGATGGGGCCCTGAGGTGCATGATGCCTACTCGATGGGCAAGGTGAAGGAGCCAGCGCTACAGAGGGGCACCCCCTTCCAGGTCAGGCCAGTGAGGTTGCCGGTTGCGCCCGTGGGGCCATGGGAGGTGATCTCGCCCTTGAGCGAGAAGGAGCCGCGGGCAAAGTGGAAGGACAAGCCGGTGCTGGTCGAAACGAGGGCCGAAACGAGGGCGGTGTCCATGTCGCCGTATAGCTCCAACGACGCCCGGGTGGGGCTGAGGGTCGGGGCGAGCCGAAGCGTGAATTTCTGGGGCCAGGAGACGGGACACCCTACCGAACCCAGGTCGAGGCGGTACCCCTGGTCCAGCAGTACGGTCTCTTCAGCAGTCGGCTCGGCGCATATCCAGGCCATGTCCACCTGCAACGGATACGTGGTCGATGTCGCGGGTTCCTGCAAGATGAACGGCGGATTGCCGCCAATGGTACCTGGCGGAAACGCAGTGGAATTGGCGGGTACTACGATGGAGGAGTAGCTTGGTGCCACCAGTTGGTCGTCGTCGTCAAATGCCAGGAAACGATTGACCTTGGCGATGCGCAGGGGTGCCGTCTGGCTGTCCACGCGGTCCAGGGTGGTGATCCAGGCGGCATTGGTCATTGCGCCTGTGCCAGAGACCTGGACTGCCTTCAGCAGGAAGGACGACAGCCCGTCTTCGTCGTGATCGGTGGCCCGCCATGGGTGAAGGCTGAAACGACCCGATCCGGCCTGGCACTCGCTCTCTGAAGGGACCTTTCGTCCGGCGTCGTGAGATGTCCACTTCTCAATGCAGGCCCTGGTGGCAAGAACATCGCAGCACTCGTTCAGACACTCCCCGGCACTGAAATCTTCAATCTCGCTGTACCGATTGACGTGGAGCTTGACAAGGTCGTGTGCCGGTCGACACGAAAGCAAGTCGCCCCAAGCCGAGCCCTCGACCACCGTCTCCCATTCGTAGGTCTCGCTTCCCGTTGAAGCCGCAGACACCGTGCTGCTGAACCGGTCAGTCGGGCAGGTAGGACCACCCGGCTCTTCAAACTCCACCCTGAGCGACTCGGGCGGCATGGTGCTGTCCCAGCTCACGTGAGCCCACCAATCATTTGTAGCGATCTCGGCAGCGCTCAGGCCCCCCACGGTCAAGCGGTCGTAGCTGAGGTCGGGGACTGAGAGATAGCCTCGCGCGGAAGAACCGCGGCTTTCGACAGTACAGTGCGAGCCCGGAAAGCCGGAGTAATCCACTACATATCCGGTCCCGGTCAAGTACACGCAGGCGTAGAACTCCTCTGGCTCTGGCTCTGGCTCCGTGCCCGTGTCCTCCGGGTCAGACTCGATGGGGTTTACCTTGTAGTCAGAGCAGCCAGACCACCCGATGGCCAGACCTACACACACTACGACCTGAGACCTGAGACATCAAACACCTCCTGGCCCAGGTTTATTTCATGCGGTCAAGAGGCGCAAGAGATCGGCCAATCAAATATGCACGCGGGGAATGCGGAGAGGCCATCGACACCGACCCGCACGCGGGGACACCGTTGCTTGCAGGCAGAAGAGGCCTGCCAGAAGTCCGGCGGCCTCCTACCCATCATTCAACGTTCCGGCTTTGGCCGACGAGGCAAAGGGGCTGGAAACGGGAGGGCCTGCTCTCCATGCACAGCGGCGTGATTGCCAGGCCAACCTCAATCCCTCCCAAGGAACCCCGCCACCAGCTCCGTCACGACCACCGGATCGTCCTCCTGGATGAAGTGACACAGCTCCGGCAACGCCGTCAGCTCCGCCTGCGGCAGCATGACCTGCACCCGCGCCATGGTGCCGGCCACCTCGGGCAGGATGTGGTCGCGCGCGCCGTAGATCAGGCGGACGGGAATGTCGGTGAAGACCCCGATGCCCGTCGAGATGGTGTCCAGGCAGCCGAAGTCGAGGTCCCGGACGGCCTTGACGAAGGCCGGACCGGCGTCGGGCTTGCGGAAGGGGCCGACGTAGAGCTCGAGCGCCTCGGGGCTGAGGCGATGGGTGAGGCCCGTCTTGAGGGTGGCGGCGATGGCGAAGGGTTGGGCCCAGGCCCAACTCGCGAGGGGCAGCCGGACGCTGGCGAGGAAGGCGCGCACGGCCCAGTGCAGATCGGGGAAGACCAGCATGTTCAGCAGGCAGAGGCGCTCGATGCGTTGCGGCTGGCGCAGGGCCCAGGACAGTCCGATCGGACCGCCCGCGTCGTGAAGGCAGAGGCTGAGCCGGTCAACGCCGAGCTCGGCGAGCAGTCCGTCGAGCACATCGCCGTTGAAGGCCGAGGTGTAGGCGACGTCCCTCGGCTTGTCGGAGAGGCCGAAGCCCGGCAGGTCCAGGGCGATGACCCGCCGCGTGGGGGCCAGGGCGGACATGATGTGTCGCCAGAGCTGCGCGTTGGTGGGCCAGCCGTGGATGAAGAGCACGACGGGGCCCTCGCCGGCCTCCAGCAGGTGGACCCTGCCGGCCTGGGGGAGCTCGACGAAGCGGCTGGTCAGGGGGTGGGCGGTCATGAGGGCTCTTGGGAGGCGTGGTCTGCCTCTCTATCGGAGAAACAAAGAGATAGCAGCGGCACCCGGGAGCCACGGCGCTGTCACGAGCGGCCGTTAGCGGGCGCGTGGAGGCTTCATGCTGCTCGCCCTCGTCCTGTCCTGTGCCAAGCCCGCTCCTGCTCCTCAGGCCGGTCCCCGGCTGCGCTTCACGGCCCTCGCGGAGCCCGTGCCGCAGGCGGACGGCTCGACGCTGCTGGCCTCCGCCGAGCTCGACGGGCAGGCCTCCCCCTTCGGCTGGCAGGTCTTGATCGCCGAGGGCGACAAGCCGGGAGACAGCCCGCTGCCGTTCGGCACCCTCGTGGATTCGCAGGGCCGACCTCTGCCCGACGGTACGGCGCCCACCTGCAGCTACCCGGACGGCAACGGGCTCGTGGAGACGCAGGGGCGGATCTGGCTCAGCACCAACCTGGAGTGTACGCCGGCGACGCTGTACCGGACCGAGCTGAGCCTGGTGGACGGGGCCTTCCGCGCGCTGCGGACGGCGCCGGTGGACCTCGCTGCGGTCGGCGGCACCAACCAGCTCTGCGCGGCGGAGATGACCCCACAGGGCAGCTTCCTGACGGCCGAGGAGTACGAGCCCGATGCGGCGCTGTTCAAGGACGGTCAGCTCGACATCAGCGGCGTGGTCACCTCCACCGGGAAGGCCTTCTACGACGCCAGCGGTTGGAAGGACTTCCAGCGCTTCGATCCGGGGGCCCGCAATCCGTACTCGGTGGGATGGATGGTCGAGGTCGCCCCAGACACGACTGTGCGCAAGCGCACCGCGATGGGTCGATTCTCGCACGAGCTGGGGCGAACGATGCCCGATGGCCGCACCGTCTACCTGAGCGACGACTACAGCTTCGGCATGCTGGCGGTGTTCATCGCCGACACCGTCGGGGACCTGTCGGCGGGACGACTGTACGCCGCGCGCTGGGTCGAGGAGGCGGGCGGCACGCGCCTGAGCTGGGTGGATCTGGGCCACGCTCAAGAGGCCGAGATCGACGCCGCCATCGTCGGCGGGACGACCTTCGAGCAGCTCTTCGAGCGAACGATCCCCGCTGCGCCCGGCCTGTGCCCCGAGGGCCTGCAGCCGGTGCGGGGCCCTCAGGGTGTCGACGAGTGCCTCGCCTTCAAGCCGGGGCAGCAGGCCCTGGCCACCCGGCTGGAGACCCGTCGCGCGGCGGCCCTGTTGGGGGCGACGGTGGAGCTCGAGAAGGAGGAGGGCCTGGCGGTGGACCCGGTCGGGCGGCGCCTCTTCGTCGCCTTTACCCGTATCAGCAACGGGATGCTGGCCGACAACCCTCCGCAGGGCGAGAGCGACCATGTGCGCCTGCCCGAGAACCCCTGCGGGGTGGTCTACTCCTTCGACCTGGAGGGAGCCCAGCTCGACACGGCCGGAGCGCCGATCGACAGCGAGTGGGTCGCGACGAGCGCGATCCCGGCCGTGGCGGGCGTGCCCGGTGCCGACGGCTGCGATCCGGCCTGGCCCAGCGAGCCGGACAACGTCGAGTGGATGCCGGGGGCGCAGGCCTTGCTGATCGCGGAGGACACCGACCGCTCGCCGAACCTGTTGTGGGTCTGGCAAGGGGGCGCCCCTGTGCCGCTGCTGGCGGGCCCGCCTCGACCCGAGAGCGGGCGCCTGGCGGAGATCGCCGGTCTGTCCTGGGTGCCCTCGGTGGGAGGTCAGGGCTGGATCACGGTCAGCATCCAGCACCCCGGGGGCCAGCCGGCCCGGGTGGGGGTGTTGGGGCCCTTTCCTGCCAGCAGGGCGCGATGAATCGAGCCCCTACGCTTTGGTGATTGCCAAACGGCCCCGACGTGCGCAGGCTCTCCCGACCGGAGCCGCCCATGACCACCCTCGACTTCCAGCACACCCACCTGCCCGCCCTCGGCAAGACCGTCCTCCGCCTGGGCCTCGCCCCCAACTACGGCCTGGACGCCGCCGGCATCCGCGCCGCCCTGGACGATCGCGGCATGCAGTACGTCTTCTGGTCGCCGGTGATGTTCAAGGCCACCGCTCCGCTGCGCGAGGCGCTGGCCACCGACCGGGAGCGCTACGTGGTGGCGACCGGCCCGAACATGGGCTTCTGGGGCGGCAACATGCGCTCTTTCGTCGAACGGGCGCTTCGCGCTCTGCGTACGGACTACCTCGATGTGCTGCAGCTCAACTGGCTGGGCGTGGCCTCCTGGTGGACCGACGGCACCGTACAGGCGATGCAGGCGATGCGGGAGGAGGGCAAGGTCCGCTCCCTGGGGGTGAGCATCCACAACCGAACCCGAGCCGGCGAGCTCGCCGCCGAGTCACCCCTCGACCAGCTCATGATCCGCTACAACGCGGCCCACCCCGGCGCCGAGCGGGACATCTTCCCGAAGAACCCCGCGGGCCCGGGTCGCAAGGCCGTGGTCGCCTACACGGCGACGGCCTGGCGAAAGCTGCTCAAGCGTCCCCGGGGCTGGACCGAGGCGGTACCGGCGGCCACGGACTGTTACCGCTTCTGTCTGTCCAACCCGGCGGTCGATGTCGTGCTGACCGGTCCCAAGGACATGGCCCAGCTCGACGAGAACCTGCACGCCCTGCAGCGGGGTGCGATGTCAGGCGAGGAGGAGGTGTGGATGCGGCGCTTCGGTCAGACGGTGCACGGCTGATCAGCCCAGCACCACCGGCAGCGTCTCCTGCCCGTCGTAGCTGATCCCCAGCGCCGCCAGCACGGTGCCGAAGACGGGCTCCTCGCCGGGCGGCAGGCGCTCGTCGGTGAAGAGGGGGTCCTGCCCCGGGGCGATGTCGTCGAAGGCGTAGGCCTCGCCCGTGTCGGGATCGAAGCCGCTGATGAAGCCGTTGTTCGGATCGGGCCGGCCCAGGCTCTGGTTGCCCTTGATCAGCGGGCTGACCATCAACAGTCCGTTGTTGAGGTGGTGGCCGGTGCCGAAGCTGCCCCCGGTGTCCCACTTGTCACGCCCGAACTCGGTCGCGAAGAGCACCAGGCTGCGGTCCCAGAGGGACTGTCCGCTGTCCTGGTACTCGGCGGTCTTGAGCAGCTCGATCAGGCGGGCGGCGACGTTGAGGACGCGGTCCCAGTGGGCCTCCTGGGCGGAGCGGTGGCTCTGGTGGCTCTGGTCGAAGGCGAGGAAGCCGTCGGTGCCGGGATCGGTCAGGGTGACGCTGGCGCTGGCCCCGCTCTTGATCAGCATGTAGGCCAGGGCGGCCTGGGCCTGGAGGCGGTCGCGGGGGGTGCCGGAGACGTCGGTGGGGAAGGCGTCGGGCAGGTAGGAGAGGACCCGGTCGACCTCCTCGCTGGGGGTGAGGCCGTAGCGGGAGAGCGGCAGGACCTCGCCCAGATCGGGGACGAAGAAGAGCTGCTGGATGAGGTCGTCGACCTCCATCCGGGCGCCGGACTCGCCCCGGGCGTACAGCAGCTCCTGGCGCCGCCGGGCCCCGCCGAAGGTCTTGGCGAAGGGGCTGAGCTGCTCCAGGGTGCCCTCGCGCAGCTCCCGGGAGTGGGCGACGAGCAGGGCCATCATCTCGGGGTCCTGGATTGCGAGGCCCTCCCCTTCGGACTGTTCGATCACCCCTCGCCAGCCGCTGGCGCTGAGCGGGAAGGTGACGGGGTTGGTCACGATCTCCGGCCGGAAGCGCACATCCAGGGTCGGGTCCAGGCCGGGCTCGGAGTAGCCCCCGCGGCCCATGTTGACGTTGGGCATGGCCATGGAGGCGCCGTGCACGGCGGCGACGGCCTCGCCCAGGGTGCGGCCGGCGTAGATGCCTCGACCGTTCACGCTGCGGGCCTGGGCGGTGAAGTGGTTGACCGAGCTGGCCTGGTAGCCCAGGACGACCATCTGATCGCGGTAGAGGTCCAGGAACTGGGTGGGGATGCTGCGGTTGACGCTGCGGATGTTCGAGCCCTCGGGCTGAACGGTGTCGTAGGAGATGACGGTGCCGCGGCCCTCGACGGTCAGGGCCTCGCTGCTGCTGACGGGCATGTAGCAGTCGAGCATGCTGGCGCCGCCGAAGCAGCCGAAGGTGATCAGGAAGCGCGGGCCGTCGGCGCCCTGGGCGGACCGGGAGAAGGCGCCCAGCCCGGCGGCGGCGGCGAGGCCACCGCTGGCGGCCATGGCCTGGAGCAGATCGCGTCGGGAGAGACGTGCCATCAGTAGGTCAGGGCCTCGGTGGTGGTGCCGATGGTGAAGCAGGCCAGCACGGCCCAGTCGGCGTTCTTGGCCCCCTCGGCGAGGACGGTGCCGTGCAGGCCGGCCAGCGCGTCGAGCTCGGCCTGCAGCGGGTCCCGGGCCAGCAGGCGGCGGTAGAGCTCGCTGGTCTGGGCGTTGAGCTCCTCGGCCGTGGCCGAGGTCCCCATGGGGTCGCTGAGGTGGCTGAAGACGACGGCGGGCTGGCCGGCCTCGAGCAGGGCCTTGTCGGCCTTGGCGCGGTTCCAGCAGGCCTGCAGGACGAAGCGCTCCATCGCGAGGCCGGTGGTGGCCGCGACGGTGTTGATGGTGTCGTACAGCCCGTTGGGGACGCTGGTGCCACCCAGCGGGACGACGTGCATGTCGCGGCAGTCGTACAGTCCGGTCTCCAGGCAGAGGGCGTCGCCGGGCAGCTCCAGGGCGGTCTCCAGGTCCAGGCTGAGCTGACGCCAACGCTTGAGCCGCAGATCGGCGCGCGCGGCGGCGGCGGCCGGCAGCTCGCCCGGGTCGGTGGCGCCCCCGTCGCTGGAGCCCCCGTCGCTGGAGCCCCCATCGTTGGAGCCGCCGTCGAGGGTGTCGCCGGGCTTGGTCGTGTCGGGCCCGCAGGCCAGCAGGCTGAGCAGGAGCAGGGTCATGGGGTCCCGTAGGCGTTGGTGAGCACGAGCTCGTGGAGCATCTCTTCGACCACTCGAGGCCGGGAGGCGTCAGCCCGCGGGTAGTCGCCGTCCCGGAAGGCGGTCCAGAGCGCGTCGTACTCCTCGGCCTCGCAAGAGTAGGGGGCCCGCCGGAAGACATAGGTCCAGAAGAGCTCGACGACCCGCTCGCTGAAGGCGTCGCTGGCGACGGCCTCGGCCACCCACTGTTCGGGCGTCTGGATCTCCAGGCCGAAGATGGCGCCGTCGGTCTCGGGCAGGACGTCGGTGGCCCGATCCTCCAGGTACATCCCGGTGGTGCCGTTCTCCAGGTCGATGCCGTTGTAGCGGGCCCAGGGGTAGCTGAGCGGATCCAGGGTGGTGTGACAGGAGGCGCAGTCCTCCTGCCAGACGCCCTTGTCGTCCACATCCCGGGGCGAGGGCCAGTCGTAGACCCCGGGCAGCTCGTCGATCGGGTTGAGCCCCTCGGAGAGGGAGATGTCCAGGCCCAGCAGCTCCCGGTACCAGTGGCTGGCCAGGGTGCGGGGGACGGGCGCGAACATCACGTTCATCGCCAGGCTGTGCCGGGTGGTGATCAGGCCGAAGCGGTCCTGGGCGGCCAGGGGCTGGGCGTAGGCCTCGGTCTCGGTGCGGGGCTCGTCGATCGCGACGAGCAGCCCGCTGCCGACGGGCTCCTCGACCACGAGGTAGGCGGCCTGCATCAGGTCGGCGGCGTCCCGATCGCCGGTCGTGGCGTAGGCGAAGAGCCGCAGATCCCACTCGTAGTTGCCCAGGATGTACAGATCGGAGTTGTAGCCCTTGGGCTGGACGACGCCGATACCGATCTCCCAGACGACCTCCTGCCAGTAGCGGGACTGGACGCAGGCCTCGAGCTGGTCCCGCAGCAGCTCCAGCACGGCCGGGTCCTGGCGGGCGTCGTCGTAGCCCTCGGGCTCGCCGCCGTCGTCGCCTCTGCCCCAGCCCAGCGCGCTCAGGCTGCTCTGCAGGGTCTGCCGCTCCTCGTAGCGCAGGGCCCGCCCGCAGAAGTCCTGGGTGATGCGCTTGAAGGCGAAGTGGGGATCGTACTCGCCGACCCGGTAGAAGCTGTTGCCGGTGCCGACCTGGGGCAGGCACTCGGTCTCGACCTCGGCGCCGAAGCCGGGCCAGGAGCCGGCCTGGATCTCGTCGAGGTTGCTGGCGCCGTCGCCGTCGCTGTCCAGGGCCTCGATCGCCGCCAGGGCCAGGGGCAGCTCGTCCTCGTAGGCGTCGACCAGGGGCAGGGCCGCCCGCAGATCGGTGCCGTAGGCGTTGAAGCTGGGAGGCCCGCCCTCGGCGTGGCACATCACGCAGGAGACGCTGCCAGCCGCGCAGACCGGGGCCTCGGGGTACAGATCGCAGAAGATGCCGGGGCCGGTGGGCTTTGCCGGGGCGGGCAGGCTGAGCAGGGCGAGGGTCAGGATCACGGCGGTCCTAGAAGTCGGGGATCTGCGAGCCTTCGGGGAGGCAGAGGCCGATGGAGGAGTAGACCTGGATGCACTCCTGATCTTCGGGGCAGGTGCCGGAGTCAGGGATGCAGATCAAGGCGCAGACGGGGTGCTCGAGGCCGATGTCGTAGCAGAGGGGGCTGGCGACGGTGCCGGCCGGGGCGCTGGGGCACTCGCCGGTGTCGCACCAGGGCAGGCAGACGCCCACGTCCAGGCCGATGTAGGAGCCGCCGTAGCAGGAGTGCAGCTCGGGGCAGTCGGGGCCGTCCATCTGCGGGTGGGTGCAGAGGCCGTAGGGTCCGGCGGTCCCCCGGGCCGGGCCGGCGCAGAGGAAGTCGTCCTGGCTGGCCACGCACTCCAGCTCCTGCGGGCACTCGTCGCCCTCGGCCCGGACCAGGCTGCCCGGCTCGTCCCCCTCGGTCGCGGCGTCCTCCTCCGGGCAGGTGCGGGCGCAGCGGCCGGTGTCCAGGCAGCGGGTCTCGAAGCCGAGCTCCAGCTCCTCCCCGAGCTGGCACTCCTGGCCGTCGCCGCCGGGGTCGCAGGGGGGCGCGCAGTAGAGGTTGGCGTGGCCGGGGACCTCGACGCAGGCGCTGCCGGCCTCGCACTGGGCGTCGCCGATACAGCGCTGGTAGTCGGGGCCGGTGTAGCTCTGCGTGCTGCTGCTGCTGCCCCCGTCGGCGAGGGTGGTCTCGCCGCCGTCGCCCGAGGGGACCCCGGCGGTGTCCAGCGGGCTGGAGGCCGTCGGGTCGCAGGCGAGCAGGAGGAGGGAGAGCAGGAGCATGGGGGCCATCCGGAAGCGAGGGGAGGCTACACCAGGATGGGGGCGTTTGGAGCCCTCGCAGGGGGATACGCACTCCTCCCGCCCTGGAGCCCGCCATGTCCTCACCCCGCACCCTCGACGCGTACTCCCTGATGCACCGGGAGAGCGTCCTCGACCTGGAGGCCTTCTGGCGCAAGGAGTCGCGCTCGCTGCGCTGGTACCGCGAGGCCGACGATGTGTTGGAGCACCTCGCCGACGGCGAGCTGAGCTGGTTCTCCGGCGGGCGCCTCAACGTCGCGGTCAACTGCGTCGATCGGCACGCCGAGCGCGACCCCACCGGCACCGCCATCCTCTGGGCCCGCAACGAGCCCGGCGAGTACGAGCGCGTCAGCTGGTCGGAGCTGCGCCAGCGGGTCGGCCGCACCGCCAACCTGCTGCGCCACCTGGGGGTGAAGAAGGGCGACCGGGTCTGCCTGTACCTGCCGATGATGCCGGACCTCGCGGTCTGCATGCTGGCCTGCGCCCGCATCGGCGCGGTGCACTCGGTGGTCTTCGCCGGCTTCAGCGCCGAGGCCCTGCGCGACCGGATCGTCGATGCCGGAGCCCGGGTGCTGATCACCGCCAACGAGGGCCTGCGCGGCCCCCGGCCGATCCCGCTCAAGCGCATCGCCGACCAGGCGGTCGAGGGCCTGGACATGGTCGAGCACGTCCTGGTGGCCCGCCGGACCGAGACCCCGGTCGAGATGAAGGCCGGCCGCGACTCCTGGCTGGAGGAGGGCCAGGCTCGCCAGCGGGCGGTCTGCCCGGCGGAGTGGATGGCGGCCGAGGACCCGCTCTTCATCCTCTACACCTCCGGCAGCACCGGCCGGCCCAAGGGCCTGGTCCACACCACGGGGGGCTACCTGCTCTGGGCCAGCTTCACCCACCGCCTCGCCTTTGACATCCGGCCCGACGACGTCTGGTTCTGCGCGGCGGACTGCGGCTGGATCACCGGCCACACCTACATCGTCTACGGTCCGCTCTGCAACGGGACGACCACCGTGATGTTCGAGTCCACCCCGACCTGGCCCGATCCCAGCCGCTACTGGCAGGTGGTCGACGACATCGGCGCCACCGTGCTCTACACGGCGCCGACGGCGCTGCGGGCCCTGATGCGCGAGGGCTCCGAGCCGCTGAAGGGCAGCAGCCGGGCCAGCCTGCGCCTGCTGGGCACGGTCGGCGAGCCGATCAACCCAGAGGTCTGGCGCTGGTACCACGACGAGGTCGGGCAGGGCCGCTGCCCGGTGGTCGACACCTGGTGGCAGACCGAGACCGGGGGCGCCATGATCAGCCCGATCCCCGGCGTCACCCCGCTCAAGCCGGGCTCGGCCACCCTGCCGCTGCCCGGGGTGCAGCCGGTGCTGGTCGACGCCGAGGGCCGGGAGCTGACGGGCGACGGCGTCGAGGGGCTGCTCTGTGTTCGGGGCACCTGGCCCGGCCAGGCCCGCACCATCTGGGGCGACCACCAGCGGTTCGTACAGACCTACTACGGCCCCTTCCCCGGTCTGTACTTCACGGGCGACGGCTGCCGGCGGGACGAGGACGGCTACTACTGGATCACCGGCCGGGTGGACGATGTGATCAACGTCTCCGGCCACCGCCTGGGCACGGCCGAGGTCGAGAGCGCCCTGGTGGCCCACGAGGCGGTCGCCGAGGCCGCCGTCGTGCCGATGCCCCACGATCTGAAGGGCCAGGCCATCTTCGCCTGGGTCGTGCTGGTGGCCGGCCTGGAGCCGAGCGGCCAGGCCCACCACGAGCTGGTCGGCGCCCTGAAGGAGCAGGTCCGCCATGTGATCGGGCCCTTCGCCACCCCCGAGCGCATCGTGGTCGTGCGGGCCCTGCCCAAGACCCGCTCGGGCAAGCTGATGCGCCGGATCCTGCGCAAGCTGGCCGCGGGCGAGGTCGAGGGCCTGGGCGATCTGTCCACCCTGGCCGAGCCCGGCGTGGTCGACGAGCTGATCGCCGTGCTGCGTTAGCGCGGGTAGTAGAGGACCGTCGCCACCTCGTCGGCGGGGTCGCGCAGCGGCGTGACCTTGATGCCGTAGCTGCTCAGGCTGTAGAGCCAGTCCTCGATCACGACGCTGCGGCGCATCCAGGCGTAGTCGCCGTAGTCGTAGCAGTCGTCGTAGGGGTCGTCCGGGCACTCGCTGAGGCTGGCCAGATCGCCGTGGCCGACCTTGCCGATCTCGGAGAGCGTCGCCGCCTCCAGGTCGACGTCCAGCACCCACAGGCCGCTGAAGTCGACGCCCTCGTCGTAGGTGTAGACCGGGACGCTGAGGGTGTCGGCGAAGTAGGTGAAGGCGTGGGGATCCCAGAGGGCCTCGCTGTAGCTCCAGTCGTCGCTGCTGAGCAGCAGCTTGCTGGCCAGGGTGGGCTTGGCCAGGTCGGAGATGTCGAAGAGGCTGACCTGGAAGCCCAGGATGGTGCCGTCCTCGGTGCCGTCCATGCCCACGGCGAGCAGGTGATCGGGGCCCGCGGGGTGCAGGTAGCTGCTGTAGCCGGGGATCTTCAGCTCGCCGACGACGCGCGGGTCGCGCGGATCGGAGAGGTCCAGCGTGAACAGAGGGTCGACCTGGATGAAGGTGACCATGTAGCCGACCTCGCCCATGAAGCGCATGGCGTAGATCTGCTCGCCCGGCGCCAGCCCGCCCAGGTGGCCGACCGTGGACAGCTCGCCGCCGGCGTCCTCGAGCACGAAGACGTGGTTGGCCTGCTCGGTCTCGGTGTCGCCCCACCACCAGCCGGCGTCGGTGGTCGCCATCCGCAGGTAGCCGTCGTGCTCGCTCATGCTGTAGTTGTTGAGCAGGTAGCCCTGGACGGACCCGCTGGCGGCGTAGCGGGTGTCGGCCCCGTCGAGCTCGAACTTGTGGACATGCGTCTCCAGCGTGTCCCCGCCCCAGCCCCACCACCAGCCGCTGGTCTGGCTGATGTAGAGGTTGTCCAGGCTGGCGTAGACCTCCCAGCCGTAGCTGAGCAGGCCCAGCCCGGTCGCCGGTGAGCCAGCCTCGCCCTCGGCCAGATCGATGTGGGTCAGGGCCAGGGTCCCGGGGCTGGAGAGGCCGTCGGGCCGGTAGACGTCGGTACACTCGGTCAGGAGCTCGAGCTCGCCCTCCTCGCCAGGAAGCCGATCGCGCTGCTCGGGCAGCAGCTCGGCCTCGTCCATGGCCATCACGGCCTCCAGGACGTGGGGGAAGAGCAGGGCCCGCGCCTCGGCCATGACGGCCTCGCTGAGGGCCTCGTCCCCCCAGGTGGGAGCCGGCAGCTCGAGGCCGCCGTAGACCAGGTCGTACAGCTCGTCGGGCAGCGAGGCGTAGCGGTTGGTGACCAGGTACATATCGGTGCCGATCATGCGGGCGTCGGTGTACCAGCCCTCGAGGTCGACCTCCCGCAGCAGCTCGGGCGCCGCCCGGTCGCTGATGTCGACGATGAAGACCTTGGTGCTGCTGGAGTAGTAGCGGTCGAGGTCGCCCGACCAGTCCGGGACGTCGCCCACGCCCTCGTAGTAGCCATACTCGGTTTCGCGTCCCTCGTCGTAGCTGTAGCTCCAGGCCGAGGCCAGGACGGCGGCCCGATCACCGCTCAGGAAGAGGGCGAAGGGCTGAGCCTCCAGGTCCAGCGTGGAGAGGAGGGCGGTCTCCTCGGCCGGCCAGCTCTTCACGATGGAGAAGCTGCTGCCGTGGGTGATGTAGAGGAACTCGCCGTCGGTCTTGACGAGGTCGGGCTCGTCGACCCCGGCCTCCTGCACATTGGTCTCGCTGTAGGAGGTGGGCGTACCGCCGCTGCTGCCGCTGCCGTCGCTCTCCAGCACGTCGTAGCCGTAGCCGTAGCGACCCTGGAGCAGCTCTTCGGTCCAGGAGGCGGCGATCCAGGCCTTCATCTCGCCGCAGTCGGAGAAGCGGCTCAGCGTGTAGCCGCCGTCCCTGAGGGGGGAGCTGACCGGGTCGGTCGAGCAGCCGGGCAGCAGGAGGGCGGCGAGCGGGAGGAGGAGGGTGGTGATCATCGGGACCTCCGGGTCCTGGCGAGGGATCTCATGGTCAAGCAATAGGCATGCCAAGGCCTGAAGCAAGGTGCGGAGGGACCTCGGCGTCAGACGACCGACGGGGGCGCCCCGCGGATCGAGACCTGAGAGTCGCGCTCAGGGCGCGGGTCGACCGATCGCCAGCAGGCTCATCGTCCAGCCGGGGCGGCGGGCGTAGAGGATCAGCGGGTCCTGCTCGTCGGTGGCGATCAGGTAGAGCGTGCCGTCTTCGTCGGCCTTGGCGGCGGTCGCCGGGACCCGCCAGAGGGCGTCGTCGGCCTGGACGGTCAGCTCCGTCTGGCCGATGGCCCGCAGGAGGGCGGAGCCGGGGACCTCGGCGTCCTGCCAGGCGGCCGCGCCCATGCTGCTGAGCGTGCGCCGGGCCTGCCGGGAGGCGAAGATGCTGGTGGTCTCGACCTGCGACTCGCCGGCCACGTCGAAGCGGTCGGAGTGGCGTCCCCCCCGCTCGGCGACCTCGGCCGGGATGAGGCGGCGGCCTCCCCAGGCGCGCAGGGTGGTGTCCTCGACCTGGGAGTCGGGGTCGACGTCGCCCTGCCAGGAGAGCTGTCGGCCTCCGTCCGGGGCGGCCTCGATCGTCACCATCAGGCCCAGGGGGACCTGGCGGGTGATGGGCTTGTCGTCCAGGGTGATGCCGTAGAAGAGGGTCGTCCCCGGCGCCAGCCAGTCGCGAGGGGTGCTGATGGGCTTGGGGTCGACCCGCCCGACCACCACGATGCGCTCGCTCCGGCCATCGGGCCAGGCGCGCTGCAGGCTGAGCAGGAGCTTGCCGGCGCTGGCGACGACGCTGCCGCTGTCCTGGAAGGAGGCGCCGGGCGGGCGTCCGAGCTGCACCGGAGAGAGGGACTCGACCAGGATCTCAGTCGGCTCGGCCTCGGCGAGGTCGTGCAGGCGCAAGTGCAGGGGCTCGGAGGAGAGCAGCTCCAGCCGCGCGGGGCCGGCGAAGCTGCGCAGGTCGCCGCTGATCTCCAGGCGGGCGGCGGTGGTCGGCGCCGGAGGCAGGCCCAGGTCCTCGACCCGGACCTCCTCGACCCGGGCGCGCTTGCCCTTGCCGGCGTGGGCCGGCAGGCAGCCGAGCATCAGGAGGAGGAGGGCGGCGCGCATCGGGCCGCGGGCTAACACGGAGGTCGCCTCGGGGTGCTTCGAGGGCCCTGCGGGGTAGGGTTCGCGGATGGATCGACTCGTCACGGCCACGTTCCTCGCCTCCGACACGACCGTGCGTGCAGGTCAGGGCCTGCTCCTGGCCCTCCAGCTCCAGATCGCGCCGGGCTGGTACGTCTACTGGGACAACCCGGGCGACAGCGGCATTCCCACCCGGGTGGAGCTGCAGGCGCCGGACCTGGAGCTTGGGCGGGTCGGCTGGCCCGCGCCGACCGAGATCCCGGCGGCGGGGGGCATCCTCAATTTGGGGCACAAGGAGCAGCTGACGCTGCTGATCCCGGCGACGGTGAAGGCGGGTCCCCGCGGGCCGCTGGAGCTCCGGGGTGAGGCCCGCTGGCTGGTCTGCCGAGCGGACCAGTGCGTCCCGGGACAGGCGACGCTGAGCTTGGACCTGGAGCGGGAGCCGGGCAAGCCGCGGGGGAAGAAGGGGGCCGCCCCGCCCGCGGCCATCGCCGAGGCGCTCCTCGCCCTGCCACCCGAGGTCGAGGCGTCCTTCAAGGACGGCGAGCTGCGGGCGCGGATCCCCGCCTCGGGGCCGCTGCGGCTGTACCCGGGCTTCGCCTTGCTGGACCTCCTCCCGATCGGGTCGCCCCTGCCGGTCCGCTCGGCCGCGGTCCAGGGCGGCACCGAGCTGCGCCTGAGCCTGTCCGGGCCTCCCAGCGACGAGGCCTTCGCCGTCGCCGTCCTCAGCACCTCCGCGGGCCCCCGGGCCTTCACCCTCGTCATGGAGCCTCCCCGATGATCCTCCTCTCCCTGATCGCCTCCTCCCTCGCCGCCTCCTCGACCCCCATCGAGGCAGGGCCCGTCCTCAGCCCCGGTCAGCCGGCGGCGACCTTCGTGCTGCCCGACACCACCGGCAAGACCCACGACCTCGCCGCCCTGAAGGGCAAGACCGTGGTCCTGGAGTGGTTCAACCCCGACTGCCCGTTCGTCAAGTACGCCTACGGCGAGCAGGGCACCCTCTCGGCCCTGGCCGGCAGGTGGCAGGGCGAGTCCCTTGTGTGGCTGCGCATCAACTCCGGGGCCCCGGGCAAGCAGGGGGCCGGGTCCGAGCGCAACGCGGCGGCGATCGCCGAGTGGTCGCTGAGCGGCCCGGTGCTGTTGGACGAGACCGGCGCGGTGGGCAAGCGCTACGGGGCCAAGACCACCCCCCAGGTGGTGGTGATCGATCCCGCGGGGATGGTCGTCTACAACGGGGGCCTGGACAACGCCCCGATGGGCAAGCCCGAGGGCGCCTCGCGCCTCGACTACGTCGACGGGGCCTTGACCTCGCTGGCCGCGGGGAAGCCGATCGACCCGGCCTCGACCCGCCCCTACGGCTGCTCGGTCAAGTACCCGGACTGAGCTCCGACACCCGTTCGTCACCACCTGGGGTTTGCTCGCAGGCCTGCCGCTAGATACGCGCGCGCCCCGATGCCGTCCGTGCCTCCTGGCGCCTCCGGACCGTACCGGAGCCGCGCCGCGGATGACTGCCCGCCCGGCCTCTCTTCGACCTTCTGCGTTTTCATCCGGAGTCCACCGTGTCCACAGCCTCGCTCGACAAGCTGCGCAACATCGGCATCAGCGCCCACATCGACTCGGGCAAGACCACCCTGACCGAGCGCATCCTCTACTACACGGGTCGAATCCACGCGATTCACGACGTGAAGGGCAAGGACGGCGTCGGCGCCAAGATGGACTCCATGGATCTGGAGCGCGAGCGCGGCATCACGATCCAGTCGGCCGCCACGCACGCGCGCTGGGGCGACAACCACATCAACATCATCGACACCCCCGGACACGTCGACTTCACCATCGAGGTCGAGCGGGCCCTGCGCGTGCTGGACGGCGCGGTGCTGGTCCTCTGCTCGGTGGCCGGCGTGCAGAGCCAGTCGATCACCGTCGACCGGCAGATGCGGCGCTACAACGTGCCCCGCCTCGCCTTCGTCAACAAGTGCGACCGCCAGGGCGCCAACCCGCTGCGCGTGCGCAACCAGCTCCGCGAGAAGCTGGGCCTGAACGCGGTCATGGTGCAGCTGCCGATCGGCCTGGAAGAGAAGCACGAGGGCCTGATCGACCTCGTCACCATGAAGGCCTACACCTTCCATGGCGACAACGGCGAAGAGATCCGCATCGGCGAGATCCCCGCCGACCTGCTGGACGAGGCCCTGGCCTTCCGCGAGGAGATGCTGGACGACATCAGCATGTTCTCCGACGAGCTGACCGAGGCCATCCTGATGGAGGAGGTCACCGAGGACCTGATCAACGCCGCCATCCGCAAGGCCACGCTCAGCCTGCAGCTGGTCCCGGTGCTGCTGGGCAGCGCCTACAAGAACAAGGGCGTGCAGAAGCTGCTGGACGCCGTCATCGCCTGGCTGCCGGCCCCGACCGATGTGCCCAACGAGGCCATCGACCTGGAGAAGTCGGACGAGACCAACGAGGTCCGCTTCGTCCTGCCCTGCGACGCCAACGGCCCCCTGGCCGCCCTCGCCTTCAAGCTGGAGGACGGGCGCTACGGCCAGCTCACCTACCTGCGGCTGTACAGCGGCAAGATCAACAAGGGTGACTTCATCTACAACTGCCGCAACCGCGACAAGGTCAAGGTCGGGCGGCTGGTGCGCATGCACTCCGACGAGATGGAGGACATCGACAGCGCCTCGGCGGGCGACATCGTCGCGCTCTTCGGCGTGGACTGCTACTCGGGCGACACCTTCACCGGGCCCGAGACCAACATCGCCATGAGCTCGATCCACGTGCCGGCGGCGGTCATCAGCCTGACGGTCACGCCCAAGGACAGCAAGGCCCAGATCAGCATGTCCAAGGCCCTGCGCCGCTTCAGCAAGGAAGACCCGACCTTCCGCGTCAGCGCCGACCCCGAGACGGGCGAGACCATCATCGCCGGCATGGGCGAGCTGCACCTCGACGTCTACATCGAGCGCATGAAGCGCGAGTACCAGGCGCTGGTCGAGACCTCGCCTCCCCGGGTCGCCTACCGCGAGACCATCACGCAGCGGGCCGAGTTCAACTACACCCACCGCAAGCAGACGGGCGGTAGCGGCCAGTACGGAAAGATCCTCGGCTACATCGAGCCGAACGACACCGGCAACTACAGCTTCGTGGACGAGGTCAAGGGCGGCAACATCCCCCGCGAGTTCATCCCCGCGGTCGACAAGGGCTTCCGCTCGATGCTGGAGAAGGGCCGCCTGATCTTTGCGCCCGTCGTCAACGTGCGGATCGTGCTCCAGGACGGCGCCTCGCACGCGGTCGACTCCTCGGACAACGCCTTCCAGGAGACCGCTCGCGGCGCCTGGCGCGAGACCTTCAGCAAGGCCAAGCCGGTCATCCTCGAGCCGGTCATGAAGGTGGGCGTCGAGGGCCCGGTCGAGTTCCACGGCTCGATCATCGGCACGCTCAACCAGCGGCGCGGCATCATCATCGGCGCCTCCGAGGCCGACGGCTTCTGCCAGGTGGACGCCGAGGTACCCCTCGCCGAGATGTTCGGATACTCCACCGTGCTGCGCAGCAGTACGCAGGGCAAGGCCGAGTTCACCATGGAGTTCGCCCGCTACGCCGAGGCGCCGCGGCACATCCAGGAGGAGCTCATCAAGAAGGCCCAGGACGAGAAGAAGGCCAGCTAGGCCCCTTTCCAAACGCACTCCCCCACGTCCGCGATGTCTGCCTGGTCCGGCGCCCGCGCCGATCTCCCCGACAAACGCCGCGGTCAGGTCATCGCCCTCAGACCGAGGTTCCTCATGCCCTTCGACCACCTCCTCGACCGCAGCCCCATGAAGGCCGTCGCCACCACCACCCGCGGCGGCCTCAAGCCCGGGCAGGTCGGCGCCTGCTTCGCCCACTCCGGCATCGGCAAGACCGCCTTCATCGTGCAACTGGCGATGTACCAGCTGCTGCGCGGCACCAAGGTGCTGCACATCTCCCGCGGCGACGCGCCGGCCCATGTGCGCGCCTACTACGACGAGCTCTTCAGCGCGCTGACCTCGGGCACCCGCCGCGAGGACAAGAACGAGGCGGCGGTCGCCATCGAGCGGCACCGGGTCATCCACAGCAGCCTGGATCGGGTCTTCGGGCCCAAGGAGCTGCGTAAGCTGGTCCAGACCCTGGAAGAGGTGATGGACTTCCGCCCCTCGACGGTGGTGATCGACGGCCTCGAGTCCGACCTGATGGAGAGCAACATCGGCGAGTGGCGCGAGCTGGCCTCCTCCCTGAAGGTGCGGCTGTGGCTGACGGTGCGCACGCATCGCGACAGCGACGACGACATCCAGCGCCTCGCCGCGCTGGCCGACACCGCGGTCGTCCTGGCCGCCAGCGGCCCCCACGTCAACCTGCAGGTGCTCCGCCAGGCGGGCGTGGCCGTGGAAGACGTGCCGGCGCTGGCCCTGGACCCGGTGACCATGCTGCTCCGGCCCGAGGATGTGCGCGACAGCGTCACCGCTCCCCCCTCGCCCGATCCCGGGTCCTGCACCCTCTTCACGGGCGGCGCGGTGGGCGCCGAGGCCTGGTTCGGGGAGTGCGCCGAGAAGTGGGGGGTCGCCGAGCGCAACTTCAGCTTCGAAGGCCACGAGCAGGCGCGCATCGCCAACCGCGTCGTGCTGGACGAGGCCGAGCTGTCCAAGGGCGGCGTCTCGCTGGTCTACGTCGCCAACCGCCTGCACCGCTCCTGGAAGCATCGCCCGGCCCTGCGCAAGGTGCTGCAGGTGCTCTGGCATGTCGTCAGCAACGCCGACCAGGTCTTCGTGATCGGCGCCATCCAGCCGGACGGGACCGTTCACGGCGGGACGGGCTGGTCGGTCGAGCTGGCCCGCCGCTGGAACAAGCGGGTCTGGGTCTTCGATCAGCCGCACGAGGGCTGGTTCAGCTGGCAGAACGGGGCCTGGGTCCAGGGCGAGCCGGTGATCGAGTCCTCCAACTTCGCCGGCACCGGCACCCGCTTCCTGACCGAGGCCGGCAAGGCCGCCGTTTCAGGCCTCTTCGAGCGCAGCTTCAGCAAGCTCGACTGAGGCGCCCTTCGGGGGCGATCACTCACCCAGCAGGCGGCGGAGCTCCTCGTGGGCCCGCTGCAGCAGGGCGTCCCGATCCAGCCCCTCGGCCAGGAAGGCCGGGGCGATCGACAGGCGCACGCGGGCCGGGTGGAGCACGGGGGAGTCGATCGGGTAGACCTGCTCGCTGCCTTGCAGGGCCACGGGCAGGACGCGCAAGCCCGGCAGGCGGGCGTAGCGTGACGCGCCACGCAGGAAGGGCCCCAGCCGCCCGTCTCGGGAGCGGGTCCCCTCGGCGTAGAGCAGGACGGCGTCGCCGGCGAGCATGCGCTCCTCGGCCTGGCGGACGGTCTGGGCGGCGATGCGGGCGACCTCTCTCCCGGAGGAGAGGGCCTGCTCGCTGGCGACGCTGATGGACTGCGCGGTCTTCAGGGTGTTCAGGCCGATGGCGGCGATGCGGCGGAAGGTGTCGGCGTAGACCTTGGGCCCGGCGACGGCCAGCAGCCGGTCGGCCAGGGCGGGGTCCTGGCGGGCGATCAGCAGGTCCGTGAGCTGCGTGTCGACGTAGGAGCGGTGGTTGCCGAGCAGCAGGACCGGGCCGAGGGCGGCGGCCTGCTGGAGGTGCTCCAGTCCCTGCACGCTGCTGTCGGGCCTCACGAGGCAGGCCATGTAGAGGCGGGAGAGGCGGCGGGCGAAGGGATCGGCCGGATAGCGCTCGTAGGCCTCGCCGGCGCGGGAGAGCGCCTCCAGCGCGGCGGAGAGCTCCTCCTCGCCTGTCTGAGCCAGCAGCTCCTCCATCGCCTGCCGCACCTCTGGCGCCCGCTCGGGCACCACCGTGGCCGCCAGGAAGCCCGGCAGCAGCTGGCGAGCCGCTTGAGGGCCGAGTGTGGCGATGGGGTCGTCGGCTTTCATGGGAGCTCCGGGCTGGGGATGCTACCTTGGGCGGGAGAGGCAGATGAAGGCCGACTTGATCCCAGAGCCCGTTCGGACCGCGGACGCCGTACACCATGCCCTGCTCGGAGAGGTGTCCTTCTCGCGGCACTTGAACCCGATCAACGAGGGCGAGGCGCGTCGCGCCTTCCTCTCGGGACGCAAGGCGGAGCCGCCCTTCGCCTACCTCCCCCTGGTCCAGGCCGACGAGCTCCTGCGGCGCCTGGACGCGGCCGAGCCGCCCCGGGACCATCCGGCGGGCGCGCTGGTCGGCAGCTGCATGGACTCCACCCGCCAGCTCATCGTCGCCCTCCGGGACCGCAGCGCCGAGGCCTTCGACCAGATGGCCTGCAGCGCGGGGTGGTACCCCGACGCGGACCTGCTGGGGCTGCAGTTCGACGAGCATGAGCGGGACGACAGCCCGATCGAGCACAGCGCGCCGCGCCTGATCGGCCACCTGCGCGAGGCGCTGGATCGGCGGGGCCTGGGCGACTGGACCATCGACCAGGACCCGGTGATGGCGGCGCGAGTGCTGGTCGACGGCGCCAAGCGGGTCATCCGGGTCAAGCCGGACGCCCGCTTCCGCCAGCGAGACCTGGAGCGGCTGGTGGTCCACGAGATCGACGTCCATGTGCAGCGGACGGTCAACGGCCAGGCCCAGGCGCTGCGCTGCTTCGAGACGGGGCTCCCCGACTCCCTGGCTACCGAAGAGGGGCTGGCGATGCAGGCCGAGCAGCGCGCCGGCGTGGCCAACCCGGGGGTGCTCGCCCGCCAGGTGGCAGTGATCCGGGCGATCGATATCGGGCGCAAGGTCGGCTTTCGCGAGCTGTACGAGCAGCTCAGCCGCGAGGTCGGCAGCGCGCTGGCCTGGGGCATCGGCCTGCGCATCAAGCGAGGGCTGGCCCGCCCGGGCGAGCCCGGCGTCTACGCCAAGGACAGCGTCTACCTGGCAGGGTGGAAGCAGGTCGGCGACTGGCTGGACGCGGGCGGAGACATCCGCCAGCTCTATGTCGGGAAGGTCGGCCTGCAGGACCCGATCGAGCAGTGGGCGGCCCAGGGCTGGCTGAGCTGGCAGCCCGTGCCGTCGCTGTGGTACCGAGACTCGGGCCAGAGCCCGCCGCTTACTCGACCTGGATGAGCTCCTCCATCATCGGGAACTCTTCCTTGAGCAGCGCCTCGACGCCCATCTTCATGGTCATGATGGAGGAGGGGCAGGAGCTGCACGAGCCGACCAGCCGGACGTAGATGTTGTTGTCCTCGATGCGGATCAGCGAGATGTCGCCGCCGTCGCCTTGCAGGGCGGGCCGCACCATGTCGTCGAGGATGTCCTGCACGGCCTCCATCGTCATCAGGCCGCCGGCGGTGTCGTCGCTGTCGGCGATGGTGGAGGTGGCCTCGACGGCAGGCTCGGCGGCAGGGGTGACCGCAGGCGGAGCAGCCTCGACGGCGGGGGGCGCGGCCTCGACCGCAGGCGGAGCAGCCTCGGCGGCGGGCGGAGCAGCCTCGACGGCGGGGGGGGCGGCCTCGACGGCGGGCGGAGCAGGCTCGACGGCGGGGGGCGCGGCCACCGGGGTCGTGGGGAGAGGGGGGGGAGCCGTGCTGCTGCGATGCTGAGGTGCCACCTCGTCGTAGCGAGGCGCGGGCCCGCTGACCTCCACGCGAAGGACCTTCTTCAGGCCGGCCTTGAGTCCCTTCTTGATGCTGCTCCGGATCATCGTGCTGCCCTCCTTCCGGCAAACCTAACGTAAAGGAAAGGTTTGGGAAGCGCTCAGCCTCGGATGGGCACGAGAAGCTCGATGCCGTCGAACCGCGTCAGCTCTCGGGCTCCTCCCAGCCGGCTGCGCAGCCGCTTGGTGGTGCCATAGAAGCGGAAGAAACGAGCCAGCGAGGCCCTCTCGGCGTCACTCAGCGCCTCGTCCTGACCAAGCGGCCGGCAGATCCACTTGTCGTCGCGCACGCCCTTGTCGATGAAGCGCACGATGGCGATGGCGCGGCACTCGACCTGCGCGCGGCGATCCATGGGCCTCCCGAGCACGATCGCGTCCTGGGGATCGCCGTCCTCGGCCAGCGACCCGCTCACCGAGCCGTAGTTGAAGGGGCAGGGCACCGGCGAGAGGAAGTCCAGCCCGCCGTCGTGGCCCCACTTGAGGAAGCTGCCGGCTCGGACTTCGATGGTGACGCGGAGAGCTTCGTCGCGGGCGGGAGAGGGCATGCGCGCCGGCTATCTGACCAGGGCGCGAGGCGGGGGGGCAAGCTCCGCGCTATCCTGCGGCCCAGCACGGAGAGGACGACCATGAACCCGACCCCCATCTTGCGCGCTGCGCCCCTCGCCCTGGCCCTGGCGGCCTGCTCGGGCGGCGACACCAGCTTCTCGCAGGACAACAACGAGAACACCAACGTCCAGGGCACGGGCGAGCTCGAGCTCTACCCGGCCGACGGGCTGGTCTGGGAGGCGGTGGCCCCGAACCTCCCCTGCTCCAAGTACATGCGCATCGACAGCCTGGGCGTGCAGGAGCTGATCGTCGACAAGATCGACATCACCACCTCCGGCGGCGGGGTCTTCACCCTGCCCGAGTCGCACAGCAACATCGTCCTGCCCCAGGGCGAGAGCTACGAGTTCCGCGTTCAGGCGACCATCACCGAGCTGGTGGCCGCCGAGGGCGAGCTGCGGATCCGCTCGAACGACGAGGAGTTCGTGGACCTGCGCGTGCCGCTGTCGGCGATCCCGGTGGAGAGCTGGGACAGCGGGACCGGCGAGGATCCCTGCTGAGGGGCCAGGCAGCGCCTACTCCTCCACCCAGCAGTCCATCCCGAACTGCAGCGCCATGGCCTCGTCGTCAGACAGCCAGGTGGTGCCCTCGGTGAGGGGATCCACGGCCACGAGCTGCCAGCCCGCGCGCGTGCCGAAGACGCCCATGAACCAGGCGGCGCTGAAGGTGTCGGGGGCCTGCCCCCACATCAGCGAGACGGCCGAGCCCTCGCGGCAGAGGGTGCCGAGGATGCCGTCGCCATCGCTGGGGCCGCCGCTGCGGTCGAGGTCCTGGTAGGCGACGACGGTCTCCATGGCCAGGACGGCGCCGAGCAGGTCCGGGCCGCTGTACTGGTGCGCCTCGGGCGGTCCGGCCGAGAGGTCGATCGTCCACGGGGAGCTGAGCGCCTGGTCGAGGACAGGGTCGACCTCGCCCAGCTCGTCGATGGCGCTGAACATCGCGACGCGGGCGTCGGGCGCAGGGTCCCCCTCGAGCTCGCCGCCGACCAGGTCCAGGCCGCGGTCCATCAGGTTCAGGCTCAGGTCGAGCTCGGCGGGCCCGATGTCGCCGGTCAGCGCGTCCATGCTCCACCAGCCCAGGCCCAGGCCCATCAGGACCAGCGCGGGGTCGAGCTCACCGTCCAGGTAGATCAGGAGGGTGGGGCTGATGCCGACGAAGGCCTCGCCCTCGCTGTGGCTCTGGTCGCCGTCCTCGTCCTGCACCAGCATGGGCTGGTAGATGCCGAGCAAGGTGCCGGGCAGGTCCTCGATCTCCGAGAGGTCGCTGGCAGGCGGCGAGGGGAGGGTGAGGGAGCTGCTCAGGCCGTCGAGGGCGAAGCCCTCCCAGGGCGTGGTGGGGATCTCGTCGCTGTCGACCTCGAAGCGGTACAGGACCAACGCCAGCCCCTCGACGT